>Ga0169931_10003901_pt1 | contig 23434 bp, 15 predicted proteins | sample Kivu_15m_20L_FD_129675 | JGI IMG/M metagenome (GOLD analysis project Ga0169931, IMG submission 129675) | Freshwater microbial communities from Lake Kivu, Western Province, Rwanda to study Microbial Dark Matter (Phase II) - Kivu_15m_20L... | ecosystem: Environmental > Aquatic > Freshwater > Lake...
GGGAGTGGCTACTACAATATCTACTCCTTCGGTGAGCGCTTTCTTTTGTTGCACCCAATTGTCACCATCCCCTCCGCCATAGATAGCTATTGAAGTGATGCCCGCCCCAAATGACATTCCTTCTATTTGTTGGTCAATCTGAATAGCAAGTTCTCGGGTGGGTACCACTATCAGCGCTTTGGTGCCGGGTTCTTGGCTTGAATGCATGATACGGCTGAGCAACGGTAATATAAAAGCACCTGTTTTGCCTGTTCCGGTTTGCGCACAAGCGATTAGGTCTTTACCCGAATTAATGAGTGGGATGGCCTGTTGCTGGATAGGAGTGGGGGACTTGAAACCCATGTAGGAAATGGCTTCCAACAACTCGGCTTGCAGGCCGAACTCATCAAAAGTGACCTCTGAGGGTGATTCACTCATTAATTATAGATTTCAAGGGTGTGTTGACAGGGCAAACATCTGCGGTTTGTATGTCGGAATGTGCTTCAAGTTCATAAAGTTGCCAACATTGAAACAACGAGCGGTCAGCGGAGCACTTTCTCTCATTTTAGCGATTTGCTTCAGTCAGTTTTTTGAGAATGTCAATGGCCGCAACAGGCAACTTGGTACCCGGGCCAAAAATGCCGGCCACACCTGCTTTCCACAGAAAGTCATAATCCTGACGTGGTATAACGCCCCCCACAGTGACCAGAATGTCCTCACGACCGAGTTTCTTCAGTTCACTAATCACCTCAGGAACCAACGTTTTGTGTCCTGCTGCCAGAGAAGACACCCCAAGCACATGTACGTCATTTTCGGCCGCTTGACGGGCGGTCTCGGCAGGTGTTTGAAACAGAGGGCCGATGTCTACATCAAAGCCCAAGTCTGCAAATCCGGTAGCAATGATTTTGGCACCGCGATCGTGGCCATCCTGGCCCATTTTAGCAATCAAAATCCGCGGTCTGCGGCCTTCCTCAGTCGCAAATTTGTTGGCAGCTTCGCGCGCCTTTTGAAATTCTGTGTCGTTCATAGATTCGGCAGAATAGACGCCCGAAATGGCACGGATGGTGGCTTGGTAACGGCCAAAAACTTTTTCCATGGCATCTGAAATCTCACCCAAAGTGGCGCGGTGGCGAGCAGCTTCAACTGCCAATTGCAGCAAGTTACCCTCTCCTGAGCGGGCGCATTCGGTTAGCCTGCCAAGTGCATCTTGGCATTCTGCTTCGTTGCGCTCTGCTTTCATTTTTTTGAGTCTTGCTATTTGGCTTTCCCGCACTGCCGTGTTGTCCACCTCTCTAATCTCCAATTTCGTCTCTTCGGCAATCCGGTAACGGTTGACGCCAACTATAATGTCACGCCCGGAGTCAATACCTGCTTGTTTGCGCGCGGCCGCTTCCTCAATTCGCATTTTGGGCAATCCGCTTTCGATGGCTTTTGTCATTCCGCCCAATCGCTCGATTTCATCAATTAACTCGGCAGCTCGCTCGGCCAGATCATGGGTTAATTTTTCGACATAATAACTTCCGGCCCAAGGATCTACGGCTTTGCAGATATCGGTCTCGTGTTGAATGTATAATTGGGTGTTGCGAGCAATGCGAGCAGAAAATTCGGTGGGTAAGGCAATGGCCTCATCCAGCGCATTGGTGTGCAGGCTTTGAGTGCCGCCAAATGATGCTGCCATCGCCTCGATGCATGTGCGAGCCACATTGTTAAAGGGGTCTTGCTCCGTGAGACTCCATCCGGAAGTTTGGCAATGAGTGCGGAGAGCCAATGATTTAGAGTCTTTTGGATTGAACCTGCTCACCAATTGAGACCAAAGAAGTCTGCCTGCTCTCATTTTGGCTATTTCGGTAAAATGATTCATACCGATGGCCCAAAAGAAAGAGAGCCTGGGTGCGAAGTCATCCACATCCAATCCGGCTGCAATACCCGTTCGCAAGTATTCAAGGCCATCAGCCAACGTATAGGCCAACTCGATATCAGCAGAAGCGCCCGCTTCATGCATATGGTATCCCGATATGCTGATGCTATTGAACTTGGGCATGTGTCGCGAAGTGTACTTAAAAATGTCACCCACAACGCGCATCGAATGTTGAGGGGGATAGATATAGGTGTTGCGCACCATGAATTCTTTGAGAATATCATTTTGGATGGTCCCTGAAAGCTTTTCGGGTGGGACACCTTGCTCTTCTGCAGCCACAATGTAAAAAGCCATAATGGGAATTACCGCCCCATTCATAGTCATCGAAACAGATATTTGATCCAGCGGGATTTGATCAAATAGAATTTTCATATCCAACACAGAATCAATAGCTACACCCGCTTTACCTACATCACCGGTTACACGGGGATGATCGCTGTCATATCCACGGTGTGTGGCCAAATCAAAAGCCACCGAAAGTCCTTTTTGCCCCGCTGCCAGATTTCTTCTGTAGAAAGCATTTGAATCCTCGGCAGTGCTGAATCCGGCATATTGGCGTATAGTCCATGGCCTTATAGCGTACATTCCGGTGTAGGGTCCGCCTAAAAAGGGAGGCACTCCCGGGCCAATGCCCTGATGAGAAACTCCGCTGATGTCATCTACTGAATAAGAGCCTTTTATCTCAATCTTTTCCGGGCCCATGACGGCACCGGGTGCCATTGTCTTTGCCGACACCTCGGATTTCTTGCGCTGTATAGTGCTGAAATTTAACCTCATAGTTTTGATTATTTGGTGGCTTCTTTCATTTCAAATCGCGAAGTCAACCTCCCATCGACCATTATTTCATGCTCATTTTTAGCCGGTTTGTATTTGTTGACCCCCACCACAATTCTTTTTCCGGTGGAAACGGATTCTATAGCCGAGGAAGCGTCTTTTTTCAACATTTCTTCGATATAGCCGGACTTGTTGCAGGCCCCAAATCCACCATTCGCCTCGATTGATTGAAACCCTTTCCAAGCGATATCCGCCAGTTTCTCAGTCAGATTTTCGATGTAATAGCTTCCACCGGCAGGATCGGCAGTCGTATTGAGTCGACTTTCCTCGGTCAGCAAATACTGAATATTGCGCGCCAATCGCAACCCAATGTCATCATTTTCTGCGACTAATTCATCAAATGGCCTGACAGTCAATTCATCGACCCCTCCAATTGCGGCTGACATCGCCTCAGTAGTTGTTCTGAGCAAGTTATTATGAATATCCGGTATTGTCTTATTCCAACGTGTGGTGACTGCTGACAAGAAAAGGTTTTGAGAACAGTCATGTTCGGGACGGTATGCCATCACCAATTCGGCATACAACTCACGCATGACACGCATTTTGGATAATTCGACAAAGTAAGAACCTCCCACACCCATGCGCAACGCCACTCGTCCGGATGCTTGGTCGATACTCAAACCGATGCGCATCAACGAAAGCAGTTGCTCATGTAATGCGGCCAAAGCAATGGCAATTTCTGAAGCAGAGATGGCCCCTTTGTCACAATATACGGACGTATCAATGCCTGCATAGCGCAGTTCCTGAAAATCACCTTTGACAATACCGGCAAGCAACTCTGTTTCTGTCGAGACTATCGTTCCTTTCAGACTTCCGCTGCCCGTTGTATTCTCTTTGAACCATCCCAGTATTTGGGTCAGCTGCGACCCCGCATTGCCATCGAAATGAAAGTTCATATTGATCAAATCGGGCATCACACCTTTCAGTTCATCTGACAAAACACCTTTTCCGGACTTGGGAAAAACCAGACCCAGAGAAGACACACCCGACTCCAGAGCTGTCATTATTTTTCTCCCAACACCGGGCACAAAATCAAAATCTTGACGCATCAACCAATCCAAGCGATCTGATTTGTTGCCGCGCAAATACGGGATAACGCCTGCCTCTGATTGGGGGCGGGGATTGGTTAAATATATGGGATTGAGGTCAAATCCATTTTCATTTTTCCATGTGAGTGATTCCACGGGAATGTCCTTCAATTCGCGCTGCAGTCGTTGATTGATGGAATCCGGGGTAGCCTTTGAAAATGAACTGAAATCATTGAGCCGGGTCATGGGTCTGGGTTTTAACAGGGCAGGGGCAAAGTAAAGCAATAGCCCTCGTTTATAGGGTCAACTCAAATAGCAGTTTATTCGACTATCGGCCGAAATTGGCACTATTTTGCTATTCTCCCCATTAGGTTTTGCCCAATGCTATTCATTCCTTTGCTTCATGAAAATGATTCTCAAATCCGGCCTCAAACTGAAATTAATCATGTGCCTTCTGGCTTTTCATTCCACTTTTATCCTTTTGGCGCAAAGCACAGCAGCCATGCACCAATCATGGAATGAAGTCTTGCAAAAACATGTTGACAAACAAGGTATTGTAGACTATAATGGTATCAAAAACAATACTTCATTTCACCGTTATACGGGGATGCTCAAGAAAGTGAAAGGTGCGGATGGTTATGCCGAAAAGGATGCTATGGCTTATTGGATAAATGTCTACAACACATTTGTAATTAAGTTGATTATTGACAATAACGAGACCGCATCCATTAAAAACATCCCGAATGCTTTTGAGGAAAAATTCATTTCACTTCCATCGGGTCGGTATTCTCTCAACGATATAGAAAACAATATTTTACGCAACACTTACAAAGATGCGCGTATTCATTTTGTTTTAGTTTGCGGTGCGGTTTCGTGCCCGCCTCTGCATGATGAAGCTATCACCGACCAGAATTTGGATAAAAAGTTGGATCAACTTACCAAGGCTTTCATTACCAATCCCAAGTTTAACCAAATCACTGAAAATCATTTGAAAATCTCTGAACTGTTCAAATGGTACGAAACTGACTTTGGAGCTGCCGGTGGAGTCAGGGCGTTTGTCAAAAAACACAGTGGAATCAATGTTTCCAAAACGGCTACCATAGAGTATTTACCTTATAATTGGGACTTGAATTCAAAAAAACTATGAGCGACTATTACGACTCAAAAGACCTTAAAAAATTCGGTAACATCACCGAGTGGAATGAGAATCTGGGCAAGAAATTTTTCGATTGGTACGGAGACGTTTTTGCCGAGGGTGCACTCACGGCACGGGAAAAGTCTCTGATTGCATTGGCCGTAGCGCATGCAGTTCAATGCCCTTATTGTATCGATGCTTATGCTTCGGACACTTTGTCAAAGGGCGTGACCAAAGAACAAATGATGGAAGCACTTCACGTGGCCGCGGCCATAAGAGGGGGCGCCTCGATGGTGCATGGTGTGCAAATGATGAATAAGGTGAACAAGTTGAGCATGTGATTGCTTGATTGCTGCCCAAGTCTATGAACAAATCTCTTCTCGCTCGCCACAGCGAACTTTCTGACACCCAACACCAATTGCAATTGCTGTCAGGGCCACCTTTTGGACCTGATGGCTTGCCTCTGTTTAGCCAAAAACTAAAAGAATGCGGTCAATGGCCTATGCGGCCGAGTGGATTGGAAGTTTTTCAAATGAATGTTGGATACATGTGCAATCAGACTTGTGCGCACTGTCATGTGGACGCAGGACCCGATCGAAAAGAAATCATGACGCGCGAAACCATGATCATGTGTCTGGACGCTATTCGTAAGTCAGAAGCGCGCACAGTCGATATCACCGGAGGTGCCCCCGAAATGAACCCTGATTTCCGATGGCTTATAGATGAACTTTCGAAATTGAGAGTTCCTGACATCATCGTGCGGTGCAATCTGACAATCATCACAGCCAACAAGAAGTACTTCGATTTACCTGATTTTTTTGCTAAAAACCATGTGCACGTAGTGTCTTCATTACCTTTTTACGAGGCCGACCGCACCGATCGCCAGAGAGGGCATGGGGTGTTTAATCGATCTATAGATGCGTTGCGCAGTCTAAATGAGGTAGGCTACGGGCGTCCCGGAACCGGGCTCAAGTTGGATTTGGTTTATAACCCCGCAGGTGCTTTTTTGCCTGCATCGCAGACAGCATTGGAAGCAGATTTCAAAAAGGAGTTAAAGGAAAAATTCGGCATCTCCTTCAACCAATTGTATTGTATCACCAATTTGCCCATCAGCCGTTTTCTGGATTATCTGTTTGCCTCAGAAAATTTTGAAGATTACATGGACACGCTGGTCAGTGCCTTTAATCCGGCTGCTGTACAAGGGGTTATGTGCCGAAACACCCTTAGTGTTGGCTGGGAAGGAACCTTGTACCATTGTGACTTCAATCAAATGCTCAAACTCCCCATTCGTTCGTCAAAAAGCCACATCAGCAACTTCAATGTGGACGAGTGGCAGAGCGAAGACATCATAGTTTCACAACATTGCTATGGCTGCACAGCAGGGGCCGGCAGCAGCTGTCAAGGCACCACCGTATGAATGCAATGAGATTATTTGCATTGACGGTTCTTTTGAGCAGCTGCGCAGCCTGCGCTCAGACAGAGACCTTCGACCAAATGCTCGAGGATCTCCTTTCTCACTCCGTTTCCGAAATCACACCATCTGAATTAAAAACGTTTCAAAATCCTATCATCCTGGATGCCAGAGAAAGACAGGAATTTGATGTATCTCATATTCCCGGTGCCATTTTCCTGGGTTATGACAATTTCGATATCTCGTCCGCGAAGTACTTCAGTAAAAACAAAACCGTAGTGGTTTATTGCAGTGTGGGATTCAGAAGTGAAAAAATTGCTGAAAAGCTCTTGAATTCGGGATTTTTTGATGTGTACAATCTGAGGGGTGGTATATTTCAATGGGTTAACGAAGGAAATCCGGTATTGGACAAATCAGGTCCCACTAAAAACGTACACACCTACAACGAAAAATGGTCTAAATGGTTGATAAAGGGAAAGAAGCAATGGTAAACCCGGTCTCGGAAAAAGCTGTGCTCGTTTTTGGAAGGTTGCCGATAAAAGGTGTTGTTAAAACGCGATTGGCAGCGGGAATAGGAGAGGAAGTCGCTTTTAATTTGTACGAAGCAATGTTAAGTCATACGCTTTTCGAGGCCTCAAAAATGGCAGTTCCGATCTATTTTTTTTATGAAGGTGATTTGGAATCAGGTGACGCCTTTCCCGGTATTGTGTTAGTTAGGCAGAGTGGTATTGACTTCGGTCAGAAGCTCGCGTTTGCCGCTCATTATGCGCTGAATCAGTTGGGTCATAATAAGATTATCATCATAGGAACCGATTGCCCCGCACTGGATGAAGCTATCATCGAAGAGGCGTTTTTTGCTTTGGAGAATCGAGACCTTGTTTTGGGCGCAGCCAATGATGGTGGCTATTATTTAATGGGACTGACAGGTTTTTACCCACAACTTTTTGAAAATATAAACTGGAGTTCAGAAAAAGTCGCGTCTCAAACTCTGGAAAACGCTAAAAGGATAAAATTGAATCTACAGGTCTTACCGCGAGTCTTATCTGACATTGATACGATAGACGATCTGAGACGATACGTGAATTCTCCTTGTCAAACATTGGTATACAAACAAATAGAAGAAATAACAAGAAATGCAAGACTTGAAAGAAACGGTTGAATTTCTCGAAAAAAGAGGAATTGTAAAGCCCGAAATAGGCATCGTGTTGGGCACGGGGCTCAGTGATTTGGTGAGGGAGATGGAAGTAGAAAAAGAGCTCAGCTACAATGTAATACCCAACTTTCCTATCGCGACCGTGGAGTTTCATTTGGGTAAACTGATTTATGGCACTCTTCGCGGTAAAAAAGTGGTTGCGCTGCAAGGGCGATTCCATTATTACGAAGGTTATTCCATGGACCAAATCGTGTTGCCGGTTCGTGTTTTAAAACTACTTAGAGTCAAGTTGGTTCTGCTTTCCAATGCAGCGGGAGCTCTGAATCCCGGTTTCAAACGAGGCAGCCTGATGTTGGTTGATGACCATATCAACCTGCAACCCGAAAATCCATTGCGCGGATTGAATATTGATGAATTGGGTCCACGTTTTCCCGACATGAGCAGGCCCTATGACAAAAAGATGAATTCGTTGTTGAAAGAAATCGCCTTATCAAAAGGCATACAATTGAACGAAGGTGTTTACGTCTCAGTGCAAGGTCCAAATTTGGAAACTCGAGCTGAGTACCGCTTTTTGCGAACGATTGGTGCCGATGCCGTAGGAATGAGCACCGTGCCTGAAGTAATTGCCTGCAACCATATGAAATTGCCCTGCTGCTGCATTTCTGTCTTAACGGATGAATGCGATCCCGTCAACTTGAAACCCGTTGACATAAGTGAAATAATTGAAACAGCGAAACAGGCTGAACCCAACCTTACTGCGCTTTATTGTGAGCTCATCAACCAAATTTGATCGAAATAAAAAGAGGCCCCGAAAGGCCTCTTTTTTTCATAATGAAGTCCGACTAAAAGTAAAAAGTCAGAAACAAACCACCGTTGAAAGTATCGGTATCAATGTAAGTTCCGCTTGACTTTGCAACTTTACTGGTCGTGGTTAACACGTTCCCGCTGGCCAGTTCAAAGCGCTCAAAATCAGATGTAGCTTCGGAAACTCTGGTGTGCGATATGGTCCAACCAAACTCTGCACCAATAGATACATTGGAGAAAGCGAAGTATTCCACTCCGACAAATGGTCGTACGCCCAATCCTAAAGAATTTCCGCCTCGGGTGCCCGTGATACGCTCGGCTTGGGCCATTGAAGCGAATCCATTGGCAACAGATCCGTAGTTAAAATCAGTTGAAGTGGGGGCTGAATTAGAAAGGCCGAATTCATTTCCGTATTCAAATGAGGACTTTGACCGCCCGAACATGACGAACACATCCGCACCGTATATCCCTTGAATACGACCTTTTCCTCTTCTGAATTCATAGCCACCACCCAAAGTCACTTCAGAAGCTGAATGTTTCATCTCGTCCAGAACCAGTGAGTCCGGGTCGTTTTGAGTGTCATTGGTTACATAGTTTCTGAGCGTTTCGCTTTCTCTACCAATTCTAAAGTGGGCTCTTGCAGCGGTCTTATCTGTCAGCATATAGCGTCCGAAAATGACGTTATCGCCAAGGTGCTTCACAAAGCCCGGATGAACCGCCATGTAGCCGTTGTTATTCATAATGTTGGCTGCATTGAGCGCAAAATTGATTACCGGTATGGCATTGAAACCAAGACCAATGTCACCAGCGACCGGCAAAATAGCCACACCGTTTTTATTTGTAAGGGACTCTTGAGCAGTGACGGAGCCTAAGCTTGCCGCTGCCAAAATAACCGCAGTAATGAAGTTCTTATTCATGATGTTATCTATAAAAAAGGGTTCAATCAACCTCAGTTAGCACGGCTGTAGATATAGTTTTGCTCTTGAATGTTATCAGAAGCAACTCCAATGTATGCGTTTCCGCGTGTGTAGATTTTAGTACCTGTTTGAAATGCGTCATCCTCGAAAAACACTGAAGAGCGCTCAAAATCAGCGAAGCGAACCTCTATTTCGTCAGCCACTTCAACAGGGACCTTGATGACATAGTTGCCGTCAACATCGGTGGTAGTTTTAAAAGTCAATCCACTACCGCTTTCAGTCACGAAAGACAAAACAACGCCCTCGGGAACACGCTCCAATTGGGGGTCTACTGCCGTGATTTCAATCAAGGCATTGTTGTCTCCTGTAGTGACGGTTACCGTATTGCCCAAAGTATAACCGCTACCCGGATCGTCAATGGAGAATGCTGTAATTGCACCTGCTCCATCAACGGCAATGATGTTGATTTTCATTCCGGTCCCTGAACCACCGCTGCACGCAATTGCATTTCCGGTGTTGTAGTCTGTGCCTTCGGCTATAAGCTCCGTTGCTGCTACTTCCCCAACGTTATCGGTAAACTGAGCTTCTACTTTTCCTTTGATGGTAGCGGATGACAAAAACTCGTCACCTTCCATGTTGTATTTGCGGTCCAAGACAACCACCTGTCCTTCAACTAAGGTAATGAATTCGGATGGGCGGCTAAAAACTCTGCGAGCCACAACAGTTTCTTGGAAACCTTGGTCATTGGTTGTAATAACCGTGGCGTTGAACTCGAAATCGTCAAAAATCACTTCAACATCAATGGGGGTTTTGCGAACAGGCAAATTCACGCTGTAGTTTCCATTGCTGCCTACCACAGCACGTGTGATAACCTTATCATAGTTAAAAGTAGGATCGGGATTGTTGTCCAAATCGGCTCCATCAATCACGAAAGTAATTCCGGTGCCTAAAGGCACTCCGGCCGGAGTTAATGAAGTTGCGTCTAAATTGGCCGTCATCCGACCTTTGACTGTACCAGTACCTGCCGGGAGGGGGGTGTTTTCGTCTTCTTTTTTGCAAGCGCTGAAGATGGTCAGAGCTGAAGCAACCAAGACAGCTTGTAAACTGATGTTTTTCATAGGTTTTGGATTAAAATTAGATTGCGAATTTACTACCTAATCATTTCCATTTGGTCTCTTGATTGAAATCCAATTATCCACAATGTTGCACTGAAATGAACAATCATAACGACTAAAACCAAATTTCATTCGACAAGCATGCAATCGCTGAAATAGACAATCCACCATTCAACGATTCCTTCAAGTTGTTTCGCAATCAAAGATTATGGGGTTGTAAAAAAATAAATGGCTTGATTTGGCGCAAATACACTCTTGTCTCAAAGCGGATAATAGCTTTCTTTACTGACCAAAATTTCCTGTAATGCGTGTTTCCTTGCTATTCCTTTTTTTATCAATCATTGCATATAGTCAAGCCCAACCGGGTGATACCACTATTGTACAGACTTTCACTTTTGAAGCACAAAACAACCCCAACACCGACTATGATAGTCCGGGGCGCAAGTGGTTTGAATTCCCGGACAACGGCACATCTTATCAAAAAATCCTGATGTATTATACCCTGAAGTGCTTTTCAGATGGCACCGCGGGAGGACTTGGATTTCCTTGCGGTGAATGGGACTATCTCACATATAATTGGCTCTATCAGCACACGGGACTTTTTGACTCAACCGCCACAGAGCATCCGCGCTTTAAGCTGAATAACAATGATTTCACCACTGCGCAATATCGATTGGATCCCGTATTCAATGTTTTCCAACAAGTCCTGACATACAACACGGTGCTCAGTGTGATTTCTGAAGACATCTTCTCGTTTGGTAATGGGGTTGACGCGTTTCAGTTTGTTGATAATGGTCATGTTGCTCGTATGCAATTCCATCTCACAGCTGCCGAATTGCAAGCCCAGGGTTTGACTGCAGGACCTATCCACAAATTGGCTTTGGAAGTAATGAGCGGAGCGGGCACAACGGGCTTGGTTGAAATCAAAGCAAGATTGGCCAACTCAGTCTCGACATCTCAGTTTGACGCCAACACATTCATTACACTGTATTCTGCCAACACTACATTTTCTGATACCGATTGGCATGAGTTCGTGTTCTCTCAAGCTTTTAATTGGAATGGTACTTCCAACATCGTTTTTGATTTAAGCTTCACGAATCAAACCCAAGCATCCTCGTTATCATTCTCCGGTCACGACAGCGGCTCGATTGTCACACTTCTATCAAATCAAGGTGGGAATCACATTTTGTTTGATGGCGGTGATCAGGTTTCTGTGCCACCCGTGGCCTTTGCCGATGTCCAGAATGAAGTCACCATTTCATTTTGGCTCAATGGAACGCCCGCATTTCAACCTGAAGACGGAACCACATTTGAAGGTATAACAGCGTCCAACCAACGTGTGCTGAACAGCCACACTCCATGGAGTAATTCCAGAGTGTACTGGGATGCCGGTGAGGAAAACGGATATGACCGAATTGATAAAGCTGCCTTGGTCTCAGATTTTTCGGGAAAATGGAATCACTGGGCTTTTACAAAGAATGCCACTACAGGGATGATGCAGATTTATCTCAATGGCGTGCTATGGCACTCGGGCAACAATCGATTCAGAACTATGGAAGACATTACCAAATTCACCATTGGTTCTGCGGCCGGTTGGAGCAATTATTACAGAGGCAGAATGGATGATTTCATGGTTTTTGACAAAGTGCTAAGCGGAGCCACAATTGCTGAATGGCGGCTAAAAGAACTTACTTCGGAGCATCCCAATTTCAGCGACTTGCTTTTTGCTTACAATTTTGATGAAAATGACGGAAATCCAACTTTTGACCTCAGTACAAACGGACATACCGGAACCGTAATGGGCAATCCGGCCCGCCTGCCATTCAATGGTTCCGAACTTTTCAAGGGTCTAGTTCAAAGCAATGTAAGACCAAATGTCCGCGTGATGCGCGGAGACTATGTCTTTGAAAGCGTTGAACAGTCCTATGAAAATGTAATACCTGCTCCTCCGGTTTCTTTGATAGAGTATGAGGTTGATGGCAACACTATCGTTCCAATAGACATTGATTATGTATGGACGAATACAGTTTCACAAACTTTCAATCCGCAAGGAACAGTAATCGAAAGTTTTCCGGTTGTTTTGACGGAGACAGTTACCAACGAAATATTGGACTTTTATGCTCCCCCTTTTGAAGTTGTGAATCGCTTTGAAATTGGACGCTTTATAACCCCATATGGCATTCAACTCAGCTTGGGCCCTGACGGTTGGACCTGGATTTACGATGTCACTGATTGGGCACCCATGCTCAAAGGGATGGTTGAATTGGAGGCGGGCAACTGGCAAGAGCTGCTCGACATGAAGTTCATTTTCATCGAAGGCACGCCACCTCGAGATGTGAAACGAATTGAAAAAGTATGGTCCGGGGATTTCCAACTTTCGACATGGGACAACAATATCACTACAAAAACCATTCAGCTTCAAGATGATGAGCAAAGTGTAAAGTTGGCCGCGACTACATCGGGCCACTGGTTTGGGCAAGGAAACAATTGCGCTGAGTTTTGCAACAACATTCACAAGCTCAAAGTGAATGGAACGGAGCAATTCAACTGGCAGATTATTCAAGAATGTGCCGATAATCCCTTATTTCCTCAAGGAGGTACTTGGATTTACGATCGAGCCGGGTGGTGTCCCGGGGCTCCTGTTACACAGCGGGACTTTGAAATCACCCCCTTCCTTCAGTCAGGCACGGCCACTGTGGAATATGACATCACTCCCGACCCTTATGGCAATTATGTTTTTGAATCTCATGCGTTTTATTACGGTGACTTCAACCACACGGTAGATGTAGAGATTGATCGCATCCTTTCTCCAAGTCTTTGGAAAATTGACAAGCGCGACAATCCAATTTGTGATGAGCCGGTGGTTCGTATTCGCAACCTGGGTTCTCAGCCTTTGACTTCCGTTTTGATTACCTATGGCATAGATGGTCAAAACGAGACTTTCGAATGGACCGGCAATCTCGGGCCCATGCAATCGGCTGACGTAACATTGGCCTATTCTAATCCTGCTTTTTTCTATGGTGATGCCTCTGAGACGTTGACTTTCAATGTTTCCCTTTCAAATCCTAATGGCGGGCAAGATGACAACCCATCTAACAACGTGTCATCAACCCGGTTTAAAAGGCCACCGACATACAAATATCCCAACAACGATGACAACCGTCTGATTGTCCAGACCCAAACCAATAGTGCCCATTGGGAAACGAAACTCTTCCTTTACAAATCGGACGGCCAGTTGGTATGGCAAAGCAACTATACCCAAGCCAACACCTTGAAGCGCGACACTTTGCAATTAAATGCCGGTTGTTATTTCCTTCACATCACAGATACGGATCATGATGGTTTGAGTTTTTTCGCCAATAACGATGGCAATGGTTCTATTCTGCTCAGACGAGTAGGAGGGGGTACTTTCACCAATTTCGAAAACGACTTTGGCAAAGAGATTAAGCACAGATTCAATTGGGACACTGATTTGATTTCAGTTGACGAAGTTTGGGTGTTCCCTTGGCAAGCTGTAGTTTATCCAAACCCATTTGATGATGTTTTCAATTTGAACCTTGGAGGATATGAGGGTATGATATCGATAGAAATTTTTGATATGATGGGTCGATTGGTCAAAACTAAGAATGCAAGTTTTGTCAGCAGTGGGGAGTCGATTGAGTTCGATCTCTCGGGTTATTCCGCGTCCACTTATGTTGCCAAAATCAAAACCAATGACGGGGTGGTTACAAGATTGATTTCCAAAATGAAGTAATTCGCTTTAAAATAGAAACGGCAGCAATTCTGATTTTGAAATGCTGCTGTTTTTTTGACTACTCAGTTTTCTCTGAAGAGATAAACGTCTTCGCTGTCTTTTTTCATTAGATATTGCTCTCTGGCAAATTTCTCCTTGAGTTTGTTGCCCAAGATCAATTCATCCAAAGCCTCAGCGGCATCCGCAGTCATTTTTTCATAATGTGCCAGCTCTTTCTTCTTCGAAGATAATTCCCATTTGCGTTGAATCATAAAGAGAGCATCCACTTCGCTAAAAACGGATACCCAAACAATGAATATCGCTGTTGTGACAGCGTACTTGTTCTTTAGAAATCCGGCCATCTTCTTTTTCATGCCGTGAAATTGAGCAGCTTTTTCTCTTGCTGAAAACCTTCAAGCCTTGATTTTAAACATCGCTATTTTGATTTCGGACCATAAAAAAAGAGGCTCGAATCGAGCCTCTTTTATTAGTCAATCCTGAATGAACATAGCTTCTCACTCCTCGGGATTTCCCTTGGTGTTTTTTTTCTTAGCCCCTTTTTTGATCGCTTCAACGGTTATTTGATCATTGTCCTTGTCATAATCCACAGTGATTACATCACCTTCAGTCAATTCAGAACCAATAATCTTGTCAGCCAAAGGATCCTCAACATATTTTTGAATGGCGCGCTTCAAAGGACGAGCCCCAAATTTCTCATCATATCCCTTGTTGCCAATATAGTCCTTGGCAGCATCAGTCAACTCAATGCTAAAGCCGATTTCTTTAACGCGACCATAAAGCTTTTTCAGTTCAATATCTATGATTTTGTGGATATCCTCGCGTGACAGATAGTTGAATTGCACAATATCGTCCACACGATTCAAGAACTCAGGAGAAAAAGCCTTTCGCAATGCGGCTGCTATTACTTTTTCTGATTCGCGGTCCCGTTGCTCTTCTCTGGCCTTGGTGCTGAATCCGGCTCCCAAACCAAAGTCTTGCAATTGTCGAGACCCGATGTTGGAGGTCATGATTAAAATTGTGTTCTTAAAATCAATTTTTCGACCCATAGAGTCTGTCAATTGGCCATCGTCCATCGCTTGGAGTAAAATGTTGAACACATCTGAATGAGCCTTTTCAATTTCATCCAAAAGAACAATACAATAGGGGCGTCTTCTGACTTTTTCTGTCAACTGCCCACCTTCTTCATAGCCTACATATCCGGGAGGTGCCCCAATCAAACGCGACACAGAGAATTTCTCCATGTACTCGCTCATATCAATTCTAATCAGAGCATCCTCAGTATCAAAAAGGTACTTGGCCAATTCCTTAGCCATTTGAGTTTTGCCTACGCCAGTGGGTCCCAAGAACATGAACACGCCAATAGGTTTATTGGGGTCTTTGAGTCCGGCTCGATTCCGCTTTATAGCTTTCACTACCTTTTTGATGGCAGTGTCTTGGCCTATAACGGTGCCTTCCATCTCCGTTTCCATTTTGGCAAGTCTTCCGGATTCTTTCTCCGCGATGCGTTGAACCGGTATTCCTGTCATCATCGCCACAACCTCGCCCACGTTGTCTTCTGTAACCAATACTCTGGTATTCTTAGATTCTTCTTCCCAACGCTTTTTTTCACGTTCAAGCTCTTCGTTTAGAATTCGCTCTTTGTCTCGAAGTTTGGCTGCTTCTTCGTATTTCTGACTTTTGACCACATTCACTTTCTCCACTTTGATTTCTTCAATCTTCTTCTCAATCTCTAAAATCTCGCGGGGGACATTGATATTACTCAGGTGGACACGTGAACCTACTTCGTCCAAAGCATCAATGGCTTTGTCGGGAAGATGGCGATCTGAGATGTAGCGTTCTGTCAACTTAACACAGGCCTCTATCGCTTCGGGAGTATAGGAAACTCCGTGGTGATCTTCGTATCTATCCTTGATGTTGTTGAGTATTTGGATTGTCTCTGCTTGCGTGGTCGGTTCCACGATTACCTTTTGGAATCTCCGTTCCAGAGCTCCGTCTTTCTCAATATACTGGCGGTACTCATCTAATGTGGTAGCGCCAATGCATTGGATTTCACCGCGCGCCAGAGCAGGTTTGAACATATTGCTAGCGTCCAAAGAGCCACTGGCACCTCCTGCCCCGACAATAGTGTGGATTTCGTCAATAAACAGAATTACATCGGACGATTTTTCCAATTCGTTCATCACCGCCTTCATGCGTTCTTCAAACTGACCGCGATACTTGGTTCCTGCCACCAAAGAGGCAATATCCAGCGTAACCACACGCTTGTTGAACAACACACGCGAGACCTTTCTTTGACTAATTCTCAATGCCAAGCCCTCAGCAATAGCCGATTTACCAACACCGGGCTCACCAATTAAGATTGGATTGTTTTTCTTTCTTCTTGAAAGAATTTGAGAAACCCTTTCGATTTCTTTCTCGCGACCGACAATTGGATCCAATTTACCCTCTTCAGCCATTTTGGAAAGGTCTCGACCAAAGTTATCCAAAACAGGAGTCTTGCTCTTAGAGTCGGTTGGTTTGCGCTGAGGTGCACCAAATGACTTTTCATCATCATCGTCATCTGACCCTCCCGGCAACTCACTTCTGGGAGACTCAGACCCTCCTTCATTATAGTCGTGCTTGATATTCTCATACACGTTGCGGGCTGAGTCATATTCTACATTCATTTCGGCCAATGTTTTTGACGCGACATTATCAGTGTCTTTGAGTATTGAAAAGAGCAAGTGCTCCGTTCCGATGATACCGCTTTTGAAGACTTTAGCCTCCAAATAGGTTACCTTCAGCACTCGCTCGGCTTGCTTAACCAAGGGAATGGTATTGGGGTTAGACTTGTCCGTTTTAGACGCTCCGTTAGGCTTGATGACGTATTCAACTCGTTTGCGCAAAGTTTTGAGATCAACCCCAAGGGATTCAAGCATTTTGACCGCTGTTCCTTCTCCTTCTCGAATTATACCGAGTAATAAATGTTCGACCCCTATGAATTGATGCCCCAACCTTATCGCTTCTTCACGACTGAAGGTGATGACGTCTTTTACTCTTGCTGAGAATTTGGCTTCCATGTGTTGTAACGATTAATTTCGTTTTGAATCGAAAATATGACGCAATAATCCAAAAATAGTTGGCAGTTGGGCTAACGAACTTTTCCAAAAACCGGAAAATTCTACCGGTTTGTTGTGGAAAATTGTTGGAAAAACCATCTACCAATTATGAATGTTCCAAAATGCATCGAAGTACCTTCGGCCGCCTCGAATGACAATTTTCATGCGAGAATTAATTACAAGCAGAAATGGCAGACGGTGAAAGAATAATTCCGATAAACATTGAGAATGAAATGAAATCGGCCTACATCGATTATTCGATGTCGGTCATTGTGTCACGTGCACTCCCGGATGTGCGTGACGGATTGAAGCCCGTTCACCGCAGGGTTCTATATGGCATGCTTGACTTGGGCGTATTATCCAATCGTCCCTATAAGAAATCCTCCAGAATAGTGGGGGAGGTGCTGGGTAAATATCACCCACATGGAGACTCATCGGTCTATGATACCATGGTGCGTATGGCTCAAGAATGGTCATTGCGATATCCCATGGTGGATGGTCAAGGAAACTTCGGATCTATTGACGGAGACAACCCTGCAGCAATGCGTTATACGGAGGCTCGACTGCGAAAAATCGCGGAGGAGATGTTGGCCGATTTGGAGAAGGAAACGGTTGATTTCCAACCCAACTTCGATGACTCTCTTGAAGAACCTACTGTTCTCCCAGCCAAAATTCCCAATTTATTGGTCAATGGAGCAAGTGGAATAGCGGTAGGTATGGCGACCAATATGCCTCCTCACAATTTATCCGAAGTAGTGGACGGTGTCCAAGCCTACATAGACAATCGCGAAATCACTGTTGACGAATTGATGAAGCACGTCAAAGCACCGGATTTCCCCACAGGCGGAGTGATTTATGGAATGGAAGGTGTTCGCGAAGCATTCGAAACAGGGCGCGGCAGGGTAGTAATCAGAGCAAAAGCCCGATTCGAGGAACTGCACGGCAATCGCGAGCAAATCATAGTCGAAGAAATACCCTATCAGGTAAACAAGGCCGACATGATTCGTAAGACAGCGGATTTGGTCAATGATAAAAAAATTGACGGAATCACTGAGATCAGAGATGAATCTGATAGGAATGGATTGCGCATTGTGTATGAGATAAGAAGGGATGCAATTCCGAATGTGGTACTTAACCATCTTTTCAAGTACACAGCTCTTCAGACCTCTTTCTCGGTCAACAACATTGCGCTGGTCAAGGGACGTCCACAAATGCTTAATCTGAAGGATCAGATTCGGCTGTTTGTTGACCATCGTCACGAGGTGGTCATACGCAGAACGCAATATGATCTCCGCAAAGCCGAAGAGAGGGCGCACATACTCGAGGGACTGCTGATTGCCCTTGACAATCTTGACGAGGTAATTCAATTGATTCGCGCTTCAAAAACACCCGAAGATGCTCGTGATAGTTTGATGAGTCGCTTTGGGTTGAGTGAGATTCAATCGCGTGCCATTTTGGACATGCGTTTGCAACGACTGACCGGATTGGAGAGAGACAAAATCCGAGAAGAACACGCTGAGCTGATGCGCGCTATCGATCATTTCAAGGCGATTTTGGCCAACGAGGATATGCGTATGAACATTATTAAGACTGAACTCACCGAAGTAAAACAAAAATTCGGAGACGAGCGCAGATCACGCATTGAATATAGCTCAGCTGATTTGAGCATCGAAGACATGATTCCGGATGATTTGGTGGTCGTAACCATTTCGCACGCAGGCTATATCAAGAGAACCGGGCTTAATGAATACAAAACTCAATCACGTGGAGGTGTGGGCTCAAAAGGAAGTGCCACAAGAAACGAAGACTTCCTGGAGCACATCTTCACTGCCACCAATCACAATTACCTGCTGATTTTCACCGCCAAAGGAAGATGTTTTTGGATGCGCGTATTTGAAATTCCGGAAGGAAACAAAACATCAAAAGGCCGTGCCATACAGAATTTGATCAACATTGAAAGTGATGACAAGGTGCTTTGTTATGTACCTGTGACCGATCTTTCCGACCCTGAGATTTTGAACAACAACTATGTAATTCTGTGCACTAAGAATGGTGTGGTGAAAAAGACCACCTTAGAGGCCTACTCACGTCCCAGATCGAACGGAATCAACGCTATCACTATACGTGACAGCGATGAACTGTTGGAAGCCAAATTGACTAACGGCAAATGTGAGATTATCATGGGAGTAAAGAGCGGAAAAGCCATACGATTCAACGAATCCACATTGCGCGCATTGGGACGTACTGCTCAAGGAGTGATGGGTGTGAGACTTGATAAAGGAGATGAAGTAATTGGGATGGTCTGCGTTGACAATCCCGAGTGTGAGATTCTGGTTGTGTCGGAAAGAGGTTTTGGCAAACGCTCGCCATTAGAGGACTATCGAATCACAAATCGCGGGGCCAAGGGTGTCAAAACCATTAATGTCACTGACAAAACAGGAAGTCTCATCGCCATTAAAGCAGTCACTGATGAGAATGATCTGATGATTATAAATAAATCGGGTATCGCAATCAGATTGAGCGTGGACGAATTGCGCGTGATGGGGCGAAATACACAAGGCGTGAAATTGATTAATCTCAGAAACAACGATGAAATTGCCGCTGTAACAAGTGTGGTGAAAGAGGACGAGCCTGACGAAGACGAAATGGAAGACGGCAATCCAATGACTGATACCGACACAATGGATTCAGCGACAGACGAAAGCCATACGGAGGAAACATCAGAAGAATAACACATTTAAACATCTGAATATCCTATATTTATGTTTGGCAAGCTCGTTGCAAGGCCAGGGATAGTCACATTTAGATTGTACCAAATTTTACGAAACCTATTTTCAATTATAAAGCACAATGAAAACAACAACCTTATCAGGGGCATTTGTACTGATGGCCACAGTCATCATGGCGCAGCCAAAAGAAGTGGTGAACGCATACAACTACATGAAAGGGCAGGAGTGGATGAAAGCCGCTGACGCTATCGACAAAGCCATTGCGGATGCAACTACTTCAGACAAAGAGAAGACCTGGCGCTATCGTGGAGATATCTACTTGGGTATGGCCATGTCTCAAAATCAAGCTGACCGAGACTTCCGACCCGATCCAATCGGAGAAGCTATTCGTTCATACAAGAAAACGATGGACCTGGGAACCAAATACGGTCAGGAAGTGAAGGAGCGCCTGACAGTGGCTCACAATGCATCTCTTAATGGAGGGGTTGAAAACTTCAATGCATCCAAGTTTGACAAAGCTTTGATGGGGTTTGAAAACGCCATTGAAGTATCAAAAATTCTGAATTTCAAAGATACCTTGGCCCACTTTAATGCGGCATTGACAGCAGAAAAGCTTGAAAAGTTTGAGGTTGCGGTAGGACACTATGAGACGCTTCTCGCGATGAACCATCAACCGGAGAAGATGTATAGTTTGATTGTGTACGGCCTCAAAAGTGCAGGCAAGAACGAACAGGCATTGGCGAGACTAACTGAAGGAAGAGAAAAGTTTCCTGAAAGTCAAGACCTTATTATTCAAGAACTGAACAATTACTTGATTAATAATGACATGGAGGGGGCCAAAAGAAATCTTCAAAAAGCCATCGAGAAAGACCCCAACAATCACGTTTTGCATTATTCCATCGGAACGGTCTACAATTCATTGGGCTTGGCAAATGAAGCTGAAGCAGCCTACCAAAAGGCTATCAGCATCAATCCTGAATATTTCGATGCTCATTACAACTTGGGCGCTTTTTATTTCAATAAGGGTGCGGCAATGTTTATGGATGCAGATAAAATTCAGGACCAGAAGAAGTATAATCTGGCTGTTGAAGAAGCGAACGTTGTATTCAAACAAGCCATTCCATTTCTGGAAAAAGCACACCAGCTTAACGGCTCCGATACTTCAACCATGGATTCTCTAATTAAATTGTATGTGAGAGTTGGAGAAGACGACAAGTACATGGCAATGAAAAAGAAATTGGAGAAGAAGTAATACAAGAAGCGGGCTAATGCCCGCTTTTTCAACAATATTCTATTTAACATAATATTAATTATATTGTGTTTAGTATAATCGACTTTGGTGGCCGAGGCAATTAGTCTAACCAAACAATCAGGTAAAATCGTCAGAGACAATCGGACCCTACTGACCAAACGTCACCAAAACTGAATTATCACTGACGAAAAGACCATTTATTGAGGTTTAGCGCTAGCCGGTCAAACTTTTGAGCAGGCAGTAAACAGAAAAACGATAAAACAAATGGATATCAATAAACTCACCATCAAATCACAACAAGCGCTTCAGCAAGCACAGTTGATTGCCTTGGAAAAAGGACATCAATTGATTGAACCGGGCCACTTGTTAGCCGGGATATTTCAAGTGGATGATAGTGTTATCGCCTACCTGCTGGGAAAACTTGGAGTAAAGGCCGAAATAATCAGAGCCGCTACTTTAAAAATTGTTGATTCCTATCCAAAGGTTTCCGGGGGCCAAGAGTCTGTCTCCAGAGAAACGGCCGATATCATCAACAGGGCCGTTTTGTCCTTGAAATCTTTTCAAGATGAATATGTTGCGATTGAACACCTGTTTCTCAACATGCTGGACAGCAAGGATAGTATTGGCCGAATGCTAAAGGACAGCGGAATAACTGCCGATCTTTTGAAAAAGGCTATAATGGAATTGCGAAAAGGACAACGGGTCACATCTGCCGGGCAAGAAGAAACCTACCAATCTCTGGCCAAATATGCCAAAAACCTTAATCGTTTGGCTCAAGACGGTAAGTTGGATCCGGTTATTGGTCGAGACGAAGAAATCAGGAGAGTCATGCAAATCCTCTCCAGAAGAACAAAGAACAACCCTATTATCATTGGCGAACCGGGGACGGGAAAAACGGCAATTGCAGAAGGAATAGCATTCAGAATTCTCAATGGCGATGTGCCGGAAAACCTGAAATCCAAGCAGATTTTTTCCTTGGATATGGCTGCTCTGATTGCGGGAGCCAAATACAAAGGTGAGTTTGAGGAAAGGCTCAAAGCAGTTGTAAATGAAGTACAGAAAAGTGAAGGCGAAATCGTCCTTTTCATTGATGAAATTCACACCCTGGTGGGTGCCGGTGGTGGCGAAGGCGCAATGGATGCTGCTAACATTCTGAAGCCCGCGCTCGCCCGAGGCGAATTGCGGGCCATCGGTGCCACTACCCTTTCCGAATACCAGAAATACTTTGAAAAAGACAAAGCCCTCGAGCGCAGATTCCAAAAAGTGATGATAGATGAGCCCGACAGAGATGCGGCCATCAGCATATTACGTGGTTTGAAAGAACGCTATGAAAACCACCACAAGGTGCAAATATTGGATGATGCCATCATTGCAGCCGTGGAGCTATCACAGAGGTATATCACGGACCGTTTTCTACCGGATAAGGCCATTGACTTGATTGATGAGGCCGCCTCTAAGTTGAGAATGGAAATCAACTCAAAACCTCAAGAACTGGACGATATCGAGCGCAAAATCATGCAATTCGAGATTGAGCGGGAAGCTATAAAGCGTGAAGGGAATCAAGTTCGTTTGGATGAGTTGAACCGCACGATCAGCGAGCTTTCTGAACAGCGTAACGAACTCACCGCATCATGGCAACGAGAAAAGGACTTGGTTGAGCACATTCAGAATTCGAAAATGCAAATAGAGGAATACAGAATGAAGGCTGAGCAGGCGGAACGAGAAGGAAACTATGGGCTGGTTGCCGAAATCAGGTATGGAAAACTGAAAGAACTGGAACAGAGTATCGAACTAAACAGGCAAAAACTGAATGAACTTCAAGCGGAGTCTAAAATGGTAAAGGAGGAAGTCGATGCAGAGGAAATTGCAGATGTGGTGTCTAAATGGACCGGAATACCGGTTAGGGCATTAGTGGAAAGCGAGAGAGAAAAACTTCTTCGTCTTGAGGCTGAGCTTGGCAAGCGCGTTGTAGGACAGCGTGAAGCTATTGCTGCCGTTGCTGATGCTGTGCGAAGAAGTCGTTCAGGTTTGTCAGATGAACGTAAGCCGATCGGGTCGTTCATCTTTTTAGGAACCACGGGTGTTGGAAAAACCGAATTGGCAAAAGCGCTCAGCGAGTTGCTCTTTAATGATGAAAATGCCATGACCCGTATAGACATGAGTGAATATCAAGAAAGACACGCAGTGAGCCGATTGGTTGGTGCTCCCCCCGGATATGTGGGCTATGACGAAGGTGGACAACTAACTGAGGCAGTGAGAAGAAAGCCTTACTCAGTTATTTTGTTGGATGAGATAGAAAAAGCGCAC
>Ga0169931_10003903_pt1 | contig 23428 bp, 20 predicted proteins | sample Kivu_15m_20L_FD_129675 | JGI IMG/M metagenome (GOLD analysis project Ga0169931, IMG submission 129675) | Freshwater microbial communities from Lake Kivu, Western Province, Rwanda to study Microbial Dark Matter (Phase II) - Kivu_15m_20L... | ecosystem: Environmental > Aquatic > Freshwater > Lake...
CCCGGTACGGCTTCAGGTAGCTCGCGAACGCCGGCCCCAAGGCCGCAATGTCCTGGTCCGTCATCGGATGTCCTCCGATCGACGATCTTATTCACCGGCGGAGGACCCGCGCTGTAGTGTTAGGTCCGTGACGTGCTCGTGTAGTTTTCTGCCACTGACGGTGTGGAACCCCCATTTTCCCCGAAACGTGCGCGTTGTCGCAGTGAGACCAAAGTCAGTTGCGTCAGCGTAGGCGTTCGACTGAGGCATCCGTGTGTTGAAAATGCGGACGGCTGGGAGTTTCTTCTCGCGGCACTTTGCTTCCAAAGTCTTTGGATAATCGCGCATCGTCGATTCGTGGACGCTTGATCGCGAGTCGCATTTCGTCCACACTAACCCGAGGGGCTTGATGCGCAGTGAACGCTCAAGGGCGAAAGTGCAGATTGAATCGACGATTTGCCCGACGCCGTAGGTGGAGAGTGTATCTGGTATGGTCGGAACTAAATAGAAATCGCTGATTTCGATACCGTTGCGGGTGATGAACCCGAGATTCGGTGGGCAGTCGATCAGAACGTACTCATACCGGTCAAGAACGCACGCGATCGTGCTCTTGAGGACTTCCATCGGGTTTAGCGTGAACCCGGTCTTGTGGGCTATATCGCCCAATCTGTCTTGGACGTGGATGAGGTCGAGACTTGATGCCAACAGACTGAGATTCGTGAGCTTGAGGTTTGAGACGCCCGCTTGAATGGCCGTCGTCAAATCGAAGCGACGCGTACGGTCCAGTTTGTCGATGAATAGCTGGCTGATTGTTTGTCCATTTTTGTTAATCGCCTGCCAACGCTCCTCTTCGATCAGCGCAATGGTGGAGTTGGTCTGTGGGTCGAGGTCGATGACCAGCACTTTCTTCCCGTACTCCGAAACCAAACACTCTGCGAGTTGGACCGTCGTGGTCGTCTTGCCGACGCCACCTTTCAGGTTGATAAGGCTCACGACGACGGGCGGCACGCGTGATCTCCTTGACGAGGCTTGAGCAAAACTCAACCAATCGTAGCCACGCATCTGAACAGACGCAAGGAATAACAGCAGAATGTGCCGGCGCTCTCGGCGCTTCGGTGTTTGGGACCCCCGCTCAACGGGGGCACCCCTTCGGGGTGAAGCCTTGTTCGCTGGGGCGATCAGCCGAAGGCGAACACCGGTGGGCGGAACAGTAAGAAGAGGGCGAGGAAGGCCAGCCACAGAAACAACGCGATGAGCGCGACCGCGACGAGCGCGCCGCCCGCGAACTCCCAGCCGTAGCGGTCCGGGAGCGGGTCGCGGGTTGGGCTGTCGCCGCGCCCCGATGGGTAGCGCGGGTACGAGTTCACGTCCATCGCCGCGCCCTCGTGCGTCACGGTATTGCAACCGCGTGCGCGCGAGGGCGGGCAACATCCCGTTCGCTACTTCGCGCCGAGTTTGGCGAAGGTGGGCGCGTCGGCGGGGTGGACCGTGCGCGATTCCAACCCGCGGCGCTGCGCTTCCGTGAACGCCTTCGCCGCTTCGGTCGGTTTCTCTTGGCCCAGCCGCAATAGCGCGACGTGGAACCAGCGCAGCGGTGTCGGGTCGTAGCTGATCGCGTCCGCGAGGTCGCGCTCCGCTTTGTCGTACTGCTTCAGCGTGATCTGCACGCGGGCGCGGGTGTCGAGCAGTTCGCCCGTCATGCCGCTCTCGCGGGTCGCACGCGCTACCAGTTCCAGCGCCCGCTCTGCGGTCGCGGGGTTCGACGACAACAGCCACGCGAGGTTGTTCAGCGCCACCACATTCTGCGCGTCCTTCAACAGCACTTGCTCGAACGCGGCGCACGCGCCGCTCAGATCGCCGCGGCGCGCGAGGAACTCGCCGCGGTGCATCAGCAGGTCCGGCGCGCCCGGCTCTTCGGCGAGGCCGTCGTCGATCCACTTCAGCAGTTGCGCGGCCTCCGGTGCGGTGAGGTCCGCGCCGCGAGCGATGGTCACGGCCACAGTTGCCTTGAGGCGCGCGGAGGGCTTGGGAAGGCGCTCGGTCCGCGCGATGGCGTCGGCCGCGCGCCCGTCGGCCGCGAGCACGCCCGCGAGGCCCACCACCGCGTCCGGGCGGTTCGGCACGAGGGCGGCGAACCGCTCGGCGGCGGCGGTCGAAATCGCGCGCCCGGCTTGCGTGCCGCGCACGTTCGGCAGGCGACTCAGTTCGTCCAGCAGTTCGGCCACCTGCGCGGACCGCGCGAGGTAGTCGCCGCCGTTCGCGTCCGCGAGGCGCGCGTAGTCTTCGGCCACCGCGAGGGCGCGTTCGGGCCGCCCGGCCTTCGCTTCGTAGCGGGCAATCGCGGCGAGCGAGCGGAAGTCGTACGCGCGCATCTGCGCGAGCTTCCCGGCGAACGCCGCCGCGCTCTGGAAGTTCCCGTCTTCGACGAGTTCCTCAAGGGCGGTCGTGAGGTAGAGCGCGTACTGCGGGTCGGCCGCGAGTTCCTCGGGCTTGCGGTTCAGCAGTTGTTGCAGGGCCTTGCGGCCCGCGGCGCGGTCCCCGGCGGCGCGGTAGAGTTGTGCGACGGTGAACAGGTCCGACGGAGCGTTCGTCTTTGTGTGAACGGCTTCCAGCGCGGCGACGGACTTGCTCAGCACCGCGCGCCGGTCGCGGCCTTCGAGGAACCGCGCGAGCGTGGCGAGCACCGCGGCCGTCGCGCGCAGGTCTTCGACCGGGGCGTCCGGGCGCAGCTCGGTGCCCTTCAACAGTTCCATCGCGCGGTCGCGGTCGGCTTGCGTGCCGCCGGCCGCGTACAGCATGGCGAGGTTGCGGCGCGCCCATTCCGCGCTCGCGCCCTTTGTGGTCGCGTCCGCGAGGTAGCCTTCGAGCACCTTCGCGGCCTCGTCCGGTTTCCCGCGCGACAGCTTGACCGCGAGGCGCGCTTCGGCGAGCAAGTGCGCTTCGGCGGGCGAAGCCGCGGTCGGTGCGAACGTGCTCCCGGCGGCGGAATCGGCGTACACCGCCGACAGGCGGGCGAAGGCGAGTGCCGGGAGTGCGGCCTTCGACTGCGCGACGACGACCGCGCCCGCGGCCGGGTTGTCCTTCGAGACGAACAGCGCCTTGCGCAGCCAGTCGTCGGGCGTCGCGCGCGGCGCGGCGGCCAGTCCGTCGAAGAGGGCGGGCGCTTCGGGGGTGCGGCGCGCCGCGGCGGTTTCGGCGACCCACGCCGCGCCGCCCGGTTCGCGCGCGACCAGCGGGCGCGCCGCCGCGAACAGCTTGTCGCCGACCGCGTCGGGCACGGTCGCCAGCACGTTGCGCACGACGCGGCGGAACGGCTCACCGGCCCACCGCGGGTCGAGCGCGAGGCGCTCCAACAGTTCGTTCGCGCAGTCTTGAGCGCCGTCGGTGGCGCAGCGCGCGATTACGGCTTCGGTCGCGGCGTAGCCGGTGGGGTCGAGGGTGTACGCGCGGTCGATGAGGCGCGCGCCGCGGGTGCGGTCGCCGGTCGCGTCGCACAGGCGCGCCAGCGCGAGGCAGGCGTCCGCGCGCGTCGGGTTCTCGCCGAACGCCGTCACCAGTTGCGGAATCAGTTGTGCCGCGGCTTGTGCCGGCGCGAGGCGCGCGTCGCACAGAATCACGCTCGGCCCGGACTGGCCCTCGATCTTTGCGAGCGCGGCGCGGGCGGCGTCCGCGTCCGGGCCGGGGCCGGCGCGCTCGTGCAACTTCAGCCACATGGCCGCGTTGTTCGGGTACCGCGCGACGACGCGCCGGAGCACGTGCAGCACGCCCGCGCGGTCGCCGACCGAGTCGTACACTTCGACCAGCCCGGTGAGGAACTTGACTTGGTCCGCGTCGGACCACCCCGCGATGTGGTCGGCGGTGCGCTCGATGGGCCGGACGCGGCCCGGTTCGCGGGCGTAGAGCGCGGCCCGCGCGAGGCGCAGGTCGGCCGAATCGCCGGACGCCGCTTGCCCCTCGTCGAGGACCGCGAGGCCCGCGGCGCTTCCGCCGGTTTCCGAGACGAACAGCGCGAGTGCGGCCCACACTTTCGGGTCGCTCGCGCGCGTCGCCGTCTCGCGGCGGAGCAACTGTGCGGCTTCGTCCGGCCGATTCTGTGCGGCGAGCAACTCGGCCCGCAGGAGGACCACATCGCTCGCGCCGCGCCCGAACTGCGTCACCGCGAGATCGAGCTTCTGCCAGTCCAGCGGCGCTTCGGAGCGGCGCACCAGTCGCGCCTTGAGGCGCGCCCACTGTGCGATCACGGTTCCGGTCGCGTAGGGCGAGAGCGTCGCGGCTTCGAGCTCGCGGGCCGCGTCGTCGAACCGGCCGAGGTTCAGGTACAGGTTCCCGAGGCCCACGCGGGCGGTCACGTTCCGCGCGTCCGCGGTAATCACCCGCAGGTACGCGCGCTCCTCGTTCACCGGGTCGCCGAGCTTCTGGTAGCACGCGGCGAGCAGCAAATTGGACTGCGCTTCGAGGCCGGGCAGGGCGCGCGTTTCGTTGCGGAGCGCGTCGAACAGCGCCGCGGCTTGCGCCCACTTCTGGTCGCGCATCGCGAGGCGCGCTTCGAGGTACTTCACCTGCGAGGCCGGGGCCTTGCGCGCGCGGAGCCGGGTCACGATCTCCGCGGTGCGGGCCGTGTCGCCTTGCTGCACGAGCAGGTCCGCGAGCGGCACGAGCAGGTCGGTGCCGTTGGGATCGGCTTTCAGCCCGTCTTCGAGTACCGCGACGGCCGCGGCGCTGTTCCCGCGCAGCAGTTCGAGCCACGAGAGGGCGCGGACGATCTTCAGGTTCTTCGGGTAGGTCGAGGCCGCGTCGCGGAGCAGGGCGTGCGCCGCGGGGATGTTGCGGGCCTTCTGCATCACGTCGGCGAGCATCAGGCTCGCTTCGGCGTTCTCCGGGTCCAACTCCAGCGCGCGGAGCAGGTCGGCCTTCGCGCGGCGCAGGTCCGCGGGCGGCGCGCCGGGCGCGGCCTCTTCGGCCGCGAACAGTTCGAACTTCGCGCGGAGCAGGTACGCTTCGGCCTCGCGCGGCAGCGCGCGGGTCATGCGGTCGAGTGCGTCGCGCGCCCCGGCCGCGTCGTTCATGCCGCGCCACACCAGTTGCGCGAGCCGCTGGTAGCCGAGCAACTCGTCCGGGGCGTGCGCGATCGCGGTTTCGTACGACCGCTTCGCGCCTTTCAGGTCGTTCGCGCCGGCCTGTGCCGCGCCGAACTGCTGCCACAGCGCGGGTTCCTTCGGGAACTCCTTCACGAGGGCTTCGGCGTGAACCAGCGCGTCCGAGTAGCGGCCGGCGCGAATGCTCAGAGCGAGGGCGTCGCGGCGGATCGCGTGCCGGGTCGGGTCGAGGCGCAGAATCTTGTCGTAGAGGAACAGCAGTTCCGTCGCGCCGCGCCCGCGCTTCGCGACGAGCTGCGCGAGTTGCACCTGCGCGTCCGCGTCGTCCGGGTGGAACTCGAGGTACTGCCGCAGGTAGTGGATCGCGAGTTCGTTCTTGCCGTTCTCCGCGGCGCGCTCGGACTGCGCCTTCAGCGCCGCCGGGATGCGCCGGGCCTGCACCGCGTGCGCGCCCACCAGCGCGCCCGCGAGCGCGCACATCACGAGAACGAGTTTCAGCAGGAACCGCTTGTTGATCGTCGGCATTGGTGCGCGTCCGTGCGTTCCGCCGCGGGAGCCCGCGCCCCGCGACGAACGCACATGCTACGCACCGCGCCGCGCGCGATTCAACCCCAACGCGCCGCGCCCGAATAGCATTCCCTTGCGGCCCCTCTCCCCCCGCGGGTTCCTCCCATGATTTCCCCGGTTCTGCTCAGTATCGATCAGGGCACCACCAGTTCGCGCGCCGTCGTGTACGACGCGGACACGTTCGCCGTGCTCGGCACCGCGCAACAGGAAATCGAACAGCACTACCCGCGCGACGGGTGGGTGGAGCACGAACCCGAAGACGTCTGGTACTCGGTCGCGCGCACGGCCCGCGAGGCGCTCGCGCGCTCGGGCCGTGAAGCCCGCACCGTTGCGGCCGTCGGCATCACGAACCAGCGCGAAACGGTGGTCGCGTGGGACCGCGCCACCGGGCGCGCGCTGCACCGCGCGATCGTGTGGCAGGACCGGCGCACCACGGACTTCTGCCGCGAGCGCGCGAACGATCAGCCGCGCATCGCGTCGAAGACCGGACTCGTGCTGGACCCGTACTTCTCCGGTACGAAGGTGCGTTGGCTCCTCGAATCGCAACCGCTGTTGCGGGTGCGCGCCGACCGCGGCGAGGTGCTGTTCGGCACCGTCGATTCGTTTCTCGCGTGGCGGCTGACCGGCGGCGCGAGTCACGTCACCGATACCACGAACGCCAGCCGCACGCTGCTGTTCGACATTCACGCGCTCCAGTGGGACGACGAACTGCTGAAGTATTTCGGCGTGCCGCGGGCGGCGCTGCCGGACGTGAAACCGAGCGCGGCGCACTTCGGCGTCACGAAGGGCTTGGACTTCCTGCCGGATGGCGTGCCGATTTGCGGCATCGCGGGCGACCAGCAAGCGGCGCTGTTCGGGCAGCACTGCTTCGCGGCGGGCGAATCGAAATGCACCTACGGCACCGGTGCGTTCTACCTGCTGCACACCGGTGAAGCCGCGGTCGCGTCGCAACACAAACTGCTGACGACGGTCGCAGCGATGACCGGAACGAAGCCGCAATACGCGCTGGAAGGCGCGGTGTTCGTCGCGGGCGCGGCGGTCCAGTGGCTCCGCGACGGGCTTCACTTGTTCAAGAGCGCGTCGGAAGTGGAGCAGTTGGCGAAGGACTCGAACCCGGCGGAACCGGTGCTGTTCGTGCCGGGGTTCGTGGGGTTGGGTGCGCCGCACTGGGTGCCGGAAGCGCGCGGGGCGATCTTCGGCCTCACGCGCGCCACGAGCGCCGCCGACCTCGGCCGCGCGGCGCTCGAAGGCGTGGCGTTTCAGGTCGCGGATCTGATTGATGCCGCGGAAGCGGAGGGGACGTTGGCGGCACGGTCGGTAAGTGAGGTGATTGGTTCCGCGCGACCCCCCCCGGCCCCCCTCCCTGAAGGGAGGGGGGAGAAAAGCACTCGCGCTTCGGGTGAGCGACACGATTCTCCGAACTCTGGTTCCCCCCTCCCTTCAGGGAGGGGGGCTAGGGGGGTGGGTTGCCTACGCGTGGACGGCGGCATGGCCCGCAACGACTGGTTCTTGCAGTTCCAAGCCGACGCGCTGGGTCGCGCGGTCGCGCGCGCCGCGCAGAGCGAATCGACGGCGCTCGGGGCGGCGTACCTCGCGGCCGTCGGTGCGGGCCTCGCCGACCAAAGCAAACTCGCTCAACTCGCCGGAACCGCGACGCGGTTCGAGCCGAAACTGCCCGCGAGTGAGCGCGACGCGAAACTCGCCGCGTGGCGCAAGGCCGTGCGTGCGGTGATCGGCTTTTACTCCGCGTAGCGCGCGCTACCAGTCGCCGATCACTTCGCCCGCGGCCTGCGTGGAGAGCGCGCGGTAGGTGGCCGGGGCGATGCCGTCGCGCACGAACCGCACGCTGCCGTCGCACAGCACGAAGTTCGCGCCGCCGCTGTGAGCGCTGCGGAACCCGCTCACGAGGTCGCGGCCGGTGCGGTTGTAGCCGCTGCGGTCGTTCCCGTAGATCGTCGGCGTGCCGGGGCTGCGGTTCAGCGCTTCGTCGAGGAAATCCGGGGCGATGCCGTACTGCGCCGTCGCCGCGAGCGCGCCCGCGTACCACGGGTGCGCCGGGTCGCCGAACCCGGTCGCGCCCCAGCACTGCTCCATCAGCGCCGACTGCCCGGTGAACGGGTCCGCGACCGTCCGCGACTGATCGTTGTAATCGCGCAGCGGAAACTTCGGATTCGCTCCCGCGGCTTCGCCGAGTGCGAATGTGGACGAGGTGCCGTCGGTCACGTCCGTGATGCGCGAGCACCCGATGTACGCGCTGTCGCTCTCACGAAGAGCAACGCCGAACGGCCCGCGAACGCTCGCCGGCACCTTGTGCGGTTCGATCCAGATGCCCGCGTTTGCGCCCTTGTTGAAGGCGTAATCGCATCCCGCGAGGAACGGCGGGATGTAGCAGTTCCATTGCGCCGCGATCGGTGCGGAGTCGATACCGCCGCTCGTGCGGTTCGCCGGGCAGTAGAACACCTTCACGCCGGTGCCCACGGCCCGCGCGTTCGACGGATCGAACCACGGCACATCGAACCGGTAGATGTTGCGCAGGTTGGTTTGCTCCAACTGCGGCAGCAACTCGGTGAACCCGGTGCCCCAACCGTCGGTGATGTCCGTAATCACGATGACGCCGCCCGGCAACCGGTTGTGCGAATCGTGAAAGTTGTGAACCGCGAGCCCGAGTTGTTTCAGGTTGTTTTGGCAACTCATCCGCGCCGCCGCGTCGCGCACCTTCTGCACGGCCGGCAGCAGCAACCCGATGAGAACCGCGATGATCGCGATGACGACGAGCAATTCGATCAGCGTGAACCCGCGCTTCGCGGTGCGCATTGGTGTTCCTCAGCGGTTCGGGCGCGTGGAACAGTGTTCGCACCATCGTACCGCGCCGATTCGCGCGGTGGTGTGTTTCGCGCTGGCCCTCACTGCCGGGTGCGGTGGAAGCGGCGCGCCCCAACTGCAAGACGCGAACAAGCCCGTGCCCGAACTGCGGTCGATGCTGAAGGACCCGAATGTCGAAGTGCAAGCGCGGGGCGCGCTGGGTCTGAGCCGCGCCGGTGCGGAAGCCCGCGCCGCGTTGCCGGACCTCGCGCCACTGCTGCGAAGCGAAAGCGCGCTGGTGCGCCAGAACGTGGCGGTGGCGCTGGGGGCGATCGGACCTGATGCGCGCGCCGCAGTCGCGGCGCTCACCGACGCGCTCCGCGATACCGAATGGGCGGTGCGGCGGGCGGCGGCGCAGGCGCTGGGGCAGATCGGCGCGGACGCGAAGCCGGCGCTACCGGCGCTGAAGAGGCTCGAAGGCGACGCGAACAAGCAGGTGCGCGACGCCGCGAAGAAGGCCCGCGAACAGATTGGCGGCTAACGCGCCGCGGGTGCCGATACAACCAACCGGGGCGCACGTTCCCGCGCCGCCCACCGCCCTTGCGGGTGGGGTTCGCCAAGAAGCCCGCGCTCGCGCGTCGGGTTCGTACTCAAAGGGTGTCGCATGGCACGGTCGCTTGCGGGCAAGGTCGCGCTCGTTACGGGCGCGTCGAGCGGCATCGGGTGGGAGTTGGGCCGGCAACTCGCCGTCGAAGGGTGCAAGGTCGCTCTCGTCGCGCGCCGCGCCGAGCAACTGGCCGAACTCGCGGCCCGCATCGCGCGGGCCGGGGGCGTCGCCGAACCGGTGCCCGCGGACGTCGGCGACCGGGCCCAAGTCGAGGCCGCGTTCGCCACCGCGAAGGCCAAGTTCGGCCCGGTCGATTTGGTGATCGCCAACGCCGGCATCGGCCGCGCCACGCTCCGCGACCCGGTGAACATGGCCGACGTGGAAGAGACGTTCCGCATCAACCTCATGGGCACCGTGTACGCGCTCTCCGCGGCGCTGCCGGACATGCTCGCGCGGAAGAGCGGGCACTTGGTCGCTGTGTCGAGCCTCGCGGCGTACACCGGGTTGCCGAGCGAGTCCGCGTACTGCGCGAGCAAGGCCGCGGTGAACGTGTACGCGGACGGCCTGCGCCGCCACCTGCGCGGCACCGGCGTGCTCGTTACGACGCTGTGCCCGGGGTTCGTGAAAACGCCGATGACCGAGAAGAACGAACACCCGATGCCGCAAGTGATGACCGCGGAATACGCGGCCCGGCGCATGATCCGCGCGATCCGGGCCGGCAAGAAGGTGTACAATTTCCCGTGGTTGCTCACGCGGCTCGTGAAAATGAGCGGTTGGGCACCGGACGCGGTCGTGAACTGGATGATGGGCGATTACGACGCCCTCGCGCAGAAGTCGATCGCGGAGCGGCAGAACAAACCCGGTTCATAGCTACAAAGGGGTGTGCGATGCGCGCGTGCGCAATGGCTCTGGTGCTGGCCTTCGGCGCGACGGTTTCGGCCGACGATAAGGTGAAGGAAATCGACCTGAAGGACCTGAAGGTGAAGTTCGTCGAGGGCGGGAAGGCCGATAAGCCGGCAGAGATCAAGACCGCCGACGACCTCAAGACGAACGAAGCGCTAAAGGACGCGGCCGAGGCGCTTGCGAAGAAAGTGGACTTCAGCAAAGAGAAACTGGTGCTGTTCTGGTGGGGCGGCAGCGGCGGCGACAAGATCGCGCCGGACGCGAAGACCGCGGGCACGTTCACCCTGACGCGCGGCCTCACCCGCGACTTCCGCATGCACGTTCACCTGTTCGCGGTGCCCAAGGACGCGGCCGTGAAGGTGGTGCCCGCGGGCCGCTAAGTGAGTCGCCCGGCGCGCCCGGTTGTGGGCGCGCCTACAATTCCCACATGCTCGCAAACTGTCGCGTCGTTCTGGTCCGCACGCACTACGCCGGGAACCTCGGTGCCGCGGCGCGGGTCATGCGCAACTTCGGCCTCTCCGATTTGGTGCTCGTCGCGCCGTACGCGCGCACGAGCGACCTCGAAGCGCGCCGCATGGCGACGCGCGGCCTGTGCGTGCTCGATTCCGCGCGCGAAGTGCCGGACCTGTCCGAAGCGCTCGCGGACTGCACACTCGTGTTCGGCACGTCCGCACTCACCGCCGGTCTGTGGCGCTCGGGCACGATCGGAAGCGCCGCCGAGAAACTGCCGGAGTTGTATCGGGCGTCTGAGGGCGGGCGGGTGGCGCTGGTGTTCGGCCCCGAACCGCACGGCCTGAGCAACGACGAGTTGGACCGGTGCCACGGGCAGGTTCACATCCCGGTCGATCCCGAATACGGGTCGCTGAACCTCGCGCAGGCCGTCGCGATTTGCTGCTACGAACTGCGCCGCGCGTGGTCGCGCACGCAGAACGACGCGCGGGGCGTTCCGAACGAACCGCCGCGCGCGGTCGCGCCGCACGCGGACCAAGAGCGCATGTTCGAGCACCTGCGCGAAGCGCTCGAGTCCATCGGCTACCTGTTCGGCGACCGCGCCGACGGGTTGATGCACGCGCTGCGGCACCTGATCGGCCGCGCGCAACCGTCGCCGCACGAGGTGAAGTTGCTCCACGGGCTGGCGCGCCAAACCCTCTGGGCCGCCGGGCAGATGAAGAAGAAGGACGAGTAAAGGTGAGCGGCGCGACGTGAGTCCGCCGGTAAAGCAGACAGTCGCGCGAAGCGAACCGGCGCTGTGTCGCACCGGCGGACTGACGTCGCGCCGCTCGCCTGTACCAGCGTCACAACAGCACGCGCTTCCCGAAGCGGGCCTTCAGTTCGCGCTTCGTCGCCGCCGGTAGTTCGATGAGGTTCTCGCGCAGGTCCAGTTCTTCGAGGTTCGCGAGCCGCTTCGACGCGCACAGCGCGCGGCACCCGTGCTCGCCGAACTCGTTGCCGCTCAGGTCGAGTTTGCGCAGTTGCGCCACCCACGGCTGCGTGGTGAACGCGCTCAGCTCGCCGCACTTCAGTTCCATCGCGGCCATCCGCAGCTCGCGCAGTGCCGGCATGTTCGCGCCGAGCCGCCACAGCAGTTTGCGCGTCACGGTCGTGGTGCGAACCGGCGTGTCAACGAACATCCAGTTGTCGCCCACGTCCAGCCGTTCGAGCTTCTGGAAGTGCTTGGAGTTCGCAAGCGCCGTGAGGCCGCGGTTGTCCAAGTGGCCGTTGTCGCCTTGCCCGCTCGCGATCAGACTCACAAGGTTCGCGAGGTACTTCGAACGGAACAGCGCCGGGGCGTCCGAACCGTCCGACGACAGCACCGCGTCGGAGAGATCGAGCGCGCGCACGCGCAACAGGTGTTTGCACTTCGCCAAGTCGTCGAAGCCGCCGCACTCGTCGAACCGGAACTCGCGGATCGGGGCCGCCGCGAACATCTCTTCTGCCGATTTGCAGAAGAGTTCTGCTTCGGTCGAAAGTACATCCACGAACCCACGGCGGAAGACAACCGGGTCCCGGTAGAGGTCCGCGTAGGTGCCACGGTGGTGCCCCGCGACGAACGGTTGTACCGGCTTCGCCCACTCCTTCTCGTGCGCGTCCAGTAGCTCCTTCGCGCGGGCCTCCTTCGCCGCACGTTTCTTCCCGACCGGCAGGCGCTCCAGTTCGATCTGCACGCGAATGAACTCCGCCCGCTCTTCTTCGCCGTGTTCCTGTAACCAGTCGGCGAACACGAGCCGTGGCGTGTCGTCGTCCGGGTTGGCACACACGGCGGCGTGCAGGGCGTCGCGCTCGGTCATGGGTTCGCTCCGTTCCTGTAACATTCGCGCGGCGCGCGCCGCGCGTCGCGGTATCATAGGCGGACCCAACGGAGGTTCGCCATGCTCGTTCGCACGCTCGCGCTCGCTTTTGCGCTCGGTTCCGTCGCCGCCGCCCAACCGCCGAAGCCCGGCGCGAAGCCGGAGAAGGACCCGCCGGCGTTCGAGTTGCGCACCCAAGACGACACGGTGATGAAGGTCGCGCTGCTCGACCAGTCGCTGGTGCTGAACACGAAGTTCGGGAAGCTGACCATCCCCGCGAGCGAGGTGCGCCGCATCGAGTTCGGGTTCCGGTTCCCGGCCGGCGCGGAAGAAAAGGTGGCCAAAGCGATCGGCGACCTCGGCGCGGAGGCGTTCCGCACCCGCGAGGACGCGGAACAGGTGCTCGCGGGCATGGGGCACTTGGCGCTGCCCGCGCTGCGCCGCGCGAGCAAGAGCGAAGACCCGAAGTGCAGCGCCGCGCTCGGGCGGTCGCCAAACTGATCGAAGAGAAGTTGGGCGAGGGCAAGGCGGAGGTGCGCGACTACGACGTGGTGGAAACGACCGAGTTCACCGCGAAGGGCCGGCTCGAGATGGGCGTGCTGAAACTGCGCACCAAGTACTTCGGTGAGACCACGGTGAAACTCACCGACGTTCGCGCGTTTCGCGCGGTCGGCAACGTATTCGGCGGCGACCTGACACTCGACGCGGCCAAATACGCGAAGACCAACCAGCTCGTGTGGATGGAAACCGGCATCGAGGTGTCGGACGGGGTGCAGCTCGAAATCACCGCGACCGGGCGCATCGACCAGTGGCCGCAACAGCCCGGGCAGTACATGGTGGGGCCGGACGGACAGAACGCGGGCCCGTTCCCCGGTCAACCGCGCGCCGCCGGGGCCGGGATGATCGTGGGCAAGATCGGCGCGAACGGGACGCCGTTCTTAATCGGTTCCAGCTACAAGGGCAAGGCGAGCGCGAGCGGGCAGTTGTACCTGCGCGTGACGCCCAGCCCGTGGAACTGCGACTCGGCCGGGGCGTTCAAGGTCACGGTGAGCGCCGCGCCGTAAGCTGAGCGGATGCCCACCGAACCGAGTGACACCGCGCTGTCAGTGCCGGCCCGCGCCTATTCGGAGCGCCGCGCGGCGCGCGCCGCAACCGCCGCCACCGCCGCCGCGCGCATGGACCGGCTCAGCGGGTGGCGGCTCGCGGCGTTCGTCGCGTTCCTCGCGGTCGCCGGCCTCAGCGCCGGCGCGGACCTGTTTTCGCCGTGGTTCATCATCGCGCCGGTGCTCGCGTTCGTGTACTTCGTGGCGCTGTTCGAATCCGCGCGCGGAAGCAAACTGTGGGCCGAACGCGCCGCGGCGTTCTACGACTTCGGCCTCGCGCGGCTGACCGGCAAGGTGCCCGAAGGCGCGCCGAACGGCGCGCGCTTCGCCCCACCGGAACACCCCTACGCCGAAGACCTCGACCTGTTCGGCCCCGGTTCGCTGTTCGAGCGAATCACCGCGTGCCGCACGCTCGCGGGCGAAACGCTCCTCGCCGATTGGCTGCTCGCACCGGCCGCGCCCGCGGAAGTGAAAGCGCGGCAAGAGGCGGTCGCGGACCTCGCGCCGCGCTTGGACCTGCGCGAAGCGCTCGCGGTGGCCGGCAGCGACGTTCCGGCCGCGGATTACGCACCCCTGACCGCGTGGGGCAACGCGCCGAGCGAGCCCGCGGCGCAGTGGAAGCGGTGGGCCGTCGAAGCGCTCGGCTGGGCGAACGTGCTCGCGTGGTTCGGCTGGCTGTTCGCGGGAAGCGGCGTGATTCCGGTGCTCGCGTGCGGGTTCGCGCTCGCGGTCCTCGCGGTGCCGCTCCTCGGTTGGGCGCGCCGCGTGCTGAAACCGCTCGACCGCGCGGCCGAACGGCTCGCGCTGCTCGAAACGGTCCTCGCGCGGTTCGAGCGCGAGCGCTTCACTTCGCCGCGACTGAACGACCTCCAGCGCGCGATGACCGCGAACGGCCTTTCCGCCGCACAGCAGATCGGCGAACTGCGGCGCATCCTGAACTGGTTCGATTCGCGCCGCAACCCGATGTTCATCCCGGTCGCGGTGCTGCGCGCGTGGGACGTGCGGTTCGGCTACATCTTCGAGGAGTGGCGCGCCCGCAGCGGGCCGAAAGTGATTCACTGGCTCCGCGCGCTCGCGGAGTGCGAAGCGCTCGCGTCGCTGGCCGGGTTCGCGTTCGACAACCCCGCGGACATCTTTCCGCAAGTGACCGCCGGCCCGGTGGCGCTCGAAGCGGACGGCGTTTCGCACCCGCTGTTGCCGGCCGAAGTCGCGGTGCGAAATGACGTGCGCTTGGGCGAAGGCGCGGCCCGCGTGCTCATCGTGAGCGGCTCGAACATGAGCGGCAAAAGCACGCTGTTGCGCGCGGTGGGCACGAACGCGGTTCTCGCGCTCGCGGGCGGCACCGTCCGAGCGAGGCGATTTGTACTGGCACCCGTTTCGCTCGGTGCGACGATGCGCGTGCAAGACTCGCTGCAAGCCGGGAAGTCGCGGTTCTTCGCGGAAGTCACGAAGGTGCGGTTGCTCCTCGACGTCGCGGTGCGGTCCAGTGCGCCGCCCCTGCTGTTCCTGTTGGACGAGTTGTTCGCGGGCACGAACTCGGCCGACCGCGTCGCCGGTGCTGAGGGCGTCGTGCGCGCCCTGCTGAGTGCGGGCGCGGTCGGGTTCGTGACGACGCACGACCTGAGCCTGACCGCGGTGACGGACCAAATCCCGGGCGCGACGAACGTTCACTTCTGCGACGGCTTCGCGGGCGGCGAGTTGCATTTCGACTACACGATGCGCCCCGGCGTGGTACCGCACGGCAACGGCCTCGCGCTCATGCGCGCCGTGGGCCTCAAGGTGTGACCCCGCGAGAGGACGGCACGCGGCGCGAATTGCCCTCGCCCCGCGCCAGCGGGGAGAGGGCAGCGAGCGAAGCGAGCGGGTGAGGGGCGCTCAGCGAATAATGGGGCGACGCGCGAGGCGAAAGAGCGACATTCGTTTCGCGTTGGCCCTTGCAATCGCGTAGCGCCCCTCACCCGGCGGCTTGCGCCGCCACCCTCTCCCCGCTGGCGCGGGGCGAGGGTAACATCACATCCGCCCCTGCGGGGTTCGCCGCACGCTACACTGACCGCATGACCGACGCGCGTTCCGTTCTCTCAGATCGCCTCGCTGCCGTCCGTTCGCGCATCGCGTCCGCGTGCGCGCGGGCCGGGCGCGCTCCGACTGACGTGACACTGGTCGCGGTGACGAAGACCGTTTCGGCGGAAACCGCGGCGCTCGCGGTAGAACTCGGCGCAGTTCACCTCGGCGAGAACCGGCCGCAGGAGTTGTGGAAGAAGGCCGGCGCGGTGCCGGGCGCGACGTGGCACCTCATCGGCCACCTCCAGCGCAACAAACTGGACCGAACCGTTCCGCTGGTCGCGCTCGTCCACTCGGTCGACAGCGAACGGTTACTGCTCGCGCTCGACGCCTTCGGCCGCAAAGCCGCGACACCGGTGCCGGTGCTGCTCGAAGTGAACTGTAGCGGTGAGGCGAGCAAGGGCGGCTTCGAGCCGGCCGCGGTGCCGGCGCTGGGGGACACACTGGCGGCGCTCGCGGGCGTCGCGGTGCGCGGGCTGATGACGATGGCCGCTTACGACGCGGAACCGGAAGCGACGCGGCCCACGTTCGCGCGCCTGCGCGCACTGCGCGACGAACTGCGCGCCCGCACCGGGCTGCCGCTGCCCGAACTGTCGATGGGGATGAGCAACGATTTCGAGGTCGCGGTGGAAGAGGGCGCGACGCTCGTGCGGTTGGGCACCGTGCTGTTCGAGGGGTTGGAAGGCGAGGCTCTTCAAGAGTAGGCCGCTCGCGGAGCGAGCGGCCGTTGGCGCACGCAATCACTCGCGCGTGATTCGTGCCGCGAGTGGTCGCTCGCGGAGCGAGCGACCTACACTTGAAATCACTTCCCCAAACTCGTGAAGTCCACCACCACGCGCTCGCCGGCGCGGAACGGCACCTTCTGCGTCAGCGTTTCCGGTTGGCCGTTGCGCGTCACTTCCGCTTTCAGCACGTAGGCGAACTCGCGGCCCGGCGGCAGCGCCGGCGTGCTGAAGGTGCGCACCGGCTCGGCGGACGGGCTTTTGCGGTCGTCCACGAACAGCGCCGCGCCTTGCGGCAACTTCACGGTGATCGTCGCGCGCTCGGGCGCGCCTTGCGCCGCGCCGTTGGCCGGTGCGGTCTTGTCGAACGACGCGGGCGAAACCGGGATGCTCGCCGGAGCGGTCGGCGCGGGTGCGGGCTTCGCCGCGGTCAGGTCGGTGAACTCCACCGTCGCGCTCGCCCCGGCCCGCACCGTCACCTTCTTGCTCACGCTGACCGTTTCGCCGTTGCGGTCGTATTCTGCGGTGAACTTGTACACGAACTCCTGATCCGCGGGCAGCGGCGGCGAGACGAACTGGCGCTCCCCACCGGTCAGGTTCAGTTGTTTGCCTTCGGCGAACAGCTTCGCGTCGGCGGGGAGGCGCACGGTCACGTTCGCGCGCCCGCCGTTCGCTCCGGCGACGGCCGCGGGGAAACTCGGCTTGTAGCCGACGCCCCCGGGCGCGGGGTCCGGCTGCGCGAACGGGATGTTCGGCATTCCCGGCGCGCCGGGGATCATCGGCGCGTTGTCGTAGATGAGCGGCGGCGGCGCGCTCATCGGCAGGCCGCCTTGGCACGACAGCCCGCCGTTGAACATCGGGGTGTACGAGTACGCGATGCCGCCGCAGCACCCGTACGCATAGGCCGTTCCGCCGCAGCACCCGTTGGCGAACGAGGTGCCGCCGCAGCACCCGCCGCCGCAGCACCCGCCGACCGGGTCGCGGTCGAACACGCGCCGCACGCGGTCGCCGAGGCCGAGGCCGAACACGCCCCCGCCGCAGCACCCGTTGCACCCGTTGCACGACTGCGCGAAACTGCTACCGCCGCACCCGCCGCCGCTGCAACTGTACCGCGAGCCGCCGCAGCACCCGCTGCCGCCGTGGAACAGGTCGCGGAAGTAGCCGTTGAACTGGGGCGTTTCCGGCGAAGCCGTGATCGCCGTCATCAGCACGATGCTGTACATGGTTGGTCCGCCGCGTGTCAAATTGGAGGCTCTGCGGAGCCTGCACGTGAAGCGTAACTGGCGCAGTGTCGGGGGACAAATCTGCTTGCGGTAAAGTTTACAATTACGGGGCGGCGCGCGGCGTGCGCTCCCGCGCGTCGCGCGCACCGGGTATAATCGCTAGAACCGGCCGGAGGTGCTTGCGTGCCCGACAAGAACGCCTGTCCCGTGTGCGGGGCGAATATCGGCCTCGTCGCGGTGTTCAAAGCCCCGCTCCCGAACCGCATCTACTGCCCGCACTGCGGCGAGCGGCTGCGCTACCGCAACTCGTGGTGGCTCGTGTTGCCGGTGATAATCGTGATGCTCGCGTCAGCGGCCGGCGCGAACGTCACCGCGGAACTGTTCGACGTGAAAGGGCTGGCATTCGGCCTCGTCCTGCTCGCCCACCTGCTGGTGGCCGGTGTCGCGTGTGAGGTGGCGTTCGTCCTGCTGCTGTGGTACGGTTCCTTTCCGTTGGAAGCCGTCCACCCGCGGCGCGACGTTTGGCACGACGAAGAGGAGTTCTGAGACAGAGGACAGAGGACAGAGGACAGAAGGCGACAACCAGTAACCAACAACCAAGAACCACTTCCCGATGCCCCTTCGCAATCTCGCTTGGCTGCTCGTGGTGCCCGCGCTGTTCGCGCTGGGCTTGGCGCTGTGCTACAGCGCGCCGCGCCCGGACGCCGACTACACCCGCGTGCGGCAGCTCGTGGAAGTGATGGCGGAAGTGGACGCCAACTTCTACCGCAAGCTCAGCGACGAGGAGTGGAAAGAGTTCGTCGAGTCCATGATTAACGGCGGGCTGCACAAGATCGACCGGCACTCGGTGTACCTGAACGCGGCGCTGCTCAAGCAGTTCGAATCGGACAACGAGGGCAGCTTCGGCGGCGTGGGCATCCTTCTGGGCATCGACCCGGAAACGAAGTTCCTGATGGTGTCGCAGCCGATGCCGGGCACGCCGGCGTACGAGGCCGGTTTGCTCGCCAACGACCTCCTCGTGAAAATCGGCGACACGACCACCGAAAAGATGACGATCGCGGACACGCGCAAGGTCATCACCGGCGAACCGGGCACGAAGGTGAAGCTCACCGTGCGGCGCGCCGGCCGCCCGGTCGATGAGGTGGTCGAACTGACGCGCGGGCGCATCCCGCAGCACCCGGTATCGGGCGTGCGCCGCCGCGCCGACGACCCGAGCAAGTGGGAGTGGTTCCTCGACCGCGCCGCGGGCATCGGCTACGTGCGCGTCTCCACCTTCAACGAACTGACGACCAAAGAGTTGCGCGCCGCCGTCGGCGAGATCGAGAAGGCCGGCGGGAAAGCGCTGGTGCTGGACCTGCGGGACAACGGCGGCGGGCTGCTGAGCCAAGCCGTGGACGTGGCGAACACGTTCCTGCCGGGCGGCGCGACCGTGGTGAGCACGCGGGGCCGCGACCCCGAGCGCACCCGCACGTTCACGGCCGAAAACGGGCGCGAGCTGCTGCGCCCGGCGGACCAGCGCCCGCTCGTGGTGCTGGTGAACGGCGAGAGCGCCAGCGCCTCCGAGATCGTCGCTTCGGCCCTCCAAGACCACAAGCGCGCGGCCGTGATCGGCGAGCGCACGTACGGGAAGGGGAGCGTGCAAAAGCTGTTCCGGCTCGGCGGCGAGGGCGCCCGCGAGGCCGGGGTGAAGCTCACCACCGAAACGTACTGGCGGCCGAACGGCCTGAACATGGACAAGCACCTGACGCCGAAGGACAAGCCCGACGAGTGGGGCGTGAAGCCGGACGTCGAAGTGGTGACCACGAAGGACGAGAAACTGCGCGCCGACGTGGAACTGTTCAAGGCGCACTGGGTGGCCGGGAAGCCGAGCGCGGTGGGGCCGAACCCGCCGCCCGCGCCGACCCCCAAGGGGCCGGACGGCAAGCCGCTCGTGGACGACAGCAAGCCGTTCGAGGACCGGCAGCTCAAGGCCGCGCTCGACGTCATCAAAAAGAAACTCGGCGGCGCGCAACTGGTGCCCGACGCGCCGCGCCGCTTGCCCGCGCGCGTCGCGGGCTGAATGCGTTCCGCGGTACCATCACACCCCCGACCGGATCGAAGTAGGAGCTCCCATGCGCGCCGCGTTCGCCCTCGTGCTGCTGGCGGTGCCCGTGCGCGCCGCGGACCCGAAACCCCTCGAGTTCCAACTGACCTTCGACCGGGCCGCGTGCGCCGAACCGTTCACCGGGCGCGTGTACGTCACGTTCCGCCAGAACAACCCGGCGTCGCCACCGGTCGGCCTGAACTGGTTCCGCCCCGAACCCGGGCTCGCGCTCGACGTGAAAGACTGGAAGCCCGGCACGCCGCTTACGATCGGCGCGAAGGCGATGGCGTTCCCGGCACCGCTCGCGGACCTAAAGCCCGGCAAGTACCACGTGTGCGCCGTGATGGACCGCGACCTCGGCGGCATCGATTTCCTTTCCAGTCCCGGCAACGTTCACTCGAAGACCGTGCAACTGGACCTCGACCCGTCGAAGGGCGGCACGGTTGAGTTGAAACTCGATCAGGTGGCGAAGGGGCGCGCGTTCGAAGAAACCGCGAACGTGAAACTGTTCGAGATCGAAAGCAAACTGCTGACGAAGTTCCACGGGAAACCGACGGCGCTGCGCGCGGGCGTCGTGCTGCCGCCGTCGTTCGCGAAGACCCCGGAGCGCACGTACCCGGTCGTGTACGAAGTGACCGGGTTCGGCGGGAACCACTTCGCCGCGTTCGGAGCCGCGAACCGCAAGGCGTGGGACCTGAACGGCACCGAGGCGCTGTGGGTGGTGCTCGACGGCAACTGCCGGTTGGGGCACCACGTCTTCGCGGATTCGGCGAACAACGGCCCGGTGGGAACGGCGCTCGTGACCGAACTGATTCCCGCGCTGGAGAAGACGTTCCGCGGCAGCGGGAAGCGGGCCGCCACCGGGCACTCGTCCGGCGGGTGGAGCAGCTTGTGGTTGCAGGTCGCGTACCCGGAGACGTTCGCGGGGTGCTGGAGCACGGCCCCGGACCCGGTCGATTTCCGCGACTTCCAAACGATCGACATTTACGCGAAGGGCGCGAACGCCTTCAAAGACGCGAAGGGCGGCGCGCGCCCACTGGCCCGGCAGAACACCAGACCGGCGCTGTTCTTCCAACCGTTCTCCGACATGGAACGCTTCATGGGGCGCGGCGGGCAACTCGGTTCCTTCGACGCGGTATTCAGCCCGCGCGGCGCGGACGGCAAGCCGAAACAGTTGTGGAACCGCGACACGGGCGCGATTGACGCCGACGTTGCGAAGGCGTGGGAGCGATACGACATCCGGTTGGTGCTGGCGCGCAACTGGAAGGTGTTGGGGCCGAAGCTCGCGGGCAAGATTCACGTTTTCATGGGCGACGAGGACACGTTTTACCTCGACGGCCCGTGCCGGTTGCTGAAGGCGGAACTGGCCGCGCTGAAGAGCGACGCGGTGGTGGAACTGTTCCCCAACCGGCACCACGGGAACCTCGTGGACCCGGCGCTGCGCAAGCGGATGAACGCGGAAATGGGCGCGGCGCTGAAGTAGCCGGGCAACCACACTCCGTTCGCGCGCCACGCACCGAGTTTGTGCGCACGCTCCGTTCGACGTGCGCCTTTGCGTCGCCGAATGGAGCGTGCGCACAGGTTAAAATGAAGCCAACGACCAAAGTACGCCCCGCCCGCGGCCCCGCGTTCAGAGACCGAACCCCCCGGAGTGGATTTTCCATGTCGTCGGACCACATTTCGGACACGGCGGGTTGCCCACCGCGCGCCGGTCGATGTGAGCAAACAGCGCATGCAGCACGAACGGCGCGATGATCGGGAACACGCACACGACGAGAACGAACGCGATCCACTCGCCCGGTTCGTCGGGCACCTTCCACTCCACTTTGCGGTCGCCACCGCGCGGGCCCGGCACCGCCCAACCCCGCGACAGCGCGACCGCGAAGCTCGCCATCGCGCAAACAGCAACCAACGTGATGACGTACAGCCCGCACCCGGTGCCGGGCAGCGGGCCGGAACAATCTTCGTCGTAGCACTTCGTGCAGACGTAGTGCATCAGTCGCCTACTCGTTGCCGGGGGCGGTCATCTTTTCGGGGCGCACGATCTGGTCGAACTTCTCGGCGGTTAGCACCCCGGTGCCGTCCTTCAGCGGGGGGGCCAGTTTCACGGCCTCCTCGCGCAGCGTCGTGCCGTTGTGGTGTGCGGTCTTGGCGATCTTCGCCGCCGCGTCGTAGCCGATGTGCTTGTTCAGCGCCGTGACCAGCATCAGCGATTCTTTCAGAATCTTCGCAATCGCCGTGCGGTTCGCGTCGATCCCCTTGCGCACCTTCCCGCCCGCCTTCGGCCGAATCTTCGATTGGTCCACTTCCACCATCCCGCTATCGGCACCCACGCCGTACTCCAGCGCCTCGTAGTCCGTTTCGGGCACGTCCGCGGCGCAGTGTTCGCGGAAGCTGCGGCACGCATCCGTCAGCAACCGCACCGAGTGCAGGAAGTTGTGGATCAGCACCGGCTTGAACACGTTCAACTCGAAGTTGCCTTGCGAAGCCGCGATGCCCACCGCCACGTCGTTCGCCATCACCTGCACGCACACCATCGTGAGCGCTTCGGACTGCGTCGGGTTCACCTTGCCCGGCATGATGCTCGAACCCGGTTCGTTCTCCGGGATGCTCAGTTCGCCGAGGCCGCACCGCGGGCCGCTCGCGAGCCACCGAATGTCGTTGGCGATCTTCATCAGGCCCGTTGCCAGCGCCTTCAGCGCGCCGCTTGCGAACGCGAGCGGTTCGTGGCCCGCGAGCGCTTGGAACTTGTTCGGCGCGGTGACGAACGGCAGCCCGGTGAGGTCGGCGATCTGGTTCGCCACCTTCACCGCGAACTCCGGGTGCGCGTTCAACCCGGTGCCGACGGCGGTGCCGCCGAGTGCCAGTTCGTAGAGCATCGGGAGCGCGGCCTTCACCGCCGCGATGCCGTAGTCGAGCTGCGCGACGTACCCGCCGAACTCTTGGCCGAGCGTGAGCGGCACCGCGTCCATGAGGTGCGTGCGCCCGATCTTCACGATGTCCGCGAACTCCTTCGACTTCGCCGCGAAAACGTCGCGCAGCGCGCTCACGCTGGGAATCAGTCGGTGAACCAGTTCTTCGGCGGCGGCGATGTGCATCGCGGTGGGGAACGTGTCGTTCGACGACTGCGACATGTTCACGTCGTCGTTCGGGTGAACGGGCTTCTTGCTGCCCATCGCCCCGCCCGCGAGTTCGATGGCGCGGTTGGAGATCACCTCGTTCACGTTCATGTTGGTCTGCGTGCCGCTGCCGGTCTGCCACACGCGCAGCGGGAAGTGGTCGTCGAGCGTGCCGGCGATCACTTCATCTGCGGCTTTGCCGATCAGCGCGCACTTCTCTTGCGGCATGAGGCCGAGGCCGGTGTTGGTGAGCGCCGCGGCCTTCTTGAGCACGCCGAACGCGCGGATCACCGGTCGCGGCATGGTGTCCGCGCCGATGGCGAAGTGCGTGAGCGAGCGGGCGGTTTGCGCGCCGTAGTAGCGGTCGGCGGGGACGCGAATCGGCCCCATGCTGTCGGTTTCGGTGCGGTACTGCTGCGGCATGAGCGCGCGTTCCTGTTCGGGATTGGGAGGGAGTTGTGGTAGTATAGAGATCGAGCCGAACCTCCTACTCTCCGCAAGCGTCCGTCCTTCGTTCCTGCGCTGGCGAGGACTATCAATGCAAGTGCCCTGTGTGTCGCTCTTCCTCGATACGAACACGCTTCTTCACTACCCGACTTTCCGGGATGTGGACTGGAAAGCCGTCTGTCAGTCTGACTCGGTGCAACTGCTTCTGTGCATGCAAGTGATCCACGAACTGGATTCAAAGAAGGACGATTCGCGATTGGCTGATCGTGCAGCGCGCGCGATTAAGGCAATCGACACCCTCCTCTCTAACACTACAGCGCGGCTTCAGATGACACATCTATGCGGTCGCTTCTTGTGCGAGCGGGTGGCCTGCTCGTTCCGCCGTTGGTGGTATCGGATCACGTGCCCGACGTGCGGCAGGTCCGCCG
>Ga0169931_10003904_pt1 | contig 23424 bp, 21 predicted proteins | sample Kivu_15m_20L_FD_129675 | JGI IMG/M metagenome (GOLD analysis project Ga0169931, IMG submission 129675) | Freshwater microbial communities from Lake Kivu, Western Province, Rwanda to study Microbial Dark Matter (Phase II) - Kivu_15m_20L... | ecosystem: Environmental > Aquatic > Freshwater > Lake...
AATGTCCTTCTCTTGGGATCAATCTCTAGTTTCCCGTTCGATAGCGGCGAAAGCTTCGATGAATCGGATTTCTACTCAGGTCCAGTCAATGAAAAGAACTTCGGATACAACTCTTCAAAAAGAGCGTTAGTAGATCTCGTTAAGTCATATCAGCTCGACCACTCCCGTAATTTCAAAGTCGTCCATCTTGGAAACATCTACGGACCCCACGCAAGTTTCCATGCCAATGCCACCCTTGTCTCTAACTTAATCTTTCAAATTACAGAAGCTAAGAAACTCAATCAAGATCTTGAACTATATGGAGATGGAACCGATATACGAGCCCTGACATTCGTGGAAGATCTAAATCAAATTTTCTCTCGCCTAATTCAATCTAGAGATAAAATAGAGCCAGTTATCATTAGTTCAAAAGAAGAAACTTCAATCAAAGAGTTAAGTGAAGAAATAGCAGAACTATTAGATTTCAAAGGAAGAATTACCTTTATCGGACCTAGTAACAAAAGTACGAGAAAAGTGGCAACCAGTTCCCTTCTTCCAAAACTCATGCCAGATTTCAAATTCACTTCGTTAGATGAAGGTTTAAAGAAAACAGTAGAATGGTGGACCTGCAATAACTAACGCCGCCCTAGCTCAGTCGGTAGAGCGTCGCTCTCGTAAAGCGAAGGTCGCGGGTTCGATTCCCGCGGGCGGCTCAAGAGTTCAACATAATATCTAGTGAAAGCATAGAAATCAAATTACTTTGGAGTGGGAAGCTACTAGCTTCACACAGTTTATGCCGGAACTAATATGGTAAGTCGGACAAAACTCAAGATTGAAGTTATACTCATTTTGTGTATGAAAGTGAACAACTGTTGGATTTACATCAAAAAGTTCTAGAACTTCGCAGGAAACAGTTCCAAATCCACGAGCAGATTTATCAAGCAGGAACAAAAATCCCGATTCATTTTGCTTTTGGGCATGAAGCAATTGCTGTTGCGGTAGCATCAAATCTCCTAAACGAAGATAAACTTCTTCTGACTCATCGAAATGTCCACTATCACTTAGCCCTAGGGGCAACCGTAGAGAACTTATTGTCAGAGTATCAGTTAAGAGATAGTCCTATCTCAGGTCGATGTTTGGGTTCAATGAATCTTGACTTTCCTTCGAAGGGAGTAATTTACACTTCAAATATTCTTGGTAATAACCTCTCTATTGCAGCGGGTATCGCTTTAGGAAATAAAGTAAAAGGATTAAACTCGGTTACTTGGTGCGTAACTGGAGATGGCGCAATTGAGGAAGGATCTTTTTTCGAAAGCCTACTTTTAAGTATCTCCAGGAAGCTTAGCTTAGTTTTTTTAGTTGAAAATAATGGCTGGTCATTAGCAAGTGAAATCGCAGATCGAAGGGTAGAAATTGACTTAAATTTGCTTTCTCAAAGTTTGGGGATTAAATATTTAAGGCTCATGGGAAATAACGTTCAAGATTATTACAGTCAATTGAGCAAAATACGTGAAATCATTCAATCAAAGAATCAACCATTTATTGTAGAAGTGATGCTAACTACGCTTGGGGGTTATTATGTTGAGGAAAATGGTATGAGGCGTTACGTAAACTACCATTCTGGAAGAGTTCGAACGGACTTAGTTGGCGAGAGTGTAATCGAACTAGATTCTCGAGATCCCGTTTACATCTCAGAGCGGGCGCTGGAGAGTTCAGATCAAAGTTTGGAAAAGAAATGATTGGAGACTTCAGTCTTTCAAGTTACATTAACATGAAACTAAACTCATATCTAGAAGATTTGGATTTAGGGGTTTTCTTTGGTCAAAATGTCATTTCTGGTTCTCGAATTTCGGGCCTAGGCTTAGGCGTGGAGCTCCAAGAGAAGATTTTGAGTTTCAATACACCAAACTTGGAAAATAGCTTATTTGGATTGGGGTTTGGTCTATCAATTGCAGGGATTCCGTCCGTGTATTTGATGAAACAGCACGATTTTTCTTTGTTGGCATTTGATCATCTCGTAAATACAAAAAAACTTCTACAAAACCATTCAAATTTAGCGGCTTTTCTTGTAGTGATGGTTGTTGTTGATAGCGGATATGAGGGACCCCAATCAAATCTAAACAATCTCGATGATCTCTACTCGCTTTCTCAGGCAGACATTTGGCTATTAGAGAACAAGTGCGCCATTGATAATGCGTTTACCAGTGACAGAAAGAACTTTGAAATATTTGCTATTTCGCAAAGGAACTTGAAATTGCCACTAATTTCCGAGAATCCTTCGATAACACTTGGAGGTTTTCAAGTTTTAGAAAACAACATAACCGAAGATTTCAAACCCGTCATAGTGAATTGTGGACTTTCGACCGAAGCTTTTAGCTCTTGTTTGAGCTTCCTCCATGATAGAAAAATCGACTTTCATATGGCTAGACAATTCAAGATGAATCTTGAAGAAAATTTGTTGTTTATAGAAAGATTGGCAGCAAGAGGGAGAAAGTTTGTGATAGTTGATGGAAGTAAGTCAAGAAATAGAATCTCAACTCATTTGGCGTACGCTCTTTTAAATTTGGGTTCCGAAGTTCTGTTGTTAGGAAGACAAGATTTGGATAGTTGGAGGCGAGTAAGCCAGGATAATTTACAAATTGACATGGAATCGGTATTAGATTTTCTGAGAAAGCGATAAGATAAGCGATATGCAATTTGTCAAGTCTTACCATATGAGGCTTATGGAAGTTCTGTTGGCAAATAAACAGTCGATAGACAGCGGGATTCAGAGATTGTTGGAGATGGTTCTTGAAGTTTCAGGTCAAAAGGGTAGTGTCTGGGTCATTGGCAACGGTGGTAGCGCAAGCACTGCAGAACACTTTGAAACAGACATGTCTTATGTCCGCCACCAGAGCATTGATGTTTTTTGTGGCGTGACAGCCTTGTCGTCTAATTCTTCTTTAGTTTCTGCAACCGCTAACGACACTTCTTACAACGATTTATACAGAATACTCCTGAAAAGAAAGGCCAAATCGGGTGATTTACTTATTTCTATCTCCGCTTCTGGCAATTCTCCAAATATTATTGGAGCAATTCAGGAAGCAAAAGTTATGGGGGTAAAAACTTTCTCGCTGCTGGGCTTTGATGGTGGCCGAGTTTTAGAAATCAGCGATTACTCCTTAGTTGTGAAAACAAATCTTGGGGAATATGGAGTGGTAGAGGATATTCATTTATCTATATGTCATGCAGTCGCGAACAATCTTTTGAATAAGATATCAACTTGAATTCAATTAACGAGCCAAAAAGAGTCCTTGTTACGGGAAGTCAGGGGTACGTCGGGACTGAATTCCTTCTAAAATTAAGAAACCTCGGATACCAGGCGACCGGTTTAGATGTAGGTTTTTTCAAGAGTTCAAATTTAGATAATTCAATTGAGGTAGAGTCCATTAAAAGAGACTTACGAGACCAAAGCGATATAGATTTAAGCAAATATGAATGTATCGTTCACTTAGCAGCACTCTCTAATGACCCACTAGGTGAGTTAAATCCAAAGTTAACCTATACAATTAACAGAGATAGTGCTATCGAGCTTGCGATTAAGGCAAAGACTCAAGGTGTGCATCGATTTATTTTTGCGTCCACACAGAGCATTTATGGTATCTCTAGTTCCGATGTTGAGTTATGTGAAGATCATCCAAAAAATCCAATTACAGCCTATGCCAAGTCAAAGTGGGATGCAGAACAAGAAATTCTTGGCTTGTCAACGAATGATTTCATACCCGTTGCAGTCCGTCCTTCAACAATTTTCGGCTGGGGCTCTAGAATTAGAAATGACATAATTTTTAATAATATGATCGCGTCTGGATTAAAAAATAATAAAATTGAAGTGCATACTGACGGTACTCCACATCGCCCTGTCGTACATATATCCGACGTTCTGGATTTCTTTTGTCTCTTAATCACTGCGCCCTCTACAACGATACGCGGTCAGGCTTATAATTTGGGAGCAATGGGAGGCAACTTCACAGTTTTGGAAATTGCTAAATCAGCAAGTAGGTGCCTAAATAATGTTCCAATTGTTTTAAACACAGAGAATCTCCAAGATCAAAGAAGTTACAAAGTCAGCTTTGAAAAAGCCAGGCGTGATTTGGGATTTACAGCAAGCCTTGGACTTGACTTTGGAGGGGCGGGAATCATAGATAAGTACAACAAACTTTCTTCAAGAAATCGAGAAAAGTACTTTACTGATACTTTTAGACTTACCGTACTAAGAAAGTTGCTTGAGGCAGGTACCTTAAATTCAGATTTGAAATGGACATGAGTTACAGTCAAGTGGTTAGTTGCCGCACCTGTAAATCTAGCAGATTACGGGAAGTTCTAGATTTAGGTAATCAACCTTTAGCAAACGCACTAACAGATGAACCTCAATTCGCCACAGAACCGACCTATCCTCTTCGTTTGATTCAATGTAGTGATTGCGGTTTGGTTCAAATCAATGTAAATGTTGATCCAAAAATAATGTTTTCCGAGTATAGTTGGGTAACAGGAACGTCGGGAACTAGCGTGGCACATTGTCAGAATTTTGCAACGATTGCGTTGGGAATCTCCGATACGCGCCCTAACTCAGTCCTCGAAATCGGAAGTAACGACGGTACTTTGCTAGAGGTTTTTGCTAACATGGAGATTAAAAGTTTGGTTGGGGTTGATCCTGCAGTAAATCTAGTAGCGAATTACAAATCAGGCGTAACCGGAGAAAATCTTTTTTTTAGTTCTTCAAGTGCCAAAATACTCTATGATAAGTACGGTTTCTTCGATTTTATTATTGCTAGAAATGTTTTTTCTCACATCCCGGATTTTATAGATGTAATATCGGGTGTCAAATCCCTTCTTCAAACGGAATCAACTTTCTTTATGGAATTCCATTGGGTGTGTAAAATTTTGGAAGGCCTCCATTACGATTCCATCTATCACGAGCATACCTATTATCATTCGGTGGATAGTGTAAATAAGGTTTTTGAGAAGATGGGACTAACGATATTTGATGCCTTCACATCCCCCATTAGTGGCGGATCTTTAGTTGTTGCAGCTAGTTTGACAAAAAAGAGTTCAACCACCCGCTTGGATGAAATCAGAGAATTAGAGTTTCAGACACGAGTCACTGATTACGAGTCATGGAGGCAGTTTGGGGCTTCCGCCCTCGAAAACCTAAGAGATTTGAAATTGTTCCTAGAGGAATATAAAGGAAAAAAAGTCTGTGCATTTGGCGCTTCAGCGCGCAGCTCAACGATTTTGAATGCCATTGGGGAGGCGAGTCTGAGCATTCTGTCAATAGCAGATAACAACTCATTAAAGTGGGGCAAGTTCTCCCCAGGCACAGGAATTCCTATAGAGTCCGTGGAACAAATGCTTTCTAGACAGCCAGAGTTAATATTGATTTTCCCCTTCAATTTCGAAAAGGAAATCTGCAATCAGATTTCAAACCTAGGTTGGTCGGGCAGAATACTGTTACCCATACCTCACCCTCCAAGATCATTTGAAATTTAGGCAAATGAGAGCAAAGTTGATAAATAATGTTACTCACGTTGATTCCCGAGGTTACTTTCAGCGCATATTTGATTCCGACTCCGATGCTTTTGAAAATCAAAAGTTGCAACAAATAAATATTTCGGATAATCCTAAGCAATACACACTGAGGGGAATGCATTTCCAGATTTCAGGTTACCCTGAACACAAATATATTTCAGTCTTAAGAGGTGAGATTTGCTTAGTTGTGAGTGATGCTCACTTAGCGACAGATAAAACAAATGTCAAAAATCAGTACTTCTCTCTTTCTGAAAACTCTCAGTCTACACTTTTTGTTCCAAGTGGTTTAGCAACAGGTTGGGTCTCCCTTTCCGAGAATACTCTGATTTTGTACCTGATGACTTCTAGATATGAAGAGTGTCACTACTCCGGTTTTCGTTACGATGACGATTTTGCCGACATAAATTGGCCGGCTTCGCCTCTTGTAGTTTCTAGTAAGGATTACAGTTGGTCACCTCTGCGGTAAGAATTCTGCTTACAGGATCAACTGGATTTGTTGGCTCACACATTCTCAGTAATCTTGTGAAATTCAATCACTTTTCAGTAGATGCGGTAAGTAAGAGTAATCAATCCTTAACTACTACTATGTCAAATCTAAGATATTTATCGGTCAATTACGAACAACCCGAATTTTTAGAAATACTAAGTAAGAACAAGTACGATGTATTGATACATGCAGGGTGGCGTGGGCTCCCTGAAAAAAGTAGAGCACTAAACCAATTAAATTTCGATGCATCTCAAAGATTGTTTGAATCCTTCGTTAACAGCGGAGGTGGATGTATTGTCGGGCTCGGTTCATGTCTTGAATATGGAGTGTGGCAAGGCAATGCATCGGAAACAGATTGCGGTAGAGAAATAGGTCAATTTGGTTTAATTAAGAAAAGAATCGCTAATGTCGTTTCAAACTTTAACGTCCCTTATTTGTGGCTTCGTCCATTCTATTTATATGGGGCAAACCAGCACGCAAATTCACTACTAAATTTGACTATAACCAATTTGAATAACCAAAATCATTTTTGGATGAAGGAACCTTTGAAAGCAAATGACTTTGTTTATGTTGATGATTTAGGCCGATTAATTAGTAATCTCATAGATAGAAATTTTTGGCTGGGTGAATTGAATGTGGGTACATCTTCACTTACGACTAATATTGAGTTTGTTAACCAAGTAAGGAGGGAACTAGGACGTAAAGAGTATGTGTTTACGAAAAGAATCCCCGAGGGACTGTCGGCAGATTTAACTAAATTGCATGAATGGTTACCTGAATTTGAATTCAATCTCTCAAACCAAGGTCTGAAAAAATATTTAAACGAAATCAAGTCCCGATTTTGATAGTCTGATCTTTGATTAACGTATAAATTTACTAAAACGTGACTATTAATTTCCTTGGTTGTATTTTGAGTACAAACAGATAACTCCTTTAGTGATTCTAAAAAAAGATTACCGTTGCTGTGTGTCTTGGCTGGCAATCTCCAGCAAACCAAGTAGACTGTTGTAAACTAGACAAATGACAGATTTTATTGATTTCTATTCGAAATTAAAACACATTCCCACAGTTCAAGGTGGGCTGACTGAACTAGACTTTGATAAACGAAGGATCCTGCTGTATCAAGACTTAGGAATTCCAATTAAATGGTGCAGGGGAAAGAGAATTATTGAGTTTGGTCCCGGGGGAGGTCATAATGCAGCAACTCTTTTTCGACTCGGTCCGGCTGTGTATGACTTTGTAGACGGAATGCCCTCAGAATTGGCGATAATAGAATCTAATCTTGCTATTGCAAAGTCAAACGGTGTTGCAGTTCGGTTTTTCCAAAGCCTGTTTACAGAGTTCAAAAATAATGAGTTTTATGACTTAGTGATTGCTGAAGCCTGCATACCAGGTCAAGCTCTGCCACTGCTAGCATTGGAGTCGGTAATTGGATGTGTGCAACAAAACGGGTATCTTGTAATTACAAATACAAGTAAAGTTTCGCTTTTATCTGAGATTTTGAGAAGTGTAATCGGTCGTTTAATTGTGAATTCTTCATTAGGCGAAGAAGAGGCTATAACAAGATGTGAGCTGTTCTTCCAGAGTCACCTTCACACTCTTGGAGCGGTCACACGAAGCGCCCACGACTGGGTTTTGGATAACATAATTCATGATTGGCATCGTGGGAAATCTGACTTTAGCCTACCGGAGGCATATGCATTTTTATCTAATCATGGATTTGTGTATTTAGGCGGATCTCCACTTTTTCTTAGAGACTTTACATGGTACAAGAATCAGGATAAGGAAATTTCTAGATCGAGTGAGTTTATCAATTCCCAATACTTCGAAACGGAAATACTTCTACTCGACCAAAGATTAAAATTTACATCGGAATTATTTAGAATCTTAGATTTGAAAAGAGTAGGAATGATACTTGCTCAATCCCGTGAGTGTTTCGACAGGGCGAAAGAATATTTGCTAAGCGGCAAGCCATCAGATTTATCAAATCTATTTAAGAGTACAAGAAAGTTAGAAAATCTCTTGGTCCACCCGTTCGAAGAGACAAAATTGGCACTCGAGGATTTCAATTCAATAGAAAAACAGGCAGAGAGAAATATCCAGAACATGAACCTATGTGATTTTGCAGCTTGGTGGGGCAGGGGTCAGCAGTACAATTCATTTTATCGAGTAAACTAGAACGTAAAGTTACAAAGTTTTGAACACCGGAAGGGCATGGAGGAAAAATAAATCAAGACAGCAATTATTTTGACAGGTGGTTTTGGGACACGAATGATGCCCATTACTAAGTCTTTGAACAAATCCCTCATCCCCATAGATGGAATCCCAGCACTGAAAAGAATAATTAATCAACTTGACGAGTTTCATATTGAAAGAATCGTTGTGGCTTTGGGTTATTTGGCACATCAAGTGACTGATCTACTAAGTGCACTCGAAGGTTTGACGCATTCCAAAGTCCGTGTTGTTGTTACACCACCAAGTTTTTCACCCGCTGAAAGATTAATTAACTCATCCAAATATTGGATTAATTCAAAAGAAATACTCCTTATTTATTGTGATAATCTTATTAACAATTGCGACTTAGGAGAGTATTTTGCAAAGGGATTTCATCAGTCTGTTCTCATCCAAAGAAGATCTCCGGGCAACGTATCGGTTAGCGAACTTGGACTGATTAATTACCATCCTGAGCGGAGCCTACGACTAAACTTTGTTGAGCTTGGTTACTGGATTTTGGAACCAAGGGTACTCTCTAGATATCTTCATAAAAAGAGAGACTTACCTAATGCCTTAGAGGCAATTACATTAAATAAATCTATTAGATTTATGGAAGTAGATGACTACATTTCAATCTCACAGCTTTCAAGATACACAGAATATAGGAATAGGACCAGACTGACTGTATTTCTAGATAGGGACGGAGTAGTAAATGAGAGTGTCAAGCGTGGCCAGTATCTAACCAGTTCCGAGGGGATACAACTTCATCAGGAAAATATCACCTTTCTTAAACAAATCTCACTAGAGTTTGGTGTCGATTACATAGTAGTTACTAATCAAGCGGGAATCGAACGAGGTATTATGACAAGCGATGATGTCGACTTGATAAACCAGAAAATTACAACAAAGCTAACCTCAATAGGGGTGCCAATCCTCGCCTTTTATGTTTGTCCGCACCATTGGGACTCTAATTGTGAGTGCAGGAAACCGAAACCGGGTATGCTTTTCAAAGCTATTTCTGACTTTCAGTTAGAACCATCGAGATGTCTTTTAATTGGAGATCGCGATACTGATATTAGAGCTGGCAAAACGGCGGGCGTTAAGTCGTTTTTGTTGACTGAAAATCCAAATAGTCACGAAAGAATAAAGCAAAAGTTAGAGATTATCGAGGCTCTACAATCGGCCCGAAAAACAGGATGAAAAGATTGATAGCGCCACTATTCCCCTAGAATTAGCTATGACATCAAGCGTTGTGACGGTCTCGCCATTGCGAGTTAGTTTTGTCGGCGGAGGCACAGATATAAGTGATTTTTACAAACTTTATGACGGGGCTGTCGTTTCTTGTGCAATAAGAAAATATGTTTACGTACACGCTAAGCGACACGACGACTCCTTTGGTGAGAGGTACAGAATCTCATATTCTAAAGTTGAGCATGCAATAGAAAGATCCGAAATTGAAAATGAGATCGTCCGTAGTTGTTTGGAATTGTTAGATTTTCAAGACCCAATTCAGATTTCTACTTTGTCTGATCTACCCGCTGGAACCGGGTTAGGATCCTCAAGTAGTTTCACGGCGGCCGTTCTAATGAGTTTACATAGTCTTGAAGGTCGAATTCCTAGTAAGCAACAGTTAGCTGAAGAAGCTTGTTGGGTAGAGATTGAAATTCTGAAACGTCCCATTGGAAAGCAAGATCAGTATGCATCTGTTTTTGGAGGATTAAATTTATTGACATTTAATAGTCAATACGGCGTCAAAGTTAAAGCGATAAGAATAAGTAAGGGAAATCTTGATGAGTTTATGAGGAGATCTCGACTATTCTGGACAGGCGTCAGGCGTGAAGCTAACTTAGTCTTAACGGACCAAAGGAGTAGATCACTGCAAAATGAAGAGGCACTTCAAAGAATGTCGGTGTTGGCCTTATTATTCCATAACATATTAGAGACAGAAGCAGTGAATTGGAGGAGGTTGGCAAGTGTACTAAGAGACTCATGGCAACTTAAGAAAACACTCAGCCCGTTAATCACAACACCGGATATTCAGAATTTTATTGCAACTTTAGAAACATCTACCAATTGTGGAGTAAAGATCCTTGGTGCAGGTGGGGGTGGATTTGTTTACGCGATTGACGGTAGTTCGAATGACTCAGTTTGGAGTCACCAGTCGACAAAACACCACAGTTTTTCACCGGAGATAGATTATGAGGGAACAAGAGTAATATCAAGATTTTAATGTAAAGTTGTGCCGTGAAAAGGGTAGTAGTTTTGGGAAGCGAAGGATTTGTCGGTAGAACCCTTGTAAAAAGACTAGTTGTTAATCAAGTTAACGTTGTAAGGATTGACGATAGTCCTAACGGTGATAACCTGAAAGATGGCGAATTCCTCAAGGCTAACATCTTAGAATTATCTGAAAATGATCTCTTTAGTCTTTTTCACGATTCAACTGTTGTATATCTGGCAGCTGTGTCGACAAGCGATGCGTGCGAAAGCAATCCATTTACAGCTATACAAGTGAACCTTGAAATGACTATGAAGATTATTCAGATCGCCACAAAGGCTAACTCACATCTCATTTTCGCCAGTTCAGAGTGGGTCTATGAAGATTTCGAACCACACAGACCGTGCTTTGAAAATGATCAGTTAAAACTATCTCCTACAACAAACTTTTATTCTATGACGAAAATTATTGGCGAGTGGATGTTTCAAAGATACGCAGCGTCATATACGATTTTACGATTTGGAATTATCTATGGGGAGAGAAAGAAGCCACAAAGTGCATTAGAGTCGATTGTACATAGCGCATTAACAAAGAACTCCATAGAAATTGGAAATCTGCAAACATCAAGAAGGTTCATACATGTTGAAGATCTTTGTGATGCAATTGTTAAAGTTATCAAATGTGGGTATAGCGAGAAAGAGATTTATAACTTATCTGGTACAGAATTGATTCCTCTGGCAAAGGCGATAGAAATTCTGGAAGAGATACTTCTATTTCGTATTAATACTAGGACTTTAGGGAAACCAGTTAGTGTAAGAGATCCAAACTCCTTGAAATTCATCAGCAAGTATGATTGGAAACCCCAGATTTCTACACATAACGGGCTAGAGAGACTAGTCAAGTTTTATCAAAAGACCACCTAAGAAGGGTAAGACTAATGAAGAACGCAGAGGAATTTCGTCAATGGAAGATGCAGCGAGCGTCCGAACTGCTTTTGAATGAAAGTTATGTTAAATCTAGCCTCTTATGGCTAAATGAAGCTGTTAGTAGTGATTATCCATATATGTTTGAGTGGCTAGGTGTTCCAGTAATTCAATTTCCGGCCGATCTAATACTAATTCAAGAGGCACTTGTAGTTGCGAAAGCAAACAAAATTATTGAGATAGGAATTGCAAGAGGTGGTACTACTCTATTCTTGGCTTCTATCTTGAAATTGACAAATAGCACAGGCAAGAAGAGAGTAATAGGTGTGGATATAAAAGTATCCGACCATACCCGAAAAGCCATAGAAAGTTCCAATTTAGCTTCAGATATAAAACTCATCGAAGGCAATTCGACTTCGCAAACCACATTTGAAGAGATACTGAAACTTGTTGAGCCTCAAGATAGAGTTATGGTCATTTTGGATTCAAATCACACAGAGGAACATGTATTAGCCGAGATGGAGTTGTACTCGGATATAGTTTCACAAAATTCATTTCTAATAGTTATGGATACTGCTATTGAGTATTTGTCTGAACAAACAGATTTGCATCACAGGCCTTGGGGAAAGGGTAATAATCCGCAAACAGCCATTCAAAAATTTTTGGAAAGGAGGCCGGGTATTTTGGAAGTCGACGCGGTATTAAATTCTCGTAGTTGTCCGGGTGCATCAACCGGCGGATTTTTAAGAAAAATTATTTAGGATATAATATCTAATGAATTAAAGTTCCTCTTGACTTTCCAATAGTTTTCAGAAATTCATTTAGACCGGTATTAACATAGGTTCTACCCAATAGCCGGCTCACGAGATCAATATTCATGTGGGGTTTAAATTGACTGGTGAAGTTTTGAGGTGAATCTGGAATAACTAGATCCGAAGTAACCTTCCCTTGGCTTCGCCAAGTCGCTTCTACAAATTCCCGCATCAAAACGGACCTTCCACTACCGACATTAATCAATCGGCCCGGATATTGTATTTGGGATAAAAGGTAGACATTTTGAACTAGGTCTTCAACCCACATTAGATCCCTAAAGTAATTTAGGTCGTTGACTTTCAATGTCTTAACTGCAGGATTCAATACCGCATGCAATAAAGTGGTGACGCGTTGTCCTTCACCAAAAATGTTACAAATGCGCATATGAACAAATTCATGAATTGAACCATGAAAAGTGTCACTAATGACTTCTCCTGATTTGTACTTGTAAAGAGCGTAGGGAGTGAGAAACCTTTCTTTGATTGAGTGGTTCTCGTTTGGGAAATTTTCACCACCGTATTCATCGATTGTACCAGCGAAAAGTACACGAACAGGATTATCGAGTTTGAATATGAATTTAGCTAATTTAAGAGATAATTGGAAGTTTTTATAATGTATCTCAGGATCACCTGGGGTTAAGCGGCCTTTTAAGCCGAAATGTAACACATGAGAAGGCGTAAAATCCTGTAAAATGCTTGGGTGTGAGTCCCACAAAAGTTCCACGAAATTTTTTGTTATAGGCGAATACAGAACTAAGTTAGATTCGGTTGTTTGGACATGAATAACGCTTACGCCCTTAGCTAGAAAGTGTCGCGACAAATGCTTTCCAATGAACCCTTTAAAGCCTGTTATCCAATATACTCTTTGCATGATGAATTAAGTATAATGTTAGCAACTTTAGGTAGAATTGACGGACTATGTCCAAATATTTTGCTAGCAAAAGAGTGCCCGCTAACTCAAGCAGGTATTTTGATAACCAGGTGGATGCCGTCAATCAAACAAGTGGGTCAATTTCACTAAATTGGGACATGGATAGACAGTTCTTTTTCAATATTGCATATAACAAGAATTTGATTAAATTTGATTCTAAGCAAAATACTCAAGTACCTACTGATTCGGCAAGCTCATATAAGAATACCTTGAGATACTTACTTGGTAACAAGACAATAGAATCTTATTTGAAGAGAGCGAAGGCTGTTATAGAAATTGGATGTGGTCAAGGTGAGTTAGTGTTAAGTTTGCAATCCTATGGAGTCTCCATTCTTGGCTATGACTCCGTAGCAACAAGCAATTCACCTTTCATTAGACAGGAGTTATTTACTTTTCAAGAAAAGGGAGATTTCTACATCATGAGATGCGTGCTTCCTCATATCGAAAGTCCTTGGCATTTTTTGGACGAGTTACTACAAGACTCCAATTCTTTAGTGCTTATTGAGTATCAAGATTTGCACTTTATTTTGAATAACGGTTTATGGAATAGAATCTCACATGATCATGTGAATATCTTTACTGACAGAGCTTTTCATACAAAGTACCGCGTTTTGGCCTCAGGATCAGTTAATTCAGAATGGAAGTATGTTCTAGTCACCTCCATCAAGAGCAACGGGGTATCGTATTGTCCTGGGCCTCATATCGATTTTCCGATTGCAATGCGATCACTCGAAAGGCAGAGACACAACTTCTTACAATTTTTTTTAAGGAGAGATAACCCGTTGGTGATTTATGGAGGCGCCGGCACGGGCGCCATTTTGTCGGCCGAATTAAAGAATCTAGGGAAAAAAGTTTTATTTGCCGCAGATATTGACCCCGGTAAACAAAATTTATTCATGGAGTATTCAGGTGTGGAGATTAGACACCCAGTTGACATTTTGGATTGCAGTAAAGATGTAGTCGTAATAGTCGCCAACCCTAGTCACTTAAGGTTTGCGAGAAAATTTATTGGGAAACGCTATTGCGTAACCACTTCGATTCCCACCAAAAACTTAAAATCGGCGGAGTGGTAGTCCATGCTTTCCTTAGGTATAGATTCGCTCTCGAGAGAAAAGTTAATGAGTTTAACTTCCTTAACCATTGTTGTTTTTTCAAAGGGAAGAAAAAGTGAGTTACAACTTCTATTGAAATATTTGGGCCTCTTTCCAGTCCGCGTAATGATATTAGACGGAACTATTGGTGGGTACGAGGATCTACCCATTGACACAAGAATCTTACATCTGAACGGAGATTCAATTGCAGAACGAGCCCAACTGGCCTCGAAGAATATAAACACTAATTTTTCAATGCTTCTCTCGGACGATGATCTCGTGTCGATGACAGGTGCTAGTTTGGCAATTAATTTTCTACAGAAAAATCCTGAAATAGGTTGTGTCTTTTCTTCCAGAAATTTTTCGTCGTATTATTTGGAAAAGAAGCCTAATTTTAGTCGTTATGAATTGCTGTCTGATAATCCTGTGGAAAGATTGGGAAAATGGTCGAGTAGCGGAAGTGAGTTTTTTTGGCGTGGCGTCTGGCGTTCGGAGTTGCTAAGTAAGTGTCTGGAAAGGCTTGGTAGTTCTCTAAGGATTCTTGGCGGGGAAACGGCGATTCACGGACCTTTACTTTCGATTTTGGGCGCTAGTTGCAGCAGGCTTAAATTATTGGAAGAGGACTTGTACCTTAGTCGCTCATTTGGACCCCCAATTGATGCCAGCATGGTCGAGGTAAGTTCACTAGAGTCAAAAAATCAGTTAGGAATCAGCGACTCACAAATGAAGAATTATGAGGAATTTGTAAACTTTCTCGCAAAAATGTTATCTCAGGAAATAGGCATGACACTAGAAGACTCAATTTTGAAATTGGAGACTACTCTTGATTCGTATCGCAAGAGTTTAATCAAACAGAAGAAGAATTCTGCAAGTTCAGAATTTATTGCAAGAGCGAAAGGAGCTATTCTTTTTCGAAACGCAAAACAGTTGGAGAAAGGGTCTAAGGATAGAAAAGTTGTATCCAATTGGCTCTACGAGCTCTTTATTGCGCTTTTATACTTCCGGCACACGTTGCTTGGTTCCCGACGTGTGATTCAAAAAGGACTCAAAAAGAGCGACTATGAGACTTTAAGCAGAATAGGCTTAGTGGCAGATCCGGTATTGAATCGAAAGAAGCGATATTTGGCAATTGTTGATACAGCAACCTTCCTAAGGAGTCTGAATGCAAAGACCCAATTTTAACGCTACGGTGTTGAGAGAAGACTTAACCGTTCTAATTTTCTCGAGAAATAGAGAAAATTACTTGACTAATCTGATTAATTACTTGAGTGTATTGGATGTAAAGGTACTAATACTAGACGGTTCAGACCATCCCATGAATCTCGACAAAAAAAAATATTCGCGCATTGATAAGTGGGATTCAGTTTCACTAAGAAGTCGCCTCTCGATAGCCAGCAGTCTGATAGACACAAGATTCACATGCATTCTAGGTGATGACGACCTAATCCCACTTCAAAGTCTTGTTCTGGGATATGAGACTCTTACATCTACCTCTTTGGCCTCCATTTGTACGACGCCACGAGAATTCAATTCTGTTTACGTCAAGGAATCCTGGGCGCATGGAGATTATGTTCTCGCTTACTCGACGGAAGAAGAAGAACCATGCGATAGATTAAATACTTTCTTGAGCCGACCCTTGGATCGTCAATTCTATGGGTTCTTTAATTCTTTAGATTTGTGCAAAGCTCTCAGATTTGTCACCCAAGAGTTTACAGAGTTTAATGATGACGAGTGGATTGTGTTCTTTCCGTTTTTGTTCGAGGTAACTTTCTGTATTATTGGCAAGAGCAGGTTTATGAAGGAATATATATACCTAAAGCGTTGCATGGAAGATCCGAAGCCTTTTTCTAAGAAGAAGAGGGAGTTTGTCAATAATATACATGCTGAATTGCGAATGGACTGGAACTCCGTATTTCATGAAGATATAAGAATCTTTCATTTTGTGGATAAGATAATTGGGTTAATTAATGAACCAGATAGTCTAGAGAAAGAGTTGTTGAGTAAGAGATTAGTCGAGTCAATTAGAGAAAAAGTCACAATTGATCAGAGCAAAGGGGCTGGTGTAAAGGCTCAAGAATCTTTAGTTCAAGTGGTCCAAAGAAAATATGGATTTCTATATTTTTTTAGTAGAGCTTTTTTTCGTGCTTATATGTGGATAAAGATGGGTTTTGCAGAAGGTCGAAGGCGTTGGGACAAAGTCCCCCGAGGGGACTCTCTATATCTTGTAGCGTCATTCGCTAGAAAGTTTGGCGACTTGTAGGCTTGAAGCGTATTGATACCCAATAACTTAGTAAATAAAAACCCCGCTCCGCGTTAGGCTATAGCGTTTAAGTAAAGCATGCAAATCTTCAGTAGCTCCGGTTCTATCTTCCCCTTTGTATGTTTTTGTAGATTGGAAGTCAGCGAGTGATAGTTGAGAAAAAGCTAGAAGCTCGGCATTAGATTTTACCGCTAAGGCTATATTCTTCTCGGAGAACACTTTCATCGGGTGACTTGAGTGAAGGGGTTCACGGAGCAAATACGGCAGTGGAACTTTCTTTCCCGTATCTAGGCTAACGTAATCTTGGGGCATCACCAGCTTAGTTAAGCGAGACATCGGGGTTGTTCCAACAGGAGCTAGATTGAATCTATAGACTGGAGTTCTAAAGAAACTAGCAAGTTCATCAACGCCGCTCCCAGATGTAAACATGAAGTCCGATAGGTGGGGAACGACGACGTCGAATCTATCATCATGATTAGTAAAGTCTATCGAGTAATCATAATAATTAGGGATTGGTACAGTTATATTTGCAATTGAGTGCCGCCCAAGTCTAACAACCGCGAAACCTTGTGAAGTAAAAAATCTTATTGAATCTACGAGATAATCAATAGGGGTATTTCTATAGAGTTGTCGGATGGGTAACGTGTCTCCATTTGCGCAAACTTTGTAATCGTATCCAGCATCTCTTACGACTAACGCAATCAAACCTTTTTTGATTTCAACTTTACTTTCTAAAAAAGACTGTACAAATGAAATATTCTTTTTGTCGGGGAGAAAATGTGGAGGGTTATCATGCCAGACAGTCAGAATGTCAATACCCTTGTTCTGTATAAACTGCCATAACTCTCGATTGTAAATTCGCAGAAAACGCCTTAAACGAAAGTAAATGTAAGAAAAAAGAGTCTTCTTAACAACATCGACTTTTGAAATTAGGTCTAGGAAATATTGATTTGAGACGTTATCTCGAACGACAAAGACAACTTTTGGTGTTGTGTTCGTGCGAGCTGAAAATCTCAAAATCTGGGCTTTCACTACATCATAGTCTCGAACGAAGTGTCCAATTGCTCCGGAATCAAGGAGAACATAAGTACGAAAGTTAAGCGAAGAGAACAACTTAACGAGTCCAATTGGATTAATAAGTCGGTAGCATATACTAAGTGGGTGGCGCCTTGTCGAAACTGTGGAAGAAACGATTTAAGGTTACTTTGGAAGTTGCCCGATTCTCCATTGGGAGACCACTACAGGTTAGAAAAAGATAAGGCGTCGCAAGAGGAGTTGTTTTCTCACTCTATTGCAGATTGTGAGTCCTGTGGTCTCCTTCAACTGGGAGAAGAACCTCCCATACGTGATCAATATGATAACTATCTTTATAAGACGAGCAATACTTTTGGCTTGGGCGAGTACTATAAGGAACTCGCAAATAATATCTCAACAAAGTTCCTTAGGTCAGGTGACCTAGTGATTGACATCGGAGGCAATGAAGGGCTTCTTCTTAAACACTTCATGCACCTTGGTGCAAAAGTACTCTTAATTGACCCAGCGCCAGCTGCTCGAGAGGCAGCAGAAAACGGGATTGAGACTATGAACGTGTACTTCTCCGAAGATTTGGCAGAGACATTAATGATTTCGATAGGGCAAAAGGCGAAAGTTGTAACTATCAACTACACACTTGCGAATATTCCTAACTTAGATAGTTTATTTTCTGGAATATTAAAGGTTTTAGAAGATGATGGGATTGTTTCAATTATTACGGGTTATCATCCAGAACAATTTCAAGTAAATATGATTGATTATGCGGGTCACGACCACCTTACTTTCTTTTCCTTCGAGGTCTTGACTAACATTTTGGAGCGTCATGGACTCAAAGCAATCGATGTAAGTCGTCTTGAACACAAAGGGGGTTCAATCCATGTCCTTGCAGCAAGGAGTGAATCTAGCTATGAAACTAGTCATCGCACTCTTATGATGGGACAACGGGAAGAGTGGATCTGGCCTAACAATATATTGGGGATCGAAAAGGTTAGAACTAGGGTGGAAGAACAAAAAACTAGGGTGAGAAGAAAATTGGAAAAACTTGCGGCGAGTAAACTAAAAGTCTTTGGAGTTGGAGCGTCAATCAGTACAACTTATCTGATCAATCTTTTTGGAATTCAAGAATTTATTGATTTCTTGGTAGACGATGATATAAATAAAATTGGTAGATTTTCACCAATGCATTCAATCGAGGTAAAATCGTTTGCAATGATTCAGGGCCACAATATAGATACTGCGATGATTTTGTCTTGGCAGCATACGAAAGTTTTAACGAGAAGATTAAGGCAAAGTGGTTTTAATGGCGAGGTCATAATTCCCTTGCCAGAACTGAGGTCTATTCATCTTTAATTAGTCGATTGATTAATTGAGAAGGCTCAATATTCAAATATCCTCCATCTAAACTGAAGATTTGGCCATTCAAAGAATTTGCCTGAGGCGAGGTAATCAACTGAACTACTTCTGCAATCGATTGAGTAGTTAGTAAATCCCCCAAAGGAAGAAAATCTCGAATGATTTGAGTCTTTCTCTCATTTCTTGTGAAATATTCTTGGTTTCTCTCCTTTAAAACAAATCCACCGGGACTAATCCCGAGTACGCGGGTCCTAGGTGCGAGTCTATTTGCAAAATAACGAACTATCTGGTTCACGGCTGCTTTACTTATGTGGTATGAAATAGATTGGTCATCCACGATGTAGGACGCTGCAGGAGACGAAAGAAAGATTATCAAAGATTTATCCCTCAGTGTCCCTTTCCCCTGCATCTCTTGAATAAGTAGTATCGGAAATTTGACCTGAATATTGAATTCATTATCCAGAGAGTCTATTTCTCCTCGAAACCGTTGGGTAAATACAACTAAATCAACGCCGCCTCGAATAAAGTCAATTAGAAATGTGACAATTTCGTCACTTGCATCGATATTGCACTGCAATAAGCTCACATTTTCGATTGAAGTAAATTTGTCGCTTAAAAAATTATCTATAGCTCTGGAAACATGAATAACTTTGTATGATGAAGCAAGTGTTTTTGAAATTTCGATTGCAATTGGAGAATGTCCACCAAAAACAAGAGCAGTTTTTGATGGATTCATCATAAAATTAGTATATCCAATCTAAATCAAATTAACGGAGTTAAGTGTTTACTAATACGAGTCAAACCATAGGCTGATAAAATCCTAGTTATGAAAAAACGCATAAAGAAATTGCTGGTAGAAAATCCCTATTTTGGACAATTCGTTGTGTTACGTCTCGCGACACAAATCTATCTTCAAAATGTTCTTCATGTATTTTGGGGAATCAAGCTTGTGAACTTCACAAGGTCAAGTATATCAAGTCAGAAACGTTTTTTTCTTAAGCAAAAAGATTATGGGAAAAAAGTTGAGTTTCTTATTGCAATGGCAGACAAGGAGTATGAGCGGGGAGTCGGCTATAGAGCGACATCCAGATTATTGGTTGATGCTGAGATTGTGAGGATTCAGAAACAGGTCGGGGATACTGCAACCGTGGTAAGCAATACGACTCTAATTTTAGATCCTGGTTGGGTAGCTAATGTGGGGCATACGGCTAGCGCCACTGTTTACTCAAAGGCAAAAATGATGGGCTTGATTGAACATGAGGTCTCAATAATGTATTCAAACACAGCAAACACAGAGTTGATTAGGCTTTTGGGAATGCACTTAAATATAACAAAGTTAAGTCAGAAACATTTATCAACTCTTTTGCTAAATTTTCCTAATCAGTTTAGTGCTTTCGGAGTATTCAATTTCGGTAAAAAAGGTATATTTGGCGAATACGAAGGTCAGAATATGATTGAAAAAATGTGGGACGAGAGAAAACCTATAAACTCACCAATCTATTCCAGAGAAGAGATAGAGATCCCTCTGACGGAAAGTCAAATAATTGATTCCCGAGGATTCAGAGATAATCCGTTTGTAACTTTTCACATCCGAAATACTTCAGAATCAACAATTCGAACAGCCAACAACGTCAATCCGGATACATTTGTTCCTGCAATTGAGTTCATGTTGCACTCAGGAATCAGGGTAGCGTTACTTGGTAACAACTCTGCACCTCATTTCAAAGATTCAATAATTAAACATCCTTTGTTTTGGGATTACGCGCACTCAGATACTCGGCATTCTTCTATCGATATATACCTGATGAGCCATGCAATATTCTTTGTTGGGACCGCCTCAGGTCCAATCCAAATTCCAAATCTTTTTGGTGTACCGATTCTTTACACTAATCAACCTCACATTGCATGCAATTACCGATTGAAAGGTTATGTTATCCCTCAACTAGTCAAAAGAACGGATTCTGAAACTCCAATTGATTACTCTGAAATGTTACAAATCCCTTTGGGTTGGAGTAATCGAGAGGCATATAACAATCTAGAGAGGATTCGCAATAGTCCGGGTGACATCCTAAGTGGTGTAAAGTTAATGTATAGCGAATGGCTTGATGGTTCTAGCTTAGACAATTCATTCATGGAGAAAGAGCAATATTTTGAGGGGTCTAAGCCGGCAATGCTGATTGAACCGAATTTCTATTTTCAGTACCAAAATGTATTTAGAAATTAAAGTTACCAATACTCATTTAGGTGGTTTTCAGACATAAGTTAATAGAAATGCTCAAACAGAGCTATATAATCGTCACGTGCGAGCACTTGTAACGGGAGCAGCTGGCTTTATCGGAAGTCATTTATGCGGTACTTTGCTTGAGCAAGGCATTGAAGTACTAGGTGTCGACGATCTAAGTATTGGACGCGTGAGTAATCTACATGAAATTACAGGAGATAAACGATTTAAATTTCTTGAATTAGACATAACAAACTCAAATGTATCTAAAGAATTAGGTTTGAATTTTACTTACATTTTTCATCTAGCTGCTTTAGCTGACATTGTTCCTTCCATCAAGGATCCCGCTCGCTATGCACAAGTAAATATTCAAGGTACGATAAATATGCTGGAAATAGCTCGGACTTGTAAGGTTCGAAAATTCGTCTACGCCGCTTCTTCGTCATGTTATGGCATTACTAAGGAACTGCCAACCCCCGAGGGTGCACAAATCGCTCCGGAGTATCCTTATGCGCTCACAAAATATTTAGGGGAATTAGCAGTACTACATTGGAATAGAGTTTATAGTTTACCAACCATAAGTTTGAGACTTTTTAATGTTTATGGCCCTCGCGCGAGGACTTCAGGTACTTATGGTGCGGTCTTTGGAGTTTTCTTAGCACAATTGTTGGCGGGGACGCCCTTAACTGTTGTGGGTGATGGTACGCAAACACGTGACTTTACTTTCGTTACAGATGTAGTTGAAGCATTTATCTCTGCAGCGAAAAGCGGAATTGAAGGTGATATATTCAACGTGGGATCTGGCGGAACATATTCAGTGAATGAACTTGTAAAGCTCTTAGGAGCAAAAACGGTAAACATCCCCAAACGCCCCGGCGAGCCAGATTGTACTTTTGCTGACATCGAGAAGATAAATAGAGTACTTGGGTGGCGACCCCGAGTCTCCTTTGAGGGAGGTGTAAAGAAATTATTGGAGGATTTAGAATCATGGAGAAATTCTCCAGTGTGGACACCGGAATCTATCCAGAGAGAGACTGAATTGTGGTTCCATTTTCTGAATCAAAAAGACTCGAAATTGAATAATGAATAAAGTTTTGAGTTCTGTGGAAATTGAAGAGAGAATCAGATTCCACAGGACCTCAGTTCCGGGAAACAAAGTAGTGATGTGTCATGGTGTTTTTGATTTGGTTCATCCTGGGCACCTAGAACATTTCAAAGTGGCAAGAAAACTGGGAGATATTCTCGTCGTAAGTATTACTGCGGACGCCTTTATAAACAAAGGACCTAACCGACCCTATTTCGATCAAACTCGTAGAGCTCAATTCCTCGCTGCATTGGAAATCATTAGTTATGTATACGTAGTTGAGTCAGAGTCGGCGGTAGATGCAATCAATCTCATAAAACCAGATTTTTACGTTAAAGGGCCTGACTATCGTAATTTAGAAGATGACATAACGGGAAAGATAGAAGAGGAAAAGAAAACAGTTGAGAAATTTGGAGGCAAACTTGTCTTTACGGATGGGTTTACTTCAAGCAGCACGAAATTAATTAATAATGCTTTGATGTCTCAAGATAGCGACGTGAGACGCTGGGTGAATGAATTTAAGGAACGGTATTCAACCTCTATTGTGTATGATTGGATAAACAAACTCTCAACGGTTGATGTTGGGATACTTGGCGAGACAATAATTGACATTTACACCGACTGTAAACCCTTAGCTAAATCTTCAAAAGATCCAATTCTTGCTTTTCAACGCTTCGAAACAAGGAAGTTTATTGGCGGTGTTCTCGCAATCGCAGACTCATGTTCTAACTGGTCTCGAAAGACAGAAGTGTACTCGGCATGCGGCAAAGACTTACAAGAACATCTCTCGCAGTTGAATAAAGCTAATAACTATGAAGAGTACTTTGTAAAGCTTGAAGATAGACCAACTATAGTCAAGCACCGCTTCGTAGATTTAAATTCAGGTAATAGGGTCTTTGAGTACTACGACTACAACCCAGAAGTCTTAGATTCACATTCACAGTCAAAAATACTGGAATTATTAGGAACTAAGCTTGATTCGAATTCACTGTTATTACTTGCCGACTATGGCCACGGATTCTTCGGAGACGAACTAGTCAAGCTTTTATGCTCCTCCACTGCCTTCCTTTGTGTTAATACTCAATCTAATGCGGGTAACCGAGGGTTTAACACCTTTTCCAAGTATCCTCGAATTGATTTTTTGAGTTTAAACGGAGGTGAATTAGAACTTGAGTTAAGAAGGAAAAACCTTGACTACGGAGAGATTGTCCCAAAGATTATGATGGAAAAGAGATGTAAATATGCTGTCGTGACCCT
>Ga0169931_10003905_pt1 | contig 23424 bp, 27 predicted proteins | sample Kivu_15m_20L_FD_129675 | JGI IMG/M metagenome (GOLD analysis project Ga0169931, IMG submission 129675) | Freshwater microbial communities from Lake Kivu, Western Province, Rwanda to study Microbial Dark Matter (Phase II) - Kivu_15m_20L... | ecosystem: Environmental > Aquatic > Freshwater > Lake...
CCCCGCCTTCCGGCAGACCTCCGCCACCGGAACGCCCTCTTCACCCTGCTTGATGACGAACGCCTTCTGCGCGTCCGTGAACTTCGATACCTTCATCGCCTTACTGCTCCCAGCCAGGGAAAATACGGCGAAAAACTCTAGCTCAAAAACGGTCCAGTTTTCCGGGGGCACGTCAATATCGGGGCGGCGCGCTCGCATCGCTTACATTTAAAAAAAGTCAGTCGTGAAGCTTCGACAGTCGCGCGTTGCTCAATCCTTCGTGAGCATGAGGCCAGGCAAATAACCTCTTTTCCTCCCGATAGTGCTCCGCATCCGGTGATGGCTTCATAGCGTTTTGTCATGCCACAAGGGCTCGCCGTCATACCCCTGCTAGAAGCGACGCATTCTGGGCCCTCGGCCATATTGCCTGGGACGGGCCGGAATTATGAGCTTCTTGAGACCCTTTATCAAACACTGTCTAGGGGCTGGCTGGACCGCTTTTTGTCGAAGCCACCGCTGCACCGCCAACAACAGATGCGAACACCGGGGGGAGAACCATTGGGGCTGAGGCTGCCGCAGAGGCGCTGCCACCCACGGAAGCCGCTCCGAGAGCAGCTGTCCCGAGAGCAATCCCGGAGGTAACTGCGCCCGGTGGCAGAGACGCTATTGCAACATTGTCACAGTCAAATCTGCTAACAAGGCCCACCGCTTCCTCTTCGTCAAGAGCAACTTCGCAGCCCTCATAGGTGAACCTCACGGTTCCGTTGCCGCGGGTAAAGATCCGGTCTCCCTCAAAAATGGTATCGCCAACCCCCAGACTGTAAACACTGCCGCTGCGCAGAACGAGCACCGACCCAGGAGGCGAGGACGGCCCGATCCCAGTTATACGATTGCTGCTCGTTTCGGGCTCCTGACCATACGCTAGTCCCCCCACGGCAAGGGCGAAAAGACACATCAGCGATGCCTTTTGCATGGATTTTCCTTTAATCGATTGCCGAAGAACTCATTAAGCCCAATAAACGACAGATTACCCTGAACAGACTGTAGCTGATAGTAAAGTTTTTGAAACAATTCTCTCTTCAGGGGAAGCAGAGGTGGTCCGGGAACTCTGCACAGGGGTTTAGGTGGAATTTTCGCCTGAGATCGGCATGATCGCCGAGAGCAGGAGAGACCATGGCAAAACGACCCCGCCGGAACCATAGTCCGGCATTTAAGGCGAAGGTAGCGCTGGCGGCTGTTCGGGACAAAAAGAGTAATTGCTCACCCCTCTGCGTCGGAGTGACTCGGGGTTGGTGGTTTTGTGCGTCAAGGCGGCGTCTGATTCAAGCTCTGGATGGTCGCCGAGCTTCCAGATTCGTTGAGCAAGGAAAGCCTCAGGACGATGGTGCTCGACCTGCTGGCCGAGGTGCGCATTCTTCGCGATGCGAATGTCGCACTCACCGCCCGGGTCGCCGAACTCGAGGCTCGTCTCGCCCAGCCTCCGAAGACGCCCGACAACTCCTCGCTGCCGCCGTCGAGCGGGCAGAAGGGCAATGTCGCCAACACCGGCGGCAAGCGCAGGAAGGGACGCAAGGGCCGCCCTGGCGTCGCCCGCGCGCTCTGCGCCAACCCGGATGTGGTGCGCGACATCCATGCCGACCGCTGCGGCTGCGGCGCGAAAATCCCGGCGAGCGGCCAGACGCTGGCGCACGCTTATGATCACATCGACCTGCCGCCGATCCGCTCGGTGACGACGCGCATCAACCTCCATCGCGGGCAATGCCCGTGCTGCAATCGCCGCGTCACCGCGACGCCGCCCGTCGACATGGCGCCGGGCAGTCCCTTCGGGCCGGGCGTCGTCGCCATCTCTGCGTATCTGCATGGCTGCCAGATGATCGGCTATAATCGCCTGGTCGAGGTCTTCGCCGGCCTGTTCGGCCTCCAGCTTTCCGAAGGGGCCATCGCCAACATGCTGAAGCGCGCGGCCAGGCCCTTCGCCACCGAAGGCGCGCGTATCGCCGGGATTGTACGGGCCAGCCCGGTAATCGCCAGCGACGAGACAACGGCGCGCATCAATGGAAAGACGCACTGGCAGTGGGTCTTTGGGGCCGCCACGGCCGTCAGCCACGTCATCGCGCCGACGCGCGGGAAGGCTGCGCCCGAGGCGTTTCTCGCCGGCGCGAAACCAGACGTGTGGATCTCCGACCGGCTCGCCGCGCAGGGCCGGCATGGGCTGGCGCATCAAGTCTGCCTCGCTCACCTGATCCGCGACGCTCAGTACGCCATCGACGCTGGCGACACCGTGTTCGCGCCGGGCTTCAAGGCCTTTCTCCAACGCGCCTGCGCCATCGGACGACGAAGGGCGAACCTCACCGACGCAACCATGGCCGCCTATGCGCGCAAGCTGCGACGCGAACTCGATGCCCTGCTCGATCTCGAACCGACCAACCGACAGGGCAATCACCTGCGCGCGGCGATGTTTGTCGATTGCCGCGAGAGACTACTGGTGTTCATGACGCGCCGCGATGTCGAACCCACCAATAACGCCAGCGAACGCGAACTGCGGCCCTCGGTCATCTTCCGGAAAGTGACAAACGGCTTCCGCTCGACCTGGGGAGCCAAAGCCCACGCCGACCTCCGCTCCATCGTCGCCACCGCGCGCCTCACCGGGATCTCCGCGCTGGCCGCAGTGCGGTCGGTTCTCGCTCCAGCCCGCGCCGCAGGCCTCGCCGCCGCTTGACCACACCCGCGAGAGGGGTGAGCAATTACCAAAAAGACGATGTCGGAGCTGGCTGAGCAGCTCGATGTTCATCCGAACCAGATCGCCACATGGCGTGAGCAGTTGCTCGAAGGGGCGATGAGCGTGTTTGGCGACCCTGAGAAGCCGGCTGATGCGGCGCCGGCCGTTGATGTGACAGTGCTACATGCAAAGATTGGTCAATTGACGCTGGAGAATGATTTTTTAGAGCGCGCGCTCGACAAGGCGGGTCTGTTGCCGAGCGCAAAGCGATGATCGACAAGAGCCATGACCTGCCTGTTGTCAGGCCGGCTGATTTCCTGGGAATGAGCCGTGGCAGCGTCTGTTACCTGCCGCGACCAACGTCTCCTGCCGACCTCGCGCTCATGCGCCGGATTGACGTCCTTCATCTCGACTATCCGTTCGCTGGCAGCCGTATGCTTCAGGGTCTTCTGAAGCGGGAAGGCTTCGAAGTGGGGCGTACGCATGTCAGGACACTGATGCGAAAGATGGGCATCGAGGCCATTTACCGGCGCCCAAACACCTCCAAGCCTGAGCCTGGGCACAAGATCTTCCCTTACCTCTTACGCAAGGTTCCGGTAACACAACCCTACCAGGTCTGGGCGATGGACATAAGTGTGCCGCAGAAAGCGGCGTAGGAGATGAGGGTAGGTCCCTCGCCATCGGCTTGCAGGAGCAGGTGGCAAACCACCGTAAGCGGCGCTGGTCAAAAGCCTGGGTCGTGAGCGTTACGGAAAAGGCGTCGAAAGATGTCAGGTGTGGAACAGGAAAGCGAACACAAGTGAACTGCCGTTCAAGTGTCGAAAGTACTCAAACGACGCCGAAACCGGGGAGTGATGTTGCTCCGGGATCAATCTGGACAGGACCTGCTTATGGGCCAGATGGCGTCCGGCATAGAGGCAGCGCCAGCCTGTTCTCGGCTCTTACGTTGAACTGCGGGAACCTTCGACGGCGATGGCAAGCGAAAGGCACAAGCCCGAAAGGCGAGGCCGATAGTAGCGATGCGCCGTCAAGGGGCGGAGCCGTTCGTAGTCGTGATGAAGCCGCTGTAATGGCGGTCGAGCGAAGGGGCGGCGTTATTCTGGGCAAAGGCACGGCCAACCGCGAAAGCGGGAGGAGCCCTGCGTGACACCCAAGCCATTCGACATCCCCAAAATCCTCATATGGAAGGCTTACAAGCATGTGAAGGCCAATGGCGGCGCCGCAGGCGTCGATCAGCAGACGATTGAACAGTTCGAGGAGCATCTCTGTGGCAACCTGTTCAAGCTCTGGAATCGGATGTGCTCCGGCAGCTACTTTCCGCCGCCGGTCAGAGCCGTCCCGATTCCGAATAAGACAGGTAGCGTGCGGGTGCTGGGTGTTCCGACGATAGCCGACAGGGTCGCGCAGACGGTCGTCGAGCAATGGCTCGAACCAAAGCTTGATCCGCACAGGCGATTCAGTTCGAACACTTTGACTGAGATGTTATGCCACCCAAAGTGCAAGAGCGATGGCGGCGCGCGGTCTGTGGATTGGGGACAGTCACTTGGGTATAGCTATAAGGTGGGCATGAATGCAGTCCTCTACCTTCCGGGCCGGAAGGCTTCTCATTGTCGGTCACTCTCCAGAAGAGCAACATGGACTGGCGGTTTTTCGCGTGAGGCGGTAGCTGGGTGTAACAATGAGCGTTTTCACGATGTAAGGGAGGCGCTATACCTTGTGCATCCGGGACGCTTCTCCCAACATTTCAACGATCAAAGAAAGCGCCCGTCCATGGCTATCAGGCTCGGTATTGTTAGGGAGAGCCCGCCGGGCCCGCGAGGTGTGACGGGTTAGGGCGTATCAGGAACGCTTGAAGTGACGCGGGAGAAAACAGGAGCTGGCGTTGATGTGGCCGCTGTCGCGGATCCTCGTGATGACTGCAGGCGCCGGCCGTTGGGTCGTCGCCATCTTTGCAGGGGGCCTTGCGTTCCTGAAAGTAAGCTCGCGTCGGCGAGGGGTGGCCGACGGTCCTCACCGCGTCACTTTCAAAGGCCCGAAAGCGCAGGTGCCGTCGGGCCGTCGGGTCTACGCCATCGGTGACATCCATGGCCGCGCTGATTTACTACGTCGTCTGCTGGAGATGCTGCGTGAGGACGCCAGGCAGGGTGAATTTACCGGACCGCCCGTTCTGGTGTTTCTCGGAGACTATGTGGATCGCGGTTTCCAGTCGCGTGAGGTGATCAGTATTCTTCTGAGTGGTGCGCTGTCTCCTTTTGAAACGTACTTCCTGAAAGGCAACCATGAAGAAGCGATGCTTCAGTTCCTGACTGATCCGTCCATCGGTCCGCGCTGGGGTCAGTTTGGCGGGGTAGAGACACTTGTTTCCTAAGGCGTTCAACCGCCGCGTTCTCGCAATTCGATTGAGGACTGGGCAAGGGCGTCGCGGGAGCTCCGAAAGGCCCTGCCCCCCGACCATTTTCATTTTCTCTCCTGCCTCGATCTGACATTCCGCATCGGCGACTATTTTTTTGTTCATGCAGGCGTACGACCTGGCGTTCCGCTCGATCAGCAGACTGAGAGCGATATGCTCTGGATCCGGGAGGAGTTTCTTGCCAGCCGGAAACCGCTGGAAGCTGTGATTGTTCATGGCCACAGTCCGGCATCCGCTCCCCATCGCGACTCCCGGCGGATAGGGCTTGATACAGCAGCCTATATCAGCGGCCGGCTTACGGCGGCGCGTTTTGAAGCTGATACCGTCGCCTTCATCGCCACAGCGCCGACCCTTCATGCCGCCGCACAGCGCGGGGCGCCCGCGAGGGTGGTAAAAAGTCAGGGCGTATGATACCGACGGAGGAGGGGGAGTGAGGTCGCCGCTCCGTCATTGTCGGCAATTTGGGTCCCCGGGCTTACAGGGGCGCATCGACCTGTACCGATCTGTCTGTTATGCAGGTTGAGCCTTCCGCAGCGGCCGATGCGGACGCCAAGACCGCCGTGAGATGGTCGACACAGTTATCCTCCGGGCGGATCTCTATTCGGGCTCTGGTCTGGGTCTTGAGCCCGGCGGGCGACAGATCGTGGAGGCGCCAGCCTTTAGGGGCCTACACCTTATCTCTCCGCATCGATCTTTGAGGAACCGTTCTGCGTCGGTCGTTAAGCTGCCTGCTGATCGCCATGTGTATATCAATCATCGTATGTGCTTACATCACGACGATTCATACCCGACCCCGTTCTCTGGCGGTTGGTCCGGACATGCGCCTTCTGCCGCGCGCGCCTGTGTCTTATGTTGGTGTGGGCACTTGTTGAGAGACATGGCCTGGACCTGAGCCTAAAGAAAATCTGCCGGTCAGGGCGGTCCAGGTTAAGACGCTGACGACGTCGGAGTGTCGCTGATCACAGAGCATCCCTGTTTCATAGCTATGTCCCACCGGGCGCTGTAAAAGCGCTTTATGCCTGCTGCCGGTTAACGCCAATGAAAGCCTTCGCTAAGGCATTTTTTCAAAAAATTAAGATCCTCTGGTCAGGAGTAGAAGGAGTAATGAAGCTGGAACGTCTGGCTTCTGGCATTAGCAGGGGCTCGCGCCATGTCGGCACTGACGCGCCAGACTGTCATGACCGGCGCCTCCCTGCACCAACCGGCTCCCCGGCAGGAAGACGCCGGGCTTCCTCAGGATGTCATACGCGAAGCTACGTACCTGTCGACCGATGCTCACTGGCCGGCCTGGCAGGTGCTATTGGGTGTTCTGCTTTTCTGTGGCGGGTTCTGGGCTGGTCTGTTCTATGTGGTTTCGGCGCTGTTCGGATAAGGCGCGTTCAGGCGGCGTACCAGCCGGGCACAGGCAGGCCTTTTTCTTTGAGGAAGGCGCCGTTGTAGAGCTTCGACAGGTAGCGGTTGCCGTAATCGCACAGGATCGTCACGACGGTTGATCCCGGACCGAGTTTTCTTGCCAGCGCCATCGCCCCGGCGATGTTGATGCCGGCCGATCCGCCAAGGCACATGCCTTCCTCGAGGGTGAGGTCAAACAGGATGCGCAGCGCCTCAGCGTCATCAATTCGCCAGGCGTCGTCGACCGCGACCCCTTCGAGATTAGCTGTGATCCGCGACTGCCCGATACCTTCCGTGATCGAGGTTCCCTCGGAGCGGAGCTCGCCGGTCTTGTAGTAAGAGAAGAGGGAGGCGCCTCCGGGGTCGGCCAGTCCGATCTGGATGTCCCGGTTACGTTCCTTCAGCGCCATTGATACGCCGCCGAGCGTGCCACCGGACCCGACCGCGCAGATGAAGCCGTCAATCCTGCCTCCGGTCTGTTCCCATATCTCGGGGCCCGTCGTTTCGTAGTGCGCGTTACGGTTGGCCGTGTTGTCGAACTGGTTGGCCCACATGGCGCCATTGGGCTCGGAGCCGGCCAGCTCCTCGGCGAGCCGCCGGGAATACTTCACGTAATGGTTGGGGTTGGCGTAGGGAACGGCGTCCACTTCCACCAGACGCGCGCCCAGTGACCGGACGGCGTCTTTCTTCTCCTGGCTCTGGGTGCGGGGCATGACGATGACTGTCCGGTAGCCAAGGGCGTTGCCCACGACAGCGAGGCCTATGCCGGTATTGCCCGCAGTTCCCTCAACAATCAGTCCGCCTGGCTTCAGGCGGCCTGATTTTTCAGCGTCGCGGATGATGCCCAGGGCCGCCCGGTCCTTGACCGACTGGCCCGGGTTCAGGAACTCCGCCTTGCCATAGATGTTCGCACCCGTGAGTTCGGAGGCCCGGCGCAGCCGGATGAGCGGCGTGCCGCCAATGGCGTCGACAATGTTGGTAAGTGCACGCATTGACGCTTCCCCAGAGGACCTGCCGACAGCGGACGGGTCTGTCTCACCTAGGAAGATTGCTGCACCGGATCAACCGCTGAGGCTGATCCGACCCGGGATAAGCCGCGTAAGCCGCTCTGAAGGGAGTTCAGACATGAAAATACTCGTGTTTTTAGCTGCCATGCTGCTGGTTCCGCTGTCGGCGCACGCCAATACCTGGCGGCCATCGCATGGCGACCGGCTGGAATTTGACGTCCTGCGGGACGGCGGGCCCCTCGGACACCATATTGTCTCCTTCAGGCGCGATGGCGACGCCCTGACGGTGGAAACGGATGTCAAGCTGAAGGTCAGCTTTGGTCCGGTTACCTTCTTTGAGTATCTCCACGATGTAACCGAGAAGTATGTCGACGACAGCCTTGTGTGGGTTGGATCGCGCACCAAGAATGAGGGCAAATGGAAGACCCTGTCGGCGCAGGCCATTGGCGGCGGCCTCAAGGTGGCTGGCGAGGCCTTCAAGGGTATGCTGACCGGCAAGGTCATCCCCTCGACCCACTGGAATCAGGAGGAGATGCGTCAGGCCTCCATGTTCTCGACCGAAACGGGCGAGATGCTGCCGATGAAGGTGACGGATCGTGGCGTGGAGCGTGTCAAAGTTGGCGGCGTGACGATCGATGCACGTCGCTATGACGTGGTCTCGGACCTCACCGCCAGCTTCTGGTATGACGCCCAGGGACGCTGGGTGAAATGCGCCTTTGACGCGGAAGGTTCGCGCATCGAATACGTTCTTCGCAAGCTTCCCTGAGCGCGCGTCTCAAGGCGCGGGCGGTCAGGGTTGAGGTTCCACATATCCGGCCGGAGAGGATCCCTGGGATCGCTGTCCGGCCGCTCTGTTCTCAGAGGGGCGTCTGCTGGCGCGCCGCCGCCGGCCGGGCGCCGGCTGCGCCTGTCAGCTGGTCTCAGCCGCGCCTGCGAGCCGGAGCCCGATGATGCCGGCCAGGATGAGGCAGGCTGATCCCACGCGCAGCGGCTTGGCGGCCTCTGCGAGGAGCCAGATACCCAGAAGAAAGGCTCCGAGCGCCCCTATGCCCGTCCACAGGGTGTAGGCCGTGCCCAGGGGCAGGTCTTTCATGGCCAGCGACAGGACCCAGAAGCTCATCACCATGGCGCCGATGGCGCCGGTGCTTTCCATGGGCCGGGACAGCCCGTCTGAGGCCTTCAGAAGATAGGCCCAGACCACTTCGAGCAGACCTGCGATGCCGAGATAAACCCAGGCCATCCTCACCTCCCTTGCTGTTGTCCGAGCCGCGCCGGGTGCGCGGGGCCAGACCTCCGGCGACCGGCCGCCATGTGCGGGGCGGGGCCATCTCGGGCCCTCCTCGCGCCCGGGTCAACCGCCAGCGTTGCCTAATCTCCTGCGTGTCCTATTGCATAGCCGCATGGCTGAATGGAGCGACCGGGCGATTTCTCTGGGTTTGCGCCGCTTCGGGGAGACCGGAGCGATCCTGGAGATATTCGCACGCGAGCACGGCCGGCGGCGCGCCCTGGTGCATGGCGGCGGCAGCCAGCAGAAGCGCGCGCCCATGCAGCCGGGCAATACGCTGCATGTTGTCTGGAAGGGCGGGGAAGACAGCCTGGGGTTTTACTCAGCCGAGGTTCAGAGCGAGCGCGCCTCGCGTCACATGGCTGACGCAGGCGCGCTCGCGGGCCTCTCAGCGCTTGCTGATCTTTTGGCGGCGGCCATGCCCGAAGGCGAGCCCCGGCCGGAGATGTTTGACGTGACCGAGACGGTTCTGGACATGCTGGGCGAGCCGGAGGTTTGGCCGGCCCTCTTTATCCGCTGGGAGCTCGGGCTTCTGTCTGTGCTGGGCTATGGGCTGGATCTGACGCGCTGTGCGCTCACCGGCGCGTCTCAGGGGCTGACCCATGTCAGCCCGAGGTCTGGACGGGCGGTCTGCGGCGCGGCGGCGGGGGATTATGTCAGCCGGCTTCTGCCGCTTCCGGGGTTCCTGTGCGACGGGTCTATCGCGCCAACGCCTGTGGATATCCACGACGGTTTCCGTCTGACCGGCTATTTTCTCTCCCAGCGGGTGTTTTCAGATCTCAACAGGGCCTTGCCTGAAGCCCGTCAGCTGATGATTGACCGGCTGCAGCGCGCAGGGCGACTCTGCCCGGGTTGATTCGGCAAGGCGAAGGCGGTCGGAACGCAATGACACAGAGGCCACCCTCAGATCCTGCCGATGCGGGCGGAGAGATCATCGACGAGCCGATGAATGAGGCGCTGTCGAAGCGCTATCTGGCCTATGCCCTGTCGACGATCACGGCCCGCGCGCTGCCGGACGCCCGCGACGGTCTGAAGCCGGTGCACCGGCGCGTGCTGTATTCCATGAGCCAGCTTGGCCTTAACCCCCAGGGAGGTCACAGAAAGTCGGCCACCGTGGTCGGCGAGGTCATCGGTAAGTATCACCCGCACGGCGACCAGTCGATTTATGACGCCATGGTCAGGCTGGCGCAGGACTTCGCCACCCGCGCCCCGCTGGTCGACGGGCAGGGCAATTTCGGCAACATCGACGGCGATGCTCCGGCGGCGTTTCGTTATACCGAAGCCAAGCTCACGGCGGCGGCCATGCTCCTTCTGGAGGGGCTTTATGAAGACGCGGTCGACTTCCGGGAAACCTATGACGGCTCGAACAGGGAGCCGGTGGTTCTGGCGGCGGGTTTTCCTAATCTTCTGGTGAACGGATCCTCGGGCATCGCCGTGGGCATGGCGACGTCCATACCGCCGCATAACCCCGCCGAATGCATTGATGCAGCCATCCACCTGCTTGAGAATGCCAAGGCGTCTGTCGATGATCTCATGAAACTTCTGCCGGGGCCGGATTTTCCAACGGGCGGTGTTGTCGTCGAGCCGCGTGAAGGTCTGCGCGAAGTCTACGCTACGGGGCGCGGCGGGGTGCGCATCCAGGCGAAGTGGATGAAAGAAGATCTTGGCCGCGGCATGTGGCGCGTGATCATCACCGAGATCCCCTACCAGGTCCAGAAATCCAAGCTGATGGAGCGCCTTGCCGAACTCATCGAGACCAAGAAGGCGCCGCTGCTGGAAGACGCGATGGATGAGTCGACCGAGGATGTGCGCATCGTTCTGACCCCCCGCTCGCGCACCGTTGAGGCGGACGTGCTGATGGCGAGCCTGTTCCGTCAGTGTGAGCTGGAGGTCCGTTTTCCGGTCAATATGAACGTCCTGGACCATGGCGTACCGCGCGTCATGGGGCTTCGCGAACTTCTGAGCGCCTATCTCGATCACCGGCGCGAGGTGGTGGTGCGCCGCGCCAGACACCGGCTGGGCCGGATAGAGCACCGTCTCGAAGTTCTCGACGGCCTTCTCAAGGCCTATCTCAACATCGACGAGGTGATCCGCATCATCCGCTACGAGGATGATCCCAAGGCTGTGATGATCAGGCGTTTCAGACTGTCGGATGTACAGGTCGAAGCCATCCTGAACATGCGGCTGCGCGCGCTGCGCAAGCTTGAGGAGATCGAGATCCGGCGCGAGCATAAGGAGCTGTCGGAGGAAAAACGCGAGATTGAGCTCCTCCTGGGGTCGACAGGTCGTCAGTGGACGGAAGTCAAGCGGCAGCTGAAGGCCGCCCGGGAGGTCTTTGACCCCGGCAAGCGCCTCGGCCGGCGCCGTTCACGCTTCGATGTGGCCCGGGAGATCGACACCGAGGCGGCTCTGGAAGCCCTTATCGTCAAGGAGTCCGTGACGGTTGTGCTCTCCGAGAAAGGCTGGATCCGCGCCCTCAAGGGGCACAATCAGAAGCTCGATGATCTCAAGTTCAAGGAGGGCGATGGCCCCGGTCTTACGCTGGAATGTCAGACCACCGACAAAGTGGTCCTGATGGCCTCAGGCGGGCGCGCGTTTACAATCGGCGCTGACAAGCTGCCCGGAGGGCGCGGTCATGGCGAGCCGATCCGGCTCAATCTCGACGTGCCCGATTCCGAGGTCATCGTGAGCATGTTCGTTCCCCAGGAAGGCGTGCGGCGCGTAGTGGCGTCTCTGAAGGGCTTTGGATTTATCGTGCCCGACGCCGAGCTCATCTCCTCCACGCGCAAGGGCCGCATCATTCTCAATGTAGCGCCTAAGGATCAGCTGAGCGTATGTGTGAAGCTCTCAGGCGATCTTATCGCCGCCATCGGAAAGAACCGTAAAGTACTCATCTTCCGGGCCGATGAGCTGCCGGAGATGACGCGCGGCAAGGGCGTCCGGATCCAGGCGTTCAAGGATGGCGGTCTTCTGGACCTCAAGACGTTCGCCAGGGCTGAGGGGCTGACCTGGACTGATGCGGCGCTGCGCCAGCAGTCCGCTGATGACTGGAAAGAATGGCTCGGCAAGCGCGGCCAGGCCGGACGCCTTGCCCCGCGCGGCTTCAACAAGAACGGTAAATTTACAGGCTGACCCGGGGGCGCCGCTTGCTCAGGTGGGGCGGGCGGGCCTAGCCTCATTCTGACAGAGCGGGGAGGCCCCTATCGCAACCGATCGCCTGGGGCTGGGAACGAAGCTCGCTTTTGGCGCAGGCTCTGTCGTTTTCGGCGTCAAGGACGCCGGTCTGCAGATTTTCCTCCTGATGTTCTACACGCAGGTCATCGGGGTTCCGGCGCCGCTTGTGGGCCTGGCGCTCCTGATTGCGCTGGTGTTTGATGCGCTGTCTGACCCCATTGTCGGCTACTGGTCGGATAATGTCCGCTCCCGCTGGGGCCGGCGCCACCCGTTCATGTACGCCTCGGCCCTGCCGGTTGGCCTTTTCTATCTGCTCCTCTGGACGCCGCCGCGCGACTGGGAGGCCTCATCCCTCTTCTGGTATGTTCTTGTCCTGACAGTGCTGACCCGCACAGCCGTCACGTTCTTCGAAACGCCGTCGGCGGCGCTCGGGCCTGAGCTGACCCGCGATTATGTCGAGCGATCCGGGCTGCAGTCCTGGCGCAGCTTTTTCGGCTGGGCGGGCGGTAACGCCATGACCGTGCTCATGTTCATCGTGCTGTTTCCCGCTTTCATCACACCTGCCATTCCCAACGGTCAGTTCAATCCCGACGCCTATGCGGTGTATGGCTGGGCCGCGGCCGGTCTCATGACAGGCGCGATCCTTCTGTCCGCCGGCGGCACGCATCGCCATATTCCCGCTCTGGCTGCACCGCCCCGGCGCAGGCTCACGCTCGGGGGTGTTTTCCGTGAGATGTTCGAAGCGCTCGCCAACAGGTCGATGGGCGCGATCTTTCTGAGCGCTGTTATCGCAGCGACGGCCGGAGGCCTCGGTCAGACGCTGTCGGTTTACATGTCCACCTATTTCTGGGCTCTCAGTCCCCAGCAGATCGGCGTCATAACCCTCCTCATTTTCATCTCTGCGGGCCTGGGCGCGATGCTCGCTCCGGCGCTCACGCGATGGCTTGGAAAAAAGCGCGGACTTATCCTGGTCGCCAGCCTCGGGGCCATAACCTTTCCGGTCGCCCTCCTTGCCCGCCTCACCGGCCTTGTGGCGCCGGGAACCGGGGAGGCGTTCTGGGTCGTGCTGATTCAGGGGCAGGTGGATGTTATTCTGATCGTCTGCCAGCAGACGCTGCTGCTCTCCATGATCGCCGATCTTGTCGAGCAGGCCGAGGTGAAGACCGGTCGCCGGTCCGAGGGCGTATTTTTCGCCGCCAATACCTTTGTGCTCAAAGTGACCTCTGGCGCAGGGGTCATGGCCGGGGCGGGTCTTCTGGCGCTGGCGCAGTTCCCCGCCGGGGTCGCCCCGGGCGATGCGCCTGACAGCGCGCTGGTGACGCTTGGCTGGTGGTATCTGCCCGCTATCCTGGCTCTGCGCCTGTGCATGATTGCTGCGATCCTGCCCTATGCGCTTGACCGGACAAGCCATGAAGCCAATCTTCAGCGCCTGGGATCCGGACGGCCCTGAGACCACCCGATCGCCGGTGTCTCCCGGATGCTGCGGCGGCCATGCTGGCTGACCGCCGGGCGGGAGCCCTCCTGGCGCCCGTTACATCCATCTTTTGCATCCGGACGCCCCTGAAGGCGTCTCTGACGGCGTCCCTGTTGGCTCCCAATTCCCCGCGCGAGCGCATTCAGGTACTGGATTCGTCCCAGCGATAGGCTAGCTTGAGACTTGTCGGTATACGATCCGGCGCAACTCAAGGGGGCGCATGCCATGGACAATCTGGCCGTCTACATCATCCTGGGCGTGATCGCCCTGATCGTGCTCTCCATCATCCTCATCTATAACGGCCTCGTCGCCAGACGGCAGACCGTCAATGAGGCCTTTTCAGGCATTGATGTGCAGCTCAAGCTGCGCCGTGAACTCATTCCCAATCTCGTCGAGACGGTGAAGGGATATGCTGCGCATGAGAAAACCACCCTCGACGCCGTGATCGCAGCGCGCGCCGCCGCCGCCAGCGCACAGGGACCGGCCGCCATCGGCGCGGCGGAAAGCGTTCTGTCTGGCGCGCTCGGCAGACTCGTGGCTCTGGCTGAGGCCTATCCCGATCTTAAAGCCAGCAGCAATTTCGTGCAGCTGCAGACGGAGCTGAGCGCCATCGAGGACAAGGTCGCCGCGTCCCGGCGTTTCTACAATTCAAGCGTCAATGACTATAACACCTCCATCGAACAGTTTCCGGCCTCGCTGATCGCCGGGGCGACCGGCTTTTCGCCGCGGGAGATGTTTGACGTGGGTGCGGCTGAGCGTGCTGAGCTCAACACAGCCCCGCAGGTCAAGTTCTAGAATGACGATCTGCGTCAGAGACTTCCGGGCAGGCGATGAGTCAGCCTTTCATGATATCAACCGGGAGTGGATTGAGCATTACTTCGTCCTCGAGGCGAAGGATCTTGAGATGCTCTGTGATCCGCGCAGGCACATTCTTGACCGCGGCGGGGCGATCCTGATCGCCGAGGAGGCGGGCGCAGCGATCGGTGTTGTCGCCCTCTCGCCCATGACGGAAGGCTGCATCGAGCTGGCCAAGATGGGCGTGCGTCCGCTTGCGCAGGGCAAAGGCGCCGGCCGGCTGCTGGTTGAGGCTGCGCTGGCGAAGGCGCGGGAGATGGGCATGTCCCGCGTCTACCTTGAGACCAACTCCCGTCTCGCTCCGGCGCTCAGCCTGTATGAGAGAGCCGGCTTCCGTCCCGTGCCGGATCCGTATCCATCACCTTATGCGCGGGCCGATGTTCAGCTTGAGCTGTTCATGTAGGAGACTGAGCGGCCCCCTGCTGGCCAGGGGACGCTCCTGGCGGTGCGGAGGGGGCCGTTCTGCTTTGCAGCTGACGCCTCCGGGGCCTGGCTCATCTGAGGCTTTTGCACGTTTAACATCATCCTGAACACAGACGGCCCGGGTGAGATCATGGCTATCATTGATATTCTTGTGACCTGTCCGGACCGTCCGCTTGCCATGCGCATCGCAGAGGCGCTCGTCGGCGAGCGGCTGGCTGCGTGCGCCAGCATCGGCGGGCTGGTCACCAGCCTCTATCGCTGGCGCGGTGCTGTTGAGGAAGCCGAAGAGGTGAGCCTGCTGCTCAAGACGCGCGCAGAGCGGTTCAGCGAGGCGGCGGCGCGTATCCGTTCGCTGCATCCTTATGAGACGCCCTGCATCATCGCCACACCCATCGTGGCGGCGGATCCCGATTATGAGGCCTGGGTGGAGACGGAAACCCGTTAGATTTCGTCTGGCCGCAGCGGACGCCAGCACTCGCCGTCAAAGACTTCAAGCGGCATGAAATCGGATTTGTAGCCCATCTTGCGCGAGCCTTTCACCCAGTAGCCGAGATAGACGTAAGAGAGGCCGAGTTCGGAAGCGAGACGCACATGGTCGAGGACGATGAAGGAGCCGATCGATCGGGACGACAGATCGGGCCTGTAGAAAGAATAGACCATGGACAGGCCATCGCGCAGGACATCGCTCAGCGCCACGCCCTGCAGGGCGGCTTCCTCACCGCCGCCAGAGGTGAGGCGGTTGCGGTATTCGAAGATGACGGTGCGGACGGGGCTGGCGTCCACCATGCTGGCATAATCGCGCACATCCATGTCGGTCATGCCGCCGCCGGGGTGGCGCGCCTCCAGATAACGCTTCAGGAGCCTGAACTGCTCGCGTGTGGCGCGGGCCGGTGAGGGCGTTCGCTCAAGCGAGGCGTTCTGCGCTAGAACCCGTCTCCAGCGGCGGCTCATCCGGAAGGCCGCCACGTCGATCCTGACCGACCGGCAGGCCCCGCAGGCTTTGCAGGCGGGACGATAGGCGATGGTCTGTGACCGGCGGAACCCTGAGCGGGTCAGGCTGTCATTGAGGTTGACTGCGCCATCGACAGCCAGATTGGCGAAGACTTTGCGCTCCATCCGTCCGGGAAGGTAGGGACAGGGCTGAGGCGAGGTCAGATAGAACTTCATCTTCCGGACAACGTCCGTCGGGAGCAGTTCTCTGGCGTCTGTTTCCTTCATCGCCGCGACAGTCTACCCGCCCCGGGGGCGCCTGCGCCACTGGAAAATCTTTTTGCGGAAACAGGGTCCCGGGGCGCGGCGGAGGCGATCAGCGGGTCAGAGGCTGTGATCGTCCGGCATGACGGGCGCTTCATCGAGCAGAACGATGGAGATGCGCCTGTTGGCCGGCAGATCCGGATCATCCGGATAGAGCGGCTCGCGATCGCCTTTTCCGCTGACCTGATAGATCCGGTCAGAGTCGAGGCCCGACTCTTCAAGTATCCGACGCGCAGCATTCGCCCGGTCGGAGGACAGGTCCCAGTTGGTATAGCCCTTCGCCGGGGGCGCGTTGGAATCAGTATGGCCCGAGATCGTGATCCGGTTGGGCAGCTGAGAGACGACTTTTTCCACCGACTGAAGAAGATAAAGCGTACGCGGCAGCGGCTCGGCTGAGGCGCCGGAGAACATGGCGCGGTTGTCCTGGTCGATCAGCTGGATGCGCAGACCCTCAGGCGTCTGGTCGACAATCATGTGCTTGGAGAGCTCGGCAAAGTCCGGCATGGCCTGCAGCGCCTGTCGCAGCGAGATTTCTGCTGAGCGCATGGCCGCATCGCGGCGGTTGGCGAGCGCCTGGCTGATGGCCTGCTCAGAGGGTTCGCTGCCCTGGGGCTGGTCGCTCTGGCTGTCAGCCTTGCCCTGCTGGGTTTCGGTTGACAATTCCTTTTCCATCTGACGGTTCGAGCCTGAGGCCCGCGCGCCGTCATCCTGGAAGGCCGTCCCCCCCAGAAGCCCGTCCGAGCCCTGCGAGGAGCGCGACACGCTGGCGGGAGCAAAATAGTCGGCGATACCCCGCTTCTGTTCAGGCGAGGTTGTATTGATCAGCCACATCAGCAGGAAAAAAGCCATCATCGCGGTGACAAAGTCGGCATAGGCGACTTTCCACGCGCCGCCGTGATGGCCGCCTCCGACCACCTTCTTAACTTTCTTGATAACGATGGGGCGGTTGCCGCTCATGGTGATAAAGCGTCTTCAGTGAGGTCCGGGACGTTCCCGCAGTCGTATACAGGGCTCCGGTTAAGGTCAGGTGCACGGCCGCCCGGAACAGGATCAGGTCGCCATGAGCGTATCGACAGCTCAGCAAGTGTTTGATTCCAGCGACTATCGCCGGGCGCTGGGCGGTTTTGGCACAGGCGTCGCCCTTGTGGCCGCCCATGACGCCGCCGGCAACGCCCATGGCATGATCATCAACTCGCTGACCTCTGTGTCCCTTAATCCCCCCATCATGCTCTGGTGTCTGGCGCATACCAGTTCCGTATTTGACATCTATGCAAACGCGCCGGCGTTTTCCCTCAATATTCTTCGGTCGGACGGGCAGGATGTCGCCCGCCAGTACTCGCGGCGCGGGGCTGACAGGGTGATCCCGCCCGATCGCGTCTGTCGCATGACCTCGGGCGCGCCGGTCCTGACAGCGGCGGTCGCCAGTCTCGACTGCCGGCTGAGGCTGCGCCAGGCTGTGGGCGATCATGAGGTCATTTACGGGGACGTCGTCGCCTACCGCGCCGATCCCGGGGTGGACGCCCTCGGCTTTTTCAGGGGCCGGTTCGTCACCCTCCGCTCGCCCGAGTAAAGCCTGTCGGAGGGGGTGCAACCTCTCCTGCGGCTGTTTTCGACACACCGCCCGCCTGTGCTAAGAGGCCACATCAGGCCCCTGCAGGATCGTTCCGATGGCAAAGTGTGCATTTCTTGGTCTTGGCGTCATGGGGGCCCCCATGGCCCGACACCTTCTCGCCAGAGATAACGCGGTCACTGTCTGGAACAGGACGGACAGCAAGGCGTCGGGCTTTGCGGCCGCTCATCCGGGAAGCCAGGCGGCCGCCTCACCGGCTGAGGCCATTGCCGATGCAGATTTTGTGTTTCTGTGCCTCGGGGATGATCCGGATGTGGGGGCGGTTGTCTCCGCCATGGCGCCCGCCATCCGGGAGGGACAGGTCATTGCGGACCATACAACGGCCTCGGCGGGGCTGGCGCGCCGGCTCTGGGATGTCGCCCACGCGCGGGGCGCCGGTTTTATCGATGCGCCGGTCTCGGGCGGCCAGGCGGGCGCTGAGAATGGCCAGCTTACCGTCATGTGCGGGGGTGAAGCGAGGGACTTTGACAGGGCTGAACCTGTCATGCGGGCCTACGCCAGGCAGATCACGCTGATCGGCGGGGTCGGGTCGGGACAGCTGGCCAAATCCGTCAATCAGATCTGTATCGCCGGGATCGTCCAGGGCCTCTCCGAGGGGCTGCATTTTGCGCGCAGGAACGGCCTTGATGAGGCGAAGGTGATCGAGGCGATTTCCGCGGGCGCCGCCCAGAGCTGGCAGATGCAGAATCGCTGGCGGACGATGGTGGAGGGGCGCTTCGACTTCGGGTTTGCCGTCGACTGGATGCGCAAGGATCTGCGTATCGCGCTGGAGGCTGCGCGCACAACCGGCGCCTCATTGCCGCTGACCGCGCTGGTCGACCAGTTTTATGCTGATATTCAGGCCGACGGTCATGGCCGCTGGGATACCTCCAGTCTTATCTCGCGGCTGCGTGGGTAGGCCGTGCCGTCGGTGTTCCTGCATCATTTTGAGCACGAGCTCGAAGAGAAGTTCGTGACGGCTGGCGGGCCGGGCGGCCAGAATGTCAATAAAGTGGCCACAGCCGTACAGATCCGCTGGCCTGTGTCCAAGAGCTGCGCCTTCAGCGACGAGCAGAAGTGGATGATACGCCGCGCGCTCGCCAACCGTATCAATGAGGCGGGCGAACTGGTGCTGTTCGTACAGACCCATCGCAGCCAGCAGCGCAATCGTCAGGAAGCGCGCGAACGTCTGGTCGAGATGCTGGAAAAGGCGCTGGTGAAGCCAAAGCGTCGTCTGGCCACCCGGCCGAGCCGGGCTCAGAAAGAGCGCCGGCTGGAGGGCAAGGCGCGGCGCGCTGACGTCAAGCGCACCCGGGGCCGCATTGGCGAGGACTGATCGCGCCGCCGTCAGCTATCTGAGGCCGATCTCACGGAGACGGATTTCCAGAAAGTCCTGCGCCAGTAAAGGCGCAGGATAGCGGTCCGGGTTATCGTGGGTGATACAGCCCGGCAGGGTTCTGATCTCATAGTCCGGATTAAAGTGCAGGAAGAACGGGGTCGAATAGCGCGGGAAGCGCGCGCGCTCAGGCCTGGGGTTGACCACGCGGTGGGTCGTGGAGGGAAGGACATGATTTGTCAGCCGCTGCAGCATGTCGCCGATGTTGACGACGAGCGAGCCGGCGGGCGGATTGACGGGCAGCCATGATCCGTTGCGGTGGAGAACCTCAAGCCCGCCTTCCTCCGCGCCCAGCAGAAGCGTGATGACGTTGATATCCTCATGCGCGCCGGCGCGCACGGACCCTTCAGGCGGCGGCTCTGTCTGTGGGGGATAATGAAGCAGGCGCAGGATTGAGTTGCCATCGCTTACCGTTGCATCGAAAAAGTGCGCATCGAGGCTGAGGTCGGTGGCGATGGCGCTCAGTATGTCGAGCCCGAACCTGTCGAGGGCTGAAAACATGGCGCCGGTTGCCGCCTTCCAGCCGGGAACTTCTGCGACCTCCAGGTTTGCCGCCATGATGTCCGCATATCTGTGTCCGGGGGCGAGCTCGCGACCGACATGCCAGAACTCCTTGAGATCTTTCGCCCTCGCGCCCTTGGCCACTTCGGTTGCGAAGGGCGTATAGGCCCGCTGTCCGCCGCCGCCGGGAATAAAGTAACTCCGCTTGACGGGCTCGGGCAGGGCGAAGAACCGCCTGCCAGCCTCAAGGCCGCGATCAATAACGCCCTGATCAATGGGATGATCGCTGATCACCGCAAAGCCGGTCTCACGGAAACTGGCGCCCAGCTGGCTGGCGAACCGGCCAGGATCCTGAGCCTGGAGGCTGAACGAGATCGGGTCGAACAGGCGGCTGTCGGTTGCTGTGCTCATGTCTGGCTCGCAGGAAGGCTTAACAGAGATATCGCATGGGCGCTGAGGCGCGCCATACACTGGAACATGTGGTCTGTGACTATACCGTTATCCCCCCGATGCCCATGCCCCTGCCCATGCCCCCCGCCCATATCCTGGCCCCGCAGGCAAGCGCGGCCGGAGGTGCGCTTCGCCCGCCCCGGCGTGCCGGCTGACGGAGGCAGGCAGACCTTACTCGCCTGTTGCATGTCCGGTGAGGGCGCCCCGGCGGGATCACGGCGCACCCTTCAGCGATCCCTTCTGGCCTGTCGGCCCTGAGGTCGGACGTGCTGGCGCGCCTTACATGCGAGCGGATGAGCGCCTGCGCCTCTGACAGATCAATGCCCTTGCCCGCTCTGTGCGCCTCATCCGTCAGGCGCGGAGGTCTGTGTACAGCTCGCGGGCGGCTCGGATGCTTCAGTCATAACAGGCCTTCGCCAGTCGGGTCTCGCAGTCGAGCGTTGCAGTCGTCTGTCGCCGAGGGGTCGTTCAGAACTGCACGCGTATCGCGTGGATGTATGCCCACATAACTCTGTATACGGAACTTATGTCGCGAGCAGCGGACGTAAAGGTATGGCTAAGATATGTGTACGTCTGATTCAGATGTGTGAACCGAATTAAACACACTTTTTTTGAGGCAAATTTCAAAAAACCTTCCGCTATTAACCGCGCCGCAAACCTTATCCGCTTCTCTTGACCCATGCCGCGGATTGCGGCGGCAGGCAGGCGCCCTGCGGCGACACGATGGTGACGACCGGGCGTCTGACAGAAGAAGGGTAGCCAGAATGGCGTACGCAGATATCCGGATTGAATCGCCCGAAGCATTCCTGACCCGGGACGCATCCGCCGAAGACTTTTACCGTCTCGGCCTCATCTACTCAGAAGGTCTCGACATCGCCGTCGATCTCATTGCTGCACACAAGTTCTTCAACCTCGCGGCGACGCGCGGACATCGCGAGGCGCGCATGTGCCGGCAGGAAATGGCTGACATGATGTCTCATGCTGAAGTGCTCAAGGCCCAGCGCGCTGCGCGCGAGTGGCTGAAGAAAGCCAACTAGGCTTTCAGTGCAGCCCCGGCGTAAAGGATCGTCCTGTCGACCAGGACGTCGGTCGAGCTGATGAGCTCGCCATCGATATCATCCGGGCTCAGTACGATGGGGATCTCCGTACACCCGGCGATGATGACGTCTGCTCCCCGGGCTTCGAGCCGGCGCGCCAGGGTGCGGGCGCTGCGTCGGACTGTGTCGCCGGCCTCGCCCGCCTTGATGCGATAGATGAGTTCCATGAGGGAGGTCTGGCTGCTCCGGTCAGGCAGGAGGCATGTGACGCCGGCGCGGCTGAGGGCGTTCTGGTAGAGACCGGCTGCAAGGCAGGCGTCTCCGGCGAGGACGCCGGCGGCCTGCGGCTTCAGTTCCGCCACCGCCTGTGTGGTTTCGGCAATGATGCTGATGAAGGGGATGCCGATGGCGGCTCTTATGTCGGCCTCGAAGGCGTGCGTCGTATTGCAGGTCATGACGATAAAATCGGCGCCGGCCTGCTCAAGTCCGCGCGCCGAAGCCGCCAGAGCCGGGGCCGGCGAGGGGCCTTCGCCCCGCGCGAACGCATTCCGGTCAGGTATATGGGTATTGTTATCTATGATCAGGCGGAGATGGTCCTGTTCGCTTGAGGCCTGTGTGCGCCGCAGTATGCGCTCGAAGAAGTCGAGGGTCGCCAGCGGTCCGAGGCCGCCGATCACGCCAGCTGTCCTGCGTACGTTCATGGCGTGAGTATGCCCTGATAGGCATAGAGAGCCGGCGCCCCGCCGGTGTGCACGAAGAGGACCCTGGCGCCAGCCGGGAAATGTCCGGCGCGGGCGAGGCCGATGAGACCGGCGGCTGCTTTGCCAGTATAGACCGGATCGAGCAGTATGCCTTCGAGCCGGGCGAACAGGCGCACCGCCTCGATCATCTCCGCTGTCGGCAGAGAATAGCCCGGGCCGACCCATTCATCGCGCGCCACAACGCTCTGCCGGGAGGGCGCGGGCAGGCCGGCGAATGCGGCGGCCTCCAGGGTGAGCCGATGGACGTTTGCCTCCTGCTCGGCGCGGGGCCTGCGTACGTTGACGCCGGTGAGAGGGATACCGGCGTTTGCGCCGGTGAGGCCTGCAAGCAGGCCTGCATGCGTGCCGGCGCTGCCTGAGGCGACAACAATCTCGTCGAACGCGAGGCCCATATCGAGCGACTGGGCGAGGATTTCCTGCGCGCAGACCACATAGCCCATGGCGCCCAGCGGGTTCGATCCCCCGCCAGGAATGACATAGCCTTTGCGTCCCACGGCTGCGAGCGCATCAGCCTGCGCCGTCATAGCGGCCGTCAGGTCGCTTCCTCCCTCCATGACGGTCAGGGTCTCTGCGCCCAGCAGATGAAACAGAAAGTTGTTGCCGCTCGCCCGCTCATCATAACTGCCAGGCACCCGCTGCTCGAGCACAAGACGACATCTGAGGCCCTCGCGCGCGGCGGCCGCCAGAGTGAGCCGGCAGTGGTTGGACTGGACGGCGCCCACGGTGATCAGTGTGTCAGCGCTCTGCGCGAGCGCATCGGCGACCAGAAACTCGAGCTTGCGGGTCTTGTTGCCACCGCCGGCAAGGCCGGTGAGGTCGTCCCGCTTGATCCATATCTCCGGGCCGCCGAGATGGCGCGACAGGTGGTCCAGCCGCTCAATAGGGGTTGGATGAGCGCTGTAGCGTCGACGGGGCAGAGCTGCGAGTTTCATGAATCGCAGGCTAGGCCGCAGCCGGCCGGGACGAAAGGCCCCTAGAAGCGCGAGGCGTCATAGAAAAGTGAAAAATCCACCGGCAGCGCCTGCCGGACGAGCTGGTTCTGATCAGCAAGGCCGCTGCGGGTGACATAGACGACGTCAAAGCGCCGCAGCGGGCCGATGTCATAGAGGGTCTGGCGGGCCAGCCCGTTCCTGACATCCACCAGCTGCGTCATGATCTCTCCGCCCGGCCTGCGCCGCATGATGATGACCTCAGTGGGGCGGCTGGCCTCGGTCCAGCCGCCAGCCAGCAGGATAGCCTGAAGCACGTCAATCTCGCCGGGCAGTTCAAACACCCCCGGGCGGTTCACCTCGCCGCCGACGAAGATTTTCTGCGAGCCGAAGGCGAGGGGGGTAATCACCGCTGAGGGGTCGCGCAGCTCGCTGGCGTAGATGGCTTCGACCTCGGCCTGCAGCTCGCGGGTTGTCAGGCCGCTGGCCATCATCGGGCCGATCAGGGGCAGGCTGATCCGCCCGTCAGGCGCGAGGGTGAGCTCAGCGGAAAGTTCAGGCGCGGTTCGAACGTCGATGCGCAGCCTGTCGCCCGGGTAAAAGCGATAAAAATCATTCTCTGCGCGCCAGTCCGGATAGGCGGCCGCAGCAAAATCGGCCGAGGGATCGGGGATGGGATCGCCCAGACATCCCGACAGGAGCGCAGCTGTCAGGGGGATGAGCAGGCGGAGGCGGGCGCGACGAGGTGCGCGGCCGGCGCCCCCGCCCG
>Ga0169931_10003906_pt1 | contig 23421 bp, 17 predicted proteins | sample Kivu_15m_20L_FD_129675 | JGI IMG/M metagenome (GOLD analysis project Ga0169931, IMG submission 129675) | Freshwater microbial communities from Lake Kivu, Western Province, Rwanda to study Microbial Dark Matter (Phase II) - Kivu_15m_20L... | ecosystem: Environmental > Aquatic > Freshwater > Lake...
AATCCGGTGCAGATCGCCACCTCGTCCGGCATGGCCTGCTCTGGGTGGGCGAAGCGCACGGCGTCGGCGTCCTCCGTGAGCTCGGCGGCGACCTCCCGGAGGCACACGAGGTCGAGCACGCGGTCCTCGAGCCGACGGCCCGCGGGCACCTGCAGGACCCATTCGACGTGACCCTCGGCCACTGCTGCAACATCGACCTCGGGTGACGTCGGCGCGAGCACCAGCCGCACGCTCGCCCCGAACGGATCGGGGTGGAACAGCGAGCGGGCCCGCAGGCCCCACAGGCGCTCGCCGTCGTGGGCTCGCAGACGCCACTCGTCGACCTCGAAGAGCACGCTGGAGAGGTCCGGTCGGGGCATGAAGATCAGCGACCGGCGGGTGGCGCGCAGGCGCTCGAGCCGCGGCCGCCAGAAGTTGGGCTCGAGGAGGTAACGGCTGCGCAGTCGGAGGGCGGTGTCCATCATCCGACCGGGCCGAGCCGGGCCGCGGGGGCCGACGAACGGCGGCCGGGCCGGAACCTGTCCGGAGCGGGCCAGGCGAGGGGGTTTCGAAGGAAGTCCTTTCCCTGCGGGGCGCTCCGGGAGCAGAGCTCGGCGCAACGGGGCGGCGTAAGACGCGGGCAAATCGCGCTCGGCCCGGGGCGGGCGTGGACGCTTTCCATGCCTCGGGGCGCGCGGGGCCCCCTATCATCCGCCACCCTCGGATCGGCCTCCTCGCGGGGGTCGCGCCCGGGAACGTCTCGACCCCTGTCCCACCAACCCCGCTGTCCGCTCGTCTCGCTTCGGGACGCGCGTGCGGCGAACGACCCGCTACGCACTGCTCCCCGCGAGCTGGGGCGCGGCGGGCCCCGGAGCCAGTGCCTTGCTAGCCATCCCGAGCCTTGTCGCGTTCGGCATCGCCGCCCTGCCGTCGCTCGTCCTTGGGGACGAGCCCGCGGCCACTCCGAAGGACCTCTTCATCCGCGCCGAGCAGCTGCACGTGCGGCCCGGTCGCGTGCTCGAGCGCGGCATGCTGTGGGTGCACGAGGGCCAGATCGTGGCCGTCGGCACCGACATCAAGCTGCCCGAGGGCGCGGTCGTGATCGAGGGCAAGGTCGTTTGCGCGGGCTTCATCGACAGCTGGTCGGCCTTCGCGCTCGAGCCCAACGCGCAGTTCGACGATCGCGCGGGCCCGGCCACGCGCGCGGTGGACGCGGTCGACAGCTACGTCGATGTGCGCCACGAGCGCGCCTTGCTCGCGGCGGGGATCACCTCGGTGCGCCTGCAGCCGACGGTCGGTGCGCGCGCGGGCGGCGTCGGCGCGGTGCTGCGCCTGCATCCCTCGAAGAGCTTCGCGGAGACCACGGTGATCGCGGACGCCTGCTCGGCCACGGCCATCGGCGTCTCGCGCGGCGACGGTCGCGCGCTCGATGTCTTCGAGCGCGTCTCGGCGGTCGATCGCGTGATCGGCGCCATCGCCGACGGCCACGCCTACTTGGTCGAGACCAACGAGTACCGCCACGAGCTCGCCGACTGGGAAAAGAAGATCGCCGACAAGCAAAAGGAGCTCGACGACGGCTTCAAGAAGGCCAAGAAGGACCGCGAGAAGGCCCAGACGGAAGCCAAGGACAAGGGCAACGAGTTCAAGGACAAGGAATACAAGGAAGACAAGAAGCCCAAGGCGCCGCGCTTCGACGAGGAGAAGGAGATCTACGCGCGCATCGCCGCGGGCGAGCTGCCGCTGGTGGTCGAAGTGCACCGCGCGCTCGAGCTGCGCGCGCTGCTCGCGGGGACCAAGCGCTTCGACCGTCTGCGCCTCGTGGTCGCGGGCGCGAGCGAGGCCGCGCAGTGCGCCGAGCTGCTCGCCGAGCGCCGCATTCCGGTGATCGTGTGGCCGGTGCCGATGGGCGTGCAGCGCGCGCCGGAGTACCGCGGCGCGAGCCTCGCGCTGGCGGCGGAGCTCGACCACGCGGGCATCGAAGTGCTGCTCGGCAGCGGCGCGATGGACCCGCTCGCCTCGCGCGACCTGCCGCTGCTCGCGGCGCTCGCCGTCGGTCACGGCCTGCCGCGCGAGACCGCGCTCGCGGCGCTGACCACGCGCCCCGCGCGCGTCTTCGACGTCGCCGACAAGCTCGGCACGCTCGAGCTCGGCCGCAGCGCCGACGTGCTCGTTCTCGACGGCGATCCCTTCGCCGCCACGACTTCGGTCCGCTACGTGCTGTCCGCCGGCGAGCTCGTCGTCGGGGAGGTGAAGAAGTGATGCTCTCATTCCTGCTCGCGGCGGCGGCGCTCGCGCCCGCCAACGCTCCGGCCGCGCACGGCGCGGACACGTTCACGCTCAAGGCCGCGCACCTGCGGCTGTATGGCAATAAGGTCGTCGACGGTGGCGTCGTCAAGGTCGAGAAGGGCAAGGTCACCTACGCCGGCGACGCCAAGGGCGCGGGCGAGCTCGGCCCCGACGTGATCGAGCACGCGGGCTGGGCCAGCGCCGGTCTCGTCGCGGCGCGCACGTGGAGCGGCCTCGGCGGCGAGGGCCTCGAGCCCAAGCGTCCGTTCACGGCCGAAGCGCGCGCCGCCGACGTGGTCGCGCTCGGCCACGCGGACTTCGCGCGGGCGCGCGCCGAAGGCATCACGACAATGGTGGTCGCGCTCAGCCCCGCGAACGTCGCGAGCGGCATCACGACCGTGGTCAAGACCGACGGCGAAACGACGCTCGCGCGCGACGGACACCTGCAGCTCGGCCTGTCGTCGCAGGCGCTGCGCACCAACCGCTTCCCGACGAGCTACACGGCCGCGATCGAGCTGATCGAGGCCGAGCTCGCCAAGCCCACGGGCGTGTGGGAGCGCGTGAGCGAAGGCAAGCTCTCCGTGTACCTCGACGCGCTCTCGCGCGACGAGATCCAGCGCGCGGTCGCGCTCGCGAGCGAGCACAAGCTCACGGGTGCGCTGCTGCGCGCGCCGCTCGCCGGCGAGCTCGCGGGCGAGATCAAGAAGGCGGGCCTCGCGGTCGTCGTCGGACCTTTCGGGCCCGGCGAGGAAGCGCGCGTGCTCGCCTCGGTCGCGGCGCTCGGTCGCGAGCGCGTGCCGGTCGCGTTCGGCCTCGAATCTCCGACCTCGCCGGAAGCACTGCTGCGCGTGAGCGCGGCGATGTGCGTGCGCGCCGGCCTCGATCCCGCGCAGGCGTGGGAAGGCTTGACCACGACCGCGGCCTCGGTCGCGGGCGTCGGTGCGCGCGTCGGCAAGCTCGCCGCCGGCTGCGATGCGGACATCGTGCTGTGGAGCGGCGATCCGCTCCAGCTCACGAGCAAGGTCGAAGGCGTGTTCATCGGTGGCGTGCAGCACGAGTCCAAGGGTGGCGCTGGCCACGGGGGTGCCCATTGAGCCTGTTCGTTCTGATGGCGGCGGCGACGCTCGCCGCCGCGGGTGAGTCGAAGGACCAAACTTCGTGGACCATCTCCGCCGAGCGCGTCTACACCGCGACCGGCAAGGTGATCGAGGAAGGCCGCGTCACCGTCGAGGACGGCAAGATCCGCTCGGTCTCCAAGGGCGGCAGCGGCGACCTCGAGTGCTACGCGATCACGCCGGGCCTGATCGATCTGTCGGTGCGCATCGAGCGCGACCTCGCGTCGATCGAGCAGTCGCGCGAGATCACGCCCGAGAAGCGCATCGCCGACGCGCTCGACTGGTTCGACGAGGCGTGGAAGCGCGAGGCGCGCAGCGGCGTCACCAGCGTGATGATCAACCCGCTCGAGCGCCAAGTCGTCGGCGGGCTCTCCGTGGTCGTCAAGACCGCCGGCGAGAGCGCGCAGAAGCGCACCGTGAAGGCCGACAGCGCGCTCTACGGCGCGATCGGCTCGGCCCCGAGCCAGTCGAACCACCCGGCCTTCGGTCGCCCTGACGACTTCTACTCGCGCCGCCCGACGACGCGCATGGGCGTCGAGTGGGAGTGGCGCAAGGCGTTCTTCGACGCGGCCATGGCGCGCGAGGACAAGAACCTCGCCGGGCCCGGCACGCTCGAGCTGCAGAAGGCGCTCGCGGGCGATCTGCCGCTGTGCATTCAGGCGTGGACCACCCAGGACATCCGCACCGCGGTGTTCCTGAAGGAAGAGCTCGCGCGCGAAGGTCTCGGCAAGCTGCGCCTCGTGGTCGATGCGGCCGCGGAGGCGTGGAAGGAGCCCGAGCTGCTCGTGCGCAGCGCCACGGCGGCGATCCTGCCGCCCTTCAACGCCACCGGTCGCAGCGGCGACGGCTCGTTCTTCGCGCTCGACACCGCCAAGGTGCTCGCCGAGCGCGGCGTGACGATCGCGCTCTCCGGCCACGGCGCCCGCGCCGCCTCGGAGCGCCTGTGCTACCAGCCCGGCCACGCGATGCGCGGCGGGCTCGCCTTCGACGCGGCCCTCGCGGCCGTGACCATCAACCCCGCGCGGATCGCCGGCATCGACAAGCGCGTGGGCTCCCTCGAAGCCGGCAAGGACGCCGACCTGGTGCTCTGGAGCGGTCCGCCGTTCGAAGCCACCTCGGCCGTCATTGGCGTCCTCGTCGACGGGCGCCTCGTCCTCGATCCGCGTACCCAGAACAAGTAGCCCCTCTCGCTCCCACCTCCACCATGAAGATGCTCCACACCACCACTCGCGCCGCGGCCATCGCGCTCTCGGCTTGCCTGTTCGCGTCCGCTGCCGCCGCCGACGGAAAGCTCGCCATCAAGGCGGGTCGCGTCCTGCCGGGGCCGGGGATGCCCGAGCTCGAGAAGGCCACGATCGTGATCGACAACGGCCGCATCGCGGCCATCGGCACGGACGTCAAGGTGCCTTGGGACGCGGTCGTGATCGACGCGCCGAACTTGGTTGCGATCCCGGGCTACGTCGAGGCGCACAGCGCGCGCGGCATGGACCGCCCCAACGAGAACCTCGACGTCGCGCCGTTCCTCTCGGTGCGCGACTCGATCGACCCGGTGGGTTTCTACTTCGAGGACTCGCTGCGCTGGGGTGTCACGACGATCAACATCCAGCAGGGCAACAACTGCGTGGTCGCCGGTCAGGGCGTGATCGTGCGTCCGATCGGCCTGACGGTCGACGAGATGATCGTGCGCACGCCGTCGGGCGTGAAGCTCTCCGCGAGCCCCAAGATGGGCTTCTCGGCCGCGACTCAGGCGCAGGCCCTGCGCCGCGCCTTCGGTGACCTGCGCCGCTCGCTCGAGCAGCTCGTCGCCGAGAAGAAGGAAGGCAGCGACCGCGCGCGCCGCGAGGCGCTCTACCAAGGTCGCGACCTCGAAGGCGAGAACGCCAAGGGCAAGGCCATGGAGGGCGCGGCGTGGAAGGTGACGGGCCTCGAGCTCGTGCCGCGCGGCGAGATCGACGAGAAGCTCGTCCCGCTGCTGGCGCTGGTCGAAGGCAAGCTCCCGGCCTTCTTCTACTGCGGCCGTCCGATGGACGTGCACACCGCGCTCGACGTCGCCAAGGAGAACGGCTTCCTCGCCAAGACCACGCTGGTGATCTCGCCCGCGGCCTACAAGGCGGCCGGCGCGATCGCGGCGGCGAAGGTGGCGGTGATCCTCGACGGCGCTGCGGTGTACGTCGAGACGGATCCGCTGACGGGCGAGGAGCGCGAAGTGTTCGTGCCCGGCGAGCTCAAGAAGGCGGGCGTGCGCTTCGCGCTCGCGAGCGCCAACCCGACCACCGAGTCGCTGTGGTTCCAGGCCGCGCAGTGCGTCGGCCGCGGCATGACGCGCGCCGAAGCCGTCGCCGCGGTGACGACCATCCCGGCCGAGATCCTCGGGCTGGGCAAGCAGCTCGGCACGCTGGAAGTCGGCAAGTTCGGCACGGTGGTGCTGTGCTCGGGCGACCCGCTCTCGGTGACCTCGTGGGTCGAGCGCGTGGTGGTCGAGGGCCGCGACGTGTACGACCGCTCGAAGGACGTGCGCGTGAAGCACTTGGTCGGCGGTCAGGCTCCGGCCAACACGCAGATCATGGGCGCTTCGCTGCTCGGCGATCCGCGCAAGGTCGTGTGCTGCGAGGGCGAAGATCCCGAAGAGCACGCCAAGCACGAGGCCGAAGAGCGCGCCAAGAAGGACAAGGGCGAAGCGGAGGACGACAAGTGATTCGGACGGCACGCACCGCGGCCGCCGGACTCGCGGCCCTCGCGCTCGCCTCGCTCGCCCATGCGGGCGGCGGCACCGTCGTGCTCAAGGCGGGCACGATCCACACCGTCGACGGCTCGGCCCCGATCACCGGCGGCGGGGCCGTGGTGGTCAAGGACGGCCGCATCGTCGCGGTCGGCAAAGACGTCAGCGTGCCCGCGGGCGCGCACGTCGTCGACTACGGTCCCGACGCGGTGCTCGCGCCGGGCCTCGTGTCCGCGGGCTCGGCCTTTGGAGCCGCGCAGGGCTCGCCGCGCACCGCCGATCCGGCCGTGCGCGCGATCGACAACTTCGACACGTACTCGAACGCCTATTTGCTCGACCTGATGGGCGGCGTCACCACGGCCTACGTCGCACCGGCGCGCGCGCGCCTCGTCGGCGGTCAGGGCGCGGTGGTGCAGCTCGCGGGCGAAGGCGAGGAGCGCGTGCTCGACGAGAGCGCCGCGATCCACGGCACGATCACGCGCGCCGCGCGCAGCGTCCCGGGCTACTGGGAACCGCCGGTGCCGGCGACGATCGACGTCGGGCTCGGTCTGGTCGAGCCGCAGCTGCCGGGCTCGGCCATGGGCGCGGTGCTCGCGCTCGACGAGCTGCTCGCGCGCGCCAAGGGCCGCGTCAAGGACGACGGGCGCTACGGTCCGCAGACCTCCGCGGTGCTGCGCGACCTGATGGGCGCTTCCACGCCGTGGCGCATGGGCGCCGACAGCGCGGAGGAAGTGCGCGTGCTGCTCGAGTGGTCGAAGCGCGAGAAGCTGCCGCTGGTGCTCGAAGGCGCCAGCGGTGCGGCGGCGCTCGCCAAGGACGTGGCCGGGGCCAAGGTGCCGGTGATCGTCACGGTCGATGCGGCCGCCGACAACCCGGGCCGGGACTTCGGCAAGGGCGAGGACGCGAGCTGGCCGGTCTACGACGCGGCGGCGAAGTACGCGGCGGCGGGCGTCGAGCTCGCGATCGCGACGGACTCAGGCCTGCGCGCCGGTGACCTGCGCTTCGCGGCGCAGCTCGCTTCGCGCGGCGGCCTGTCCGCGGATGCGGCGCTGCGCGCGATCACACTCGGCGCAGCCAAGGCCATCGGCGTCGACGCCGAGGTCGGCAGCCTGACGGTCGGCAAGCGCGGCGACGTGTGCGTCTTCACCGGCGCGCCGCTCGCGGCGACCTCCGGCGTGGTCGCGACGTGGGTCGGCGGCGAGCTCGCGTGGAAGAACGGCGCGTCGGACGCGGTGGTGGTCGAGGTCGAGGAGCTGCACGTCGGCGACGGCGAAGTGCTGCGCCCCGGTCAGTTGCTCCTGCGCAACGGGCGCGTGGCCGAGCTCGGCCGTCGCGTCAGCCATCCGCCGGGTGCGACCGTCGTGCGCGCTCCGGCAGCGATGCCGGGCATGATCGACGCGCTCGGTTTCCTTGGGCTCAACGGTTCCGGCCGCGTTCCGCAGGCCGACTTCAAGCTCGCGCGCATCGTCGAAAGCGGCGACGAGACCGATCGCCGCGTCGCCAAGGCGGGCGTCACCACGGTGATGATGTCGCCGCGCGGCGTGAACGAGTCGGGCGTGCCGATGCTCGCCTACAAGCCGGCCGCGGAAGACGTCGAGGCGGCGATCGTGGCCGATCCGGCGGCGCTGCGCGTGCAGTGGAGCGACCAGAACCGCCTGAAGAGCGGCCAGCGCCTGCGCGAGACGCTCGAGAAGGCGCGCGACTACGCCAAGAAGTGGGCGGACTACGAGGAAGCCATGAAGAAGTGGGTCCCGCCGCCCGCGGAGGCTCCCAAGGAAGACAAGCCGGCGGACAAGAAGGACGCCGACAAGAAGGACGCCGACAAGAAGGAAGGCGAGAAGAAGGACGAGAAGTCCGCTGCGCCCGAGGAAAGGAAGGACGAGTCGTCCGGCGACAAGAAGGACGAGAAGAAGGACGACAAGAAGAAGGGCAAGAAGGAAGAGGAAGAGGCCGACCCGGTCACGGGCATGTGGTCGGGCAAGCTCACGCTCTCCGGCTCTTCGGAAGAGGCCTTCACGCTGCGCCTGCGCCTCGAGGGCGACAAGGTGAGCGGCGCCCTGCGCTGCGACAGCGTTTCGGCGACGCTCGTGCAGCTCGCGGGCTCTTGGAAGGACAAGAAGCTCGCTGTGGCCGGACTCGGCACGCGCGGCTTCGTGTACCTCTCGGGCGAGCCCAAGGGCGGCAAGTTCGAGGCGCGCATCGACGTCGGTGCGAACGACGCGAAGTGCGCGCTCGAGCGCACGGCCAAGGAACTGCCTGAAATCAAGGCGCCGGAGATCCGCAAGGCGAAGGCCGCGGAAGCGGCGGCGGAGCAAAAGGGCAAGCCGCGCTCGCCGGGCATCGACCCGCGCCTCGATCCGTTCCGTCGCGCCATGCGCGGCGAGGCGGCGATCCTCGTCAACGTCGAGCGCGAAGACGAGATCCTCGCCTGCGTCGCGGCGTTCGAGGCGGTGGGCATCCAGCCCGTGCTCGTCGGAGCCGAGGACGCGTGGAAGATCGCGGACCGGCTGCGCGGGCGCGTGGCGGGCGTGCTGCTCAGCCACCAGGTGCTCGCCACGGAAGAAGGCCAGGGCCTGAACGGTCTGCGCAATCGCTACGTCGAGCTCGCCAGCGCGGGTGTGAAGCTCGGCTTCCACAGCGCGGCCGAGGAAGGCGCGGCGGAGCTGCCCGTGATCGCGGCCTACGCGGTCTCGCGCGGCCTGAGCCCGGACGTGGCGCTGCGCGCGCTCACGGCCGATGTCGCCAGCATGATGGGCGTCGCCTCGCGCGTCGGCCGTCTCGCGGCGGGTCTCGATGGCGACGTGTTGCTGCTCGACGGTCCGCCGCTCGAGCCGCAGACGCGCGTGCTGCGCACCTTCGTGAACGGTGAAGAGGTCCGCTGAGCGGGCTCGATTCGGAGATCACTCCCATGATGCGTTCCATGCTGGTGCTCGCGGGGCTCGTGTTCGGCGCGTCGGTCGCGTCGGCGCAGCAGCCGCAGCCGGGTGACAAGGGCGGTCCGGGCCTCGCGCTGCTCACGGCGAAGGCGCTGGTCGCCTCGCTCGAGGGCGAGCAGGTCGTCGACCACGCCGTGATCCTCGTGCGCGACGGCAAGATCGAGCTCGTCGGCCCGCGCGCGAGCACGGCCGTGCCGGTGGGCTACGCGGTGCGCGACCTCGGCGCGCTGTGGTGCATGCCGGGCATGATCGACCTGCACAGCCACGTCGGCGGGTCGATGGACATCAACGAGATGGTGTACGTCACCAACCCCGAGGTGCGCGTGCGCGCTTCGGTGATCCCCGAGAACAGCGAGTTCAAGCGCGCGCTCGGCGGCGCGGTGACGAGCGTGCTCTACATCCCCGGCTCGGGCACCAACGCCGGCGGTCAGGGCATCCTGCTGAAGACCGGCCTGCCGAAGTACGAGGAGGCCGTGATCCGCGACCCGGGCTCGCTCAAGGTCGCCCAGTGGGGCAACCCCGAGCGCTATCTCTTCGGCGTCGGCAAGACGTGGGAGAACTGGCACCTGCGGCACATGTTCACCCAAGGCCTCGCCTACGCGAAGCGCTGGGAGGCCTTCGAGGCCGGCAAGGGTCCCAAGCCCAAGCGCGACATGCGCCTCGAGCTGTTCCGCGATCTCTCGGCCAAGCGCACGCAGGTGTCGACGCACACGCAGGTCGCGCAGGTCGTGATGATGACGATCCTGATGATCAAGGGTGAGTTCGGGATCGACGTGTACATCGACCACGGCGAGTTCGGCGGCTACATCTACGCGGGCCTCGCGCAGCAGATGGGCGTCAACGCGATCCTCGGACCGCGCAACGTCGACGTGCCGAGCCGCTCGATGATCGACTGGGTCTCGAGCAACCCCGAGAAGGTGCAGAGCCTCGCGGCGGGCTACGTCGAGAAGGGCCACAAGATGGTCGGCTTCAACACGGACGCGCCCGTGATTCCGCAGGAGGAGCTGTTCCTCCAGTCGGCGGTCAACGTGAAGTACGGGCTCGACAACTCGCAGATGACGGCGGTGCGCGGTCACACCATCGTGCCGGCCGTCACCGCGGGCATCGCGCACCGCGTCGGCAGCCTCGAGAAGGGCAAGGACGCGGACATCGTCGTGATCTCCGGCGATCCGTCGGACCCGCGCTCGCACGTCGAGCTCGTGCTGATCGACGGTCGCGTGGTGTACGACCCGAAGCTGGAGCCGCGCCGCTTCTGATGCACTCGCGCCGCGCCACGACCGCGTTCGCGCGCCGCGCGCTGGCCCTCGGGCTGGCGTGGGGCGCCGTCGCGTCGCCGTCGTGGGCGCAGCGCGCGGGCGAGAAGGGCGGGCCCGGACTCGCGCTCGCGGCCGCCAAGGCGCTGGTCGCGTCCTGGGATGGCGAGCAAGTCGTCGATCGCGCGCTCGTGCTCGTGAAAGACGGCAAGATCGAGCGCGTGGCGAGCGCGCAGGAAGCCGCGCCCGAGGGCTACGAGCGCATCGAGCTCGGCGACGCCTGGCTCATGCCCGGCATGGTCGACCTGCACAGCCACATCGGCGGCACGCAGGACATCAACGACATGGTCTACCAGACCAACGAGGGCCTGCGGGTCTCGCCCTCGGTCGTGCCGCGCAATCCGAACTTGCTGCGCTGCCTCGCGGCGGGCGTGACGACCATCCTCTACATCCCGGGCTCGGGCACGAACATCGGCGGCCAAGGGATCCTGATGAAGACCGGCCTCGACACGTTCGAGGAGTCGCGGCTGCGCGATCCGGGCTCGCTCAAGGTCGCGCAGGGCGACAACCCGACGCGCTGGGCCTACGGCATGGGCCGTTCGATGATGAACTGGCACATCCGCACCAGCGTGCGGCGCGGGCTCGGCTACGCGCGCCGCTGGAGCGAGCACGCGAGCGGCAAGGGCGAGCGGCCGGCCGTCGATCCGCAGTATGAGACCTTCCGCGCGCTGGCCTCGGGCGAGGCGCAGATCTCGACGCACACGCAGATGTACCAGCTGGTGCACGCGACGATCCGCATCCTCAAGCAGGAGTTCGGGCTCGACGTGTTCATCGACCACGGCGAGTGGGGCGGCTTCCTCGCCACGCCGGAGGCCGAGCGTTTGGGTATCGCGGCCATCTGTGGCCCGCGCGAGGTCGACACGCCTGAGGGACGCCACTACACCGACGGCGCGATTCTTTCCTGCGCCGGCGAGTACCAGCAGCGCGGGCTCTCGAAGATCGGCTTCAACACGGACGCGCCCGTCGTGCCGGCCGAGGAGCTGCCGCTGCAGGCCGCGGTCTCGATGAAGTACGGCTTCGACGGCAGCGAGATGCAGGCCGTGCGCGGGCTCACGATCGTCCCCGCCGTCGTCGCGGGCGTCGCGGCGCGCGTAGGGAGCCTCGAGCGCGGCAAGGACGCCGACATCGTCGTCATCACCGGCGATCCGGCCGACCCGCGCAGCTGGGTGCAGCGCGTCTACATCGAGGGACAGCTCGCCTACCGCGCGCCGCAGGAGCCGCGCCAATGGTGAGCCGCGTCGCACTCCTCGGTCTCGCGCTCGGTGCGCTCGCCTGCGCGAGCACGCGCCGCAGCGCGGACTCCGCGCCCGCCGGCGTCGGCGCGATCCAGCCGCTCGCCGCGGGTGAAGACGGCTTCGCGCTCCGCTGCGGCAAGCTCTTCACGCTCAACGACGCCGACGAGGTCTTCGCGCCCGGGCTCGTGGTCGTGCGCGCCGGTCGCATCGACTACGCGGGGCCGCGCGTCGAGCTGCCCGCGGGCTACGACGTGATCGATGCGCCCGAGCTGTGGGCCGCGCCGGGGATGATCGACCTGCACTCGCACATCCAGACCGGCGGCTGGGGAGACATCAACGACATGGTGCTCTCCATGAACCCCGAGTACCGCACGTCGCCGACGATCGTGACGGGCAACCGCGACATCCAGCGCGCCTGCTCGGCGGGCGTGACGACGCTGTTCGGGATCCCGGGCAGCGGCACGAACAACTCGGGTTTCGGCGTGCTCTACAAGACGCGCTGCGGCGGCGAGTACGAGCGCTGCGTCCTGCGCGATCCGGGCGGCATGAAGGTCGCGCAGGCCTACAACCCCGAGCGGCGCGTCGACCTCGGCGCGACGCGCTCCGGCATGGCGTGGACCATCGCGCAGGCGCTCGAGATGGCGATCGCGGCCAACGAACAGGGCCGACGCCACAACGGGCTCACGAACCTGCAGCGCGTCGCGACCGGCGACCTGCCGGTCCTGATCCACACCGCAGGCAGCGACGCCGTGCACACCACGATCGAGATGTGGGGCGAGCGCTACCCCGACACGCGGCCCGTGCTCAGCCACGGCTGCTTCGACGGCTGGAAGGTTGCGCCCTACGCGGCGCGCGTCGGCGTGCCGGTCAACTTGGGCCCGCGCACCTTCGACTGGCGTCAGTCCGAGGGCGAGTGGGTCGGCACGCCCGAGCGCTACGCCAAGGCGGGCGCGAACTTGATCACGCTCAACACGGATGCGCCCGTGATGCCGCAGGAAGAGCTGTTCCTGCAGGGCGCCATGGGCGCGCGCTACGGCGCCGATCCGTACCTGATGCTCAAGGGCTGCACGGTCAACCCGGCCAAGTCCTTCGGCATCGACGACAAGGTCGGCAGCCTGCAGCCCGGCCGTCACGCGGACATCGTCCTGTGGCGCGGCGATCCGCTCGATCCGCGCGCCCGCGTCGAGTCCGTCTGGATCGAAGGCAACCTCGAGTACGACCGCGCCCGGGACCGTCAGCGGTTCTAGGCGCGAGCGAAAGAAGAAGAGAACGTCATGACCATCCTCACCACCATCCTGACGCTCGCACCCGCCTTCGGCGGCGTGTCCGAGCCCTCCGGCGGGCTGCTCGCCATCAAGGTCGGCCGTGCCGAGACCGTCTCGGGCGCCGCCATCGAGCACGCCGTGATCCTCGTCGACGACGGCAAGATCCTCGAGATCGGCGCCGACCTGCCCGTGGCGCGCGGCATCCCGGTGTTCGAGCGCCCCGACTGGGTCGTGATGCCCGGCCTCGTGTCGTGCTACACGCGCCTGGGCGTCGACGGCCGCGCGGGACAGGAGTTCAGCCCCGAGGCCTCGCCGACTCCGGAAGTGCAGCCGCGCCACCCCGACTACAAGGAGGTGCTCGAGGCGGGCGTCACGACCATCGGCCTGTATCCCCCGGGCACGGGCTTCCCCGGCCACGCCTCGGCCCTGCGCCCGCACGGCGCGACGCTGGCGGAGATGCTCGTCGACGAAGACGCCTACCTGAAGGTGTACTTCCGCGCGAACGCGCAGGCCAAGAAGCAGGTGCGCGACGTGTGGTCGAAGGTCGACGAGCACGACGAGAAGGTGAAGAAGGCCAAGGAGAAGTTCGACAAGGACTCCAAGGGCAAGTCCTCGGACAAGAAGGACGACGAGAAGAAGGACGGCGAGAAGAAGGACGGCGAGGCCAAGCCCGAGGAGAAGAAGGCGGACGACAAGTCCAAGGCCTTCGTGCCGCCCGAGGCCGATCCCAAGACCAAGCCGTTCCTGCAGGTGCGCGACGGCGAGCTCGGCATGCTCGTCTCGATCGCGCAGGCCGCGGACTGGGCGCACTGGGTCGATGCGATCGGCGAGCGCAAGCTCGACTTCTCGCTGCGCGTCGTGATGACGCGCGAGATCGACCTGTTCGAGGTCAAGGACGAGATCGGCAAGCGCGGCGTGCGCGTCGTGATGGAGCCGCAGATCTCGCTCGTGCCGGGCACGATGCGCCAGCGCAACCTCGCCGCGGAGCTCTCCGCGAGCGGCGCCAAGATCGCCTTCAAGCCGCGCAACGACACGGTCGCCGACCACGCCGCCATGCTGCGCCACGTGGGCGAGATGATCGGCGCGGGCCTCGCGCGCGAGGTGGCGCTCAAGGGCGTCACGCTCGAGCCCGCGGCGGTGCTCAAGCTCGAAAAGCAGCTCGGCAGCCTCGAGAAGGGCAAGGTCGCCAACCTGTTGTTCCTGAACGGCGACCCCTTCGAGCCGAGCACGCAGGTCATGGCCGTCATGCTCGACGGTGAGTTCGTGTCTGGGGAGGTGAAGGAATGAAGCTCGCACATCGATTCCGCGCCCTCGGCGCTCTGGCCCTCGCGGCCCTGTCGTTCCTCGCTCCGCCGGCCTTCGCGCAGGATGGAGACAAGAAGGAAGGCGACAAGAAGGACGAGGCCTCCAAGGACAAGAAGGACGAGAAGAAGGACGAATGGTTCGCCGTCACCGGCGGCGACGTCTACACCGGGACCGGCGCGGTGCTGCGCGGGGCCACGGTGCTCTCGAAGAACGGCGTGATCGAGGCCGTCGGCCACGACGTCGAGGTCCCGGCCGAGGCCAAGACGCTCGACGCCACCGGCCAGCGCGTCTACCCCGGCCTCGTCGCGATCAACTCGAACGGCCTGTTCGGGATGGCGGCGGGGGACTTCGCGGACTCGGTCGACCCCTACAACCAGCGCATGCTGCTCGCGCTCGCGAGCGGCATCACGACGGCGGGTCAGTCGAACACCGCGCTCAAGCTCAAGCGCCGCGACATCAAGAACGTCGTGCTGCGCGAGCGCTTCCTCGCGACCTTGTCCTTCACCAACTCCAACCCGAGCGGCAAGCGCGAGTGGGTCGAGAAGTTCGACCGCGCGGCGCGCTACCTGCGCGAGTACCGCGACTGGGAGGAGAAGAAGCGCGAGCAGAAGGACCTGAAGGAGCCGAGCTCGAGCGGTGTCGACTCGACCGCCAAGGCGATCCTCGAGGGCCGCGTGATGGCGCGCTTCAACGCGTCGAACCGCGAGGACCTGCTCGAGATCGCTCGGCTCGCCCAGCGCTTTGGCTTCCGCCCGGTGATCGACGGCTGCGTCGAGGGTTGGACCGTGGCCGACGAGCTCGGCCGCGCCGGTGCCTACGCCGTGGTGACCCCGCGCGACCGCCGCGACAAGGAAGAGCAGCTCGTCCGCGACGGCGGCTCGAGCATCGAGAACGCGGCCATCCTGCACCGCTCCGGCGTGCAGGTGTGCGTGATCCCCTCGACCACCGGCGTCGACCTCGGCGGCATCGCCGGTCGCGACATCCTGCACCTGCCGATCGAGGCGGGCTTCGCGGTGCGCGGCGGCCTGTCCGACCGGGCGGCGCTCGAGTCGATCACGATCGTGCCCGCGCGCCTGCTCGGCGTGTCGCACAAGGTCGGCAGCCTCGAAAAGGGCAAGGACTGCGACCTGATCGTGCTCGACGGCGACGTGATGCATTACCAGTCGCTGGTCCAGTACACGGTCGTCGAAGGCAAGATCGCCTACGACAAGTCGGCCGAGCTGTTCTACGCCCACATCCGCCCGCGCCCGAGCGAGCAGCTCGCCCCCGAGGCGCGTCAGGACAAGGGCGAGAGCGAGGAGAAGCCGGCCGATGGCGCGGGGGAGACCCCGACCGAAACGCCGGAGGAGTCCCCCAAGCCTGAGGATAAGCCGGAAGACAAGCCCAAGGACGGCTGAGCCGCGCGGCGCGCTGGCTGCTCACCGCCCGCCCCGACTCAGCCCACCGCTTTTCCACATCGAGCCCGCGTCGCAAGTCCTTGCGGCGCGGGCTTTTACGTCACTTTCCACAGGCTGCCCCGACGACGGCCTAACGCGCTCCCTCGCGGGGCCGCGGATGGGCCTTCGGGCCCCTTGCCGACCGCGCCCGTGCTGGTAGGGTACCTACCCTGCTCGGACCGGGCCGGAACCCGCCGGAACGGCCCCCGACCCCTGCCCGCACCGCTCTGCCCATGCTGCTCCGCGACCTCCTGCGACTGCTCGGCTCCGCCAAGCGCGACGGCCGCAACCTGACGCGGGACGAGGCCTACCGGGCCTTCGAGCTGATTGTCTCGGGCACCCAGAGCGAAATCCAAGTCGGCGCCTTCCTGATCGCCCTGCGCTGGAAGGGCGTGACGGTCGAGGAGCTCGCGGCCTTCGCCAAGGCGGCCCGCGACCACGCCATCCTGCCCTGCGTCGGCATGGAGGACCTCGTGTGCGTCTCGGCGCCCCTCGATGGCTCGGATTCGTTTCCGCCCCTCGACGTGGCCGGCTGCCTGATCGCGGCCGCGGCCGGCGCGAGCGTGCTGCTCGTGACCGACCGCTGCGTTCCGCCCAAGCGCGGCCTCACGGGCGCGAGCGTGCTCGAGCACCTCGGCGTGGAGATGACGTGGGATGCGGCCGAGGCGCAGACGTGGGTCGAGAAGACGCGCTTCGCGGCCGTGTCCGCATCGGGTCTCCTGCCCGGGCTGATGGGGCTGCGGCGCGTGCGCGCCGAGATCGGCGTGCGCACCCCGCTCGCCACGGTCGAGAAGCTGATCGCGCCGCCCAAGTGCTCGATCGTGATCGGCGCCCAGCAGGGTCCGGTACTCGGCACCGCGGTCGAGGTGCTCGCCGCGCTCGGCCACCCGCGCGCGATCGCCGTGCAGGGGCCGGAAGGCGGCGTCGTTCCGTCGGTGCGGCGCAAGACGCGCGGCATCGAGCTGGCCGAGGGCTTCCAGGTGCCGCTGACGATCGAGCCCGCGGACCTCGGGCTCGACTGCGAGAGCGAGCCGGAGCTGCCGATGTTCGGGCCGCCGGACGAAGGCTACGGCACGGGCGACAACAAGACGCTCGTCGCGGCGGCGGGCGACCTCACCTCGCAGGTGCTCGCGGGCGAGGTTGGCTCCGCGCGCTGCGCCGCGCTGCTCTCGGCCGCGCTCGTGCTGAAGGCGGCCGGGCGCGCCCCGACGCTGGCCGACGGCGTGTCGGCCGCGACCGAGGCCCTCGATTCCGGCGCCGCGAGGCGCGTGCTCACCCGGCTGCGCGAGCTCGCCTGACGCACGATGGCGAGCGACGATCGCTTCCGCGAGCACAACTGGTCGAACCGGCCGATCCGCGACCTCGGGCTCAAGATCGAGGGCACGCCGCTCGAGCCGGTCGTGGCCGAGTTCCAGCGCGAGGTCGAGGCCCTCGGCCTGAAGGTGCGGCCGCGCCTGTACCTCTCGACCGAGTGGGGCGTCGTCACCGGCACGATCGCGATCGCGATTCCGTTCTATCTCGCCGAGGATCCGCTCAAGGACCTGCACGCGAAGAAGGGCCTGATGCTCGAGGGCAACGGCAAGCAGGACGTGCTGCGCTACCTGCGCCACGAGCTCGGCCACGTGATCAACTACGCCTACAAGCTGTACGACGACGGCGAGTGGGTGCGGCTCTTCGGTCCGATCACGCAGCCCTACCTCGAGGACTACCGGCCGTCGCCGTTCAGTCGCCGCTACGTGCGGCACCTGCCCGGCTGGTACGCGCAGAAGCACCCCGACGAGGACTGGGCCGAGACGTTCGCGGTGTGGATGCTGCCCGGCCACGACTGGCGCGACGAATACTCTGACCAGCCGCAGGCGCTCGCCAAGCTCGATTACTGCGAGCGGGTGATGGGGGAGCTGCGCGCGCGAGAGCCGCTCGTCGTCGAGGCCACCACCGAGGAGGACGTTGCGGAGCTCGGCTTCTCGCTCGAGGAGTACTACGGGCACATGGCCCAGCCCGAGAGCGAGTTCCCGCACGGCCTCGACGGCGCGCTGCGCTCGATCTTCGAGGAGCTCGCTCCCGAGCCCGGCCGCGAGGGCCAGCTCGCCTCGAAGCTCGTGCGCAGCCTCGAGCGCGAGCTGATGGCCTACGTCTACCGCTGGACCGGCCACTTCCCCGAGCGCACGCGCGCCCTCGTCCGCCACCTTGCCCAGCGCTCCGACGACCTCGCCCTCACCCTCGACCCCGCCCGCGAGCGCGAGGCCACCCTCGCGCTCACCACCTTCGTCGCCGCGCTGGGCATGAACCACGTCCACCAAGGCAGCTATCTGCCCTGACGGCGCGCAGCCCTCACGCGGTCCCAGCGCGCTCACTTCGGATCGCGGAACTCCGGCAGGAAGAACTTCATCCAGAAGCGCGGCTGGCTCGGCAGCTGCTTCGGCAAGCTGCGCGGAAGCGGGTTGGGAGCGTCCTCTTCCCAGCGCTCGTTGTCCTCGTCGTCATCGTCGTCGAGCTCGTCCTGGTGGTCGCTGACCTGCTCTTCGAGGTCCTCGATGTCGTCCCGGAGGTCCTCCACGTCCTGCTCGAGCTCCTCGAGTTCCTCCCGCTCCTTCTCCGTCAGCGGACGCCTCGATCGAGCCGCATCCAACTCCGCCGCGCGTCGCGAGAGCTTCGTCTCCCGAGCATCGAGCTCCCGCTTCTCGCGCACGATCTCGGCCTCGAGTCGCGCAATCTCGGCGCGCACGTTCGCTCGTTCTTCCCGATTCATGTGTCCGAGAAAGCCCCTGTTCGCGCACAGCACCTGTCGGCCGACGGGCGATTCCGATGCGCCCTGTTTCGGCAAGCCACTCCTAGCCCCCATCGAGCGCGAGTCCACCCTCGCGCTCGCGACCTTTTTCGCCGCGCGGGGCGCGAACCATGTCCAACTTGGCCGCTTCCTGCCCTGAGGCGCAGGCGGCGGGCGATCAGCGGATGCCGTGGCGTTCGACGGCGAGGTCGACGATCTCGTTGATGAGCTGGACGTAGCTCATGCCGGCGACGCGGGCGGAGGTGGCGAACTCGCTGTCCTTCTCGAGGTAGCAACTGGCGTTGACCTCGAGTACGTAGATGTCGCCCGAGGGCGTGAGGCGCATGTCGACGCGGCCGTAGTCGCGCACGCGCAGGGCGCGGTAGGCGTCGAGGGCGACCTTCTGCAGGCGCGCCTTGAGCTCGTCGGGCAGGTCGGCGAGCACGGCCTTGGTGCCCTTGTACTCGGCGCTGCGCGTATTCCACTTCGCGCGGCTCGACATGATCTTGGGCGCGCCCTCCGGCAGGCCGGAGAAATCGATCTCGATCGGCGGGAGCGCCGTCGGCATCGAGTTGCCGAGCACGCCGACGTAGATCTCGCGGCCGTCGATGTACTCCTCGACCAGCGCCGCGTCGTTGATCTTGTCGTGGATCGCGAGGATGCGCTTCATCATGTCGCGGAAGTTGTCCACGAGCGCGTCCTTGCCGATGCCGATCGACGAGTCCTGTCGCAGCGGCTTGACGAACAGCGGCATGCGCAGGTTGCCGCCGGTCTCGAAGTCCGAATCCTGCGAAAACACGGCGAATTCGGGGTACTTGATCTTGTCGAAGGCGAGCAGCTTCTTCGTCAGCGCCTTGTCCTGCTGCATGTAGAACTCGCCGGGCCCGCCGCCGGTGTACTTGAAGGCGAGCAGGTCGAGCACGCCGACGATGCCGACGGCGCCGAAGAGGTGGTCGCGGAAGCTCTCGCTCAGGTTGAAGACGAGCTCGGGCTTCGAGCGCTCGAGGTCATCGACGAGCGCGCGCAGGTCGCCGTGCACGCCGACGTAGGAGACCTCGTGCTCGCCCTCGAGCAACGCGGCCGTCACTTGGTCGGCGACGGGGTCGTGATCCTCGGGCTTCTCGGACCACTGGTCGATCAGGACGGTGATGCGCATGCAGCGGGCGAGACTCTAGCGCACCCTCATGGGCCGATGCGAGAGCGTGTTTGCGACGTCGCGCTATGCTCGCGCCGCGATGGTCGATCCGACGCAGGAGCTCGATGCGTGGCTTGAGGCGCTGCCGCGCTCGCCGCGGGACGATGGGCATGTCGTGCGCTGTGTGGTGCGCACCGGTCCGGGCGAGCGCGCGACGCCGGACGCGCTTGCGGTCCACGTCGGCAAGGGAGTCGCGGGCGACAGCTGGCCCGTGCACGTCCACAGCGCGCCCGAGAGCGAGGTTTCGCTGATCAACATCCACGTCGCGCGCGCCGTCGCGGACGGGGATGAGACCCGCACCCCGCTCACCGGCGACAACCTGCAGGTCGACCTCGACCTGTCCGAGGCGAACCTCCCGCCGGGCACCCTGCTCGAGATCGGCAGCGCGCTCCTCGTGGTGACGGCCTACCCGCACCGGCCCTGCAAGAGCTTCCTCGCGCGCTTCGGCGAGCTGCACTCCAAGCGCGTCGCCCGCGCCTTGCGCACCGGCAAGCGCGGCCGCGGCGTGCTGTGCAACGTCGTCCGCCAAGGGACGATGAAGGTCGGCGACCGCATCCGCGTCACGCGGCCTGCGCCGAGCGCGTGACGCCGCTCGTCAGGCGAGGTCGAACAGCAGGAACTCGGCCGCCTCGCTGGCCGCGATCTCGAGCTTGGTCTCGTCGCTGACCGCCGCGCCGTCGCCCGCCGCCAGCTCGACTCCGTTGAGCTTCACCTTGCCGCGCGCGAGCTGCAGCCACGCGTGGCGACCCTTCCCGAGCTCGTGAGCGACGCGCGCATCCTTGTCGAGCAGCGTGCCGTAGATCGCGACGTCCTGATGGATGTCGAGCGCGCCGTCCCGCGCACCCCGCGCCGCGAGCAGCCCGAGCTTGTTGCGCCGTCCCTCGGCCGCAAACGCCTTTTGCTCGTACTCGGGTGTCAGGCCGCTCTTCTCCGGGTTGAGCCAGATCTGCAGCAGGTGCAGCGGCTCGGTGCGCGATGGGTTGAATTCGCTGTGCTGCACGCCGCGCCCAGCGCTCATACGCTGCAATTCCCCGGGCTTCAGGATCGCGCCCGTGCCGAGGCTGTCCTTGTGCTCGATTGCCCCCGCGAGGACGTACGTCACGATCTCCATGTCGCGGTGCCCGTGCGTCGGGAAGCCCGCGCCGGGCGCGACCACGTCCTCGTTGATCACCCGCAGGGCTCGAAAGCCCATGTGCTTGGGGTCGTAGTAGTCGGCGAACGAGAAGGTGTAGCGCGTGTCGAGCCAGCCGTAGTTGGCGCTGCCGCGGTCGGTGGACTTGCGGACGGTGATCATGGGGTGGAGAAGCTACGTCTTGAGGGTCGCGAGCGCATCGGCTAAGCCCACGAAGGCGTGAGTTCCAGTTTCGGCCATTCCCTGCGCGCTTTCCTGCGTCGTCCCGCGGGTCCGGGCGCCTATGTCCGGCGCTCCGAGCGGCTGTGCGGCGGAAATCGAATCGACCTGCTCGTCGGAGGCGAGGCGACCTACGCCGCGATGCTCGCGGCCGTTGCGTCCGCCGAGCGGAGCGTCCATCTCACGACGTACATCCTGCACTCGGACGCGACCGGCGAGCGCTTCGCCGCCGCACTCGCGGAGCGCGCCGCCGCGAGAGACGGTGCGCTCGACGTGCGGCTCATGTTCGATGCCGTGGGGTCGTTCGAGACGGTCTCCGATGAGTTCCTGATGCGCCTCGTCGAAGCCGGGGTGAAGGTGCACATCTACCACCCGATCCTGCCGGCGCGTCGCAGGCTGCAGGAGCGCCTGCAGCAGCTGCACGCGCGCTACGAGCTCGCGCGCGGCCGCACGCCGCGCTCGCCGTCCCCGTTCTCGCCCGATTTCTGGGGTTTTCACCGCCGCAACCACCAGAAGATTCTCGTCGTCGACGATCGCGTCGCGTTCACCGGCGGCATCAACATCGGCGACGAGTACGTGGATCGCGACGTCGGCGGACATGCCGTGCGTGGCTGGCACGACCTGCACGTGCGCGTCGAGGGACCGGCCGCCGTCGAGCTTGGCAACGCCTTTCGCGGCGCGTGGAATCGCAGCGGAGCCGTGCCGATGCGCGGCAGTGCGCGCGCGGACTGCGTGCACACGCCGGTCACGCTCGAGGTGTGCGCCAACGTCGAGTGGGACGCCACGAAGGGTCGCTTTCGGAACGTGCGGCGCACGTCGATGCGCACTGCGTACCTGCATGCGATTCAGGCTGCGCGCGCGAGCGTGAGCATCGCCAACGCGTATTTCTTGCCGGATGCGGACCTGCGTCGCGCCTTGTGTCAGGCCGCGCAGCGCGGCGTGCGCGTGCAGGTGATCGTGCCCAAGGACTCCGACGTTCGCATCGTCTATCACGCGAGTCGCTACGTGTACGACGAGCTGCTCGTCGCCGGCGTCGAGATCCACGAGTTCGTCGGTCCGATGATGCACGCGAAGGCGGCCGTCATCGACGGTGAGTGGGCGACGGTCGGGTCCTTCAACCTCGACCACCGCTCGTTCCGCCACAATCTCGAGGCGGGAGTGCAGGTGCTCGACCGCGACTTCGCGGCGACGCTCGCAGCGCAGTTCGAGCGGGATCTGGCGAGTTCCGAGCGCGTCGAGCTCGTTGCGTGGCGCAAGCGCTCGTGGCACGCGCGCCTGCGCGAGGAGCTCTCGCACCTCTTCGCGTGGTGGCTGTGAGCTCGCACGAATACGCGAGGCCGCGCGCCGCTCGCGCGCCGCACGGCCTCGACCCTCGTTGTGGCGAGTCCTAGTAGTTCTTGGCGAACAGCACGCGCTGCGCGCTCGGCTTGCCGGTCTTGACGCACTGGCCCGGGCCGTCGTCGAGGCCCTCGTCCGGCAGCGGAATGCAGCGGATCGTGGCCTTGGTCGCTTCCTTGATCGCGAGCTCGGTCTCGGTCGTGCCGTCCCAGTGGGCGAGCACGAACTTCGAGCCTTGCTCCGCGAACACGGCCTCGAACTCGCTCCACGAGTCAACCTTGGTCATGTTCGACTGGCGGAACGCGAGCGCGCGCTGGAACAGCGCACGCTGCATATCGTCGAGCAGCTTGCCGACGTGCACGCCGATGTCCTCGAACGGTACCTTGACCTTGTCCTTGGAGTCGGAGATGCGCGTCTTGGCCATCGCCGTTCCGCTCGCGACGTCGCGCGGGCCGACCTCGAGGCGCACGGGCACGCCCTTGCGCTCCCACTCGTAGTACTTCTCGCCGGGGCGCATCGCGTCGCGGTCGTCGAGCTTCACCGACAGGCCGTCGGCGCGCAGCTCGCGCGCGAGCCTGTCGCTCGCCTCGAGCACCTGCGCCTTCTCCGCATCGCTCTTCCAGATCGGCACGATCGCGACATGGATCGGCGCGAGCTTCGGCGGCAGCACGAGGCCGCCGTCATCCGAGTGCGCCATGATCAGCGCGCCGATCATGCGCGTGGACGAGCCCCACGAGGTCTGCCACACGAAATCGCGCACGCCTTCCTTGTTCTGGAAGGTCACGTTGAAGGCCTTGCCAAAGTTCTGGCCGAGGTCGTGGCTCGTCGCGCCCTGCAGGGACTTGCCGTCCTGCATCATCGCCTCGACGCAGAATGTCTCGAGTGCACCGGCGAAGCGCTCGTTCGCGGTCTTGCGGCCGCGGATCACGGGCACCGCGAGCACGTCGTGATAGACCTCGCGGTACACGTCGAGCATCCGCATCACCTCTTCCATCGCTTCTTGGTGCGAGGCGTGGGCGGTGTGGCCTTCCTGCCACCAGAACTCCCCGGTGCGCAGGAAGAGGCGCGTGCGCAGCTCCCAGCGCATGACGTTGCACCACTGGTTGAGCAGCATCGGCAGGTCGCGGTAGCTGTCGATCCACTTCGAGAAGAAGTGGCCGATGATCGTCTCGCTCGTCGGG
>Ga0169931_10003907_pt1 | contig 23421 bp, 17 predicted proteins | sample Kivu_15m_20L_FD_129675 | JGI IMG/M metagenome (GOLD analysis project Ga0169931, IMG submission 129675) | Freshwater microbial communities from Lake Kivu, Western Province, Rwanda to study Microbial Dark Matter (Phase II) - Kivu_15m_20L... | ecosystem: Environmental > Aquatic > Freshwater > Lake...
AAGTACACGTTGTTGAAGGGGCGCTCCGGAGCCGGTCCAAGCCACAGATCCCAGTTCAGTCCGCCGGGAATGGGATCAGCCGTGGTCGGGCGGTTTTCCACATGCACGATATCCCTGTTGCGCTTGGCATCCTCGGCAGATTGCAGACCCCACGCTCGCCCAACCCAGACATGACATTCGCTCACTTTGCCTACAGCGCCCGTCTGAACCAGTTCCACAACACGACGATAGTTGTCTTCGGCGTGAATCTGAGTTCCCATCTGAGTCGCCACTTTGGCTTTGGCGGCCGCTTCACGAATGATGCGAGCCTCCTGCACGTTGTAGGTCAGAGGCTTTTCGCAGTAGACGTGTTTGCCAAGCTGCAAAGCAGGCAGAGTAGCGAACGCGTGAGTATGTTCGCAGGTGCTGACAACGACAGCGTCGAATTCGGAGGCATGATCGAAGATACGGCGGAAGTCAATCTCTTTGCGAGCCTGCGGGTGAGCTGCCGCGGCGCGGTTGAGATTGTTTTCGTTGACGTCACAGAGCGCCGCTATGTGCTCAGAAGAGACCGACTGCAGATTTCCGCCACCTCGGCCACCACAGCCAATCACCGCAATCCGCAGTTTGTCGAGATGCGATCGAGGCCGCGGTGCCGCTCCAGGAAAAAGCCCGGCAGAGAACGCCGTGCACAACTGCAGAAAGCTGCGGCGGGTCGTGGAATTCTGAGCATGAACCTGCATGACTGGACTCCGACAAACTCACGTGGCAAACAGGGAAGCTGATGGGAAGACGCATACGCGCCTCAACTCCGAATCAGATGATTCGACGAGAGTCTGATCAGAGCACGTCTGGAAAGCAAGTGCGAAACACAGCCGGGGGCTGGCGACCAATGGCATTGACTTTCTGGCGGAAACACCATCTGGCTCCCCTCTCCCCGGACCGGGGAGAGGGGTCGGGGGTGAGGGGTGAAACGCCCCTGCCACACGCAGCACGGACAGTGCAGAAGGATGCTGGATTCACAGGGTCCTGGAAGTGTTGACGAGGGGGCTTGCCGTCGCTGCAGGTGCCATGCACCTTAGGGCCGTAACGGGCCCTTTTTGCCGTCGATCGCCCGACCTCATTCCCCCGGGGTGTCTGCGACGGCCGGGACTGTCCCCGGCAACGGCGCAGTCGTTGCGGTTTCTGGGGACTCTTCGGTTTGTGACGATTCTGCTGTCCGGCCAACCGCCGCTGTTTCAGGGCTGCCGCCTTGCCCGCGGGGACTGTCCCCGGTGGCGCACCAAATGATGCGGATACCAATAAATTCTCTGGGATTTTCGCGACAGGTGCCATGCACCTTGGGGCACACCTCAGGGCCGTAACGGGCCCTTTTTGCCGTCGATCGCCCGACCTCATTCCCCCGGGTGTCTGCGACTGCGGGGACTGTCCCCGGCAACGGCGCAGTCTTTGCGGTTTCTGGGGACTCTTCGGCTTGTGACGATTCTACCGCCCGGCCAACCGCCGCTGGTGCACGCCTGCCGCCTTGCCCGCGGGGACTGTCCCCGGTGTCGCACCAAACGATGCGGATGCCAATAAATTCTCTAGAATTTTCGCTGCAGGTGCCATGCACCTTAAGGTCACTAAAACTCTGTGTCCTCTGTGTTTGAAAAAATACTTTTTTAACCTTTATCATCCGCATTGACGTCCTGGAATGGTGGATGGCATCTGATGCTGCGCAATGAGCCGCCGCACGGCAGTCCGCGGGCAAAGAACGCTGACATCACCCCTGTGAAATCGCCCCAATCCCGCTGCCGGTGTGGCTCAGCAGGAGCTTCGCCCTGGGATGACGAAACGGTGTGAATTCGAGCGCATTAGGATGTTTTCAGTTCTGCTTGCCAGTTGACAGCTCGCACCGCCTCCCTTGTGCAGAGACTGTTGGTCTCTCGCAAAGGCGCAAAGACGCAAAGGAAGGACAGAAGGTTCAGATTTCCAACATTTCCAGCTTTGCGCCTTGGCGCCTTTGCGTGAGGTAAGAGTTGCGACAGCAAGATGCCAGGCGGCGCGTCTGCATGAAATCCGATAGACGATCGCAAGTGTCCTTAACACCGTTTCGTCATCCCACTTTGGCCCAGTCTGCAGGCCACAGCGCATCCTTCTGACCGTCGCGGTGTTCCCCCGCTCCCCGCACTGCAATTTCCCAATTCCAGGAACCACGGTGCGATCCGGTGGGATTGTTCGGCCATTGCAGTGATTTGCCCCGGATCTGCAGCTGTTCGCGATCAAGGCAGTCGTCCCTGCCCGATTTTCCGCTACAATACGGGCCAGTCACAACCGCATTCAGCCCAAGAGGGCGTTATTTGACCATCGGAGTGAAAGCAAGTGTCCGGGACCATCGCACAGCGTAAATCGGTGTTAATTGTTGAAGACGAGCCCATCATTCGTGAGACGCTGGCTGAATTCCTGATGGGTGAAGGCTTTGAAGTGCGGACCGCCCCCACAGCGGCAGAGGCCATCCGCACCGCTCAGGAACGTGATTTCGATGTCGGCATCTGCGACATTCAGCTGCCGGACGGTGACGGTGTTCGGGTCCTGCGACAGTTGCACCGCATCAATCCGGCGATGTTTGTCATGATCATCTCTGCCTACGCGACAGTGGAAAACGCGGTCGAGGCATTCACAGCCGGCGCATTTGATTATCTGGTAAAGCCGGTGCGTTTCGAAGAACTCGTCAAGCGGATGCAGCGGCTCTTCAAATTCCAGGACCTCTTCCGCGAGAACCAGCGGCTCCGCAAGGATCTCACCAGAAGCGCAGGCTTTGACCAGGTCGTCGGCTCCAGCACCATTGTCCAGGACCTGCTCAAAACGATCCGCAAGGTTGCTGCGACCAATTCCAATGTGTTGCTCGTCGGAGAAACTGGAACCGGCAAAGAACTGTTTGCTCGCGAAATTCACATTGCCGGACCCAACCGAGACGACCAGTTCATGGCTATCAACTGCGGGACCCGGCCGGTCGAACTCCTTGAGGCCCAGCTGTTTGGTACGGGCGACGGCCAGGATGGCGCTCTGGTGGCCGCTGGAAGTGGCACCGTTTTCCTCGACGAAGTCTCAATGCTCCCCGCGGGAACTCAGTCAGAAATTCTCCGCGCAATCGAGTATTCCGAGGTCACTCCAGCAGGAGGATCGCGACCCGTCAAGGTGCAGGCTCGAATCATCGCCGCCACCGCCAAAGAACTCAGCCAGGAAGTTTCAGACGGGCACTTCCAGGAAGACCTCTTCTATCGCCTTGACGGCGTGAAAATCCGAATTCCATCCCTCCGCGAACGTCTGGACGACGTCCCGGAACTTGTCGAATACTTCATCGTGCGGCACCGGGAAGCAATGGGCAAGCGGGTCACCGGTGCCACAAGCGACACCATTCGCACGCTCATGGCCGCTCACTGGAAGGGCAACGTGCGGCAGCTCGACAACGCGATCGAGCGAGCTGTCATGATGTGCGAAGGCGAAGAGATCACTCCCGCCGACCTCCCCCCGGATCTGCTCGGTGGCGCCGCTGCACTCCCGGATACCGACGACCTTCGACTCGCGCTGCGGCACTACGAACGTCTCCACATCACACGGGTGCTCCGTCAATGCCCCGATAAGAAAGAAGCGGCCCGACGGCTCGTACTCGGACTCTCCAGCCTGTACCGGAAAATTGAAGAACTGAAGATTGAGGTTTGAAGGCCTCAGTGTTCAGTGTTCGGTTTTGGGTTTGCGGGTTGCGGTTTGCGGTTTATGGAGCAGTGTGTCAAAAGGAGTCGCAGTGAACAGAGCTGAAATCGAGCAGTGCATACCGCACCGGGATCCGTTTTTGTGGCTCGACGAGGTGACGGAAATGTCATCAAGTCGGATTGTGGCTCGAAAGCACCTCAGCGAGCAGCTGCCGGTTTTCCAGGGTCATTACCCGAATTTCCCTGTCTTTCCGGGCGTACTTCAATGTGAATCCTGCTTCCAGGCCGGAGCCGTTCTGATCTCGCGTCTTGTACCCACAGGAACAAACGAAGTTCCGGTCGTGACTCGGGTCAACAACGTCCAGTTCCGCCGAATGCTCAGACCCGGTGAAACGATCGAGATCGAAGTGGAGTTGACGGAGCGGGTGTCGAACGCGTTTTACCTGAAGGGCAAGGTTTCGGTGGATGGCAAGGTAAGTGCAAGACTGGAGTTTGTCTGCACGGCTGCTCCGGCGCCCTGACGAGTGTTAACAAATCCAACGGAGCAACGGGCGCATGGTGACTCAGCTGCAGACTGATCTTGTGGAATGCAGGCCGTCAGTGGAATTCGAGCGAGTGCCGTACCGTGCACCGCTCAAGTTTGGCGGCCGCATCGTCAGCAGTGGCTGGTTGATGAACGTCCGGATGCAGGTAGTGACACGCGGAGGCCGTGTTGCTGAGGGGCGCGGCAGCATGCCCTGCGGAAACGTCTGGGCATGGCCCTCGACAGAACTCAGCCCTGACCAGACCGAGCAGGCAATGCTCACGTTTTGCAGGCGGCTTTGTGATCGTCTGGCCGGAGACCCGCTCGAGGCAGGCCATCCTCTGGAAATTTCTCAGCAGCTCCATTCGATCATGGGCCAGCTGGCGAAAGAGGTACCACAAAGTCTGGGCTTCAGCGAATCTCTGCCACCGCTCGCACAGCTGGTGGCGGCCAGCCCTTTTGACGCAGCAATCCATGACGGCTTTGGGCGCGCTCTGGGCCGTAACAGCTTTGATGTGCTGACATCCGAGTACTGCAACCGTGATCTGAGTGCCTGGCTCGACGAACGGTTTGTGGGGGAATATCTTGACCAATACACCCTGCGGGCTCCCGTCGCCTCCCTCCCCCTTTACCATCTGGTCGGGGCTCTCGATCCCTTGACTGAGGACGAGGTCGTTTCGCGTCCTGACGACCGGCTGCCGATGACGTTGGGTGAGTGGATAGCGGCGGACGAGTTGACGCATTTGAAGATCAAACTGGCCGGTGATCAGCTCGACTGGGACGTCGCCCGCGTTCTTGCTGTGGAATCGGTGGCTGCAGCAGCTCAATCGCTCCGTGGCTGCGAATCCTGGTATTACTCCTGCGACTTCAACGAGAAGTGCAGCAGTGCGGAATACGTGGTGGAGTTTTTGCGGCGAGTCCGGGACGGGAATGTTCGGGCATTTGACAGAATTCAGTACATAGAACAGCCCACCAGTCGCAATCTGGCTGCCGCGAATGCTCCAAAGATGCACGCGGCGGCGGCAATTCGTCCGGTGGTGATCGACGAAGCGCTGGTCTCCTACGAATCCCTGCTGCTTGCTCGGGAGCAGGGTTATTCCGGAATTGCACTCAAGGCCTGCAAAGGCCAGTCTGATTCGCTCCTGATGGCCGCGGCTGCTCAGAAATTCAACATGTTTCTCTGTGTTCAGGACCTGACCTGCCCCGGAGCATCCTTCCTGCACTCCTGCGTATTATCAGCTCGAATTCCCGGGGTCGCAGCCGTCGAAGGGAATGCAAGACAGTATTGCCCCGGCGCGAATGCGGCGTGGGTTGATCGATTCCCGGGTATTTTTGACGTCAGGGGCGGGCGAGTGCAGACCGGATGCCTGTCTGGTGAGGGCCTGGGATTCTGAACGGGCGACTTGTAAGGATGCTGTCAGATAAACGGATGGATTGACCTGGGAGGAGGCTGCGGAGAACGCGGGGCAATCAGCGGCTGGCAGATTATTCCGTCCAGGCGGTCGGGGAGTTTTCTGTTGGAGTGGAATTCGGGCGGACGATGGATCGTGCAGGAAATGTGTTCCAAACGGTCGATGTTGCGCGCAGAATGTCAGGGAGCGGCATTGCTGCATTCTTTGCTGGAATCTCTTCCGGGGACATTGTGTGATGAACAGCCCGTTCAGAATTACTCTGCTGCTGTTTCTGTACAGCCTTTCCAGCAGCATCACTGCAGCTCAGGACGATGCGGCAGTTCAAGCCCCCGCCGAAGCGATCCCGTCGGCCTCCGCAGGCACCGGACCGCTCATCGTTTCGATGCCATCCCTGAAAAAGCTCTGGGATGCACAGGCAGTGCTCAACCAGCGCAACGACAAGACAGCCTGGGTGACCTCTGACGAGTACGTCGTGGTTGCTCAGTCGATGCGGGGTCTGGTCACGGTCCTGAATGCAGAGAACGGCCGCGAGTACTGGAGCACACAGGTCGGTACTCCTGATGACGTCAGCCTTCCGGCAGTAACCGACCGAGAGCTCGTCTGTATCGTCTGTGGCCCGACACTGAATGTGTTTGCCAAGTTTTCCGGAAAGCGATTGTTCTCATGGCGTTTGCCGCAGATGGCATCCAGTGCCCCGCTGCTGGTGCGTCGCGAGGTAGTCCGGGGTGGGCTCACTCGAATTGTCCGCTGGATCTTCGTACCGCTGCTGGATGGTTCCGTCGTTTCCTACGACGTGGACATCCTTGAGCGATTTGGGCGTTTGGGAACACTTCCTAAAGATGTCTGGCGCGCCGAGCAGTGGCGGTTTGTGGCCGGAGAGGACATCCGCAACGGTCTGACAGTCGGAGACGATCGCATCGCGTTTGCAACAGCAGTCGGAAATGTGTTTGCTTTGGACATGTTCGGGGCTCGCGCCGGCAAAGCAAGATTTCAGGTGCTGACACGAAGTGCCAGCAGCACTGAAACGCTCCTTTCAAAACGAGAAAACGCGGAAACGCTGTTCGCTGCAACATCCGATGGACGCTTGTTTTCCGTGGATTTGCGAAGCAGCGGAAATGTCCTGTGGAGCCTTGGCCTGAACAGTGCAGTGCGTCATCCCATGTTCACCTCCGGCAGCGATCTGTTCCTGCTGATGGAAAATGGAGTTCTTGCGAAACTGGATGTTCGCACCGGCGACGCGGCCCCAAAACGTTTCGGCACCGGAGTCGTGCTGTCGCATTCGCAGCCACGCGAAGGCGAACTCCGAGCCTACGGTGCTGCCGTGGAAGTCGCAATCGAAGGCTTCACCAGTTTTCAGCCGCTGAAGATCGCAAATCGGTCTGCCGGCCAGGAAGTGCGTTCATTGACCCTCGACCTGACGCGAACTCCGTTGACATTCACAGCTTCTGCGGATGACCCGGCGGTGGCCTCCTTCGATTCGCTGGGCAACGGCAGTGAGACGACTGGGCTCAGCTCTTCAGCACTCAGCCCGGATCGCAAACAACTGGTTCTCAACTTCACCAGTTTCCAGCCCAATGACCTGCTCTACCTGAAGCTTGATCTGGAACACCCGGACATGCCCTCGTGGAAGATTCGTGACTACAATCTTGCTGGTATCGACGTCGCTGCTCAGGTGGCCCCTGTGCGTGCGTCTGTGGAGGAATCCGGCGACGTGGTACTGCAGTCGTTTCCTCCGCAGACCATCAGTGGTCGCACAGAAACTCGTGTAGAGCCATGGAAGGTCGACGGGATTACTAAGGTACTGGCATTCACCGATAACTCGGTTTACTGCGTGGACCGCAACGGTTCGATTCTGGCGATCAATCAAGAAACCGCGGAGATCCTTGGGAAGCAGCGACTTGCAGACTCCGATATCCGGATCTTTAACGATCGCACGGATCGCGTAATTGTAAGCACTCTGTCAGGGCGGGTTTCGGCGTGGACGGAAACGCGAGTCATGCTGGGTCTGATTCCTCTGCCGACGCCCGCAGGCCTGACGTGGGTGTTGGGACCAGAAGCAGAAGTCAGCCCTGAGTTTGCAAAGTTCCATCGCAATCCCCAGGCGCGTCCCGTAATGCCAGAAGTTCCTGACGCAGATACGAGGCCAGCCGAGCCGGTCGAATAAGCCCACAATCAGGCCGCGAATTTCAGGGAGCGGAAGCACCACTAAACCACTTGAAAAACAACTCGAGACGCACCGCCCCCTGATTTCGCGGTTTGTTGATGTCAGGTAAACATTTCCCGCGTTCAGGTGCCATGCACCTTCAGCCTCCCATGCACCATCAGCCCAATACCAGTCACTTTCGCCGTCGGGGGTCTGCGATAGTCGTCTTTCGCTCCGCGAAAGAACGGCCCCGGAGGTCCTTTCGCAGAGCGAAAGGCGACAAAGTGACTGCCATTGACCTTCAGCCCCCCTTCAGCCCTTGAACTTCTCTGAGTCACTCCAGAAAACGCGACAAGGTGTGCAGCGGGTTATTCGAAGATCAACTCCAGCTCCTGTGATTCGCGAAGCCGTTTCGAGCGAATGGAGATCTGATCCCGGACCTGCCGAGCACCGCCGGGAATGCGGATGATGATTTGAGCGCGATTGGATTCGACATCGAGGGACGTGTTGGATTCGAGTTGCAGAATTTTGCCTTTGGAAGGGTATCGGGCGGCGGAAGGAAAGCGGCTATCGACAGGGAGTTTCTGTTCGTAGCCGTCGCTGCCTTTGACTTTGCCACTGAGATCTGATGCCCGATAAGTTTTCACGCCATCGGGAAGTTTGATCTCGATGACGATCAGGTAGGCCTGTTTTTCGACGGGTTTAGCTGGGATGGTGAAGGCGGTGAAGCTGCCTTTGGTGACTGCGAGTCCACCTTCCGGGACCTTGAGAAGAACACCGGAGCCGCTGCTGGCGTCCGCGGCCTCACCGCGCGAGGCATTGGTGCTGCTCCAGATGTCATCAACGGATGATTTCAGCCATGCGGCATCGGAGACCTGCAGGCGTGCGGCGAGCTGTTCGGGGCTGGCGGACGCGGTGACGTTTGAGCTGGGCAGGTCGGCGGTGACCTCAAAGCGGGCGGCGTCATCGAGTACTTCTTCGTCGCCGAGCGCCGCCTGCAGGGGCGGCTGTTCCTCGGTGAGCAGTTCTGTGAGGTCAAAACCAAGCAGGGGCAGGAGAATCAGTGCGGCGAGCCAGATGAAGAGGTGAAAGGTGAGCGAACTGTAGAAGCTGACCGCGGCAGAGGTGGAAAGGGCGTCAACCACTTTCCCGGCACCTTCATCGTCTTCTGACGCAGCCGGTGTTTCGACCGTGAATTCCGGATGAAGCGGAGCGGCGGGCGGGGGTACGGGAATGGAGGATCTGCGGCGACGGACTGGCGGCCGAGCGGCAGTTTCAGGAGTGTTGTCCGGCTCGGTCATCGGGAATCCTGGCAGGAAAGAGCGACAGCTCTGGTTCCACCGATTATAACCCAGTTTTCAGGAAAAGGACAATTGATGTATGACGTGATTGGCGACATTCATGGGTGTGCCGACGAGCTCGTGCAACTTCTGGAGCTGCTGGGATATCGCGAGCAGCACGGGGTATATCGGCATTCGCACCGGCGGGTGCTCTTTTGTGGCGACTTCATCGACCGCGGTCCGCGAATTCGCGATGTGGTGCAAATCTGCCAGAGTATGTGGGAGAATGACGCAGCCCTGGCGGTGCTGGGCAACCACGAATTGAATGCTCTGGCATTTCACACTCCGCACCCTGAAATCGAGGGTGACTGGCTCCGCCCGCGAACCGAGCAAAACGTTCGTCAGCACTCAGCCACACTCAAGCAGCTGGACACGTCCGATCTGACCGGAGCCCTCGAATGGTTCCGGAGATTGCCCGCCAGTCTTGATCTTGGAAAGCTGCGAGCTGTTCACGCCTGCTGGGACCCGGCCGGGCTGCAAATGATGGCAGATCAGGCAGCAGCAGAGGGCTGGCTGAGTCCGGCTTATTTGCGGCGGGCTTTCGATACGCGTGACGAATTGTCTGGGGCGGTGGAGCGGGTCTTGAAGGGCCCCGAGGTGCAGCTTCCTGGAGGCGTGCGATTACTGGATCGGGAAGGTCATTCCCGGGGACGAGCTCGGATTCGATGGTACGAGGAGCCTGGGGCAGCAAGTTGTGCCGAGTACCTGTTTCCGGCGGTGGACCATGCAGAGCTGAGAGCAGTGGCGGTTCCTGCTGCCGTACGCCCCTGCCCCTACCCTGCAGACGCCCCTCCCCTGTTCTTCGGACACTACTGGCTGGCAGACAGGCAACCAGCGCCGCTGGCTGCAAACCTTGCCTGCCTCGACTACAGCGTTGCGCGTGGAGGAATGCTGGCAGCCTATCGATTCATGGGTGAACGGGTGCTGCGGGCTGAGGGGTTTGTGACTGTGCCGCGGCGGGAGGGCCGGGAGGAACAGGAGTCGTCCAGCGCAGCAGCAGCGGCAGCATCACAAGATCACTGATCAGTCCGCCGATCATGGAAAGACTGAGCAGTGCTCCGAAATAAACCAGCGGAATGAATTCGGAGGCGGTCAGCACCAGAAACCCTGCGACAAGGGCGATGTGAGCGAGAACTACCGCCTTGCCGACTCCTGCCTGCGCCTCTTCGAGCGCCGCAGAAAGTCCCACTCGGGGAAGAGCCGCCTGAAAAACGGCAATGTAGTGCACGGAGCAGGTGAAGCCCATGGAGACGCTGGCGATCATCGCCGTACCGATATTGACGGGCACACGCAAAAGTCCCAGCAGTCCGGTGACGACCGCGATTGGAAAGACGTTCGGGACGAGGGAAATGAGCCCGATCTTCAGACTGCGAAATGCAGCGGCCGTGCAGAGCATAGTCCCAAGAGAAGCCCAGAGAAAGCTGCGGAACTGGTCTGCCAGCAGACTGTCGATGATTCGAGCCATCAGCACGAACAGGCCCGTGGCGGATTCGCGAGCCTGCCATTGACTGCCGGAAGCAGCCTCGGGTGCCGGGTCAGCGGAGTCGGCAGATGCCGTGGCAAGTTCCTGTTCGAGTTCACGGAAGTGGGCGGCAACCACTGACCGAACACTTTGGATCTGATCCAGCTTGAGATCAGTGGTCTGCTGTTCGGGTGATCGCAGCACGATCCGCATACGGTGATTGCGGGTATTGTGGAAGCTGTTGACCAGGTCAGGCTGGCGACGACGAATCAGTTCGAGTCGTTTGGTGGAGGTGCCAAGTCGTGGTGGGACATTCAGGGCATCGCTGAGTGAAATAACTTCGAGCGGCAGGCCGTTTTTTGCGAGGCTGCGAAGCTTGTCCGTGAGTTCATCGATACGGTCAAGAAACAGGGGTGTGAGCGGCGTGGGAACATCGAAGGAAACGTCCCATGTACCAGCCGGACCAAGGGTCGATTCGACGAAACGGAGTGCCTTCAGGACAGGCGAAGATTCCCGGAAGTTGTGACTGAAGTCCGTTTCAACCTGCATCAGCAGCAATCCGGGTGTGGTCACTGCAAGAATCAGAAAACAGACGATGGTGGCACGTCGCGGGTGCTGATCGATGAAACGGGCAACACGGCTGAGAGACCGATCAAGATGGTCTTCGAGTGCGACTCGCCCCGGGACGGGTACCTGCTTTCCTCCAGCGAGCGCCGCAGGCATGACAAGCAGGGTCAGAAGCAGTGTCATGAGTGTGCCAAGTGTCATCATGATGGCGAAGGAACGCACAGGGACGATTTCAGATACCAGCAGCGCTGCGAAACCAACTGCGATGGTGACCACCGTCCAGAACACCGGATGCCAGAGCTCGCGAAGAGTCTGTCGGCAGGCTTCGGCCGGTGTGAGACCACGAACAGTACGCAGTTCGCGATAGTGCACGATCACGTGCGTGCTTGTGCCAATGGCGATGATGGTGACCATCGAATTCAGCATGGAACTGACCATGCTGAGCCTGGCTCCGGCAAGCACGAGGGTAGCGCGGGTGCAGAGCACTGAGCCAACAACGATCAACAGCGGGGCGGCAACCCAGCGGAAGCTGCGGAAGATCAGCAGCAGCATCAGGGCGAGCACACCCAGTGAGGCAAAATACAGCACCTGCCCGTCTCGCTCGACCAGATCAAACATCTCCTGCACCTGCACAGGCTCACCCGCCACAAACGGGTTGAGTCCTGATTGCTGTGCGACCTGACGAATCTGCCGGATCGCTGCAGCACGCGGGATGCCTGAGCGTTCGGGAGGAAGGAGCTGAAGAATAACTGCGGTGGTCTGCTGATCGGGCCCGATGAGCAATCCCTGAAAGATCTTCAGCATCGCTGCGCGACTGTTCCGACTGCGAAGCGAGGCGTCGAGAAGTTTCTGCAGATCCCGGGTGCGTGGTCCATCGATGCCCGGGAGTGCAGAGAGTTTCGCGGAGAGGCTGCTGATGGCACTGGCGGCAGCGGGAGTGAGTTCATCGTAACCGCCGTCCGCATTTTTCTGCAGAAGTTCCGGTTGTTGCCAGGCAACGATGACGAATTCATCACCTCCAAAGTCCTCGCGAGTCCGCTGCAGTTGCAGAATGTCCGGGTGCTGCGGGGGGAAGAACGATTCGATCGTCTGATCGAAGGCGAGTTGCCTGGAGATGGGAAAGGCAGCAGCCGTGATGAGCAGCGCGGTACCGAGCAGGGACATTTGCAGAGCGGCAGCGCGGGCTGGCATGGAGTCAGTCGACCTGAGCTTCGGAGGAGACATCGTGCCACTTCATGGCGTTCCGCATGGGTTCGATGCGGAGCACGATGCGACCGTCCTGGAAGACGCGGACGGTCCCCGTGGATTCGGAGACTGCGATGGCGATGGCACCGGCGGCGCGAGAGATTTCCGCCGCAGCCCAGTGCCGGGAACCAAGTCCCTTTGAAAGCGTCAGGCCGTCTGCCGAGGCGCGGAGATGGCGGCCCGCGGCGATGGCAATGCCGTCAGAAGAGATCACAAAGGCGCCGTCGATCTGTGCCAGTTCCTTAATGCTTTCACGAACACGCGGGTTACGGATCGATCGTTCTGAGCGAGGGTAGCCGCGGAATGGATCGTGCACCTGTTCGGTGGACAGCTCCATCACTTTGCGATGGTTTCCAACAACAAAGAGTGTCCCCACGGGTTTACCTTCGCGACCTTCGCGACCAATCTCGCACGCAAGATCCACAACAATGCGAAGTGTTTCGAGGGGAACTTTGGTTTCAAGCCGCTGGAGATCGCGGGAGGTGAGTCGAGAAAGTTGTTCGGCCAGATGAACGACTGTGGCGGTGTCGCACACATCTTTTTCGAAGGCTGAGTAGACGACGACGGCGACGTCACCGGTTTGCAGCAGCTCGTCGGCGATGGCTTCGAGCAGGACCTGAGAGACCTGGAATTGGCGTGTCTGGGGTTCGTGCTGGATGCTGATAACGTCCACGTCTTCCCGCTTAGCGGCTTCGAGGACGTCTTTCTGGTCAGAGGCCACAATGACACGAAAGGACGCGTCGGCAGGTCGCAGCTTTGCAAATTCGAGCGGTTGTTCGGCAATGACGACGAGCGCAGCGGCTTCTACGTCCTGGGTCAGCCGGGCAGCTGCGAGGAGGAGCCTGTGGAAGTCTTTGGTAATTTCCTGTCGCGTCATGCCCGGAGTGTATGCGGGGGCACAACAAGGTCAACAGTGCAATCTGCAGGATTTAGCAGATCAGAGCCGCACGTGGGTTTCCGGGGCGGGATTGGAGATCCAGCGAAGACGATCGCGGCCGGCGTTCGTGTTGGGTTTGCTGACGGAACCGCCGGTGGAAACACGCGTACTGGTCGCGAGCCTTTTGGGGGCGACGACTTCGGTGAGTTGAGAGGACCTGGAGGCTGGGGTACGGCGGGTTTGCGAGCCGGTGCCGGCGGGCTGGTTGTCGGTAGAACCCGGGGTGCTGAAGCTGTCAGACGGAGGAAGTGGCTCGTCGGCCGGTTGGGCAGGAGCGGGGTCGTTCGGATCGGAGACTGGAGGTTTGTTGGAGATGGATTCGTTGGTGTCGAAGGGAACAGGTTCAGCGGGGTCGGCACTATCAGCAGGAGCACCAAAGCTGTCCGCCGGAGCGGCGGGTTGGCGACGGGCGGGTGGCGTGGGAGTAAAGGTATCGCCTGGTCCCGTATCAACGGGTTGGTCCAGGTTTTCGACGGGTGGGAGCGTGCGGCTGGAGGGAGCGACGTCGTCGGTGGCCGGGATTGAGCGACGGTTCTGGAAGGCAGGATCTGTTTTTGGCTTGAGGCTGCCCGATGTGCCCGGACTGTTTTGAGCAGGCGTGCCACAGGCTCCCGTTGAGCAGCTGTTGCAGGGGTCGCAGCAGGCAGTTGGACAGCAGCCGTTCCACGCCGGGTAGGCGGGAGCAGCGTACCAGGGAGTATAATAGGTTGAATAGCCGCCCCAGGCCTGCGGGGCCATCGGGTAGGCCGGGCCGTATCCCATGCCCCAACCGCAGAACGGCCAGAGACAGCATGCATGAGTTGTGTTGGTGGCGACAAGCAGACAGCAGGCAGCCAGCAGACGAGCAGCGGCGATTTTCATTGGGGAACCTTATGGAGAAGGCCGTGAGCTATTATCAGCAGTGGGTAGTCGGCAGTGGGTAGTCGGTCCGGGGTATGTCCGGCGGAAGCCGGGGCTTTGCAGGGCCGCTTTTCCAGGGATCAATCCTTGCGCAGCTTTTCCAGCCTGCCAGTCCGGATTATCCTGGTGGTACGAGTGAAGTCAAATGAAACTCGGGTTTGATCTTCAGAGGTTTTCCCAGATGGCGACGCTGGGAAAGTTCCAGCGAAAATGAAATGAAAGGGTGTGCATTGCATCCGCTCGCTGCTAAACTTCTCCCGCAACAACGCTCGCTGCCGTCCCCACCGGGGTGACGCGGCTGCGAAAACGGCCCTGCGATTCTCAGGGAATTTTGCTTGTTGCGTACTGAGGCGGCATGTTTACCGGGCTTGTGGAAGGACAGGGAACAGTTTCGGCAATCCAGCCACTCCCGGCAGGTTTGCGACTGTCGATCGTGCCGGACAGCAACTGTTTCAACCTTTCCGAGATCCGACTCGGAGACAGCATCTCAATCTCCGGCTGCTGCCTCACGGTGGTCGCCTGTGCCAATCAGGCACTCGACTTCGAAGCCGGGCTCGAGACACTTTCCAAAACTCATCTCGGGAAGCTCCAGATCGGCAGCCGCGTCAACCTCGAACGATCCCTCCGCGCAGACGCTCGACTCGGAGGACATTTCGTCCAGGGTCACGTGGACGGCACGGCCCTCGTCGGTGCTGTGGATCGCGACGGTGACTGGGTCGTCATCTGGTTTCATCCCCAGGCCGCGCAACTGCGGCTGCTCGTACCCAAAGGTTCCGTGGCAATCGACGGAGTCAGTCTGACGGTGGTAACCGTACTCAGCGACCGTTTTTCCGTCGCACTGATCCCGCACACGCTGGCAGTGACCACGCTCGGGCTGCGTTGTACAGGCGATGTTGTCAACATCGAGAACGACATTCTTGGCAAGTATGTCGATCACTTGCTCCAGGGCCGGCTCTCTGTGCCCGGCATTCCTGCAGGTATTCTTTCCGGTTCGCCGGCGGAAGGCATGGCGAATTCATGAAGGACGTGCAGCGTCAGACTCGATCGCATCTGCTGGAACTGTTCCGCCAGCATGGCCTGAATCCGCGCGGAGATCTCGGTCAGAATTTCCTGATCGACGTCAATCTGATCGAATTTGTCGTGCGGCATGGTGATCCCGGACCTCAGGATGTGGTCCTCGAGGTTGGCACCGGTACCGGGGGAATGACCGCCTTTCTGGCACGGGGAGCCGGTCACGTGGTCTCCGTGGACATCGACCGAAACATGTCCGCGCTGGCTGCTGAGGCAGTCCAGGGCTGCCGGAATGTGACGCTGGTGAACGAAGATATCCTGAAGAACAAAAATACGCTTGCCCCGGCCGTCACCACCCTGCTCTCCCAGCACCTCGCAGCCATCCCCGGCTCACGACTCAAACTGATCGCAAACCTGCCCTACAGTGTCGGCACTCCAGTCATCTCAAATCTCATGGCATCAGACCTGCCATGGGAGCGAATGGTGTGCACAATCCAGTGGGAACTTGCAGAAAAAATGTCCGCGGAAGCTGGCAAGGCCGGTTACGGCGCGCTCTCCGTCTGGATCCAGTCACAGGCGACCGTTCGCGTGCTGCGACGACTTGGCCCCAAAGTCTTCTGGCCACGACCCAGGGTGGATTCGGCAATCGTAAGCATTTGGCGCGATGCCCCCGCGGCTGCTCGAATCACCAATCGCCGATTCTTCCAGGACCTCCTCCGGCGGCTCTTCAGCCAGCGACGCAAACACATCCGCGGAGTGCTCGCGGGAATGTATCGAAGACAAATCGAGAAAACTCAGGTCGACAGCCTGCTCGAACAACTCGGAATGCGCGGTGAAGACCGCGCAGAACTGCTGGGCCCCGACGCATTGATTCAAGTGGCCAACGGACTGTGCGAGCTGATCGCGCAGTCAGGTTCCGGTGCGGATTCACAAGATTTCCCGTCCGCAGATGTGGACGAAGAAACGGACGACGAAACAGGCGAAGAGGGAGAATAAGCGATGCAGGACAGGATTGTTTACAAAGGCCTGACGTTCGACGATGTGCTGCTGGAGCCAGGCTACAGCGACATCATGCCGTCCGAAGTCGATATCGGCTCACAGCTGACACGAAGCATCAGCCTGAATACTCCCATCATCAGCAGTCCGATGGACACTGTCACCGAAAGCGACATGGCCATCGCGATGGCTCAGCTGGGAGGCATCGGGATCATCCACAAGAATATGACCGTCGAACAGCAGTCAATGCAGGTCGATCGCGTGAAACGCAGCGAGCACGGGGTGATTGTGGACCCTGTCACACTTCCCCCGGAAACCCCGGTCGGCGTAGCCGCTCGCCTAATGGACGAACGAAACATCGGCGGTGTCCCGATTACCGTCAACGGCCGTCTGGTGGGAATCCTTACTCGACGCGATCTGCGGTTTCTGGAATCGCGTGAGCGGCCTGTGGCCGAAGTGATGACAAAGGACAACCTCGTCACCGCTCCAGAAGATACCAGTCTGGAGCGGGCGGAGCGGATTCTGCTGGAGAACAAAGTCGAGAAGCTGCTGCTCGTCGATGAAGATTTTCAGCTCAAAGGACTCATCACAATCCGCGATATCGACAAGAACCTGCAGTTTCCGCGGGCCTCGAAGGACTCCCGAGGCCGACTCAGGGTCGGGGCAGCAGTCGGAGTCTTTGACCTTGACAGAGCAGCCCAGCTGGTGGAAAAAGGCGTGGATGTTCTGGTTGTTGACAGTGCTCACGGTCATTCCCGCAACGTCATCGAAACGGTGCGGGAGATCAAACGGCGACTGCAGATCGAGGTAATTGCAGGTAATGTGGCCACGGAAGCCGGTGCGCGAGCGCTGGCAGAGGCCGGAGCAGATGCAGTGAAAGTCGGGATTGGCCCCGGGTCAATCTGTACTACCCGCATCATTTCCGGGATCGGTGTTCCGCAATTGTCGGCAATTTCGAATGCAGCGAAGGGGCTGTCAGGAACCGATATTCCGATTATCGCAGATGGAGGGATTCGTTTCAGTGGCGACATCACAAAAGCTCTGGCGGCCGGCGCGTCAACGGTAATGATTGGCGGCCTGCTGGCGGGAGTTGATGAGAGTCCCGGTGAAATGATTCTTTTCCAGGGCCGAAGCTTCAAGCGGTACCGCGGTATGGGTTCACTTGGAGCGATGGTGCGAGGAAGCAGTGAACGCTATCGGCAGGGCCATGCCGCTGCGGCTGACCAGTCCAAACTGGTGCCGGAGGGTGTGGAGGGCCGTGTGCCTTACAAAGGTGCTCTGCAGCCGCTGATGTTTCAGCTCACAGGCGGACTGCGTTCCGGCATGGGATATGTCGGATCAAGGACCGTACGGGAGCTCCGCGAAAAAGCTCGTTTTATCGAGATTTCCGCGGCATCGGTCAGGGAGAATCATCCACATGACATCGCAATTACTCAGGAAGCCCCGAATTACTCCGTCGAACAATCCTAGCGGGTGCCCTGCCCCGCCCACCACGTTGTTCAGCAAAATCCGCTGCAGCCTGTTCGCCGCTGCAGTGAGCTGCTCGCTGGCCGGTTTGACCGCCACTGCCGACCAGCCGCGCGAAAAGTCGCTCGGACAGGCCTGGCAGTCGCATCTTGATGAGATGCTTGACGGAGTTAACGACGTCGCCCCGTTCGAAAGCGCCGGCGACCTCTTCGCACGACGGCATGTTCGCGAGGGACAGGCCCCGTCCCACGAAGGCCCGCTCCGGCGGTTTGTAAAGCGACACACCTGGGAACAAACGCCGGAACCGCAGGTGGACGTGTTCGACGCCAGCCCCGTCGCAGTACTCGCCCCCGAAGTCGCTCCTGCTGTTCACCTTCAGCAGTCACAGGACGAGCGGCCCGAATCCAGCCAGCGCCTGAAAACCGACATCCGCACAATCAAGCCTTCCCTCAGCTACGCGCTCCGCGACATCGATGCCACGCAACTGCCATCAGACTACGACTCCCGACTCGATAAAGGCGAATATGTCGCGCGAAAGATGAGCCCCGCGGTGCTCCAGTGGGCGCCCACCAACTTCTATCACTACCCGCTGTATTTTGAAGATCCCGCCCTTGAACGCTACGGCCATGCCTATCATCCAATCGTCCAGCCATTTGTGTCAACGGGCCTGTTCGCCAGCCAGCTGGTCGGGCTGCCTTACCAGATGGTGATCAATCCCGTGCACTCAAAGCAGTACGCTCTGGGCTACTATCGACCGGGCGAACCAGCGCCGAAGAAACACTATCAGATTCCCTGGAACAACGAAGCCGTGGTCATGCAGACGGCGGCCGTCGTCGGACTGTTCCTGATTATTCCCTGAACAAAACGTCAACAGGCCGGGGCACGAACCCCGAAAGGGTCGCACCCGCGGCCTGTCGCTGGAGTCGCGGGGCGGGCCAATGTCACGCGACTCCGGAGAATCGTCAATGCAAGCAGCGTGCCGCAATTCCCGCCATTGATTTCCCCCGACACTGTCTCGATTTTGCCCGCTTCCCGCAGCAAAATGCTGCAATGAACTGAGAGTGCGGCAATTTGCCACGGTGCAAATTCGAGAGCGGGGTGCTGTGATGACAGTTGAACGGCCAGAACTGCTTTCTCCGGCCGGGGATATGACGTGCCTGCGGGCGGCCGTAGAGAACGGCGCGGATGCGGTCTATTTCGGTCTGGACTGCGGGTTCAACGCACGTGCACGCGCCGGAAACTTCTCCGAACCAGAGCTCGACGAGGCCGTCAAATACCTGCACCTCCGCGGTGTGCGCGGCTACGTAACCCTGAACACACTGATGTTCACATCCGAGCTGCCGGAGTTCGAACGCATCGTACGCCGAATCGCCACCGCCGGTGTGGACGCCGTTCTGGTCCAGGATCTGGGTGCCGCAAGGCTGATTCGCGAGATCTGTCCGCAGCTCTCTCTGCACGCATCAACTCAAATGACCCTCACCAGCGCCGAGTGCATCGAAGAGGCCCGGGGACTGGGACTGGAACGAGTCGTCCTGCCCCGTGAATTGTCGATCGACGAGATTCGACAGGTGCGAGCGGGCACCGACATGGAGCTGGAGGTCTTCGTACACGGAGCACTCTGCGTGGCTTACTCCGGCCAGTGCCTGACAAGTGAATCGCTCGGTGGGCGAAGCGCAAATCGCGGCCAGTGTGCCCAGGCCTGCCGGCTGCCCTGGGAAATCGTCTGCGACGGACAGCTGCGCGACTTCGGGGACCAGAAGTATCTGCTCAGCCCGCAGGATCTGGCAGCATGGGCTCTGCTTCCGGAACTGCTCGACGCAGGAGTGTGTTCGTTCAAAATTGAAGGGCGATTGAAGACACCGGAGTACGTGGCGCAGTCCACAAGCCACTATCGAGAAGCACTGGATGCGGCGCTGGCAGGTCAGCAGGCAAAGTTCTCACGTCGCCAGGTTCAGGAGCTGGAGCAGTCGTTTTCCCGCGGTTTTTCACCCGGCTGGCTGCAGGGGTGCGATCACAAAATGCTGGTGCCTGCCAGAAGTTCCGCGAAACGCGGAGTTCTGCTCGGGGTGGTCGAGGGCGTTCGTCGCAACGCTGTCGCTGTGCGACTCGAATATCCCATCCAGGCCGGGGATGGTGTGGTCTTTGAAGGCGACAGAGCCGCTGGCGATGAACAGGGAGGAAGGGTTTATCATGTCGCGGTTGGGGGAAAGCTGCAATCTGGACCCGTCGAAACCGGCATCGCAGAGCTCTCATTTGAATCCACTGCCATCGAACTCGCTCGCCTTCAGAGAGGACAGCGGGTTTGGAAGACCGATGATCCACGACTGAATCAGCGACTGAGACGGACCTTCGAAACTGCGGATCCTCGCCGTCGGGTTGGCTTGCGGTTGATTGTGAAGGCGCAAACCGGATCGCGACTGCAGGTGCAGGGCGTGGCGGAGAATGGTTGTCAGTGCGCAGTTGAATCGGAGCAGGTGCTTGAAGCGGCCCTGCGCCATGCGGCAGACGAGAATCTGCTGCGAGAGCAGCTTGGGCGATTGGGCGGAACCGTCTTCGAACTGCAGACGCTGGAATGCGAACTGTCCGGATCGCCAATGATACCACTGAGCCTGCTTGGCCGGCTCCGCCGCGAAATGCTGGTGCAGCTGCAGTCATCGCTGCCACCGTCGGCGCGTTCCACCAGCCGTGACGGTGCGGTTGCACGACTGCGCTCAGACCTGGTTCAAATCAGCACTCCCCATCACGCCCCCGACACCGCTCGCCCACAGCTGGTGCTGATGTGCCGCACACTGCCCCAGGTGCAGTCAGCTGTTGAACAGCATAAAGCCGCCCCGCCCGGGGAAGGCATCGACCACCTGCTGGCAGACTTTCAGGACCTGCGGGAGTACCGCGAAGCCGTCAGTCTGGCCCGAGCTGCCAGTATTCCGCTGGACCTCGCGACTCCCCGCATCCAAAAACCCGGCGAAACAGGCATGTTTCGAATGCTGGAAAAGGCAGAGCCGGATGGAGTGCTCGTGCGGAACCTGAGCGGACTCGCGTGGTTTCGTGAGCGAGAAGTACCGATATCGGGTGATTATTCGTTGAATGCGGCAAATGAGCTGACAGCGCTGCAGCTCAGGCAGAGTGGTCTTCGCTGGCTGACGCCCAGTTATGATCTGAATCGGGACCAGCTCATGGATCTGGTTCGGCTCGTTCCCGGGCACTGGCTGGAGGTGGTGATTCATCAGCATATGCCGATGTTTCACATGGAGCATTGTGTGTTTTGCGCTATGCTCTCACCAGGCACAAACAAATCCAACTGTGGTCGCCCGTGCGACGTTCATACAGTGGAGCTGCGGGATCGCACAGGGCTTGCGCATCCACTCACAGCAGACATCGGCTGCCGAAACACCCTGTTCAACGCAGTGGCTCAGAGTTCAGCAGAAGTTGTTCCGGAACTGCTGCAGGCCGGTGTCATGCGTTTCAGAATCGAACTGTTGCGTGAGACACCAGAAGAGCTTGCCGAGCTTGTGCGGCTGTACCGAGCACTGCTGCGGGGAACGGCCGCAGGTGAGCACGTCTGGCGCTCGCTGCAGGCAACGAACCGTGTCGGCGTGACCAGAGGAACGCTGGAGCCACCGAGAAATCCGCTGGCGATTCTGTGAAGATCAGAGCCAGCGGATCACGGAGGCCGATCACGTCAGTCCCTCAGTTTGATGTCATTGGGAAATTCAATTCGTTGGATCCCGGCTTCACTTCCACATCAAATCCGTCCTTCATGTACTTGGCAGGAATATTGGCCGTCGCTTCGACACCAGGTTCCCATTCAAACGTCACTTTGGCCGGGCCCGTTTTTGAGCCGGAGTAGCCTTCAAGGTACTTGAGTTCGTAGCGACCCTCGGCATCTGTCACTCCCCCGGCAGCTCGACCTTTTTCCGGAGTAAAGAGGATGTTGAGCTGAGCGACAGGTTTGCCATCAAGCGTTACCTGTCCGTAGACGTCGCCGAGTTCAGGCAGATCGCTTCGTCCGCAGCCGGGGGCAGCGAGTGCAGCAAGGATCAGCAATGAGACGCAGAAGTTTTTCCTGAGCACGTGGAGATTCCTGTTTTGTGGATAAATGCCCTTGAGCAGGGGCGGAGTGACCGTGTCGCTCCGCCCTGCCCTTCGAAAGTCAGCCGCACCACACATCGACGAGTTCAGAACTCACCGACAATTTGACCGTCTTCACGAACCAGCAGTCGAGCATAGACGGAAGTCACGTGGAGCGACATGTCGGTGAGCGCCGCGTTGTCAGTTGAACGATAATCGATGTTCTCACTGATCAGCCGAACCGAACCATCGCAAAGAACAAACTGCGCACCACCCGTATGGCCACTGCTGAAGCCGCGAGTCTGGTGCACCAGATTGTTGGCACTCCAGTTGATGCCGTTATAGCCAAGACCGATTGCTGCCATCGCCGCAGACTTGACGTTCGCGCTGGAGCTCTGGTCGTCAATCGAAGCGCTGAAGCCCAGCACCGTAGCAGCACCCACCGTCACCTGACCATACTTCCACGCCCGTTCGCCAACAAGCAGAGTATTGCTGGTGCCGTCCGTGATGTCACGCATGTTGATTTTGGAATTCCGAAAGCCGACTCCCAGTGGCGGGCAGGCAGAGGCAGCACGGTTGGTGGGATTGGCCGCCGGAGTGGTGCTGACGCCGGTGCCGCTGACCATCACGTAATTGGATGTGGCAATCGGGATCTGGGCACTGCCATTCGTAATGTTCATGTTGTACCAATTGGCAGCAGGTGCCGGGCTCACATAGTTGTTCAGCACCGGCCCCGTGTCAGACGGACAGCGGTACATCGGCAGCGCCGTCTGCATGATCAGCAGCGTGGCCGGGTTCGATGCGTTGACCCAGAGTGGCGTGTTGCCGACATTCAGGGTCTGGAACATATTGGTCTGCTCCAGCTGCGGCAGAATCAAAGCGCCCCAGGAGTAAACACCCACTTCGGAAGTTGTGTTGCCGTTTGCAATCGGCGAAATGTAACCCGGCGGGAACGTGTTGAAGATGTCGTGATAGTTGTGAAACGCAATGCCGATCTGCTTGAGATTGTTCTTGCACTGAGTCCTTCTGGCCGCCTCGCGGGCCTGCTGCACGGCAGGAAGCAACAGTGCCACCAGGATCGCGATAATCGCAATCACAACGAGAAGTTCGATGAGCGTAAAGCCGCGCGTACGCGACCGTTTGACAGGACGGAATGACATGCCGGATTTCCTTCTGACAATCGATAAGGATGATAACAGGAGCGGCTGGATGGGAATTTGGGCACCGCAGCACGGCATCGTAGAATTACCGCAGGAGGACACAAGCGCAGGAGAAAGGAATTTTCCACGAAGACGCATCGACAAACTCGAACCTCCCGGCGGAACCCCAATCGCCTCGATGTTCTCTGGAATTCTGTAAACAGACGGATGAAGACCCGGGAGGGCGAGGCTCCTGCCGAGCCCCCGAACCAGTGATTCCAGCCGCATGGCTGCAGCCCAATGGCCGTGAAGTTCTCTCTATCCTCGCGAAAATCGGCCCCAATCCCCCCTCTCCCCTTCGAGGGGAGAGGGGAGCCAGATGCTCCGTCCGCAGGAAAGTCAACGCCACCCCCAGCGCGCGCACCTTCGGTGCGAAACACAGCCGGGGGCTCCCGCCCAACCGCTCAGTCGCTTGTCAGCCGCATGGCGGCAGCCTGCGGGCAAAACGCCCCTGCCAACGCCCCACCAACACAACCCCCA
>Ga0169931_10003909_pt1 | contig 23418 bp, 19 predicted proteins | sample Kivu_15m_20L_FD_129675 | JGI IMG/M metagenome (GOLD analysis project Ga0169931, IMG submission 129675) | Freshwater microbial communities from Lake Kivu, Western Province, Rwanda to study Microbial Dark Matter (Phase II) - Kivu_15m_20L... | ecosystem: Environmental > Aquatic > Freshwater > Lake...
AGCGCGGTTCGACATTGGCGAGTGCGAACCAGGCTGGCGCCCCCCAGGCTGACAAGACGACGCGCGAGGCAATCGCCCGTTTGCGAAGCCTCCAGGCTCAAGGCGAGTGGTCATTGGAAGGGGCCTCGTGGCAGCAACTGAGCGGCTCGGCCTCGCTCGAGATCAAGCCCAATGCCGCTGCGGCGAACCAGGCGCTGGAGCCGGGGCTCGCTGAAAGCAGGCTGAACCTGCGCCTGGACGAAGGGCGGCTCGCAGGTGAAGCGAGATTGACCGTACCTTCGCTCGCCTTTTCGCGACGATTGACTGCACCCGACTGGGTCGCGGACGGATCGCTCGCGTTTGAGGGCCGCATCGGTGGCAGCCTGGCGTTGCCCGAACTGGAGGGCCTGCTCACCGGTCAGTCCCTGTCGCTGGCCAACCGTAGCCTGGGCTGGCGTTTGCGCGACGGCAGCCTGAGCGCGCGTTTCGATGGCAGACAATTGCAGATCGATTCGCTGCGGTTTGCAAGCGGCGATCAGGGCGTGGTGGAACTGCTGGGTCGAATTTCGCCTCCGACCTCAGCCCGCACGGGGGTACAGGTTTCATCCAGCAGACCGTCGGCTCCCCAGACAGCCGGTGCGCCCTTTGATGCCGATCTCGACCTGCGAATTCAGCGCTTTGTGGTCCCGCTCGATCCCGGTCAGCGTCTGCTGCTGTCGGGCCGAACCCGCCTGGTCGCGCGCGAGGGTGCAGTGAACTGGTCGGGCGCAGTGAAAGCCGAGGAGGGTCTGATCGAATTTCGAAGTGGGGGCGCACCCGAGATGCCCGCCGATCTGGTGATTGTCGATCGCCGGGTGCCAGCGCCGCAAGTGGAAAAGCGGATCGCCCCTCCTCAGGTCAGTCCCGCTGCGACGACCCCGGAGTGGACCCCGGTGGTGCAGGCCGACATCCGGATCGAGCTTGGCGAGCGTTTGAGGGTTCAGGGTGGCGGGCTCGATGCACGACTCACGGGTGAACTCGTGTTGTCGGGCCGCCTGCCGCAGGACCCTCGCGTGCATGGACGCGTTCAATTGCGAGATGGGACCTTTGCGGCCTATGGCCGGAAGCTGGCGCTCAGTCGTGGCGAGCTTCGCTTCAACGGCGAAGTCGACAACCCTGCCCTCGATATTGTTGCCATGCGCAACAACATGCCTGTCTCCGCAGGCGTGGCTGTGACGGGTCTGGCGCGATCGCCCCGAGTACGTTTGGTGTCCGAACCCGATGTGCCCGATGCGCAGAAGCTCTCCTGGCTGGTGCTCGGAACGGGCCTTGAGGATGCGGCCGCTGCGGGGCAGGCGCTGGCCTTGAGAGAGGCGGCGCTGACCTTGCTGGGCGATGATGACGGCGGGATGGTTGCGGGTTTGTCCCAGGCTTTTGGGTTGGATGCAATCGGGTTTGGCCGCGCGGCCTCAGGCGCTCCGACCTCGCTCGAGCGGTCACGTCTGGGGCCGCCCGGCTTGCCGAGCACAGCAGCGACCGCCTCGGCGGGTGGTGCGGTACGCGAGGAGGTCCTTTCGGTCAGCAAGCGGCTGAATTCGCGCCTCACGGTCAACTATGAGCGCGGCATCCATGGCATCTGGAACCTCGTACGCCTACAGTACGAGATCAGCAATCGGCTGTCCCTGCGTGCGCAAAGTGGCAGCGAAAACGCCGTTGATCTCCTCTATTTCTGGTGGTTTGATTGAACTCCGGCTGAGCATTCGGTCAGTTGCTGTCGGCGGCCTGGAGCTGCGCCGACCACGCCGCGTGTACGTACTGCTCGACCTGCTCCAACCGGTCGCCGGCCAGGCAGTCGACGATCTGGCGCTGATCCATGCCTCGGAGCCAGGTGAGCTGACGCTTGGCCAGCTGACGTGTCGCAGCGACTCCGCTCTCGATCAGGCGCTTCAATGGCGTCGCCCCGCCGGCCTCAAGCCAGGCCCAGACCTGCCGGTAGCCGACACTGCGCATGGCCGGACACTCGGCGTCCAGATCACCCCGCGCGCGCAGTCCTCTCACTTCATCGATAAGACCGGCCTGAATCATGGATTCGAAGCGGGCTTCGATGCGTCGGTGCAGCACCGCGCGATCGCTGGGTTCGAGAGCGATCACAGTCACCGATCGGCATGCAAGACCTGGACGCGAGGGCTGCCGCGCCGCGTCGGCGAGCCAGGCCGAAAGCGGCTTGCCGGTGGTCATCACGACCTCGAGCGCGCGCTGTATGCGCTGGGCATCGTTCGGCGCAAGCCGGGCGGCGCTCGCGGGGTCGAGCGCTGCAAGGCGCGTGTGCAGCGCCGGCCAGCCCGACTCGAGCGCTTGCCGGTCGATTGCTGCGCGCACGAGCGGGTCTGCAGCGGGCAACTCGTGCAGACCTTCGATGAGTGCCTTGGCATACAACATGGTGCCGCCCACCAGCAGCGGAAGATGGCCCCGCGCTTCGATGTCCTCGATCAGCTCGCCCGCGTCGCTTGCGAAGCGTGCCGCCGAGTAGCGCTCGCAGGGTTCGATGAGATCGATCAGGTGGTGGGTTACGCGCGCACGCTCGGCAATCGAAGGCTTGGCGGTGCCGATTTCCAGGCCCCGGTAGACCAGCGCTGAGTCGACGCTGACGATTTCAATGGGCAGTCGCTCGGCGAGCTCGAGCGCGATCGCGCTCTTGCCTGATGCGGTCGGTCCGAGAATGAAGATCATTCTGACGCCGATCGGAGCCGGCCCGCGGGCGGGTGCGTGGGCGTGAGCACCTCAACGCCCCCGCATGAAGCGGGCATCCAGATCCGCAAGTGAGATCTCGAACCAGGTCGGCCGCCCGTGGTTGCAGCGGTCGGCGCCGGGCGTGACCTCCATTTCCCGCAGCAGCGCATCCATCTCGGCGAGGCTCAGGCGGCGATTCGCCCGGACCGCGCCCCGGCACGCCATGGCCGCAAGCAGATGGTCACGACGCTCCTCGATCACTCGACTGGCGCCCTGCTCGGCAACCTCGGCAATGACTTCACGCGCCAACGCCGCCACGTCGCCCTGGGCCAGCAAGGCCGGTGCACTCCGAACGGCGATCGCAGCGGGTCCCAGCACGCTGAGCTCGAGACCCAGCCGCTCGAACAACTCGCCTTCAGACTCCACGGTCGCCACCTCAATCGGATCGGCGCGAAAGGTTGCTGGAATCAGCAAGGCCTGGCGGGCGAGACCCTCGCGGTCGAATTGGTGCTTCAGCCGCTCGTAGACAAGTCGCTCGTGGGCGGCATGCATGTCCACGATCACCAGGCCCCGCACCGTCTGGGCGAGGATGTAGATGCCATGCAATTGCGCGATTGCATGGCCCAGCGGCGGAAGGGATTCATGCACCTCTGGCGGGGCTGCCGGTTCGGGTGCGAGGAAACCCATGATGCGCGCGGTCGCTGCGGGATCGGCCGCCACGGGCGAGGGCGTGAACTGCATGGGATAGTTTTCGCCACCCCATTTTTGGCCAGGCGATGGCCGAGCAGGCTCCAGGGGCCGCCCGGCCCCTTGGAAAAGGTCTCTGCTTCTGTGCGCGGGCGCGCTCGAGCTGGCTGTAACTTCAGATCGTTCGGCTGCCACGAGCCCCAGGGGAGAGGTCTCTGCCAGTCCGCCCCGCAGCGTCTGCTCGACGGCGTGATAAACGAACGAGCGGATGCCTACAGCATCTCGGAACCGAACTTCGGTCTTGGCGGGGTGAACGTTTACATCGACCGCAGACGCATCGAGATCGAGGAAGAGAACCCAGGCCGCGTGGCGATCGCCATGCATCATGTCGGCATAGGCTTGGCGGACCGCATACCCCAGCAGTCGATCGCGAACGAAGCGACGGTTCACATACAGGAACTGCCGGTCGGCCCGCGCCCGGCTGACCGAGGGCAACCCCAGAATGCCTGTCAGTCTCAGTGGGCCGGCCTCGACGGCCATCGCCCTCACAGCTTCCCGGTATTCTTCGCCCAGCCCGGCGTTCGCCCTTTCCTGGGGGCTGCCCGGCACGAAATGAAGCACCCTGCGTTCGTCGATCCAAACCGAGAAGGCTGTTCCGGGATGGGCGAGCGCCACGCGTCGGACCGCGTCGACGCATTGAGCGGCTTCGACGTTCGCGCTTTTGAGAAACTTGCGCCGCGCGGGGGTATTGCCATAGAGGTCGATCACCTCGACCCTCGTGCCCCGGGTTCCGGGCGACGGCCGGATCGCCCCCGTGGCCGAATCGAGCAGGCTCGCCTCGGAAGCCAGTGCGGTGCGGCTGGTGATGCGCACGCGCGCCACTGAGGCGATGGAAGCAAGCGCCTCACCCCGAAACCCCAGGCTCGCGACCTGCTCCAGGTCGGCAAGACTCGCGATCTTGCTGGTCGCATGCCGGGTGAGGGCCAGCGCGAGCTGGTCGGGCGCGATGCCGCAGCCATCGTCGCTCACAACGATGCGACCGCTCCCGCCCTGCTCGATGCGCACCTCAATGGCGAGTCCGCCCGCATCCAGCGCGTTTTCAAGCAGTTCCTTGACGACCGAGGCGGGTCGTTCGACCACCTCGCCTGCTGCAATCTGGCTGATCAGCGTATCGGGCAGCAGGGCAATCGGCCTGCGGGGCGCGGCGCCCGGGGCGGTCGGGGATGAAGCGTTCATCCTGGCCATTTTATCGCCGGGGCGAACCCCGTCGAGCCTTGTGTATCATCAATGGATGGATTTCGCGCTGCTGGTCGATATTTTTTTGAACCTGGACGAGCATCTGGCCGAGCAGGTGACGGTCTGGGGCCCCTGGATCTATGCGCTTCTCTTTCTGATCATATTCGTTGAGACGGGCGTGGTGGTCATGCCCTTTCTGCCCGGGGACTCCCTGTTATTTGTCTGTGGGGCGATCGCTGCCGTGGGGGGAATGGATCTCGCCCTCCTGATGTTTCTCCTTACCACTGCAGCGATCCTGGGCGACGCGCTCAATTACTCGATCGGCCGTCGGGTCGGGCCCAGGGTGTTCGGCTGGGAGCGTTCGAGATGGTTCAACCGCGACGCTTTTGACCGCACCCACGCGTTCTACGAGCGTCACGGTCCGATGACCATCATCATCGCGCGCTTTTTGCCTTTCGTGCGGACCTTCGCCCCCTTTGTCGCGGGTGTGGCGCAGATGAATCGCGCCCGCTTCAGCCTGTTCAATGTGGTGGGCGCGTTGATCTGGGTGGTGAGCCTCACCGGACTCGGCTACGCAGTGGGCAATACCGATTGGGTGCAGCGCAACTTCAGCTGGGTGGCCCTGGCGATGATCATCATCCCGGGATTGCCTGCCGTCATCGAGGTCCTCAAGCACCTGCGGCGGAGCTGGCGGGCGCGTCGCCCGGTGGCCCGACAGGGTGGGGCTGAATAGCCTTCGTGCGCTTCGGTGGGGCGCGTCCGAATTGCCTAGTGGGCGAGCCGACAGGGCGAGTCTTAATGGTCCGGCTGCCGGGTCGATTCGGCCGTCACCCTGTTCACATCCGCTCATCCATTGGCCGTCAGGCCGGAACCTCGTGCGGTAATGCTCTCCCGGTAGCTACGAATGCCCGCCAGCATGGCCCGCGCGATGCGCTGCTGGTGCTCGGGGTCGGCGAGCCGGCGTTCTTCGGCCGGGTTGCTGATGAAAGCCGTTTCGACCAGCACTGAGGGCATGTCGGGGGAGCGCAGCACGGCAAATGCTGCGCCTTCGACCCGCGGCTTGTGCAGAGGACCGACCTGCCCCAGGGCCGCGAGCAGATGGGTGGCGAGCTGGTTTGATTCCCTGACCTGGGCACTGGTGCTGAGATCAAGGAGAATCCGTCGCACTTCGCGGTCACGGTGGGCGATCTGAACACCTCCGACCTCATCCGACCCGTTTTCGCGTTGTGCAAGCCAGCGGGCGGTCGTGCTCGATGCCCCGCGCTCGGAAAGCACGTAGACGGAGGCACCGCGCGGGCGCGGCTCGGGATACGCGTCGGCGTGAATCGACACGAAAATGTCCGCGCGCACCCGTCGGGCACGCTGGACGCGGCTGGCCAGTGGTACGAAATAGTCGCCACTTCGCGTCATGTAGGCGCGCATGCCCGGCTCGGCGTTGACCAGCGAGCGCAATTCCCGGGCAATCGCCAGCACGACGTCCTTTTCGTATGTCCCGGCCGGACCGATTGCGCCTGGATCTTCGCCGCCGTGCCCGGCGTCGATGGCCACCACAAAGCCTGTACCCCTCTCTAAGGGCGGCCTGTTGCGTCGTCCCGGCGTTGAAGGGGCTCTGCCCGAGCGCTCGAGCAATCTCGCGAGCGGATCGGACTGCATCGACCCGCCAGACGGCTCGCGCATCAGCGCCTCGAGCGGGTCGGGGCGTTGGGCCGGGTAGAGATCGATGACCAAGCGGTGCCGATACGGTCGGGTGGGCGACAGGGTGAAGACTTCCGGGCGAGTGCCCGGCGCGAGCGCCAGACGAAGTCGGGTGCCCTCGCCAGGCCGGTTTTGCACCCAGATCGTTCTGACCAAGGGGTCCGGACGCAAGGCGGCCGCGAGAAGCGCCTGCAAGCGGCTGCTCGAATCGAGCACTGCGATATCCACGATCAATTCGGGCGGGTCCGCACGCGTGCGTTCGGTCGCCCGAATCGGCGCATCGATTTCGATGGCCAGCCGCGAGTAGTCTGGCCCGGGCCAGAACCTGACGGCGACCAGCCCTGCCGCCCAGGCGTCCCGCAGGTTCAGACCGAGCAGTCCGCCGAAAAGCAGCGTCTGGCCAAGCTTCAGCCTGGCGTTTCCGAGCGCGAACCCCGCCCGGGCAGCGATCTGCAAAAGCCTTCTGCGTACAGTCTGCTCAGGCATGCCTCACCTCGCGGGCTGTGTGCCCGGATCCTCGCCAGGCGGCAGTCCTCGGTAGAGGGGGCGGCGTTCCCTTCGGGCGCCGGACCGTAGCCGGTCCCGGTCGTGTTGGCGCTGGACAGAGGACAAAGCGACTGAGTTTCGTCTGCCGCCAGCACGATCCGCAGTTCGATGTCGAGATCGGGAGCGGGCAGCGTGCCTCCCGCCCTCTCAGGCCACTCGACCACCACCGCCACACGCCCGTCGAACGACGATTCAAATCCTGCCTCACGCCACGCCTCGGGGATTTCGAGTCTAAAAAAATCATAATGATGGAGCTCGAACCTCGGCAAATTATAAGGTTCGAGCAGGGTGAATGTCGGACTCCTGACCCGACCGGCAAAACCCAGAGACCGCAGGAGTGCACGGGTCAGTGCGGTTTTCCCCGCTCCAAGACCACCCGAAAGGTAGAGCGTGAAGCCTGGGCCGAAGCATGCAGCGAGTACGGCTGCCAGTCGCTCGGTCGCAGCCAGGCCACCCAGAAAACAGTCGATCTGCGGGGTGTCGGGTTGAGCTCGGTCGGGCATGGAAATGTGGCGGATTGGCGTACTCACGCTAAAAACCGGTGCGACTGGCACCTGTCCAAAGCAATCGGGACTTGCGTCAACTTAGAGGATAGCCCGATTATCCTTGACATCCGTGACTCGCCCGAACCGCGCTGGGCGGGCACAATCCCGGGGTTTTTTCCCGCAGAAGGGCATGGCCATTTCCCCTCCCATTACAACCGCGGGTGTCGAGGCCTCGGTTGACCGCCTCCAGGATTCAGCCCGGTCCGACCCGCCGCAGGGCGACGTGCCTTCGTTACAGCGTACCCTGCCCGATCTTGCCACCCTTTCGCAGTGGGCGCGCGCGCTCGGCTTTGAATCGATCGGGGTGGCGGGCCTGGACCTCTCAGAGGCCGAGCCGGGCTTGCGCGCCTGGCTGGAGGCGGGGTGGCACGGCAGCATGGATTACCTGGCCCGGCATGCCGATCTGCGCGTTCAGCCCGATCGTCTGATGCCTGGGGCGATGACTGCGCTGATGGTAAGCGCCAACTACACGCCCTCGGACCCGGCTTGGGTGAACGAGGCTTGGACGACGATTTCGCGATCCGAGCGTGCCTACATCGCCCGCTATGCGCTGGGCAGGGATTACCACAAGGTGGTGCGTCGGCGGCTTCAACAGTTGACCGATCGAATGGCTGGCGAGATCGGCCCTTTTGGCTACAGGGTGTTCTGTGACTCGGCGCCCGTCATGGAGGTTGAGCTGGCGCGTCGTGCCGGTCTGGGCTGGCGGGGCAAGCACACCCTGCTGATCGATCGGCAGCGGGGTTCGACTTTCTTTATCGGCACGGTCTACACCGATTTGCCCCTTTCGCCAAGCCATCCTGCATCGGAGCACTGCGGGCGATGTGAGCGCTGCATGGAGGTTTGTCCGACAGCAGCGATCGTGGCGCCCTATCGGCTTGATGCGCGCCGCTGCATCGCCTATCTGACGATCGAGTCGAAGGCGCCTATCCCCGAATCCATGCGGCCCCTCATCGGCAATCGCGTCTTTGGCTGTGATGACTGTCAGCTGTCGTGTCCCTGGAATCGATTTGCTCAAGCCCCGTCCATTAGTGATTTCGCACCCCGCCACGGCCTCGAGGCGGCCGATCTGGTCGAGTTGTTCAATTGGGATCGGGAGACCTTCGAGCGCTTGACGGCGGGCTCGGCGATTCGCCGAATCGGTCACGAGCGATGGCTGCGCAATCTCGCCGTGGCGCTGGGCAATTTGAGCGCCGAGGCCGGCACCCCAGCGATCGATGCCGCAGCACGGGCACTGACCGCGCGCGCGGAAGATCCGTCCGATCTGGTGCGAGAGCACGTGCGCTGGGCGCTGGGGCGTCTGTCTGCGGTTCTCAGAGCCCCGTCAAGCTGAGCCAGAGGGGTAGGGCAAAGGCCGATCCGATCATCGAGACGCTGATCAGCCAGGCAACGAAGGGGCCGTCGCCCCCCATCCGGCTGGCGAGGATGAAGGCTGCGGGCGCAGTCGGCATCGAGGTGTAGAGCACGACGATTGCCCGCGCCGTTCCGTCCAGACCCAGCAGTGTCGCGAGCAGCAGGCCCAGCGAGGGCATCGCTGCCAGCTTGATCGCGGTGAACCAGACCGTCAGACGGAGGGCGCTACCTTGTACTGCCGGGTCGCCGGTTCGAAGCTGTTCGAGTCGCAAGCCAGCCCCGGCGGCGAGCAGACCCAGCGCGAGCGAGCCGGTACCCAGTCGTTCCACCGTTGAGACGGCCATGTCCGGAAGTGAGAGGCCGCTCAGGTTCAGGCCAAGGCCAAGCAGCGTCGCAAGAACCAGGGGATTGCGCGCCAGTTCGCGCAGCACACCGCTGCCGCTGTTGCGGGCAAGCGAATAGACCGCGGCGAAATTCAGCAACGGGACTGAAAAGCCCATGATGAGTGCGGCCAGCGCCAGGCCTTCGGAGCCGCCCACGCGCTCCGCAAGTGCCAGCAGCACGTAGGAGTTGAATCGGAAGGCGCACTGGACACCCGAGGCGAATTGCCGCGGGTCGACGCTGAAAAACAGACGAGCGGCGTTGGCGAGCGCGATGCCAGCGAGCGCTGCGCCGATCGCCGAACCGAGCACCGGACCGGCGAGGCCGAGCTCGAGCGGCCGCCGGGCGATCGTAACGAAAAGCAGTGCCGGGAACAGCACAAAATAGATCAGCCGCTCCAGGCTGGTCCAGAATACGGGTTCGCCGAAGAATGTTCGGCGCAGTACCAGACCCAGCAGGATCAGGGCGATGTCAGGGGCAAGGAGCCAGGCGATTTGCATGGTGGAGATCCGGGCGATGAGTGTAGCCGAGACCGATCGCAGAGCGATCGAGGCCTTCTGCGATGCCCTGTGGCTCGAGGAGGGGCTTTCGGCCAATACCCGCCTCGCCTATCGGCAGGACTTGTCTGGCCTGGCGGGATGGCTGGGGCAGGAGCGGGGCGTGAAGCTTCTTGAGGCACGTGCCGAGCATCTGCAGGCCTACGTCGCGGCCCGCTTTGCCGCCTCGAAGGCCAGCAGCAGCAATCGCCGATTGTCGGTGATGCGCCGTTTCTACCGGCATCTGCTGCGAAATGGGCAACGCGGCGACGATCCCACCGAGCGCATCCGGTCGGCGAAGCAGGCGCCGCGTTTCCCGTCGACCTTGTCGCTTGAGCAGGTCGAAGCGCTGATCGCAAGTCCTGACCTTGAGAAACCTTTGGGGATCCGGGACCGGGCCATGCTAGAAACCCTCTACGCGACAGGGCTGAGAGTGAGCGAACTGGTCGGCCTGTCGATGCTGAGCGTTTCCCTCGATCAGGGGGTGGTGCGGGTGATTGGCAAGGGCACGAAGGAGCGTCTCGTGCCATTGGGCGAACCGGCGATCGACTGGATCAGTCGCTGGCTCGCCGGGCCGCGGGCGATCGTGTTGGGCGCGCGGGCAAGCGATGCGCTCTTTGTCTCTCAGCGCGGCGCGGCGATGACGCGCCAGATGTTCTGGACCCTGCTCAAGGGCCACGCGCTTCGCGCGGGCATTGCTGCGCCGCTTTCGCCCCATACGCTGCGGCATGCTTTCGCGACGCATCTGCTGCAGCACGGGGCCGACCTGCGGGTGGTGCAGATGCTTCTCGGTCATGCCGACATCTCGACCACCCAGATCTACACGCATGTCGCCCGCGAGCGTCTCCGCGTCCTACTCGAACGACACCATCCCCGCGGCTGAATCGGGCATACTTTTGCGCTTTCAAAAAAGGTGCTTAAAAAAAAGGTCAAGAGGGGAGCATGCGGATCGCTATTGTGGGGCTCGGTGCGGTGGGCGGACTGATTGCTGCCCGGCTTATCCGAGCCGGACATCCGGTTTGCGCGCTGGCGCGAGGAGCGACGCTTGATGCTGTTCGTCGCCATGGGCTGCGTTTCATTGATGAACGCTCGGGGGCTCCGGCCAAGCCTGAGACCCTGGAACTACTGGTCTCGGATCGGGCCGAACACCTTGGACCTGTCGATCTTGTCGTGCTCAGCGTCAAGGCGCCTGCGCTACCCGCCGTCGCACCTCAGGTGGCGCGTCTGATGGGCCGCGACACGGCCATTCTCTCTGCGATGAATGGTGTGCCGTGGTGGATGTTTCATGGCCTGGACCAGGCACTTGCCGCGCGAGTCTGGCCCTCGATCGACCCAGAGGGTGAATTGGCGCGCCAGATGCCGCCCGAGCGCGTGATCGGCGCGGTGCTTCATCTTGCGAGTGCCTGCCCTGAGCCTGGCATCGTCTGCCACTCAACCGGGCAGCGTCTCATTCTCGGTGAACCTGTGGGCGGCCAGAGTGAGCGCAGTCAGGCGGCTGCCGCAGTGCTGCGAAGCGGAGGGTTCGACGTCGAAGAGGCGCCCAGGATTCAGCAGGAGCTGTGGTTCAAGCTCTGGGGCAACATGACGGTCAATCCGATCTCGGCCTTTACGGGCGCCACAGTCGACCGTATCGTGGGCGATCCGCTGGTGCGCGGCTTCATGAGCCAGGTGATGATCGAGGCGGCCGAGATCGGTGCCCGGATCGGTTTGCCGATCGCGATGTCGCCCGACGACCGGCATCAGGTCACCCGCAAGATCGGTGCCTTCCGCTCGTCGATGCTCCAGGACGTGGACGGTGGCCGCGCCATCGAGCTCGATGCGCTCGTCGGCGCGGTGCGCGAGATCGGCGAAGCGGTCGGGGTGGCGACACCTTGCATCGACGCCTTGATGGGGCTCGCCCGTGTGTTCGCACGCGAGCGCGGACTCTACCCGCGCGATCGGTCCGAAGGTGCTTCATGAGTGATCGTGGTCGCCATGTCTCGGAGACGCCGGCAACCCGATTCCTGCGCGCCCAGGGTGTCGAGTTCGACGAGCATCCCTACGATTATGTCGATCGGGGCGGCGCCGCCGAGTCGGCTCGCCAGCTCGGCGTGAGCGAGCACGCGGTCTTCAAGACCCTGGTAATGCAGGACGACCGGGCCCGCCCGCTCATCGTGCTGATGCACGGCGATCGCGCCGTGTCGACCAAGGCGCTCGCGAGACAGATCGGTGTCAAGTCGGTTGAACCTTGCGATCCGGCTCAGGCCCAGCGGCATACGGGCTACCTGGTGGGCGGCACTTCGCCCTTCGGGCTTCGAAAGTCGCTGCCGGTTTACCACGAGGACACCATGACAGCGATCGAGCGCATCTTCCTGAACGGTGGTCGGCGCGGTTACCTGGTGTCCCTCCCATCTGTGCAAATCGTCGAGCTCCTCGGCTCGACCCCGGTACACTGCGCAATCGACAAGGCCTGAGCGGCTGGCCGGCGTTCGCCTGAGCTTCGGAGATCGGTGACCCGGCGCAGCGAGCCCATGTCAGGGTGTTGCGCGAGGAGACAAAAATGGATGCGTGGGCGGGCTGGGCGACCGTGGCGGCCGCTTATCTGGTCGGATCGATCTCTTTTGCAGTGCTGGTGAGCCGGGCCATGGGTCTTGCCGACCCGCGCAGCTATGGCTCGGGCAATCCCGGCGCGACCAATGTGCTGCGCACAGGTCGTCGGGGGGCGGCGCTGCTCACGCTTCTGGGCGATACCCTGAAGGGAGTGGTGGCAGTGCTTGCTGCCCGTGCCCTGGGTGCCGACGAATCGGTCGTCGTTCTGGCGGGTCTCGCGGCCTTCGTGGGTCATGTCTTCCCGGTCTTTCATGGTTTCAAAGGCGGCAAGGGCGTGGCCACCGCGGCCGGGGTATTGCTTGCGGTCGACCCCTGGCTGGGTGGGCCGACGCTTCTCACCTGGGGACTCATTGCCTATTTTTTTCGCTACTCCTCGCTCGCGGCGCTGGTGGCGTCGGTGTTTGCGCCCCTTTGGCAGATCTTCCTGCATGGCCCGGGTCTGTCGGCCCTTGCGGTGATCGTCATGAGTGCCATCCTGATCGCCCGCCATCGCGCCAACATCATCAAGCTGATGCAGGGCACCGAGTCCCGCATCGGCGGCTCGCGTGCTCCGCGTTCCTGATCCGCACGCGGCCAGAAGGGGTGAGGCCGGGGTGAGGATCGGCATCGATCTGGGCGGCACGAAAATCGAGGGCGTGGTGCTTGATCGCGAGGGTGGCGAGCGCGTGCGCATGCGGATACCCGCACCGCAGGGTTCGTATTTGGCCACGCTCGGTGCGCTGTGCGACCTGATCGGCCAGCTCGAGCACCGGGCGGGCGTCGATGCCACCTCAATGGCTTCAGTCGGTATCGGTATTCCGGGCGCGGTTTCTCGGCTCACCGGCCGGATCAAGAATGCCAATTCGGTCTGGCTGATCGGCGAGGCCCTTGATAGCGATCTGGCGGTTCGCCTGGGGCGCCCAATCCGGATCGAAAATGATGCCAACTGCATGGCGATCTCGGAAGCCACCGATGGTGCGGCCGTCGGTGCGGATCCAGTCTTCGGCGTGATTCTTGGAACAGGTGTGGGCGGCGCGATCGTCGCGGGTGGGGCGCTGGTTCGAGGCGCGATGGCTATCGCTGGTGAGTGGGGCCATAACCCCTTGCCCGTTTCGCCCGACCCGCAACTACATGGCCTCGAGTGGCCCGGTCCGCCCTGTTACTGCGGCCGAAACGGTTGCATCGAAACCTGGCTGAGCGGACCCGGGCTCGCTGCCGACCACCTGCGTGCCCGCGCTGTTCTACCTGGCCTCGCGCCTGCCGTAGCCGCGGTCGCGAGCGCCGGAGAACGGGCCGATTTCAGCCTGAGCCCGGCAAGTCTGGTCGAGGCGGCACACGCGGGTGAACCTGCCGCCGCAGCGACACTCGATCGCTGGTTCGATCGACTGGCCCGTGCGCTGGCCTCGGTGATCAATGTGCTCGATCCGGAGGTGATTGTGCTGGGCGGTGGTCTGAGTCGCATCGACGCCCTGTACCAGGAAGTGCCGAGACGCTGGGGCCGCTACGTGTTCTCGGATCGGGTCGACACGCGGATCGTGCCTGCCAAGCATGGCGACGCTTCGGGTGTCAGAGGCGCGGCATGGCTCTGGGCGGCCGGCAACTGAGCCAGATCCTCGAGCGGCCAGCGCGGGCGGACGGTGAAGGCGGTCGGGATCGCCGGCAATTGCCCGGACGCCTGGAGCGCTTCCAGGCGCAAGGCTCCGGCGAGCGCGATCATCGCACCGTTGTCCGTGCAGAGGGCCGGGGGCGGGAAGCCGAGTTCGATGTGTCGCTTGGCGGCCGCTTCGGTCAATCGCGCGCGCAGCAGCCGGTTGGCGCTCACGCCGCCCGCGATCACCAGCCGGCCCATGCCGGCGCGCTCGACCGCCCGCAAGGCCTTTACAGCCAATACCTCGGTGATCGCCGATTCGATTTCAAAGGCCAGGTCGGCGCGAGCCGAATCGTCGGGGAGTCCCCGCTCGACAATGACGCGAACGGCGGTCTTGAGACCGCTGAAGCTGAAGTCGAGCTGCGGGTCGTGCAGCATGGGCCGGGGCAGATTGAAGCGGCCCGCTTGGCCGGTCTGCGCGAGGGCCGAGAGTGCCGGCCCCCCTGGATAACCGAGTCCAAGCAGTTTTGCGCTCTTGTCGAACGCCTCGCCCGCAGCGTCGTCCAGCGTGTCGCCGAGCAGCTCGTAGTGACCGATTGCATGAACCGCGAGCAGTTGCGTGTGTCCGCCCGAGACCAGCAGCGCGACAAAAGGCATGCGAGGCGGACGCTCGCCCAGGAGGGGCGACAGGAGATGGCCCTCGAGGTGGTGGATGCCGATCCCGGGTCGGCCGAGCGCCCAGGCCAGCGAGGCGCCCACCCCGGCCCCCACCAGCAGCGCACCCGCGAGCCCAGGACCCTCGGTCCAGGCGACCGCATCAATCTGTGCGAGTGACCGCTCGGCCTGATTCAGGGCTTCGCGCGCGAGCGGCAGCACACGGCGGATATGATCCCGGGAAGCCAGTTCGGGCACGACTCCGCCATAGCGCTCGTGCATCGCGACCTGCGAGTGGAGCGCCTGACCGAGCAGGCCTTTTTCGGTGCAGTAGAGGGCGACGCCGGTTTCGTCGCAGGAGGTTTCAATGCCCAGCACAATCATCGGGCAAGTATCGCATGCGGTGGTCTCGGACGCGCCATTCGATCTGGTGGTGATCGGCGCCGGTGCGGCGGGCATGCATTGCGCGGCGCTCGCCGGGCAGCGCGGGCTGTCGGTTGCGCTCATCGACCATTCGGCCAAACGGGGCGAAAAGATCCGCATATCGGGCGGCGGGCGCTGTAATTTCACCAACGTCGATGCTGCGCAGACCGACCGGTTCAGCGGTGCGGACGCCGCTTTCATTCGACCGACGCTGCGCGCCTACCCGCCCGAACGTTTCATCGAACGCGTCCGCAGTCATGGCATCGGTTACCACGAAAAGCATAAGGGGCAGCTTTTTTGCGATGAATCGGCCGAGGCGATCGTTTCCATGCTCGTCGAGGAGTGTCGCAGGGGCCGGGTGCGTGAATACCGCCCCTGCCGTGTGCAGGCTGTGCGTGTGTCGCAACGCCTGCCCGGCCAGCGTTTTGAGATCGATACCGATGCCGGGTCGCTATGCGCGAGTCGCCTGGTCGTCGCGACCGGGGGACTGTCGATTCCGAAAATTGGTGCGAGCGATCTCGGCTACCGGATTGCCCGTCAATTTGGCCACCGGATCGTGGAACCGCGACCGGCACTCGTACCTCTAGTTTTCGATGCGTCCCTTTGGGCGTCCTGGCAGCCGCTCGCTGGCGTGTCATTGCCGGTCGCGATCCGCTGCGGCGAGTCCCCCTGGTTCGATGACGATCTGCTATTCACGCACCGCGGGCTGTCTGGGCCGGCGTTGCTGCAGGCGTCGACGTTCTGGCGTCCGGGCGGTAGGCTCACGATCGACCTGGGTGCGCGCGGCAATCTCGCGCAGTGGTTGCGTGCCGAGCGGGATTCGGCCGGCGCCCGGCAACTGAGCACCGTGCTCGCCCAGCGTCTGCCCCGAAGACTTGCGCTTCACTGGCTCGCTGACCCGCAGCGCTTCGGGTTTGAGCCGCATCGCAAGCTGGCCGAGTTCGGTAATGCGGCTCTCGTGCGAGCAGCCGAGTCTCTGGAGCGATGGACGGTCAGTCCAGCGGGGACCGAGGGGTTTCGCAAGGCAGAGGTGACTGCGGGCGGGGTTGCGGCAGCCGACATCGAGCCGCGTACTCTCGAGTCCCTACGTCAGCCCGGCCTCTATTTCATCGGCGAGGTCCTCGATGTGACGGGTTGGCTGGGCGGCTACAACTTTCAGTGGGCCTGGGCGAGTGCGAATGCCGTCGCGCTCGCCGCGTCGACCGGACGGACCGCGCACAAGCGACGCGCGTCCAACGACCTGGACCTCCTTTGACAACAAGGCCGAAATGCTTCAGAATAGCAGGTTCGTTCGAAAGGGGGTGATTCTTTTATGCCGACAATACGAGTCAAGGAAAACGAGCCCTTTGACGTTGCCTTACGGCGCTTCAAGCGCACGATAGAAAAAGCCGGGATCATTACCGAGCTTCGAGCGCGTGAGTTTTACGAGAAGCCGACCTCCGAGCGCAAGCGAAAGAAAGCGGCTGCAGTCAAGCGCCATTACAAGCGCATTCGCAGCCAGATGCTTCCGAAGAAACTATACTGATCAGCTGAAGTTGGGCCCATCAGGTGCAGACTATGCGCCTGATGGACGTAGCGGATGACGGGCTGGCCTGCCGTCCCTTCGGGCCCAATCATGTGGGATTTTAGTCAGCGCCCGCCCCGCCAGGGTTCGGGCGTATTCGTTTTTGGTCGGTGCGTTGGGCGGCCGGCCGGGGGGCGCAAATGGGCATCAAGGACAGAATCGCCGAAGACATGAAGGCGGCCATGCGGGCCAAGCAGAGCGAGCGACTGCTGGCGATCCGCATGCTGCTTGCCGCGATCAAACAACGCGAGGTCGATGAGCGCATCTCGCTCGACGATGAGCAGGTGTTGGTCGTCATCGATCGACAGATTCGTCAGCGCAGGGATTCGATCGCAGGATTTGAAGCGGCGGGCCGGCACGAATTGGCCGAGCGCGAGCGTCTCGAGATCGACGTCCTGAGTGTCTATCTGCCCGCGCAGGCTAGTCCGGAAGATATCGCGGCCGAGATTGACGCGGCGATCGCCGCATCAGGTGCCTCGGGTGTGTCGCAGATGGGCAAGGTGATGGCGATCGTAAAGCCCAGGCTTGCCGGTCGCGCCGATCTGTCGGCCGTGTCTGCGCAGGTGCGGGCGAGGCTCGCTGCGGGCTGAGTGGGGTTTGGCGCGTGGGATACTGTGGGCGGTCTGAGTTGCAGACCTCCGGCTCCTAGGAATGCCAGGCTCGCCACATGATTCCCCAGGATTTCATTCAGCAGCTGCTTGGCCGTGTCGACATTGTCGAGGTGGTCGGCCGCCACGTGGCCTTGCGCAGGGCGGGCGCCAATCTACTGGGGCTCTGCCCCCTCCACGGCGAGAAGTCCCCGTCGTTCACCGTCAGCCCCGCCAAGCAGTTCTACCACTGCTTTGGTTGCGGCGCGCATGGTTCGGCGGTTGGGTTCCTGATGGAGCATGCCGGACTGGGTTATGTCGATGCGATTCGTGAACTTGCGCGCGATGCGGGGCTGGAGGTGCCAGAGGTCGGCCGGTCCGATGCTGCAGAGGCCGCACGCGAGGCGGCTCGCCAGGGCGATCTCATCCGACTCCTGGGCGAGATCGGCCGCTTCTATCAGCTGAAATTGCGCGAATCCCAGCGCGCGATCGATTACCTGAAAGCCCGAGGCGTGAGCGGGGCGATTGCAGCTCGGTTTGCGATCGGGTATGCGCCCGCCCAGTGGCGGGCGCTCGAGGGGGCGGTGGGCGATTACACCAGCGGCGCATTGGTCGAGGCCGGGCTGGTGATCGACAGCGCCGACGAATCGGGCCGATCGCGTCGCTATGACCGCTTCAGGGACAGGATCATGTTTCCGATTCGAAATGCCAGGGCGCAGACGATTGGCTTTGGCGGCAGGGTGATCGACTCGGGCGAGCCCAAATACATGAATTCGCCGGAAACGCCTGTCTTTTCTAAGGGTCGGGAGGTCTACGGCATTTTCGAGTCCCGAGAGGGCGTTCGCCGCGAGAACTGCGTCGTGGTCGTCGAAGGCTACATGGATGTCGTGATGCTCGCCTGCCACGGGATTGACAATGCCGTAGCGACCCTCGGCACGGCGACCACCAGCGAGCATCTGCGCAAGCTCGTGCGTTTGGCCGATCGGATCGTGTTTGCTTTTGATGGTGACGCAGCCGGGCGCAAGGCGGCGTGGCGGGCGCTCGAGGCAAGTCTGGCGTTCGCGGACGATGCGAGAAGAGTCGATTTCCTGTTTTTGCCGGTCGAGCATGATCCTGACAGTTTTGTGCGCGAGCGGGGCGCGCAGGCGTGGCGGTCAATGCTCGGACAATCGGTCGCGCTTTCTACCCATTTGCTGGCCTCGCTTTGCACGGAGGTCGACCGTGAGACGGCAGAGGGGCGCGCCGCGTTGCTGGCGCGCAGTGCGCCGCTGATCCGTCAGATCGCCGGCCCGGCGCTGCGCATGCAACTCGTCCGGCAACTCGCCGAACTCGCTCGGCTCGAGGCGCGAGAGGTGGAGCGCTATCTGGCGGTTGACTCGCCAGAGCGCGGACGCAGGACGGGAGAGCGGGGGGCTCCCGTGGCGGATCGTGATCGCTCCAGCCAATCGACCGTGCAGCCGGGCGAACATCTGGATCCTTCGGGCAAACGGGCAGACCTTGGGCCGGGCGAACGTTCGCTTGGCCAGTCCCGTGATCGACGCCCCTATCAGACGGTGCGACCGGGTTTGAGAATGCCGGTTGCCGCGCCCGATCTCGTGAACCGGGTGCGTCTGATCCTGGCGCTCCATCCGGCTTTGTCAGAGCGCTTACCCGGCGATGCAGATTGGCTGGGAGAGTCACTGCACGACTGGTTGCGGATGGTCCGCTCCCTTCCGAGCGGGAGTACCTTTGCCAACGTGTGCGAGCGGCTGCGAGGTGTCGATCAGCGGGCGGCCGATCAGCTCGAGCGCGACATTGCCGCTGATTCGGGCGCGCTCTCGGTGCTGTCAAGCGAGGAGGCTTGCGCCGAGCTAGACGGGGCCGTCGCGCAACTTGAGCAACGTTGGATTCGTCAGGCGCTTGAGCAATTGGTGAGCGCCGGGATCCGGTCCGGCGATGAACGGGAGCGCTACCAGGCGCTACTCGCGCGATCTAGACAGAACAGACCTTAGCCCTATATAATGGAGGGTTCCTTCGCGGTTGGGGATTGTCTTTGCGACCGCGCCCTTAGACTTCTTCCATCGAAGAGGCTCAACGTGTCGAAAGCGATTTTGGCCAAAGCGGCGACAAAGAGCGTGGCAAAGACAGTGGGAAAGGCAGTGGGAAAGGCAGTAACGAAGGCGGTTGGCAAGGCAGCGGGCAGCAAGACGTCGGCGGTAAGGTCCATGCTGGATGTGCCGGCTAAAGCAAAACCGAAGCCCAAGGCGGCAGGGGCTACCCCGGCGATCAAGGTGTCAGGTAGCGCCACCGCGAAGCCCACTTCGTCTGTCAAGGGCAAAGCAGGGGGTGTGGCTGCGACCGCCGAGGACGGGGCGGGCTCCAAAGCGCGCACATCCAGGTCGGAGTCTGCCGCGCCTCGCCCTTCTGAGGCCGTCTCAACCAAGTCCACGAAAGCAGCACAAAAAAGCGCGGTCTCGGTCCAGCCGGCCGCGCGTTCCGTTACTTCGGAGCGCCGCCCATCCCAGACCGCCAGTTCCAAGAATCAACCCGCTGCCCAGGCATTGCCCGCATCCCGGGGATCCGCCCAGGCCAGCACCGTGTCCACCAAGGCATCCGTGACGAACAAGAAACCCTCCGTTCCCCAAAAATCATCCTCCTCCGCGTCTGTCGTCGAGGCCACCTCCCGATCTGGCAAATTGACCGAAGGTGTCGGCAAACGCGCCGTTTCCCGTGCTCTTGACGCTGGGTCCGTTCAGCCCCGAGTGCTCACCGAGCAGTCGGCCGGCGCGCTGGCCGACTCCGCGCGTCTGGATCGCGTACCTGCCAAGCCGGCCAGTACCGGAGCGACAAAGGCGAATTCGTCTCGAAAAAAGAGTGTCTCGTTGGCCGGTGGGTCGGTCGAAAACACAAAGTCCATTGTTCGTGCTGAGTCGGTACAGCCTGCACCTGAGCCGGCCGCGGCCAAGGCAGGCGGCAAGGCCGCCAAGGCTCAGAAGGAGGCTCTAGAGGCCCCGCAGCAGCGAAAGGCTGCCAAGAAAGCCGACCCGTCCAAGTCCGCCAAGGCTACGAAGTCTGCAGAGTCATCCAAGGCCACGAAATCCGCGCAGGCCGCAAACCCTTCCGACCCCTCCAAGGCTACGAAGCCCCAGAGAGCCGGGGCAGCTCAGACGGCCCCTGAGGTGGGCAGCTCAAAAAAGGCGGTTTCCGCGGAGGATTCCGACCTCGGAGAGCCCGAGGACTTGGATGATGCCGTCGATCCCCCCGATGCCTTCGATGAAACGGAGGCCGAAGCCGTGCCCGAGGTGGTCGCGGTTCCTGTCAAGCCGGGTCGCCGCGGCAGCCGCGCCAAGGAAAAGCAGCTCCTCAAGGAGTTGGGCGGACGCTCGGGCATCACCGAGGAGCAGCGCGAGGCCACTCGCAACAACCTCAAGACCTTGATCAAGATGGGCAAGGAGCGTGGTTTTCTGACCTACTCCGAAATCAACGACCATCTGCCCGAGGATCTGGTCGAGCCCGAGGCCATCGAATCGATTGTCGGCACCTTCAGCGACATGGGCATCGCGGTATATGACCAGGCGCCCGATGCCGAGACGCTCCTGATCAACGATTCCGTCGCGGTGGCGACGTCTGACGAGGATGCCGAGGAAGAGGCCGAGGCGGCCTTGTCGACGGTGGACTCTGAGTTCGGTCGCACGACTGATCCCGTCCGCATGTACATGCGCGAGATGGGGTCGGTCGAACTCCTCACCCGCGAGGGCGAGATCGAGATCGCCAAGCGGATCGAAGACGGCCTCAAACACATGATCCAGGCGATTTCGGCCTGCCCGACCACCATCAGGGAAGTGCTCGATTACGCTGATCGGATCCGGGCGGGGACGATGCGCATCGATGAGGTCGTCGACGGGCTGATCGATCCCAATGCCGAGGAATCCGTCGATTTTCAACCTTCGGCTGCTGCAGTGCCTGCCGACGAGGCCGACTTCGACGATGAGGAGGGGGGCGATGCCAGTGGGGCCAGCTCTGCACGGCTAGAGGAGCTCAAGCGCGATGCGCTAGCCAAGTTCGACCGGATTTCTGCCGGTTTTGACCGGATGCGCGAGGCTTTCGAGAGCCAAGGCTATAACAGCAAGCCCTACTCGCAGGCCCAGGCCGAGATCTCTGAAGAGCTGATGTCGATCCGTTTCACGGCCAAGATCGTTGAGAAACTCTGCGATACCTTGCGAGATCAGGTCGATCAGGTGCGTAAGCTCGAGTTTTCGATCGCGGACGTCTGCATGCGGCGGGTCGGCATGCCCCGCGAGTACTACCTCGCCTCCTTCCCCGGTCACGAAACCAATCTCGACTGGGTTCATGCCGAGCTTGCAAAGACCCATCCCTGGAATGCGGTGCTCAACCGTAACGTTCCCGCGATTCAGGACCTCCAGCAAAAGCTGGTCGATCTCCAGGCGAGGGTGGTGCTGCCGCTCACCGATCTCAAGGCTATCAACCGCAGGATGATCAGCGGCGAGACGCTGGCCCGCAAGGCCAAGCGCGAGATGACCGAGGCCAACTTGCGCCTGGTGATCTCGATCGCGAAGAAATACACCAACCGCGGCCTCCAGTTCCTCGATCTGATCCAGGAAGGCAACATCGGATTGATGAAGGCGGTGGACAAGTTCGAATACCGCCGCGGCTACAAGTTCTCCACCTATGCGACCTGGTGGATTCGTCAGGCCATCACGCGCTCGATTGCTGACCAGGCCCGTACGATCCGCATCCCGGTTCACATGATCGAGACGATCAACAAGATGAACCGGATCAGCCGCCAGATCCTGCAGGAAACCGGGCAGGAGCCCGATCCCGCCACGCTCGCGGTCAAGATGGAGATGCCCGAGGACAAGATCCGCAAGATCCTCAAGATTGCCAAAGAGCCGATCTCGATGGAGACGCCGATCGGTGACGACGACGATTCGCACCTCGGTGATTTCATCGAGGATACGACGACGCTTGCGCCCTCCGACGCTGCGCTTCACGGCTCGATGCGCGATGTGGTCAAGGAAGTGCTCGACTCCCTGACCCCTCGCGAAGCCAAGGTGTTGCGGATGCGTTTCGGAATCGAGATGAGCACCGACCATACGCTCGAGGAGGTCGGCAAGCAGTTCGACGTCACGCGCGAGCGCATCCGTCAGATCGAGGCCAAGGCGTTGCGAAAGCTCCGCCATCCGACCCGAGCCGACAAGCTCAAGAGTTTCCTCGAGGGGCAATGAGGCACACCGCAGAGGGCCACGACGGCCCTCGCTTCACGCGGGTCATGATCGGGTGAGCGGGCCCTCCAGCTTCACGGCCGGCTTGGCCTTTACCTTCGGCGCGGTCTTCTTCTGGGGCACTCAAGTCCCGGTCGCCAAGACCCTGCTCGATTCGATGGACAGCTTTGCCTTCGGTGCGCTCCGTTATGTGATCGCGCTGCTGGGTTTCGCGCCCATCCTTTGGTGGCGTGAGGGGCGTGCAGCGTTCTCGACCGAAGGTCACGGTCTGCGCATCGCGATTGCCGGTGGGGTGGGGCTTGCGGGCTCTACGGCGCTGGTCTTTCTTGGGCTCTCCTACACGCGGGCCGAGTCGGCGGCGATTATCCTTGCGTTGCAACCGGGCATGACTGCGCTGGCACAATGGGCCGTCGATAAGCGTCGCCCGGCCGCCTCCACGCTCGTTTGCCTTGCAATTGCGTTCGTCGGCGTACTGATGGTGATTTCGCGAGGCGGGGCCGTATTTGCCGCTCATGCACCCCTCGAGTGGCGCGAGTTGTGGGGAAATCTCCTGGTGTTGCTCGGCGCAATGGGATGGGTAACGTATGTCATCAGTGCGGCCCCCTTGTCACATTGGTCTGCTGCCCGTGTTTCGACGCTGGGTACCGCCTGGGCCGCCGCGATGCTGGTGCTTATCTGGATCTTGGCGGGCATGATGGGTTGGGCGGGCCTGCCCACCGATCTCGACCCCCCAGACAGCCTGCGGTTGTTCTACGTATCGGTGTTTGGCGGCATGGTGGCCATGTTCTGGTGGAACGCTGGAGTGCGCCGAATCGGCCCGCTCAATGCCGCACTCTTCGGCTATCTGATGCCGGTCTTTGCGTTTTCGGTTCGCGCGATCGAAGGCGCGGTGTTCACGGCTGCCGAGTTGATCGGCGCGGCGATCGTCATTGCGTCCCTTGCCGCGAATAATCTGATCGAGAGGCGGCGGCGCAATCGGGTCTGAATGGCCTGGCCATTTCTTGTGGGCGCAGCGCTCGTGAACGGGTCGTCCACTCGTACAGAGTGGCCGCGCGATACAATTATCGGTTCGGGCCTCTAGCTCATGCTTGGTTAGAGCAGCGGACTCATAATCCGTTGGTGCCGGGTTCGACTCCCGGGGGGCCCAC
>Ga0169931_10003910_pt1 | contig 23417 bp, 23 predicted proteins | sample Kivu_15m_20L_FD_129675 | JGI IMG/M metagenome (GOLD analysis project Ga0169931, IMG submission 129675) | Freshwater microbial communities from Lake Kivu, Western Province, Rwanda to study Microbial Dark Matter (Phase II) - Kivu_15m_20L... | ecosystem: Environmental > Aquatic > Freshwater > Lake...
CCGATCATGTCGCTGCCGCCTCCGGCCGCAACGGGCACGATGTAGCGGATGGGTTTGGTCGGGTAGGCCGCCTGGGCGATTACAGCCGAGGGAGCGACCACCATCGCGGGAAGAGCCGCGAGCAGAGTCCGTCGTTTCATGATGCCTCCTTGTTGAGACGCGACCAAGCGTCATTGACGTGAGATTCGAGAAGGGTTCGGGCACGTGCCGCATCACCGACCGAGAGGGCTTCGGCAATGGCCTCGTGCTCGGCAATCGAGGCCTGCATCGAACTCGCTTGCGACAGGTTGCGCAGTCGCGAAACATGCAGCTTCTGGATGAGCGAGCGATAGCTTGACTCGAGTTCGGGGTTGTCGGCCGTGATCACGATGTCCCAGTGAAACTGAAGATTGGCCCGGTAATAGTCCTGCAGTCCGCCTTGAACCGAAGCGCTCCGCATGGCAGCAATCGAAGCCTCGAGTCGCTCGCACAGCGCCATTCGGATGGGTTTCGGTTGCTCGGCCACGCAGCGACCCGCCAGGCCGTCGAATACCGCCCGCAGTTGATAGAGATGACGTATTTCGACCGGGCTCAATTCGCGGACGAACACGCCGGCATGCTTGCGGGAAACGACCAGACCGGTGCTTTCGAGCTCGCGCAGAGCCTCCCTCACGGGCACCCGGGACACCTCGAGCCGACGCGCTACGTCAGGCTCGTTGATACGATCGCCCGGCTGAAGGCTGCCCCCCACGATCATCGCGAGTACCTCATCGCGTACGACTTTGGAGAGCGGCAGCGTCCGAATCTCTGCCAGGCGCTCCGCGTCGGGTCGCTCGATCCAGGGTAGCCATTCCATACGGGTGTTTGAAATCGACAATGTGTATTTCGTATACGATACGCGACGAGCGGCGCAAAGCCAAACTGCCAATGCGAAAGCCCCCTGAAAGGAGTTGGCCATGAAAGCCTGGATGCTCGAACCCAATGATCTCTCGTTGAAGCTTGCGGAGATCGACCGTCCCTCGCCCGGGCCAGGTCAGATGCTGGTGCGCGTGCACAGCGCAGCGATGAACCGCGGAGAACTGCTGCAGGGCGCGAAAAAAACCACTCAGGCCAAGGTTTCAGGCATCGAGTCCGCCGGCGTGGTCGAGGCCGTAGGCGCGGGCGTCTCCGCCTTCTCTGTCGGCGATCGTGTCATGGGCCGCGCGATGGGCGGTTTTGCCGAGTACACCTTGATCGATCACCGCGACGCCATCGGGGTGCCGGACAGCCTCGATTGGTTGTCTGCCGCAGCGCTGCCGATCGCCAGCCTGGTCGCCTACGACATGCTGATTCCGGAGGGTGGGCTCGAGAGCGGTCAGACGCTCCTCGTCACCGGGATCGCCTCGGGCGTCGGGGTGGCCTGCCTGCAGATCGCCACCGCGATGGGCGCGCGCGTGATCGGCACCTCTGGGTCCGCCGCCAAGCTCGAACGCCTGAAGCCGCTCGGCCTCGAGCTCGGCGTTGCGACGCGCGGCGATGACTTTGTCGATCAGGTCATGGCCCAAACCGAAGGACGCGGCGTCGACCTGGCCATCGACTCGGTCGGCGGCAGCCAGTTTGCGTCCTGCCTGAATTGCCTGGGCTATATGGGTCGCCTCGCGATAGTTGGGCACGTGGACGGCATCTTCACCGCCCCGATCGACCTCGGTGCGGTCCATCGCAAGCGCCTGCGCGTATTCGGCGTGAGCAATGCGATGCGCACTGCCGCGCAACGTGAGGCCACCGTTGCAGGATTCATCCGGGACGTGATGCCCATGGTTGCCGACGGCCGCATCAAGCCCCTGATCGATCGCGTGCTGCCGTTCTCTGAAGTGCCCCAGGCTCAGCGCGCCATGCTGGACAACATCCACGTGGGCAAGATCGTCGTATCGATGAATTGAATGCGGTTCCGGGCCGCACACTGCACGGCCCGGAATCCCGATCACGCCGCCTTGCGCTGCGTGTCCTCGAAGAACTGTTCGTCCTCGGTCGATCCGTGGAGCGCAGCCGTGGAGGCTTCGCGCTCGACGGTGGTCGTCACCGCGTCGAAGTAGCCGGTGCCCACCTCGCGCTGATGCTTGACCGCCGTGAAGCCCCGGTCGGCCGCAGCGAACTCGGCCTGCTGAAGCTTGACGAATGCAGACATGTTCTCGCGCGCGTAGCCATAGGCCAGATCGAACATCGAATAGTTGAGGCTGTGGAAGCCCGCCAGGGTGATGAACTGGAACTTGTAGCCCATCGCACCCAGCTCGCGCTGGAAACGCGCAATCGTTGCCGGATCGAGGTTTTTCGACCAGTTGAACGAGGGCGAGCAGTTGTACGCAAGCATCTTGCCGGGAAACTGGCGATGGATGGCCTCAGCAAATCGACGCGCAAATTCCAGATCCGGCGTGCCGGTCTCGCACCAGATCAGATCGGCATAGGGAGCGTAGGCAAGTCCGCGGGAAATCGCCTGCTCAAAGCCTGGGCGGGTCCGATAAAAGCCCTCGACCGTACGCTCGCCCGTGAGAAATGCGCGATCGCCCTCATCGACATCGGAGGTCACCAGATCTGCGGCCTCGGCGTCGGTTCGGGCCAGCAGCAGCGTCGGCACGCCGAGCACATCCGAGGCCAGCCGCGCAGCGACGAGTTTTGAGACCGCCTCACGGGTCGGCACCAGCACCTTGCCGCCCATGTGACCACACTTCTTGGCCGAGGCGAGTTGATCCTCGAAGTGGACGCCTGCCGCACCGGCATCGATCATCGACTTCATGAGTTCGAAGGCGTTCAGCACACCGCCAAATCCGGCTTCGGCGTCAGCTACGATCGGCGCGAAGAAATCGACGAAACCCGCATCGCCAGGGCCCTTGCCCTCCATCCACTGAATCTGGTCAGCACGGGTGAGCGTATTGTTGATCCGGCGAACCACGGCGGGCACCGAGTTGGCGGGATAGAGCGACTGGTCGGGATACATCTCGCCGGCAAGATTGGCATCTCCTGCCACCTGCCAGCCCGACAGGTAGATCGCCTTGAGCCCCGCCTTGACCTGTTGCATGGCCTGATTGCCGGTCAGGGCCCCCAGCGTATTCACAAACGGCTCGTCATTGAGCATACGCCACAACTTGTCCGCCCCGCGGCGCGCGAGCGTGTGCTCCACCATCTGGGAGCCCCTCAGACGGACGACATCGTCGGCGGTGTAGCCCCGCTTGATACCGCGCCAGCGCGGGCTCTCGGACCATTCCTTCTGCAGTTTCTGGGCTTCAATTTCACGTAGGGGCATTCGAGGCTCCTTGAGGTTTGGATGCAAATGAGGGAGGAGATGAACCTTAAGCAGGTTACGGCCGAAACGGTTGCATCGCAGCAACCCAGGCCAAACCTGGGATCCACTTTTTTCTTTGTTTCAACAGATACTTACGATCCGCTTTCCGCGATGCAAAACGTTCTTTTTCACGATGAGAAATCAGGACGTTGCGACGCAGCATCCATTTTTCACAATGCGAAATTTCCTTTTGCGTGCGAAAATCACGAGTGTGGATCATCATCCTATGCCGCCATGGGGCTGGCCGGATCCGTGACCGCATCAGTGGAGCCTCTTCATGTATCGACAAATCGACTCTGACTACGCCGTTGCCGGCCAATTGCAACCCGAGGACATGCAAGCGCTTGCCGCAGCGGGTTTCAAAGCGATCATCGACAACCGTCCTGACGGGGAGGACGCGGGCCAACCCGATCAGGCGACGATGCGGACGGCCGCCGAAGCCGCAGGCCTCACCTTCGTCTACATTCCCGTCGGTGCGGCCTTTCCGGTCGAGATCGCCGCGCGCACGCTCAAGCAGGCACTCCCCGACCTGCCCCGACCCATGCTGGGCTACTGCCGCTCGGGCGCGCGCAGCACCACGGTCTATCAGATCGCGCTCGCGCTGGGCTGAGCGCCCCTGGGGCTCAGCCAGATCGGTTGCGCATCCAGTCGGCCGTGCCGTGGAAGGCTTCCTTAAGCCGCTCGATCAGATCTGCCGGCAGGCCGCGGCGTGAAAGCGCCTCGCCCATGCAACTCATCCACTGGTCGCGCTCGGCGATGCCGATTGCGTAGGGAAGATGTCGGGCTCGGAGGCGGGGATGGCCAAACCGCTCCACGTAGTGTGCGGGCCCCCCGAGCCAGCCGCACAAGAACCAGAACAACTTGTCTCGCGAGCCACTCAGATCGGGCGGGTGCAGTGCACGGATCGGTTGATAGCGCTCGACCATATCCATCAGATCGTAAAAGGTATCGACCAGCGCACGGACTCCGGCCTCCCCACCCACCGCCTCGAAGGCGCTGCCACCTTGATCGCTCATTGCCACCTGACCTTTTCCACCCTCAGCCGAGCCCTATCTCAACCCATCCTCAGACTGCCCAGCACCGGTGCGCGCAAGACCTGCCGCAGGCCGAACCATCCCACCCCCAGAGACAGCAAGGCACCCGCGAAGGCTGTGTAGACCAACAGGGACAGGCGGAACTGATACTCGAACTCGAAAACGTGAAGCGCGATCGCCCAGCCCACGGCCATGCTGCCGGCTGCACCCAATAGCCCCGCCAGCGCGCCGGAAAGCGCCAGCTCGACGATCTGAGCACGCTGCAGAAAGGCTCGCGAGGCCCCCAGCGCACGCATCAGCGCGGCCTCCCGCAGACGCTCGTCTCGAGACGACATGAGCGCGCCCCACAGCACGATCAGCCCTGCGGCCAGCGTCAGCAGAAACAGCAATTGAACCGCCGCGACCACCTGATCGAGCATGATCTGGATTTGCCGGACCATGTTGCCGGTGTCGAGCACGGTCAGATTGGGGAAACGTCGCACCAGGCGCTGATCGATGGCATCGACACCTGAACCGGCCTGATGAAAGGCGGTCAGAAAAGTCTGCGGTCGATCGGCACCGGCGAAAGGCGAGAGGATCATGAAGAAATTGGCCTTCATTGAATCCCAGGATAGCTTGCGTACGCTGGTGATCCGCACCTCGACCGGCTCACCCGCAATGTCGAAGAGCAGGCGATCGCCGAGCTTGAGGTCGAGGGTGGACATGATCCCCTCTTCGGCGGAGACCTCCATTGCATCAGCACCAAACCAGTTGCCTCGCACCAGCTGATTGTGCCCCGGGAGCACATCACTGTAAGAGAGGTTGAACTCGCGCTGGATCAGCCGTTGAGCCCGCTCGCCGCTGGAGGCGTGCTGCGTGGCATCACGCCCGTTGATCTCGACGAGTCGCCCTCGAATCATCGGGTAGAGCTCGGCGGCAACACCGGCCGTTTGAAGCTCCCCCGCGACCAAATCGCGCTGGTCCGGCTGAATGTTGATCAAGAAGCGGTTCGGTGCATCGGGCGGGCTCGCCTGGCGCCACGCATCGATCAGATCGGTGCGCGTCACAGTCAGCAGCAACAAAGCCATGATACCGGCCGACAGCGAGGCGGTCTGGACGACGGCAAGGGTCTTGCGCCGGGACCAGGAAGCGATCGCCAGCCGCACGAACGGCCAGGCATCGAATACGCGAAGATGCCGCATCGGGCCGACGAGCTGGGTCCCCAGGGCTGCCACCCCGGTGAAGACCAGGGTCGCGAGCAGAAAGCCCGCGCCTGTGATCAAGGCGATTTTCGGATCTCCGGCCAGCCAGATCAAGAGCAGACCGAACGCCAGAAGGGCCAAGGCCGCGCCCACCCAGGCGGGCCGGGGGATGGGCCCCTGGTCGCGCCTCAGCACGCGCAAGGGTGGTACGCCGGCCAGCCGCATGAAGGGCCAGGCACCGAAGCCGATCAGCAGCAACAAGGCGGCAAGGCCCGCCTGCAGGAGCGGCAAGAGCCCGGGCGGGGGCAAGGCGACCGGAATGAAGGACGCCAGCATGGCGATCAGGATCGTGTGAACGAAGAGGCCCAGAAGGGCGCCTGCGAGGGCGCCCGCCAGCGCGACCCACAACAACTCGAGCAAAAGCAGTCTCAAGAGCCGATGCTGCCCCAGGCCAGAGGCCTTCATCACTGCGCAGGCGTCCAGGTGACGCTCCGCAAAGCGCCTCGCGCCCAGCCCGATCGCCACCGCAGCGATGAGCGCGGTCAACAACGCAACCAGAGAGAGGAACTGCTCGGCCCGATCGAGCGTGGCACCGAGTTCGGGGCGACCGTTTTCGACCGTCTCGATCCGATCGCCCTGCCCGCCTTCGCGACTGCGCACCAGGGCCTCGAATCGGGCGAGCGGCATGGCTTCGCCCGCCACCAGAAGCCGCCAGCTGACCCGGCTCGCCGGCTGCACCAGTCGCGTCGCCGGAACGTCCTCGAGCGGGATCAGCACGCGCGGCGCAAAATTGATGAAATTAGCGCCCCGGTCGGGCTCGAGCGTAATGACCTTCGACACCGTGAACGAACGCTCGCCGAGTCGGACCGCCTCGCCCACCGCGACCCCAAGTACGGGCAGGAGTTGGGCATCCACCCAGGCCTCGCCGGCCGCCGGCGTTCCGGTCGCGGGGCTGTCGGCTTGACCCGGACCGTCAGCGACCCGCAGGGCACCGCGTAGCGGGTAGCCCGATGACACGGCCTTCACAGAAGCCAGCACAGGCCGCTCGCCCGAACTGACCATGCTGGGAAACGCGAGAGTCCGCGCGACATCCAGACCCTCTTTGGAGGCAGCTTCAATCAGGGAGGCAGGCGGCTCCCTGGACATCGCGACAACCAGATCGGCGCCAAGCAGCTGGCGCGCCTGCAGCGCGAGTGCACGCTCCATCCGGTCGACCAGCAGACCAACGCTTGCGAGCGCAGCCACCGCGATCACGAGGGCAGCAACCAGCAGGCGCAACTCGCCGGCGCGCCAGTCGCGCCGGGCGAGCTTGAGAGACATCAGAAGATCATTCATGCCAGCACTCTATAACGAAGCACCAAAACCGCCCTGTTGTCCGGGGCTACGGGAGGCCGGGTCGCCTTGGGCATCTTGAACTGACGGCGGGGCGCCCTTATGTCGAAATAGAACACAATTCCATTCAATCTCCGCTCAGCCGGTCTCAAACATGATCGAAATCAGTCAGGATCAATTCGACCAGGCCGTGATCCAGGCCTCCCATCGCCATCCGGTCATCGTCGACTTCTGGGCACCCTGGTGCGGACCCTGTCGTGCGCTGGGGCCCATCCTCGAACAGGTCGAGCGCGAGTTCGCCGGGCAGGTGCAACTGGTCAAGGTCAATTCGGATCTCAACCCGGAGCTGTCCGCACGATTCAAGGTACGAGGCATTCCCTTCGTGCTGCTCTTTCGCAACGGCGAGCCCGTTGATCAATTCGTGGGCGCTCGAACGGCCGCGCAGGTCAAGGCCTTCCTGAACCCGCACCTGCCCAGGCCCGAAGACCCCTTTCTCGCCCAGGCGCAAGCCGCTCTCGAGCGCGGGGATCGCAGCGCCGCGCTCGAGGCGTTTTCGGCGGCCATCGCAATCAACCCCGCCAACGAACGCGCGCGCAAGGCCTACGTGAAAGGTCTGGTAGCAGCCGGGAGGGCCGACGATGCCGCGAAAGCTTTCGAACCGCTGCGCGCCTCGGCCGCTTTCGACCTGGGCACGGCAGCGCTCGGATTTCTGATCGACGCCGCCCAGGCGCAGAATCAGCCGCTCGAATCGCTCGAGTCGGACGTTCAGCGCTCAACGGATTCCGCCGAACTGCGGTTCAGGCTCGCGCAAGCCCTTCTCACCCACAGCCGATGGCAGGAGGCGATGGATCAGCTGCTCGAGGTCATCCGCATCGAGCGCAAGTTCCGGGACGACGCTGCGCGCAAAGCCATGCTCGCGATCTTCGAGCTCTGCGGGGACCCGCAACTCGTGGGCGTGTACCGCAGAAAACTGAGCGCCGGTCTGTTCTGATCGACGAGCCGTGCTCAGGCCACCCTGCGGAACCACAGCTGCGACAAGACTCCAGCAAGAATGAGCAGAAACGCCGCAGCGGCGGCGAAAAGCGCCGAAATCTCGGTGTCGCGCCGCTCAAGTGAAAAACGTGAGGTCAGACCCTGGTAGACCTTGCCCAGATCTTCGGCGGTCGCAGCATGGAAATACTCGGCCTCGGTGACCCGGGCGACTGCCTTGAGTGTTTCTTCGTCAACCCGGACGTAGAACGACCAGCCGTCGTAGCCCGGGATAGTGCCGTGGGGCGTGCCAAAACCGACGGTGTACACGCGAACGCCCAGATCGGCAGCCCGCCGGGCGGCGGCAATCGGGTCCGGACCATGCGTTCTCCTGCCATCTGACAGCAGGACGATGGCTCCGCCCGCGAACGACCCCGGTGCGACGGCGGGCGGCGCGGGGCGACCCGACGGCGTTGCACGCCGAATCTCGGCTGCAGGAGGGGGCGGCGGTGGCGGCTCGCCCCAACGCCCAAAACCCCGTCCGTATACCGCCTGCTCGACGTCGATCCCGGCATCTGGCATCAGGGTGGCAAGGGCCATCAGCAGGCCGCTTCCAGTCGCAGTGGCCCGCTGAAGCTGAAACCGATCGATCGCCGCGATGAGGTCTTCCTTGCGATCGGTCACGCCCTGAACGACCTGGGCAGTGCCGGCAAAGGTCACAATCCCGGCGCGGACATTGGGGGGCAAGTCACGGATGAACGAACGCGCCGCGGCCTGCGCAGCCTCGATGCGGCTGGGTTCGACGTCGGTTGCAAGCATGCTCCGCGAGACATCGATCGCAAGAATCAGCGTCATGTAATCAGCGGGCAGCGTGACCTTCGCGGCCGGACGAGCTGCTGCAATGATCGAGGCCGCAACGGCGCCAAGCAGCAGTGCGGCAGGCAGGTGCCGCCGCCAGCGCTGAGAGCGGCCCATCGCCTGTCTGACGATCGCGACACTCGCGAACGTGACGGCAGCTTTCTTGCGTCGCCTGAGTATCCACAGGTACAACGCTACGAGAACGGGCAGAAACAAAAGTGCCCAAAGCACGACGGGCCAGATGAATCGCATGACGCAACGACCATGAAGGATGGGGACGCCAATGCGCAGTCACTGTATCACTACCCACGAGCCATGATAAGTTGATGGTCATGAAAAAAGGCGCGTTCTACAGCAGTCGTCAATCCGACCTCCCGGGCTCGGCAGGCCGCAGTCGCGAACCGACGGACGCTCGAACCGCGCCGGCAGCATCGTCTCGCGCCGGCAGCCTTGGCATCTCACAGGGGAAGGCTGATCCGGGTCCTCAAGCGCCGGCTTCGCGCCGTGATCGCCTTGCCGAGCGGCTGCGTCGCCATCGCACGGGCGCGGCCTTCATTGCCGGCGTACTGATGGCGCTCGCGATCGTGCTGGGACGGGACGCATTGCGCGCGCCCCAACCGCCGATCACGCAGGACGACATCGACGCGGCCGTCCTCCATACGCTCGAAACCCGAGCCCTGCCCTCGCGCGCGGTCCGTCCAGCGATGGGCGTCGCCCCCTCGGTGGTCCACATACAGGCCATGACGCTCGACAAGGATCAGCCGGGCGCCGATCTGCAGGAAAGCGGTGTGGGCACTGGGGTCGTCGTCATGGAAGACGGTACCTTGCTCACCAATCTTCACGTGGTCGCGGGGGCCGATGAGCTGAAGCTTACCTTCTACGACGGAACCGAGTCGACCGCCCGGGTGGTCGGCACCAAGCCCGACAACGATCTCGCCATCCTCAAGCCGCAAAGGATTCCGGACGACCTCGCTCCTGCCACGCTCGGCTCGAGCCGTAGCCTCCTCCCCGGCGACGATGTGGTGGTGGTCGGGTTTCCGTTCGGGATCGGTCCTTCGGTCAGTGCCGGGGTCGTTTCCGGGCTCAACCGTCAGTTTCGTTCGCGCGAAGGCGAGCCAGCACTCAAGGGCCTGATCCAGTTTGATGCGGCCGCCAATCCCGGCAATTCGGGTGGCCCGCTGCTCAATGCCAGCGGCGAAGTGGTCGGCATCGTCACCGCCATCCTCAACCCGACCTCGGCCCGCACTTTCGTCGGGATCGGCTTCGCAGTCACCATCGAGGACGCCGGGAGCGCGCTTGGCGTTCCACCCTTCTGACAGACAGGAAAACCGAATGACGACCCAAGCTGGCACAGACGTCTGGAACCGTGGTCCACTCGCTCACCCCAGGCCGGAGATCGCGGCGCTGATGGAGCGCGTGCTCTATGAGGTCAAGCGGGTGGTAGTGGGCCAGGATGCGTTTCTCGAGCGCGTGCTGGTGGCCATGCTGGCCCGCGGCCACCTGCTCGTCGAAGGCGTGCCAGGTCTGGCCAAGACACTGACCGTCAACACGCTGGCCAAGACACTGCGAGGCAATTTCAAGCGCATCCAGTTCACGCCCGACCTGCTGCCGGCGGATCTGGTCGGCACGCGCGTCTTCAACCAGAAAAACGGCGAGTTCAGTACGGCATTGGGCCCGGTCTTCACCAATCTCTTGCTGGCTGACGAGATCAACCGCGCCCCGGCCAAGGTTCAAAGCGCCTTGCTCGAAGTCATGCAGGAGCGACAGGTAACGATCGCAGGCGAGACTCACCGCTTGCCCAATCCATTCCTCGTCATGGCCACCCAAAACCCGATCGAGACCGAAGGCACCTATCCGCTGCCCGAGGCCCAGGTCGACCGGTTCATGATGAAGGTTCTGGTGGGCTACCCCTCGGAAGAGGAAGAATTCGTGATCGTGCAGCGGGTGACGGGCGCCCCGATCGAGGTCTCTGCCGTGGCCACGACCGAGCAGTTGGCAGCCATGCAGGCCGAGTGCCGGCAGGTCTACGTCGACCCGGCCCTGGTTCAGTACGCAGTAAAGCTGGTCGCGGCCACCCGCAAACCTGCTGAATTCGGGCTCCCGGACTTGCGACGCTACCTGAGTTTCGGCGCCAGCCCCCGGGCCACGATTGCAATGATCGAGGGCGCGCGCGCCCTCGCGCTGCTGCGCGGACGCAGCTATGCCTTGCCCGCCGATCTGGTCGACCTGGTGCCCGATGTCCTGCGCCATCGACTGGTTCTGTCCTACGAAGCGCTCTCGGACGGTCAGGACGCTGATGCCCTGATCCTCCGCATTCTTGGCGCGATCCCGCAACCCGACACCCCGCTCAGCACCCATGTTCGAATTCCTGAGACGGCGTAAGGAGGGCCGTTCGGCGTCCGGCGCGCCCGAGGCTGGGCGCCCAGCCCCGGGCTCCTCTTCGAGCGGGGACGCACGCTCTGCCGCAAAGGCCCGCGCGGGCGCAACCGACGGCACGCCTGCGCGGACAGGCGTCGACCCGGATGCCTTGCTCAGACGTCTGGAATGGACGGTCGTACGCCGGCTCGACGGCATGCTGCAGGGCGACTACCGGACACTCTTCCGCGGGCACGGCTTCGATCTCGCAGACCTGCGCGAGTACCAGCCGACCGATGACGTCCGATTCATCGACTGGAACGTGACCGCCCGATTGGGGGTCGCGCACGTTCGCGAGCACCAGGAAGACCGGGAGGTGGCAGTCTGGATGCTCCTCGATCTGTCTGGCTCGGTCGGTTTTGGCTCCGGCGGGATCTCCAAGCGCATGCTCGCAGCGAGTCTCTGCGCGGTGATGGCGCGACTGCTCACAGCCCGGGGCAACCGGGTTGGCGTGCGCCTGCTTACCGATTCCGCGAGCCGCATCGACGTACTGATGCCACGCACCGGCCGCCCTCACCTCCTCCACATGATCGACCGCATCGTGGCGGCAAAGGCCCGCGCAGCGGACGCCGACGAGACCGATCTGGGGCGCCTCCTGGCTGACGCTCAGCGCGGCATCACCCGCCGCTCATCGGTCTTCGTGCTGTCCGATTTCATCAGTCGCCCCGGCTGGGAACAGGCGCTGGGCCTTCTGGCACAGCGCCATGACGTGGTCGCGGTTCGCCTGTTCGACCCCCTGGAGCAGCAACTCCCCGATCTCGGGCTGATCGCCTTGCGCGATGCCGAGACCGACGAATTGATCTGGGTGGACAGTGGTGACGCCTCGTTCCGGGCGCGATTCGCGCAGCTCGCCGATGAGCGCGAGCGCAATCTGCGCGTCGCACTTGCGCGGGCGGGTGTCGATTGCCTTGAACTCTCGACCGACGAAGACCTCGGCGATTCGCTTTCACGATTCGTCCGCCTGCGCAAGCGGCGCGCCCAACTGGCCTCGGGTGCTCTCCCCGCTCAGGCCCACGGGAGCAATCGATGAGCGCCCTTGACTCACTGAACTTTCTCTGGCCCGTTCTGCTTTGGAGCCTCGCGGCGCTACCCATCCTGCTGATGCTCTACGTCTGGCGAGGGCGTCGCGTGAAACGACAGCGTGATCGTTTCCCCAGAATGGTGGCACCCGCGCAGCGGGTCGGGGGCGTGCTGGGAATGATCGGACGCCACGGTCCGATCGCATTGATGATGATCGCACTCGCGGTCCTGCTGATTGCTCTGGCGCGGCCTCGCGCGATGATTCAGGTCCCTACGCTCGTCGAGACCGTGATGCTCGCGATCGACACCTCCGGCAGCATGCGGGCCGACGACATCAAGCCCACCCGCATCGACGCGGCGCGCCAGGCTGCCGAACAATTCATCGACAAGATGCCGTCGCGGGTTCGGATCGGTCTGGTCAGTTTCGCCAGCACGGCCTCACTCATCCAAGCCCCTACGACCGAGCGCAACGATCTCCTGCGCGCGCTCGACGCCCTGCCTCTGCAGCGAGGTTCGGCCCCTGGTTCGGCCATCCTGGTCAGCCTCGCCGAACTCCTGCCCGGCGCGGGGATCGAGGTTCAGAAAATCATCAACGAAGCAATGGGACAGGGATCCGGGCGCGCACCCGGCGGCACCTCACTTGACAGCCGCAGCGCTACGGCCGCCAACCAGTCATCGGCCGACTATTCACCGGGATCGAACCGCAGTGCGGCGATCATCCTGCTCACCGATGGCGAGGGGAACATCGGGCCCAAACTGCAGGACATGGCAGAACTCGCAGCGAGGCACGGCGTTCGCGTCCACACGGTGGGCATTGGCACCCGTGAAGGGGTGACGCTGCGCGCGGAGGGGATGTCGATGCGGGTACGTCTCGGTGAGGACAGCTTGCGCAAAGTCTCAGACACCACGCTCGGTGAATATTTCGCGGCTGACACCGCCTCGGAACTCGGTCGCATTTACCAATCGCTCAGCAGCCGAATCGCCTTCGAGCGCAGGCAATCCACCGAGGTGACCGGCGTGTTCGCCGCCGTGGCCGCCGCGCTGATGCTGCTCGCGGCGGGTGCCTCGCTGCTGCGCACCGGGCGCATCGCCTGAGGCTCGGGCGCACAAGCCGGCCCCCCGCACGGCGACTGCGCCCGCGCCGACTGGACGGTCAGTCGAGCTTGATGCCGGCTTTCTGAATCAGGGTGGTCCAGTTTGCGATCATCGACTGCATCATCGAGGTGTGCGCGGGGGGCGAATTGCCAATCGGAACGAAACCCGCCTTGGTGAGCCGGTCGATCACCTCGGGCTCCTTCAGGGTGCGGGCAATATGTTCACTGACCTGAGCGAGGATGGGCGCGGGCGTGCCTGCCGGTGCATACACCCCCCAGTAGCTGCTGGCATCGACGCCGTCCAGTCCCTGTTCGGAGAATGTCGGCACTTCAGGCATCGCCGTACTGCGCACGTTGCCGGTCACGGCGATCGCACGCAGCTTCCCCCCCTCGACATGGGGACGGGCGGTGCTGATGCCGGCAAACTGCATTTGCACGTGGCCAGCCAGTTGATCGACCATCGCCGGCCCCGTGCCCTTGTACGGGATATGTGCAATGTCGACGCCCGCGGCAAGCTTCATCAGTTCGGCAGCCAGATGCGTCGAGGTGCCATTGCCACCTGAGGCGTAATTGAGCGCGCCCGGCCTTGATCGGACAAGCGCGAGCAACTCCTTCAGATCGCGGGCGGGCACCGAGGGATGAACGACCAGCAGCACCGGGCCGCTCGCCACCATGCTGACGCCAGTCAGGTCGCGCACCGTGTCGTAGGGGAGCTTGCGCAAACCCGGGTTGGTCAGGATCGCGCTATCCATGGCAAGCAGCGTGTAACCGTCGGCGGGCGCGCGGACCACCTGATCCGTACCCGGCACCGACCCGCCGCCCGGGCGGTTCTCGACAACAATGCTTTGACCGAGCGTACGGGACAGGCTGGGCTGAATCGCACGGATGAGAATGTCGGTACCGCCACCGGTACCGTAGGGAATCACGATCCGAATCGGCCGGGAGGGAAACGCCTGACTCTGAGCGACCGCGGGTGCGAGCGCGAGCGCGGACGCGCCGAGCGCAGCCGCCACCGCCTGACGCCGGGATTTCAAAAAACGCGTGTTGTCATTCATCTCATGCACTCCTTGGAAAGGGAAAGAGTAAGGTGGAGCCACCCGCGGGTCTCACATGAATCAGCGACTGCGGCCGCAGTCGCCCGAGCGGGCACCGTTTCGGTCCAGGAAATCAAGCAACAATCCAACACAACGATCGGCATAGCCGTCGCAGATGTTGTGAGCGCCGGTATCGATCAGGGCCAGTTCGCTGCCTCGGATGCGGGCCTGCATGTCGGGATAGGCACTCGCGTGACCGATGCTCTCACGCCCGGCTGCAACGATCAGGGTCGGGGCCTGAATGGCGCCAAGCTCATCCATGAAGTCGTGTTCGCACATGTGCAGCACAAAGCGCGCGATGAATGCCGGATCGTTGGACCCCGCCTGCGTGATGAACCAGCGAACGAGATCGGGGTCGGCACGCTCGTCAAAGCGCTCGGAGATCGTCTCGGCGAGAAAAGTCGCAAGGCCGCGCTCGGCAATCTTGGGGACCCAGGTCGGGGCGTGGCTGTGCTTCAGACCCGGTGTCGAGCCGAACAGCGCGAGCGAGCGCACGCGTTTCGGGTGCTCGATGGCCAGCCGCTGTGAGACATAGCCTCCGGCCGAGTTTCCGACCAGATGCACCGATTCGATACCCAGGTGATCGAGCAACTCGATCACGTCGCCCACCAGGTGCCCGAGCGAGAACGGCTGGGACGCGGCGGGAATCTGAGACCGACCGTGGCCCCTCAGATCCATCCGCAGGACACGATAGCGGGCCGCGAGCGGCGGCATCCATCTGAACCAGCGCTCGGACGAACCCATTGCGGCGTGGAGCAGCAGCACGGTGTCGGGCGAGGACCACGGTGCTGTGAAGCCATCGAGTTGCCAGGCGAGACTAAAGCCATCGCGATTGAGAAACTGATTCACGCAAGCACTCCACGAGACGGATGGAAGGCGAAAGTATCGTCGAGGGCGGCAGTCGAACTCAAGCCGACCCCATCCGGGGCCTTGCACTCGACGGCCTGAACAACGAAACTTGGGGCATGGACTCCAGTCGCCCACCTGCCCCCGCCGACCACCCGGCGCTCTGCACTCCAGGCAACGCGCTGGGCATCGCGTCACCGTTCCGATGGCTTGCCAAGGGCGCGGCCGATCTGGCCGCACGTCCCTGGCCCTCACTCTTCTACGGCGTCTGTTTCGCGGCGATGGGCTGGTTGCTGGGCTGGGCCCTGCGCACCTCGCCCGGCCTGATGATGGCGCTGACCGCCGGATTCCTGCTGGTGGGGCCGTTCATGGCGATCGGCCTCTACGAGGTCGCCCGCTGTCGTCAGGCGGGCGAAGCCTGCGATCTGTTCGTATCGACCACCGCCTGGGGTCGCAATTTCACCAATCTGGCCATCATGGGCGTGGCGCTCGGTGTCATTCTGGCGCTCTGGGCCCGTTCGAGCATGTTGCTGATCGCCGTGTCCTTTACCTGGGAGGTCCCCTCCACGCTGGCACTCGTGCAGGGCATCCTGGCTGGCGAGCACCTCGAATTCGCAATCGCCTGGCTCGCCGTGGGTGGACTCTTCGCCGGACTGGTGTTTTCCTTCACGGTCATTGCCATCCCGATGATGCTGGATCGCGGCACCGATGCGATCAGTGCCATGCTCGCCTCGGTGTCGGCCACGCTCAGATACTTCCCGATGATGATGGTCTGGGCGGCCTTGATCGTGAGCCTCATCGTGGCGGGTTTTGCGAGTTTCTTTGTTGGCCTGATCGTGACCGGGCCGATCGTCGGTCTGGCCAGCTGGCATGCCTACTGCGAGATCAGCGCGGCCGCCGAGAACACCACAATTGCCAACTAGTGGGCCGCAACGCCGCCGCCCGGCAGTTCGCCGCCGCGACCGGCCCGTCGCGATTTATTTGTCATAGATCATTTACTTTTTGAATTGTCAGGGTAAACTTACAGATTAGTGTGACCCACATGCCCAAGTGGAGGGCTGCTTGAACGGATCCACATCTCGGAAACCCCTGCGGAATCGTCCGCCGCCCAGGCTTGCCCTGCCCGAACGCTATGCGAGCACGGTCGAGCACAGTCGCGTGCACCCCGGGATCGACGGTGCGTATATCCAGGCGCTGGCCAATGCGGCGCTCGATCCGGATCCAGCCCATTTTGACCAGGCCGCGCAGCGGCTGCTCATGCGTTGCCGGGATGCGGAGCAGTTTCTCGAGGAGGCGGTCAGTGGCGCAGCCATGGCGCTCGGGGCCTGGTGCGATGGTCGTCAGATCGAGCTCGATGCCGTATCGATCGCAGCCGCAAGGCTCGAGGAATTGGTATTCGAGATTGCCGACGCGCACCTCAGCAAGAGTCCGGCAAGCGGCGCCGCCTGGTCGATCCTGCTCACGCGCGCACCCGGCAGCCTGCACACCCTGGGCTCGTTCATTGCCGCCGAGCTCTTCAACTGGCACGGATGGGCAGTGATCGCTGGACCCGGTCTCGAGGGTGAGCGGGTGATCCGCACGCTGGCGAGCGAGCACGTAGACGTTCTGGCTGTCACGGTTTCAGAGGAGCGTGACCTGCTGGCCGTCCATCGGCTCATCTCACATTGCCGGTCCGTTTCCCGCAACCCTCGCCTGATCGTCATGGTGGGGGGCACCCAGGCTTTCCTGCGCGCCGACCTGGCGGCTGAGGTCAACGCCGACCTCGTGGCGACCCACGTCAGCACCGCGCGTCTGCAGCTCGCCGAGCGCCTCCGGGACCTGAGCATTGCGGCGACCTGAGCTGGATCGACTGATCGATCACGGGCACAACTCAGCCCGCGACCGTGGCGCAATGACGCTGGGGTCCGACCCGTTCAAACTTGACTCGAGATTCGCCCAGCATGTCAGCCCTGCCTTCGTACCCGTTCAACCGCACCTGTCCATTCGACCCACCCGAAGCGCTGCGAGAGGCGCGTAGCCAGCAGCCGGTTCTGGCAGTCCGGCTCTGGAACGGCGAGCGAGCCTGGGTACTCACCCGCCAGCAGGAAATTCGCCAGGTGCTCGCCGATGACGAACGCTTCAGCGGTCGCTTCGGGCAACCCGGATTCCCGACCGTGACGGCCGCACGCGTCGCGGTCGATCAGAATGAACGTGCCTTTGTTGGCATGGACAACCCGGATCATGACCGATTCCGTCGGATGTTCACGCAGGAATTCAGCGTGCGACGGATGCTCGCCCTCCAGCCCCGTATCACTGAAATAGCCGAGACGCTGGTGGACGAGATGATCGCTGCAGGCCCCCCGCAGGACCTGATCGGGATGCTGGCGGTCAAGTTCCCTTCGCTGGTGATGTCGCTGCTGTTTGGCTCGCCTTACGAGGACCATGAGTTCATCATCACCTGCGCGGCGGCGCGACATGGGCTCACTCAGTCGGTTGACGAGGCCGAGCGGCGCGCCCGTGAGCTCGCCGCCTACGTCGGGCGCCTGATCGACGCGCGAATAGCGGAGCCGCGCGACGACATGCTGTCGCGCATCATTGCCGAGCATGTCCGACCCGGTCACCTCAGCCGCGATGAATTCGCCGAGATCGGGGCAATGATCCTGCGGGCGGGTCACGACACGACCACCAACATGATCGGCGTCGGCACTTTGCTCCTGATGCGTGACGATGCACTGCGGCAGCGACTGATCGCGCGCCCGGCCGATATTCGTGGGACCGTCGAGGAATTTCTGCGCTATGTGAGCCCGGTCCAGTTTTCGCCGCGCCGGGTCGCACGGGTCGATGTCGAGCTTGCCGGCGTGACGATCCGCGCGGGCGAGGGCCTCTTCATTTCCCTTCCGTCGGCCAACCGGGACGAGTGCGTCTTTGAGCGAGCCGACCAGATCGACATCGATCGCGACAACAGTCGCCACCTCACCTTCGGATTTGGCATCCATCAGTGCCTCGGTCAGATTCTCGCCCGCGTCGAACTGCAGGCCGTATTCACGGTCCTGCTGGCCAAACTCCCCGCCCTGGGACTCGCCGTGCCCCAGGATGACATACGCTTCAAGGACGACATGCAGATCTATGGGGTCCACAATCTCCCGGTTCGATGGCCGGTCGCCGCCTGATTGGGCCACGAACCCGCCCGAAATGAAGGGTCATCCGGGGTTACACTTCGGACTTTTGAGCAGGACGCGTCAAGGGGGATAGATTGAAGGTGATCATCGACGAATCGAAATGTGTGGGCGCGGGCCAATGTGTATGGGTCGCGCCTCAGGTGTTTGACCAGCGCGAGAGCGACGGTATCGTCGTGCTCCTTCAGGCTGAACCCCCAGCCGACCTGCACGATTTTGTGAGGGAAGCCCTTGCGGTCTGTCCGGCCGCAGCCATCCGTATCGAGAAATGATCCACAAAGGAGACTGTTCATCATGATTAAACGTACATTGATCAAGTCGCTCGCCTGCGTACTCGTCGCCGGGACCGCAGGTGTTGCAGCCGCACAGGAGTTTCCGTCCAAGCCGATCCGCATGGTCATTCCCTTCCCGCCTGGAGGTGGTACCGATTTCGTCTCACGGATCGTCGGCACCCGGCTCGGCGAAGTCACCGGTTGGAACATCATCCTCGAAAACCGCCCGGGCGCCGGCGGCAACATCGCGATCGAGTCGGTGTCCAAGGCGCCCGCGGACGGCTACACGATCGTCATGGGCCAATCCGACAACATGATGCTGGGCCCCTACCTCTACAAGACCCTGACCTACGACTCGGTGAAGAGCTTCGCGCCGATCGCGTCGGTGTCGGTGGCTCCGCTCGTCATCGTGAGCAAGGTGGGGGGCACGATCACGGACCCGGTGTCGATGATCGCCAAGGGCAAGACCGCTCAGGGGCTGCTCTGGGCGCAGGCCGGAAACGGCACGCTGGGACACCTGTTCGGCGAGCAGTTCAAGGACGTCGCGGGCATTCGGCTCACCCAGGTCCCCTACAAGGGAGCCGCCCCCGCGATGACCGATCTGATCGGTGGTTCAGTCGACGTGGCCATTCTGTCGATCGGTTCGGTCATTCCGCATATTCGCTCGGGTCGGGTACAGGCGGTCGCCGTCACCTCCGCGAAGCGCTCCCCGGTTCTGCCTGAGATCAAGACCATGGCCGAGGGCGGACTGTCCCAGATCGATGTCAATGTCTGGCTCGGCCTGTTCGCGCCTGCCGGCACGCCCGCTCCCATCATCAACCGCCTCAACGAAGCCGTGAACAAGGTGTTGAAGGATGCCGAGGTGGTCAACAAGATCACCTCTGCCGGCGTGTCGATGGGCGGTGGCACACCCGAAGCGTTTGCTGCTTTCGTCAAGACCGACTACGCACGCTGGGGTGAGATCGCTCGCAAATCGGGCGTGAAGCTCGACTGAGCACGCCGCATCAGGGAGTGCCGTCTTGCAGCTGGAAGGTATCCGGGTCATTGACTTGACCCGCATTCTGTCGGGCCCGTTCTGTTCGATGTTCCTCGCCGACATGGGGGCCGAGGTCATCAAGATCGAGGACCCCGATGGGGGAGATCCGATTCGGTCGCAAGGGGGCGCCACCCCGGACGGATACTCGCTCTACTTCGCGAGCTTCAATCGCAACAAGCGATCGATCACGCTGGATCTGCGCAGCGACGCAGGCAAGGAAGTCCTGCGGCGCCTGATCTCAGGCGCCGACGTGTTGGTCGACAATTACCGACCCGGTGTGTTGGATCGGATGGGTTTCGGACGTGAGGCGCTACGCTCGCTCAAGCCCGATCTGGTCGTTGCGCACGTCACGGGTTTCGGCATGGACGGCCCCTACGCAGAGCGGCCGGCCTTCGATTTCATTGCTCAGGCCATGAGCGGTTTCATGAGCGTGACGGGTGCGGGCGATGGGCCCCCGATGCGCGCTGGACCGCCGATTTCCGACCTCGTGGCGGGCGCCTATGCCGCGATGGGGATACTCGCTGCCCTGGTTCGAAAACAGCGCACCGGCGAGGGTGAGGAACTCAGCACGGCACTCACCGACGGCATGGTCAGCATGCTGGCCTTCATGGCGAGCAATTATTTTGCGACGGGCCAGCTTCCGGAGCGCACCGGCAATGATCATGGGCTGGTGGCGCCCTACGGTTTGTTCGAGGCGAGCGACGGACAGGTGGCCATCGCACCGAGCAATGATGCGGTCTACTTCAAGCTGCTGGATGCATTGGGTATTCCGGAGCTTCGCGACCACCCCTCGTTTCGCACGCCAGCCGACCGATTCTCGCGCCGGCCCGAGATCAACCAGTGCATCAACGAGATCACCCGCACGCGCCCGATCGAACACTGGATGAGCGTGCTGAACGCGGCAGGCGTACCCTGCGGTCGTGTCCTCAACCTCCAGCAGGTGTTCGACGACCCTCAGGTGCGCCATCAGCAGATGCGGCTCACCATCGACCACCCGCTTCACGGGCCGATGGACGTACTGGGCTTTCCCATCAAATTTCAGGACGCCCCCTGCCGCATCCATCGGCTTCCGCCCGAGCTCGGCGCCGATACCGAAAGCGTACTCGGCGCACTGGGCTACGAGTCCGATCAGATCCTTGCCTTGCGCGACGCACGGGTCATCTGATCCGTAGAACCTGGGAGAGACTTAGCATGCACCCTCTGGACAATCAATCCGAACGTTTCGTTCTCGTCACCGAATCCGGCACGCGGGATGGCTTTCAGTCCGAAAAGGCCTTCATCCCCACCGAAACCAAGATCGCGGTGATCAATGCCATGATCGACGCCGGGGTGCGCTCGATCGAATCGACCTCCTTCGTATCCCCGCGAGCGATTCCTCAGCTCGCCGATGCGGCCGAGGTGCTTGCGCAAGTCGACCGCCGTCCCGGCGTCCGGCTCACTGCGCTGGTCCCGAACGCCCGAGGTGCCGAGCGGGCCGCCGCGGCACAGGTCGACGCGATGATCTGCTTTGTGTCGGCAAGCGAGAGCCACTGTCAGGCCAATCTCAACAAGTCCATAGACGCTGCACTGGCCGACGTCGCCGAATTTCTGCCCATTGCCCAGCGCTACGGCATCACCGTTCGGGGTGCCATCGCCACGGCCTTTGGCTGTCCGTTCGAGGGCGAAGTCAGTCCCGACGCCCTGCTGCGCGTGGCCGATTTCTACCACCGGCATGGCATCAACGAACTGACCCTGGGCGACACCACAGGCATGGCCACGCCACCGGTGGTCGAACGGGCGGTCAGCGCACTGCTCGGCCGTTTCCCGGACCTTCGGATCGCCCTTCACTTCCACAACACCCGTGGGGTCGGTCTCGCCTGTGTCATGACAGGCCTGCAGTTGGGCATCCGCGAATACGAGGCGGCAATTGGCGGCCTGGGTGGCTGCCCCTTCGCGCCGGGAGCCTCCGGCAACATCTGTACCGAGGACCTGGTCTATCTGCTTCATGAGTGCGGCTACGAAACAGGCATCGATCTCGAGAGGCTCTGTGAAGTCGCGCGCCAGGTTGAGCAGGTAATCGGTCGCCCCCTCCCCGGACAGGTCATGAAGGCGGGTCCGCGCCTCAAACGCACCCCGCTCGATCAGGTCCGCCGCGCAGTCGGTTGAGAAAAAGGAGCGCGCTCGGCGCGCGCGCGGTCAAGCACGCGGGGCCGTCAGCTGGCCGGTTCGCTCCATCAAACGAACCAGCGACCACAATGAGTGATTGGCCGGGGTGGGAATCCCCAGCGCTCGGCCGTCGCGTACGATCTGTCCATTGATCCAGTCGATTTCCGTGGGACGTCCCCGCGCCAGATCCTGGGCAGTGGACGAGCGCTGACGCGGCATGGTCTGGGCAATCCGCCAGGTTGCCCCCTCGATGTCGTCGGTGAATCGCACGCCCTGGGCGTGGCCCACCGCGACGACTTCGGCGACGAGCGTGCGCATCAGATCGCGAATATCGTCCAAGGCGGTGAGCGTCGCGTAGTCGAGCTGGGTGATCGCCGAAATCGCGTTGTAGGCGCAATTTGCCATGAGCTTGCTCCACATCGCATCAAGAACGCGGTCGGACACCTCGACGCCAACCCCCGAGGCACGAAATTGCTCAGCGATGGAATCGAGACGCTCGGGCCTGATCGGCCGCGCGGACCAGGGTCCCATCACCAGCGCGCCACCCCCCAGATGGGTGACCTCGCCGGGCGCCGAGAGATCAGTGGCCAAGTACACCACGGTCGGCACCACGGCACAATCGAGCTCGGCAGCAATCGTGGCGGGATTGGCCACCCCGTTCTGCAAACTGAGAATGGCGCAATCCGGCGAGACAAGCGGCTTGAGCGCCTGAGCGGTGGACAGCGTATCGCGGGATTTGACGCAAAGCAGGATCAGGTCCGCACCCTGAGCGGACGCCAATTCGGTCGAGGCCTGCGCCGATACGGTCGTCACCGAGTCACCGCTTCGAACTCGCAGACCCTGCTCGCGGATCGCTCGAACGTGAGCGTCCCGGCCAATCAGGACGACCGGGTGACCCGCTTGCGCCAGCAAGCCGCCGTAAAAACTCCCCACCGCGCCCGCACCGACGACTGCAATCCGATCCATGGCCTCCCCCGTTCGAGCGATAATCAGGTTTTTGCCCGATCGGCACTGTACCCCAATGCAACAGCTCCCTCGCGACCATCTCAGCCAGCATCTTCACTTCATCGACAACCGAGGGCTTGCGTCGATTGATCAGCAAACTCTCGACATGATCAACCCATCATCTGGCCAGATCAGCTCGACGATTGCGCGCGGGGGCGCCGGCGACATCGACCGCGCCGTTCGCAGCGCGCGGGCAGCCTTTGAGGGCCAATGGGGCCGCTTCTCGGCGATCGAGCGGGGACGGGTCCTCAGACGGCTTGCTGATGCGGTACTCACCGATCAGGAGGCACTCGCCCAGCTCGAGGCGGAGGACACCGGCAAACCGATTCGGCAGGCACGTGCCGATGCGCTTGCGCTTGCCCGCTATTTCGAGTTCTACGCCGGGGCGGCCGACAAGCTGCACGGCGAGACACTGCCCTCTGCGGCGGGCCTCACGGTACTCACGATCCGCGAACCCCACGGCGTGACAGGCCACATCATCCCGTGGAACTATCCGATGCAGATCTTCGGGCGCTCGGTCGGGGCGGCGCTTGCCACCGGCAACGCCTGCGTAGTGAAACCCGCCGAGCTCGCCTGTCGCTCGCTGCTGCGCACGGCAGAGCTCGCAGCCGCAGCGGGACTGCCTCCGGGCGCGCTGAACATCGTCACCGGCCTGGGCGCCGAGGC
>Ga0169931_10003913_pt1 | contig 23413 bp, 21 predicted proteins | sample Kivu_15m_20L_FD_129675 | JGI IMG/M metagenome (GOLD analysis project Ga0169931, IMG submission 129675) | Freshwater microbial communities from Lake Kivu, Western Province, Rwanda to study Microbial Dark Matter (Phase II) - Kivu_15m_20L... | ecosystem: Environmental > Aquatic > Freshwater > Lake...
CGGTGTGGTCGGCGGTGGAGGCGGTGTGGTCGGCGGTGGAGGCGGTGTGGTCGGCGGTGGAGGCGGTGTGGTCGGCTGAGGCGGTGCGAGCGTCGAGCTCGGGGCCACCGGCGCGGTGGGGCGCGGCGGCGGGGTCGGTGCCGCAGTGGGGGTTGGGGTCGTCGTCGTGGTCACCGAGTCGGGCCCCGGAGTCGGCGGCGCGGAGGTCGGCGGCGCTGAGGTCGGCGGCGCGGGCGCCGGAGGCGCCACCGACGCCACGGTCGTCGCATCGACTCGCGACCCGGTGGGCGGGCTGGTCGGTTCGTTCGTCGGGGCACCCGGTGCCGTGGCGACGGGTGCCGTCCCGGCCGGCGTGCCCACCGGCGCAGGCGGGGACGCCGAAGCTGCCGGGTCGAAGTGGGCGATCGTCGCGGTGGCGGCAACGGTGCTCGCAAGGGCGACCGCACCGCTGATCCGGCGCGCTCGTCGGGCGGGCCGCGGGCGAGGCGTGTGTGCACGCTGCATGCTCGGCGGGTTCTCCATCGCGCTCCTCGTGGTGGCAGGGCCGGGGAGTAGTTCGAACGGCTCCCCTCATCTCACTCTCAGTGATACCAGTTACTCGTAGCGTTCGATCAGGTATCCCTCAACCTGGTGCACACGGCGGCCGGATTCCCGGATAGTCCTCGCCATGCCCGTCAACACGAGTGACGCTGCACACCTGCTTCGGAGGGCCGGATTCACCGCCTCGCGGGCCCAGGTCGTCGCGGCGTCCGCCCTTTCGCTCCCGGACCTCGTCGAGCAGGTCCTCACCACCCCACTCGCCCCGGTGCTGCCCGACGACCCGGCCTGGGTGACCACGCCCCCGCCGTCCACTCACGGTTGGGTACCTGAAGCCCAGCGCTGGTGGCTGAATCGGATAGTCGCGTCGACGACGCCGCTCGCCGAGCGGATGACCTGGTTCTGGCACGGACACTTCGCCACCGAGGTCGGCAAGGTCTACAACCGGTTCTGGCACCTGCGGATGCTGCGGCTCTTCTACGACCAGGGCTTCGGGAGCTTCCGCAACCTGTGCAAAGCCGTGAGCGTCGAACCCCTGATGCTGGTGTACCTCGACAACAACCGCAATGTGAAGGGCAAGCCGAACGAGAACTTCGCCCGCGAGTTGTTCGAGTTGTTCATGCTCGACGTCGATCAGTACAGCCAGACCGACGTGGCCGAGTCGGCCCGGGCCTGGACCGGGCACACCGTCGTCGGAACCTCGTACCAGTTCGTCGCCGCCAAGCACGACCCTGCGCCCAAGACGATCTTCGGCACGACGGCGACGTTCAACGGGCCGGCGGTCATCGACCTCGTGTGCGACCACCCGACCAAGCGGATGACGATGGCCCGCCACCTGGCCGGCAAGCTCTGGCGGTACTTCGCCGGTACGGTCCCGACCCCGGCGGTCCTCACGGCCCTCGCGCAGGCGTTCCTCGACGGTGGGCTCGAGGTGCGGGCGCTGTTGCGGGCACTGTTCAACCGGCCCGAGTTCTACCTGCCGACCGTCAAGGCGGGGCTCCTGCGCAGCCCGGTCGACTTCGTCGTGGCCTCGTTCCGTCATTCGGGCCTGGACATGGCCGGGCTCTCGCCCCTTCCTCGGCTCGGACCGATGGGTCAGGTCCCGTTCTCGCCGCCCGATGTGTCGGGCTGGGGCGCCAACGAGTACTGGCTGGCCACGAACTTCGTGGCGGAACGGATGGCCTGGGCCGGTCAGGTTGCCCGCCGGATGCGGACCGTGAACTCGTTCCCCTTCTCGCCGAACGGCAAGACGGTACCTGCCGCAGTAGCCGAAGCCCTCGAAGCATTCGGCGTGCTCGAACCCTCCGACCGGACCGTCGCCGAGTTGTCGGTCTGGCTGGCAGATGCACGTCAACACGGGTGGGACCAGGCCCGCGGCCTGGCCTACCTCATCCTGGTCAGCCCCGAGTTCCAGCAAGCCTGAAAGAGCGCGAGATGTCCTCAGATCCCGAGTTCCCCGAGATCCTCCGGGCGCTGTCGGTGCCCGAACCGCCCACCCGTGCGACCCTGTCCCGCCGCCGGTTCCTGGCCGGTACCGCCCTGGGTGCCGCCGGACTGCTGGCCGCCCCGGCCCTCCTGCGCTCAAGCGAGGAGCGTGAGGCGTGGGCGGCGCCGCCCATCGGACCGACCGACGGGATCCTGGTGCTGGTGATGCTCGCCGGTGGCAACGACGTGCTCAACACCGTCGTCAAGGTCGACGACCCCACGTACGTCACCGCCCGCCCGACGATCGCGTTGAAGGCCGAGGAGGTCCACCCGCTCTCCGGCGGTCTCGGCCTCCACCCGAGCCTGACCTTCCTGGCTGGTGAATTCGCGGCCGAGCGGCTGGCCATCGTGCCGGCGGCCGGCTACACGCCGCCCAATCTGAGCCATTTCAGCTCGACCAAGCTGTGGTTCACGGGCACGGGATCGGAGACGGGCACGACCGGCTGGCTCGGTCGATGGCTCGACGGTCTGCCCGGCAACGACGACGTTTTCCGGGCGGTGACGATGGGATCCACGATCCCACTCTCGCTGATCGGCGCTCAGCGCCGAGCGACCGGGCTCGGGCTGAGTGCCCTCGACCGCGGCCTCGGCGCCGACGCGCAGGCGCTCGCCTCCTACGTAACGGTCGGCCGCTTCGCCGAGGGCCGGACCGCCGGTCTCACCTCCGCCGTGACCAAAGCCTTCAAGTCGGTGAACGACGTGACCACGGCGAGCGCTCCGCTGTACGCCGCGCCCACCACCGGCAGCTCGATTAACCGGCAGCTCACCATCGCGGCGCGCCTGCTCAACGCCGACCTCGGTGTGCGCGTGGTCAACACGATGTACGCGGGATTCGACACGCACGTCAACCAGTTCGCCGATCACGGTGCTCGGCTGAAGGAACTCGACGACGCGCTGGCCGGGTTCTTCCAGCTGTTGCATCCGCGGTGGCACGACCGGGTCACGGTGGCGGTGTTCTCGGAGTTCGGTCGGACTGTGGGGGAGAACGGATCATTCGGCACCGACCATGGCGCTGCGGGGGCCATGTTCGTGCTCGGCCGCAACGTGGACGGTGGCGTGTACGGCGCGCACCCGCTCGACACCGGCCGCGACGCGAACGGCCGCATGAACAGGGACGTCGACTTCCGCTCGGTGTGGTCGAACGTCCTCGAGCGCTGGTTGGCCGCCGACGCCCAAGCAGTGCTCGGGGCCCGGTATCCGGCAGTGGAGCTGTTCAAACGTGGACCGGGCACCCCGGAACCGGTGCGCATGCGACCGGCTTTCGAATCGACCACACCCATCCGGGTGCACGACTCACGCGACGGTGCCGGTCCGTTGGCACCCGGCGAGTCCCGGGTGCTGACCCTGGCCGGGGCCCGTGGGGTCCCGGCCGGCGTGACCGCCGTGTCGCTGAACGTCACCGTCGCCACCGCGACCGCTCCCGGGCATCTCACGGTGTATCCCGGCGGGCGCGAGCGGCCGGCGACGTCCAACCTGAACTTCCGGCCCGGGGCCGTCGTGCCGAACGCGGTGATCCTGCCGGTCGGCCCGGCCGGAGATGTCGTGCTCGGCAACTCGGACGGTGCGACCGACGTCGTGGTCGACGTGCTCGGGTGGTTCGTACCGGAACCGGTTCGTCCCGAGGCGGTGGGGTTCGCGCCCGTGACCCCCGCCCGGGTCTGCGATTCGCGCGACGGCGTCGGGCTGCGCCGGGCGCTCGGGCCGCGCGAGTCGGCCGCGCTGCGGGTCGCCGGGACCGCCGGCGTGCCCGCAGGGGCCGGCTCGGTCGTGCTGAACGTGACCGTCACGGACACGACCGCTCCGGGGTTCCTCACGGTGTGGGATGCCGGCTCTCCGCGCCCGCTGGCATCGAGCCTCAACTGGCAGCGGGGCGACACGGTCCCGAATCTCGTGATCGCTCCCGTGGGTACCGACGGGGAGATCCTGATCTACAACTCCGCCGGAAACACCCAGGTCGTGGTCGACGTGTTCGGCTACTTCGCCCAAGGTTGTACGGCGACGTTCACCGTCGCCGGACCCCGGCGGATCGCGGACACTCGGGTCGGTCTCGGTCTGCGGGGCGGTCGGGTCGGTGCCGGCGATGTCGTGGACCTGCCGATCGCCGGGTTGGGCGGCGTCCCGGCGGCGGCGGCCAACGCCGTGGTGATGAACGTGACCGCCGTCGACCCGACTGCGGCGTCGTTCGTGACCGCCTGGCCGGCGGGGTCGCGTCGACCGTGGGTCTCCAACCTCAACCTCGTTCCGGGTCGCACATCGGCCAATCTGGTCGTCGTTGCGCTCTCGGATTCGGGATCGGTGTCTCTGCTCAACAGCGCCGGGTCCACGGACCTCGTGATCGACCTCCTGGGCTGGTTCGGCCAGGCACCCGGGTGAGCGCCCGGTTCGACGGCAGCGTGCGTTACGGATAGGAAGGTGCCGATGAGTAGACCGGATCCTGCCGTTGCGGCCTGGTTAGCCGATCTCTCGCAGCGCTTGGGGGTCGACGCCCCGACGCCCGAGGAGATCGATGCGGTGCTCGCCCTCGCCGCAGTGGCGGCCCGGGGATCGGCGCGCCAGGCGGCGCCGGTCGCCTGCTGGCTGGCGGCCCGGGCGGGGGTCGGCCTCGAGGATGCGTTGGAGTTCGCTCGTTCGATCCCGCCCCGAGCTGCAGGCTGAACCGATGTCTCAGGCGGCCAGCCCGCCGAGGCGGATCTCCGAAATGGGCGTGTAATCGAGTTCCGGATCTGCGGTGGTAGCCACCACCTCGACGGTGATCGTCTTCGTGACGACGTCGACGGCGATCGATTGGATTGCTGGTCGATCCTCGAAGCTCTGACGGATCGCAGCGCCGCCATCGAAGATCCAGCGAACCTGGGTGACACGGCGCATCTGCACGAAACGATCGACCTTCGTGCAGGGATCGACCCGGGCATACCCGGGGAGCAGTCCGACCTGGAGCAGTCGCGTCGGCCGTTCGAGCGTGACTTGGACCCGCTGGCCGATCCCATCGCCGGGGACGCGCCACGCCGTCGTCGGGTCGCCGTCGACGACGAGCGCCGGTTCGTAGCTCACCGGGCGATTGCATCCCGTCACCGCCGGCGGGGCGGTCGCACTCGCAATCGCAGCGACGGCCTTGACCGGTTGCGGCTCGGCGGCCGGTGCCGTAGCGCTCGTCACGGGAGCACCACCGCCGGCACCGTCGCTCGCGTTCGGGGTCGGCTCGGGCGCGACCGGCGTCGGATCGAGCCGATCTCGCTTTGGTTCGTCGGGGATTAGCCGGCGGGCGTCTTCGACGCGTCCTTGATCCTCCGCCGCAGCCCAGAGCCGCCCAGCCGCGAGAACGGTCGAGGTGAGCAGGGCCGCCGTCAGCGCGACTCGCACCAGGGTCCGTATCGGCAGCGGCCGCGTCCGGGCGCCGCAGCGCCCGCAGCGCCGATCCGCCGACGTCAGCGGCCCACGGCAGTGGATGCAGTACATCTCAGCGGCATCGTCGCGCAGCGCAGCAGTTCCTTGGCGTCGAGCCGGCTCAGGCGAGCGCCTCGGGGAGCGGGGCGGCGTGCACGATTGCCAACTGCCGCGTCGCCCGGGTGAGTGCGACGTACAGCGCCCGGAGCCCTTGTGGCTCGTCAGCGACGATGCGTGCCGGCTCGACGACGACCACGCCGTCGAGTTCGAGACCCTTCACGAGCCCGACCGGCACCACGGTGACCGTCTGCTCGAGCCCGGAGCGCGTGGCCATCCCGTGATCGATCCCTGCTGCGGTCAGCGCCCTGGACATCACCGGGACGAGCCCGGCCGGCGTGAGCACGCCGACGGTGCCGTCGCCGAGATCGTCGAGCAGCACCCGGACGGCGGCCGCAACGTCGGCGCCGAGGTCACCGCCCGGCGCGACTCGATGGAAGCTCGGTGGCCGGTCGCCTTCGCGGACCGCCCGAGGCGCAGCCAGGCGGGGCGCTGCGACGCGCAGCACCCGGGCGGCGAGTGCCATGGCGGTCCCGGGGATGCGATAGCCGACGGTCAGTTCGGCGATCCGTGGGGCACGGCGGTCGGGAAGATGCGCAAGGACGTCGTCCCAATCGGCCGGGGCGTGCGCGCCGGTGGCCTGGGCGATGTCGCCGACCACGGTCATGGAGCCGTTGAGCGATCGGCGAGCGGCCATACGCAGTTCCATCGGGGTGAGGTCCTGCACCTCGTCGATCACGATGTGGCCGTAGGTCCGGATCTCGTCCTCCTCGGGGAGGCGGCCACGGCGGTCCGGCTTGGGACCGAGCAGCGCGCGGGCCTCGTCGAGCAGCGCCGCATCGCTCGCGGTCCACACCACGTCGCCGAGATGGTCGTGTCGCTGGCGGTACAGCGAAAGGTACTCGGCCTCGGTGAGCCATCGGGAGGCCGCCAGCTTCAGCAGGGCCCGCGAACCGAACAGGTCGTGGAGCAGTTGGGGTGGGGTGAGCACCGGCCACATCCGCTCGAGGGTCGTGCGGACCTCGTCGGTGTGCCGGGTGCGATCCCGCACGACATCGGGCTCGACGTCCTCGCGGGCCGATGCGGCCAGAGCGGCGAACACCTCCTGCTCGACGTATCGCCGGGCGGCGTTGTGGCGGCGGAACCGCCGCTTCGCAGCGAGCACGATCCGTTCGGACTCGGCGGCTCGCAGCCGGAGGTAGGCCGTGCCGAACGGAACCAGGACGTCCTCGCGAACCGGACGTTGGCGGTCGCGCACCGCCTTGCCGATCACCTCGGACATCCGCCCGTCGCCCTTTACCCATGCGACCCGGGCATCGTCGCGGCCGCCGAAGCGAACGTCGGGTACGAGGTCGGTCAGCACGACCTGCTCGACCCCGGACTCGCCGAGGGAAGGCAGGACTCGCTCGATGTAGCGCAGGAACAGCCGGTTGGGGCCGATCACGAGCACGCCCTGGTCCTCGAGCGGGAAGCGATACGTGTACAGCAGGTAGGCCGCCCGGTGGAGGGCGACGACGGTCTTTCCGGTGCCCGGACCACCTTGGACGACCAGCACGCCGGCTTGGGGGGAACGGATGATCTCGTCCTGCTCGGCCTGGATGGTGGCGACGATGTCGCCGAGCTGGCCGGTGCGCCCTCGTTCGAGCGCTGCGAGCAGGGTCGACCACCCCCGAATTCCCTCGGGCGCATCGGCTCCGATCCCGAGGTGGCCCTCGCCGAACAACTCGTCCTCGATGCCGACGATGCGACGCTCGGTCGACGCGAAGTGGCGGCGCCGGACCAGGCCCATCGGCTGGCGGCCGGTGGCCCGGTAGAACGGTTCGGCGACCGGCGCCCGCCAGTCGACCACGACGGGCTCCCGGTGCTCGTCGGACACGGCCAGGCGACCGATGTGGAAGCTCTCCACGGTGCCGTCGGCGTCGGTGCGGTCGATCCGGCCGAACACCAGGGCGTGCCGGTGCAGGTCGAGTTGGGTGAGGCGGGTGGAGATCGCCTCCTCGATCACCTCGGCCTCGTACCGGGCCTGGTGGGTGCCGCCGCTGCCGACCTCGGTGAGCGCCCGCATCCGCCACGCCTCGGCGCGGTCACGCTCGAGACACGCGTAGGCCCGGTCGAGGTGGGCTTGTTCGGCGGCGAGGTCCGGGTGATGCTGCATCGTGCGGTTGGCGTTTCGGGAAGGGGTGCAACCCTATCGGCCGACCGCGGGTGACGTGAAGGTCTACCCGTTGGCTGCAGCCGTCAGCGGCCGAATGCGGCGAGTCGTTCGGCCATGTCCTCGGGGACCCCGTGCGGATTGCGTCGCTCGTTGGCCAGCGCCTCGGGGCGCGGCAGCCGGGCACTGTCGGCGTAAAGGCGCTTGTAGATGCGGTTCGAGCCCCGGGACGCTGCGACGATCTCGGCGCACAGCGAGGCGATCGTGGCGTCGAGCGCCTCGTCGGCCACGCAATGGTCGACCAAGCCGATGGCCGCCGCCGTCTCACCGTCGATCCGGCGGGCGGTGAAGGAGAGCTCCTTGGCTCGGCTGCGCCCGACGCGTTCGGGCAGGCGCACCGACAACCCCCAGACCGGGACCAGTCCCCACTGGCCGTGGGTGTCGCCCAGTCGGGCCGACACCGAGGCGACGAGAAGGTCGCAACCGAGCGCGAGTTCGAGCCCGCCGGTGTAGCAGTGCCCCTGGATACGGGCGATGGTCGGCACGGGCAGGGCCTCGAGGGCGTCGATCGTGTCTGCCTGGTAGGTCGGTGTCGGCGCCCGCTCGCCGGCCGAGATGGCGGCCAGGTCGTTCCCGGCGCAGAACGCCCGGCCTGACCCAGTGAGCACCACGACGCGCACCGAGCCATCGGTGGCGATGGCGTCGAGATGGGTGCGCAGCTCGACGAACGACGCCGGCGTGAGGGCGTTCAGCTTCTCCGGACGGTTCAGGGTGAGCGTGCACACGCCGCCGTCGTCGTGGCGCAGGACCAGGGTCATGACCGCACGCTAGACCGGCCGGCCGCCGGCGATGCCTAGATCTCGATCGTTGTCCCGACCTCGAACACCTGGCGAGCCGGGAGGCTGAAGAACCGTGCAGCGCTTGCGGCCGTGCGGTTCTGGAGCACGAAGAGCTGTTCCCGTAGGGGGTTCATGTGGTGCACCGGAGCCGTCACCACCGTCTCCCTGCCGAGGAAGTACGTGATCGTGGACGGGTCGATCGGCTGTCCGCCGAGTGCGAGCCGACCAAGTTCGGTCGGGACGTCCGGCGTATCCATGAAGCCGAACGTCAGCAGGACCTGCCAGATGCCCGGTCCGACGCGATGGAACTCGGCCCGCTCCGGCACGGGCACCGAGGGCCGGTCGGCCGTGTCGATCGACAGCAGCAGGACCCGCTCGTGCAGGACCCGGTTGTGCTGCAGGTTGGCGAGCAGTGCCGGCGGCACCGCGCCGGCGTCCTTGAACAGGAACGCCGCCGTGCCCGGCACCCGCTCCCACAACTCGTCGGGGAGCGCCTCGATGAACGGTTCGATGAGCGTCTGGCCCCGCTTGATCTCCGAAGCGACGATCCGACGGCCGGTGCGCCAGGTGGTCATCAACGTGAACTGCACCACGCCGACACCCAGCGCGAACCACCCGCCGTGCGGGATCTTGACGACCTGCGCGACCAGGAAGGCCAGGTCGATGCCGAGCAACGGGAGGCCGACCGCGAGCACTCGCCAGCGCGGCCACGACCATCGGTGCGTCGCCACCCCCATGTAGAGCAGCGTGGTGATCGCCATCGTGCCGGTGACCGCGATGCCGTAGGCGGCAGCCAGCGAGCTCGACGTCTGGAACCCGATCACCAGCCCGATGCAGGAGACCATGAGGATCCAGTTGACGATCGGCACGTAGACCTGGCCCCTCTGATGTGCCGAGGTCTGCACGACCTTGACCCGGGGGAGGTAGTCGAGCCGCATCGCCTGCGTGGTCAGCGAGAACGCCCCCGAGATGAGCGCCTGGGATGCGACGACCGTCGCCGTCGTTGCGAGAACTACCAGCGGCCAGATCGCCCAGCTCGGCGCCATCAGGAAGAAGGGGCTCTCGATCGCTTCGGGGTGGTTGGCGAGCAGTGCGCCCTGCCCCAGGTAGTTGAGCATCAGGGCCGGGAACACGAGGGTGAACCAGCCGAGCTTGATCGGTCGGCGTCCGAAGTGGCCCATGTCGGCGTAGAGCGCCTCCCCGCCGGTCACGACGAGGAACACCGAGCCGAGCGCCCACAGCGCGCCCCAGTGATATTCGGTGAAGAAGTCGATCGCCCGCAGCGGGTTGAGGGCGACGAGCACCCCGGGGTTGGCCACGATCTGCTTGAGGCCGAGCACACCGAGGACGGCGAACCAGACCAGCATGATCGGCCCGAACACGCGGCCGATGCCGCCGGTGCCGCGCCGCTGGATCACGAACAACGCCGCCAGGATCACGATGGCGATCTCGATCACCACCGAGCGGAAGGCCTCGGTGGCCACGTTGAGGCCCTCGACAGCGCTCAGTACGGAGATCGCCGGGGTGATCATGCCGTCGCCGTAGAGCAACGCCGTGCCGAAGATCCCCAGTGCCGTGAGTACGACCGTCGTGCGCCCGGCCACCGAGCGCTGGAGCAGCGAGGTGAGCGCAAGGATCCCGCCCTCGCCTTTGTTGTCGGCCCGCATCACGAGCGCCAGGTACTTGATGGAGATGACGACGATCAACGCCCACACGGCGAGCGACGACGCACCGATGGCGCCCTGCTCGGTCACCTCGAGGTCGTGGCCGTCGAACGCCTCCCGGAACGCATAGAGGGGGCTCGTACCGATGTCGCCGTAGACGATGCCGAGCGCTCCGAGCGCCAGCCCGACGACGGCAAACCGAGCGGGTGCCGAGCGATGGTCGGCCGCCGGGGCAGTGGTCACGGAGCGCGAAGGGTACCCACCTCGGGGTGCCGTGTCCCGCTTCGCACCGTTAGCGTCCGGTGAACCGTCATGACTGCGCCTCTCGACACCCCCTTCCTGGCCGCCTGCCGGAGCGAACCCGTGGCGCACACGCCGGTGTGGTTCATGCGCCAGGCCGGCCGCAGCCTGCCCGAGTACCGAGCCGTTCGCGGGCCCGGCTCGATCCTCGATGCCATCGGCAATCCGGAGCTCTCCGCCGAGATCACTCTGCAGCCCGTCCGCCGCCACGGCGTCGATGCCGCCGTGCTCTACAGCGACATCGTGGTGCCGGTCGCAGCGATCGGATTCGGTGTCGACGTCGCCCCCGGGACGGGCCCGGTGGTCGACGAGCCCTTCCGGAGCGCAGCGGACCTCGCGCGGCTCCGTCCCCTCGAGCCGGACGTGGACACCCCGTACGTGCTCGAAACGTGCCGAATCCTCGCCCGGGAGTTGACCGTGCCGCTGCTCGGGTTCGCCGGCGCGCCGTTCACGGTGGCGAGCTACCTCGTGGAGGGCCGGCCGTCACGGACCTACACCCGCACCAAAGCGCTGATGTACGGCGACGAGGCTCTCTGGCATCAGCTCATGGAACGTCTCGCCGATCTGGCACTGGTGTCGTTGCGGTCGCAACTCGATGCCGGGGCACAGGCCGTCCAGCTGTTCGACTCGTGGGCGGGCGCGCTCGACCGCGACGACTACGAACGGTACGTCCAACCGCATTCGGCCCGGGTCCTCGCCGGCGTGGCGGCATCCCACCCGTCGGCACCGAAGGTGCACTACGGGGTCAACACCGGCGAGCTGCTCGGGTCGATGGCCGCAGCCGGCGCGGACGTGATCGGGGTCGATTGGCGGACCCGTCTCGACGACGCCCGGGCGCAACTCCCGGCCGGGGTCGGGGTGCAGGGCAACCTGGACCCCGCTGCCGTCGTCGCCGGCTGGCCGGCGTGTCAGGCCAAGGCCGACGCCGTGCTTGCGGCCAACGGCGGGCGAGCCGGTCACGTGTTCAACCTGGGCCACGGCGTGCTGCCCGAGACCGACCCCGGCGTGCTGACCGAACTGGTGGGCTACGTCCACGAGAGGACCCGTCGATGACCGCAACCCCCGATGCCGACCCCCGTACCGCAGTGCTGTTGATGGCGTACGGCACGCCGCGCACCCCGGCCGAGATCGAGCCGTACTACACCGACATCCGGCGCGGGCGGCCCCCGACCCCGGAACTGCTCGCCGAGCTCGTCGCCCGGTACGACGCCATCGGCGGCATCTCGCCGCTGGCGCAGCGGACCGAAGCGCAGCGGCACCGGTTGCAGGCGACACTCGACGACCGGATGCCCGGCGCGTTCGAGGTCGTGCTCGGTCTCAAGCATGCCCGCCCGTCGATCGAGGAGGCCGTCGAAGATCTCGCCCAGCGGGGGTTCCGCCGGCTCGTCGGCCTCGTGCTCGCACCCCATTTCTCGTCGTTCTCGATCGGCCAGTACCTCGGCCGCGCAGCGCAGGCTGCGGGTCCGCACGGGATCGAGGTGCTCGGCATCGAGTCGTGGCACCTGCTGCCGGCCTACGTGGAGTTCCTTGCGGCGGGTGTCCGCGCCGGGCTCGCCGAGCTACCGGCGCACACCCGGGTGCTGTTCACGGCGCACTCGTTGCCGCAGCGGATCATCGACGCGGGCGACCCGTACCCGGCGCAGCTCCGGGCCACGGCGCAGGCCGTGGCCGACCGGGTCGGGCTCGGCGCCGATCGGTGGTCGGTGGCATGGCAGTCCGCCGGCCGCACCCCCGAACCGTGGATCGGGCCGGACGTGCTCGAGGTGATCGGCGCGTCGAACGGTTGGGATGGGGTGCTGGTGTGCGCGTGCGGCTTCGTCGCCGACCATCTCGAGGTGCTGTACGACCTCGACCTCGAAGCGGCCGGGCACGCCGAACGGCTCGGTCTCGTCTTCGGACGGACCCCGGCGCTCAATGACGACGCGGCCACGTTCGCTGCGCTCGCCGGGCTGGTGATCGAGCGCACCGCCACCGGGTCGGCGTGAGTCGCGTTGCCGTAGTGGGCGGTGGCATCACCGGGCTCGCCGCCGCCCATCGCCTCGTCGGCTGGGGGCACGAGGTGGTCGTCCTCGAGCGCGACGATCGACTGGGCGGCAAGATCCGCACCTCGCCGTTCGCCGGGTTGCCCGCCGTCGACGAGGGACCCGACGCCGTGCTCGCGCGGGTGCCGTGGGCGGTGGACCTCCTGCACGAGGTCGGTCTCGGCGACGACCTCGTGAGCCCCGCCGTCGGGAAGGCCTACGTGTGGTGGGGTGGCCGGCTCCACACGATCCCCGACGGTCTCGTGCTCGGCGTCCCGGCCGGGTTGTTCGGCCTCGCCCGCAGCCGGCTGCTGTCGTGGCCCGGCAAGCTCCGCGCTGCGCTCGAACCGGTCCTGCCCCGCCGTGACGACGGCGACAGCCTCGGCCGGTTGATCCGGGCCCGGTTCGGCGACGAAGTGGCCGAACGGCTCGTCGATCCCCTCGTCGGCGGGATCAACGCCGGTGACGCCGACCGTCTGTCGCTCGCCTCCGTTCCGCAGATCGCGGCCGTGGCCGGCCGCAGCCGGAGCCTGCTGCGGGGCCTGCGCGCCCAGCCTGCCGCACCCCGAGGTCCGGGTCATCCGGTGTTCATGACCCCGCGCAGCGGGCTCGGCGCGCTCGTCGCAGCGCTCGGCGAGCGCATCGCCGCCGGCGGCGGCACGGTGCGCACCGAGACCGAGGCGCTGTCGCTCGAGCCCGCTGCGTCGGGTGGGTGGCGGCTCCGAGCGGCCGGACCGGGGGGCTCGACGTTCGATGCGACCTTCGACGGCGTCGTGGTGGCGACACCGGCGCATGTCGCGGCGCCGTTGCTCGCTTCGGTGAGTCCCGAGGCCGGTCGGCTGACGGGCGCGATCGAGCACGCATCGGTCGTGATGGTGACCCTTTCGTTCCCGGCCGCTGCGGTGCCCCGGGCGCTCGACGCGTCGGGCCACCTAGTGCCCAAGCCCGTCCAGCGGCACGTCACTGCGGCGTCGTGGGCGTCGACCAAGTGGGCGCATTGGCGGGTACCGGGACAGGTCCTGTTCCGCGTATCGGTCGGCCGTTTCGGGGACGAACACGCCGTGGACTGGCCAGATGCCGCAATCCTCGGGGCGGTGTCGGCCGATCTCCACGAGCAGCTCGGCATCGACACCGAACCGACGGCGGCGCGGATCACCAGGTGGCCGAAGTCGTTCCCGCAGTACGAACCGGGTCACGCCGGTCGCGTCGCTGCGATCGAGCAGGCGCTCGAGCGAGACGCCCCGGGCGTGCTGGTCGCCGGTGCGGCGTATCGCGGGGTCGGCATCCCGGCTTGCATCAACCAGGGTCAGCAGGCGGCCGCTGCAGTCGCCCGGCGACTTGCGAGTTGACGGCTCCCAGTGCGCAGAACCGTCCCGGTTTCCTAGGCTCAGCCTGTGCGACGGATCGCAGTGGCCCTGATGCTGCTCGCAGCGTGCGGTTCGGCCGAGGGCGCAGTGCCGGCGAGCCCGCCTCGCGCAACCGAACTGCCTCCCGAAGCGGTGATCCCGTCGCCGACCTCGGCGACCAGCCTGCCGCCGTCGGTCAGCATCGCCATCGCTCGAGCGGAATCGACGACCACCACGACGCAGCTGCCCACGACGACCGAGGCGGCGACGACGACCGAGGCGCCGACGACGACGGAGGCGGCCCCGCCGCCGATCCCGCAGCCGCCGCCCATCGAGACGCGCCCGCGCTGGGCAGGAGAGTTCGTCGGGCGAATCGTCGTCCCGAAGCTCGGGATCGACGCGCCGATGCACGAGGGCGTCGACATGACCACCCTCGACCTCGGCCCCGGATACTGGCCGGGCTCCGCCCGACCGGGTCAGAACGGCAACCTCGTCGTCGCCGGGCATCGCACCAGTCACACCAAGCCGTTCCGCTACATCGATCAACTCGAGCCCGGCGACGAGGTGCTCTTCGACGTCGCCGGCGCGCAGTATCGCTACGTGATGTCGGGCTACGAGATCGTCACCCCGGACCGGGTCGACATCATCAACCCGACCTCGACCCCGACGGCAACGCTATTCGCCTGCCACCCACCGGGCTCGACGCGTTACCGCTACGTCGTACGGCTCGACCTCGTCGACTGAACCTGGTGGTTCGAACGCCTCAGCCGAGGTGCGGCATCACCCGGTCGGCCACGTCGCGAAGCACCTTCTCCTTGCATGCCAACGGGGGCAGGATCATCACCTGGTCGAGGCCGGCCTCGTCGAGCGCACGCAGCCGTTCGACGAGTTGCTCGGCGGTGCCGACCAGGCAGGTGGCTTCGATCAGTTCGCGGGTGACGAACCGCTCCTCGTCGGGTTCGACCCAGCAGTTGTGGCCGCGGTGGATCCGCAGGTGCACCCGCTCGTCGGGCTCGCCAGCCATCGACGCGACGTAGTCCTCCCAGAACGCTTGCAGGTGCGGGCCGGGCGCCCGCCCGTACTGGCGCCACTGCTCGTAGGAGTAGTGCAGCGCTGCGATGGCGAACGCCCCCGCCTCGGCTCGCACGCGGTTGCTGCCCGCGGTCTCGCCGGGCTCGAGCACCACCATTGTGGTGAGCGACGCGATCGGGAAGCTGCGGCGGTCGATCGTGCGTCCCGCCGCATCCGCAGCAGCGGCGAGCCGGGCGCGGACACCGGCGACTGCGCCCGGATTCGGCGGGACGGATAGCACGGCGCCGTCGCCGTACGCACCGGCGATCTGTAGCGACTTTGGACCGAACGACGACACGTAGAGCGGGATCTCGGGCTCGAAGGCGACGAACCCGGCGTCGGGCATGAGGTGGCGGGTCGGTGCCGTGCGACCCCGCCAGGTCAGCTCGGTCTCCTCGCCGCGCAGCAACGGGCGGAGTTCCCGGAGATATCGCTCGAACTCGGCCATCGACATCGGTTTGTGGCCCATGACCCGCATCGCCGTGTTGCCGGTCCCGATCCCGCAGAACACCCGCCCGGGCGCGAGCCGGTTGATCGTCGCCATCCCCGACGCAAGGACTGCGGCCGGTCGGGTGCCGGCGACGTTCACGCCGGTGCCGATACGCACCCGGTTCGTTCGGTCGGCGACGAGCGCGAGCGTGGCGAACGGGTCGGACCACAGCATCTGGCTGTCGGCGACCCAGAGGTGCGTGTAGCCGAGATCCTCGGCCAGCACGGCGTAGTCGATGTCGTCGATCTTCGCGGCGATGCAGACCCCGAGCTCCATGACGTGCACCCTAGGTCCGGCCGGAGGCCTGACCGCCCGGGGGTGGGAGGGGGCAGGCAGAATCGCCCACCGTCATGGCGCTTCGACGACGACTCCCGGTGGCGGCGGCCTCCCTCGGCGCCGGGACGCTCGTGGCTGCGTCGTTACCACCGTGGGGGTGGTGGCCGCTCGCCTTCGTCGGTATCGCCGTGCTCGAACGGCTCGGGGCCGGGCGGTCCCGGTTGCGGTGCTTCGCGACCACCTGGCTGTTCGCCGTCGGCTGGCTGGCGCCGGGGATGGGGTGGATGTGGTCGTTCTCCGTGCCCGGCTATCTCGTGGCGACGGCGGCCTACGCGGCCTATCTCGGCCTGGCCGCGGCCGTCGTACCGCAGGGTGCGTGGCGGTGGCTCGCGCTGCCGGCGGCGGTCACGCTCGCCGAGGTGGTGCGGTTCAGCTTTCCCTTCGGCGGCGTCCCGCTGGCCAGCCTGGCCATCGGGCAGGTGGCCGGGCCGCTCGGCGCCCTTGCGCCGCTCGGGGGCGCGCTTGCGATCACCTGGGCCACGTTCGCCCTGGGGACGGCCCTGGGGGTTGCGAGCGAGGTCGTCGTCACCCGCCGGTTCCGCTGGCAGCCGGTCGCCGGGACCGTCGGACTGGTAGCCGTGGTGGTCGCAGCCGGGTCACTGGTCGACACCGACGTCGTCGGCACTCGGCGCCTCGCGCTCGTCCAGGGGGGCGGTGAGCAGGGCACGCGGGCGATCTCGACGCCGAAACGACTCGTGCTCGAACGGCACCTCGCAGCGTCGCAAGAGGTGCCGGCGGGGGTCGATCTCGTCGTGTGGCCCGAGAACGTGATCATCCCCACCTGCGCGCCCGTCGACGAGGTGGACGGCATCTGCCTGTTCTCGAACTCGCAGGAGCTGATCGAGGTGGCGGCGCTCGCCCGGCGGGTCGGTGCCCCGTTCGCGGTCGGCATCACCGAGGACGACGGGCCCGACCACTTCACCAATGCCCAGGTCGTCGTCCAGCCCGACGGCACGCAGACGGGGCGCTACGACAAGGTGCGGCGGGTTCCCTTCGGCGAGTACGTCCCGCTGCGGGCCCTGGTGGAGACGCTCGGCGCGCCCACCCGGCAACTCGTGCCCCGGGATGCCACGCCCGGGCCGGGTCCCGGGTTCGTCGAGGTGCCCGGCATCGGTCGGGTCGGCGTGGTGATCTCCTGGGAGGTCTTCTTCGGCGGGCGCGCTCGCGACGGGGTGGGTGCCGGGGGCGGCCTCGTGCTCAATCCCACGAACGGCGCCAGCTACGAAGGCACGATCCTGCAGTCCCAGCAGGTCGCGTCCTCGCAGCTACGGGCCCGCGAGACGGGCCGGTGGGTCGTCCAGGTCGCCCCGACCGGGTTCTCGGCGTTCGTCACCCCGGACGGCACCGTGCTCGACCGCACCGCGCAGCGCGAGCGCGCAGTCCGCGTGCAGGAGGTCGAGTTGCGACGTGGGCTCACGCCCTACGTGCGCTTCGGCGATCGGCCGGTGGTGCTCGCCGCGCTGGTTGCGGTGGCGGCCGCCTGGTGGGCGGCCCGTCGGCGCACGTCGGCGCCGCTCACAGCTCCACGAGCACCGTGACCGGTCCGTCGTTGACGAGCTCGACGGCCATGGTCGTACGAAAGCGGCCCGTTGCCACCGTCGCTCCAAGTCGGCGCAGCTCGTCGACGACGGCGGCCACCAACGGCTCGGCGTGCTCCGGGCGAGCCGCTGCGAGCCAACTCGGCCGCCGACCGGCGGACGTGTCGCCGTAGAGGGTGAACTGGCTCACGACGAGGATCTGACCGTTGGTGTCGGCGACCGAGCGGTTCATGACCCCGGCGTCGTCGTCCATCACCCGCAGGTGCCAGAGCTTGGCTGCGAGCTTCCGGGCCATGATCGTGTCGTCGGTGTGCGTCACGCCGACGAGCACGCACAGACCCGGCCCGATCTCGCCGACGACCTCGCCGTCGACGGTCACCGAGGCTCGGCTGACCCGTTGGACCAATGCGCGCACGGGCAGGCATCGTGTCAGACGTGTCGACGCTTGCCCGATTCTCCGCTGCCGGCGGGGTGCACGAGATCCCGCTGCCGGCTCCGGTCCCGGGCCGGTTGTGGGCGTGCGGGTTCAGCGTCGTGGTGCACGACCCAGCCGAGGCGCTCTCGGTGATCGGGGCCGACACGCTCGTGTGCCTGCTGGAGCGGCCCGAGATCGAGCGTCGATCCGATCGGTTCGCTGCATGGCTCGACGCGCCCGCCCCGTTGCAGGCGCACTGGTGGCCGATCGAGGATCACGGCGTCGCAGACGACGAGATCACGACCCGGTGGACCTCGATCCTGGCCGACGACCTCGCCGCCGGGCGCCGAGTGGTGCTGCACTGCGGCGCGGGGCTCGGGCGTACCGGTCAGCTCGCCGTGCTCGCGCTCGGTCGGCTCGGGATCGGCCTCGAGCAGGCGATCGCGCACGTCCGGCGGCATCGGCCGGGGGCCGGGCCGCAGTCCGACGAGCAACTCGCGCAGCTCCTACGGCTCGGTCGCCACCACCGAATCGACCGTGGCGACGACATCGACGGTGGCGACGACATCGACGGCTGATCGGCACGCCTCGATCCGGTAGTTGCCCGGCACCCGGACCCAGTCTCCGTCCCGCCAGGTCTGCATGGCGCGATCGTCGAGGCGGACCGTGACCGCGCTCGACGCGCCGGGCGCGAGGTCGACGGCCACGAACCCGGCGAGAACCCTCGCCTGCCACCGGTGCGGTGGGGTGACGTACACCTGCACGACCTCGCGTCCTGCCCGGGAGCCGGTGTTGGTCACCGTGATCGTCGCCTCGGTCGTTGTGGCACTGAACTCGTTCCAGGAGAACGAGGTGTACGAGAGTCCGTGGCCGAAGGCGAACCGCACCGGGATCGACCGTGCGGCATACCAGCGATGGCCGACGAACACCCCCTCGCTGTAGCGGAGCACGCCTCCCGGTCCGGGGTGATCGAGGTAGGCGGGAGTGTCGGACAACCGGTGCGGCACGGTCACCGGCAACCGGCCCGACGCGTCGACCACGCCGCACAGCACATCGGCGAGTGCATCGCCGAATTCCTGGCCGGGAAAGAAGGCTTGCACGACGGCGGCGACGTCGTCCGCCCAGTCCATCGTCACCGGGCTGCCGGCGTTGACGACGACGATCGTGCGCGGGTTGGCGGCGGCGACGGCTCGCACGAGTTCGTCCTGACGACCCGGGAGATCCATCGAGTCGCGGTCGTGGCCTTCGGTCTCCCACTCGTGGGTCGTGCCGACGACGACGACCGCCACGTCGGCGCTGCGGGCGGCGGCGACGGCCCGGTCGAAGGCGTTCGCCGGCTCCGGGGCGAGCCAGCCGACGTGGAGTGCGGTGACACCGGGGCCGATGGCCGGTCGCAGTTCGGCCCGCAACGACGCCGGGCCACCGGGATGGTCGAGCGTGGCGCGCACCTCGGTGGAGCCGTACCCGAACCAGGCCCGCCCGAGTGTCCAGTCGGTGTTGTCGATCACGAGGGCGTCGTCGATCCACAGGCGCGTCGCTCCGGTGCCGAGGAGCGAGAAGGTCGACGCGCCGGCCGGCAACTCGATCGGGCCGCTGATGGTGAGCACCGAACCGTCGCGCGGTCGGTCGCTTGCGAGCAGCGCGGCGCGTCGGAGCACCTGCTCGCCGGCCGGTCGGCCGTCGCGGTCGACCCACGCGGCGGTGAAACCGGCGCCGGGGACGGCCGGAAGCATCTCGTGGATCGTGCACGCCGGTTCGTGCACGACGTCGACCCCGTGGGCCTCGAGCGCGCGCTGCAGCCCGGCGAGCGGGCCGACGCGATGTTCGGCCCGGACCTGCGCGGATCCGCCACCGTGGATCGCGCCGGCAGCGGCGAGGGGGCCCACCACGGCGACGGTCCGAAGGGTCGCCGGATCCATCGGCAGCGTGCCGTCGTTGCGGCACAACACCATCGAGCGGGCGGCGACGGTCCGCAGCACCGTGCGCGTGCCGGGGTCGTTTCGGGCCGTCTCGGGGCCGGGGGGTTCGGGCCACCCGCACCAGGCGGCCAGGTCGAGCACGCGTCCGGCTGCGGTCGCCACCTGCGCGCGGTCGACCTCGCCGGCTGCGAGCGCGGCGGCGAGCCGCGCGCCGCGGTGGATGGGTGGTCCGGGCATCTCGAGGTCCAGGCCGGCGCGCAGGCCCTCGGTCGTGGAGTGCAACCCGAACCAGTCCGACATCACGAGGCCGTCGAAGCCCCACTGCTCGCGCAACACCTCGGTGAGCAGCCAACGATGGTCGGCGGCGTGGATCCCGTCGAGTCGGTTGTAGGACGACATGACGCACCGGGTCCGGGCCTCGCGCACGGCGGCCTCGAACGGCCGCAGGTAGACCTCTCGCAGGGTGCGTTCGTCGACCTCCACCGACACCGTCATGCGCTCGTGCTCGGTGTCGTTCGCGGCGAAGTGCTTGACGCACGCTGCGATCCCGCGTTCCTGCAGCGCCGAGATCCACGCGACTGCCACCCGCGCCGACAGCCACGGGTCCTCGCCGTAGCACTCGAAGTTGCGGCCCCCGATCGGGGTGCGGGCCAGGTTCACCGTCGGTGCCAACACGACGGCAGCGCCCTTGGCGCGCGCCTCAGCGGCCATCTCGCGTCCGACGGCGGAGGCCAGTTCGAGGTCCCAGGTGGCCGCCAGCGCCTCGCCGCAGGGGAAACAGGCCGAACGGACCCCTCCGAATGCCGTGCCTCGCACACCGTTCGGACCGTCGGACACCCGGAGTGCCGGGATCCGCAGGCGGGGCACTGCGGCGGTGTGCCAGTTGTCGGCACCGGCGACGAGCGACACCAGTTCGGGTTCGGTCGCCTCGGTGAGCAGCGCGGCGCGGGCCTCGGGCGTCGGTGCGACCATGGGTGCCGACCGTAACGTGCAGCCATGGACATCCCCGACGGTTGGACCGAGGTGGACGGTCGGCTGCGACGCCGGTTCACGTTCGTCGACTTCTCGGAGGCGTTCGCCTTCATGACCCGGGTGGCGCTGATCGCCGAGAAGCTCGATCACCACCCGAACTGGTCGAACGTGTGGAACGTCGTCGACATCGACCTCACCTCGCACGACCGGGGGAACACCGTGACCGGTCGCGACCTGCGCATGGCCGAGGCGATCAACCGCCTGGTGACGAACTTGTAGGGTGCAACGACATGGGGGCCGACGGCATCGGTGAGGCGCGTCCGACCCGGGTGTTCCCCGGCTGGATCGTGGTCGGTGCCGTCTTCGTCATGCTCATGGTGTCGGCCGGCTTCGGCTTCTACGGGCTGTCGGTGTACCTGGAGGCGCTCACCCGGGAGAAAGGGTTCGAGACGGGTCCGGCGAGCTTCGGCACGTCGGTGTTCTTCATCGTCGGGGGCATCGCAGGTCGGTTGCTCGGCCCGGTGATCGCCAAGGTCGACGTCCGGATCGTCGCCGTCGTCAGCGCAATCGTCGGCGGTGGGGCGCTCGCCCTGGCCGGTCAGGTGACGACGCTGTGGCAGCTCTACGCCGTCTACGCGCTGTTCGCGATCGGGTTCGCCGGCACGGGCATCCTGCCCGGGACGACGGTGGTCACCCGCTGGTTCCACGCCAAACGGTCGGTCGCGTTGTCCGTCGCTTCGACGGGCCTTTCCGTCGGTGGGCTCACCGTCACCAAGCTCGCCTCTGCGCTCATCGACGACCGGGGCTTTTCGGCTGCGACGCCGTGGCTCGGGGTTGCCTACGCCGCCGTGACGATCCCTGTGGTGATCGCGTTCCTCTGGCCCGACCCGGCCGCTCGCGGGTACGCCCCCGACGGCGCCCGGGTGGCCATCGGGTCGAGCCCACCCGCCCTGACCGGTGTGCCCTACCGAACGGCCCGGTCGAGCCGGTTCTTCGTGCTCGTCACGGCGGGTTACGTGCTGGCGATGGGATCGCAGGTCGGCGGGATCCAGCAGGTGTTCAAACTGGCGACCGAACGCGATGCCCGCGCCACCGGCGAGCTCGCCGTGTCGGTGATCGCATTCGCCAGCGTCCTCGCCCGGCTCGGGGGTGGCCTCACGGCGTCACGGGTGCCGATGGGGCTGTTCACCGCCGTCCTGGCAGCGATACAGGGTCTGTCGTTGCTGTGGCTCTCGCAGGCCGACAGTCGCCCGATGCTGCTCCTGGCCGCCGCGCTCTTCGGCGCCACCGTCGGCAACCTGCTGATGCTCCAGCCCCTGTTGCTCGCCGAAGCGTTCGGGGTTCTCGAATACCCGAGGATCTTCGGCACGAGCCAACTGGTCAGCACGATCGGGGTTGCCGGTGGCCCGTACCTGTTCGGGGCGTTGCACGACGTCTCGAGCTACACCACGAGCTACACGGTGGGCGGGTGCCTGTCGATGGTCGGCGCCGCACTGATCGTCGCGGCCGGGCCGGTGGCGCGGGTCCAGGCTGCGCTGTGGCCGGCTCCGCCGCGCGCCGTTCCGGCCTGACCTCGGTGCGAGGATCGGGGCGTGGTCGAAGCGGTCCTGCTGGGAGCGATCGTCGCCGTGGCGGGGGTGTCCGCGGCGGGGGTGATCGCCGTGCGCCGACGGAACGCGCCGCGCCGCGGCGGTGCCGGCCTGACGGCCGATCCGTTCGCGCTCGGTGACCCGTGGCGGCGCCTCGTCGCCGACGCGCAGCGCTCGCAGAAACGGTTCCGGGAGGTCGTGTCGAGCAGCCGGCCCGGGCCGACCCGGGATCGCCTCGTCGACATCGCCGGCCGGGTCGACGCCGCCGTCGCCGAGTGCTGGGCGATCGGGCGTACGGGGTACGAGCTCGACCGGACCGCGTCGGCGATGCAGATCGAGGTCACCCGGGGCGAGCTGCAGCGCCTCGGGGGCACCGACCCGGAGCGGGCGGGGGCGTTGCAGGCCCGCATCGACAGCCACGGCCGGCTCGTGGCGGCGTCGCGGAGCGCGAAGAACCGGCTGCGCCTCGTCGAGGCCCGCCTGGCCGAGGCCACCGCCCGTGGGGTCGAGCTGTCGGTGCAGGCCGAGCTCGACCCCGCCGTCGAGGTCCTGGCCGGGGAGTTGGTCGCCGTGACCGACGAGTTGGAGGCTGTGCGCCAGGCGCTGGAGGAGACCCGGTAGCCGCGTCGGCGGTCCGGTACCGTCGCTGGCCGTGTCCGACGAGCTCCACCCCAACGCCCAGCGTGTCGTTGCCGCCGCAGCGGCGGCGGGACTCACCGTCGAGGTGCGTCACTTCCCGGAAGGGACCCGCACTGCGGCCGACGCTGCGGCGGCCATCGGGGTCGATGTCGGGCAGATCGTGAAGAGCCTGGTGTTCGCCGTCGACGGCGCGCTCGTGCTCGCCTACGTGAGTGGGGCGAACCAGCTCGACGAGCGCAAGCTCGCCGCTGCGGCCGGCGGGCGGAAGTGCAGCCGGGCCGATGCCGACGCCGTGCGGGTGGCCACCGGCTATGCCATCGGCGGTGTGCCGCCGTTCGGTCACAAGACGCACCTGCGGGTGTTCATCGACCCCGATCTGTTGCAGTGGCCCGAGGTGTGGGCGGCGGCCGGAACGTGGAACGACGTGTTTCCGATCGTGCCGAATGATCTCGTTCGTGCCAGCGGTGCGGCGGTCACCGACTTAAAGCGCAGCTAACTTCGACGGTTGCCGTCTCTGACCTCCTACGATTTCACCGTGGCGAAGTCGATCAGAGACCAGCTATCGGGTGGAACAAGAACGTCCGTTGGTCAAGCTGAGCATGTCGTGAGGAAGGCTCTCACCTCGGTTTCGGTGAGAAGAGAGATCTACGATCTGTTCC
>Ga0169931_10003914_pt1 | contig 23413 bp, 9 predicted proteins | sample Kivu_15m_20L_FD_129675 | JGI IMG/M metagenome (GOLD analysis project Ga0169931, IMG submission 129675) | Freshwater microbial communities from Lake Kivu, Western Province, Rwanda to study Microbial Dark Matter (Phase II) - Kivu_15m_20L... | ecosystem: Environmental > Aquatic > Freshwater > Lake ...
AGGCAGAATCATAAAAAAGCTCAAAAAGGAGCAAAAAAAGTTGAATAAGATGGAGGAGATGCATAGTACTATAATGAAGAATAAGTGCTATCGAACACTGGAAGCGAATACCAGTATAGAGATGCAGATGACATGCAGGCTGCTTACGACCAGATGATGACCGGCAAGAAAAGAAAGGGAGGAAGTTTTGAGCTATTTCACGGAGAACTCTTTGAAAACGAGTTCAGAGAAGCATAGTTTTAAATTTTGCTAGAATTGAGCTCTTAGGAGGAGAAAGCTAGTCAATCTATTAACAAAGACACTCTATTGAATTACTTATTTGACGATCCTTCAGTCATGATGCTGTATAGCATCAATCCATATCAGCTGCCAGACTAACTTTTTGAATTTTAAACAAAAACTGCAAATCTGATGAACTATCTATAATTCTCAGCTTTTCTCTTAGCTGACAGGGAACCGACGTATTTCTAATATTCGCACTAAAACCTAGCAGAAGCTAGAAAATTAGGCAGAGGGATCAAATGTGCTCCAATAATCGGAAAATGGATCGATGAAACTGGAATTTTCGAATTTTTGATGGAGCTCTATCATAGTTTGGATCTTCGTGGCGATGGACTAGTCGATAAAAGCTTTTTGGCAAGAAAAATCAGAAAAGAGGCTGAAGAAAAACGCTATACTGAGATATAGGTCATCGAAATTGTAAATATCAATAAGAGAATTCCTCTTAATAGACTCATTTACGAAATATAATTCGAGGAAAGAGAGTAGCCCAGATGGTCCATTTAATAGTTTCAGAACTTCCTTACTGATTACAAAAGAAGGCTGACTCCGGTCAAAGACAAACTAGTGACCAAACTAATCATGGCAGGCAAATACGACTCCTCGTATGTCTACATCTTATCCCAAGAAGCTCTATAAATCATCAAGGATGTCTTTGGTTACACCCCTAAATACGCTTAATACTTCGTTCTTAAATAAAACTTTTTAACCAAATTATGTAATGATGCTAGATACAAACGCATTCGAGGCATGCTAGTCAGATCATAGACCAACCGATATGTGGTTAAATAGACTGTAGAGTAGGCTCTTGTAAGAATATATGCATAAGGAGATACATATTTGGATCTTGAAGAAGTTTTGGATTTTTTTACCAATCGAGGGAGACCGAAATTAGTTGAGTATCAAGTGTATATTCGCAATCTAGAAAGGCAGCTGCAGATGATTGAGGAAGATTAAAGAAGAAAGATCTAGTTGTATGGAGATGCCTTGGAAACGACATAAAGCGATGAAGAATTCAGCTAGTTGGTCAGGCAAAAACAAATCCAAAGAAAAAGAGATAAACTAGCAGCCATAAGGAATCAAAACGTATTTAAACATGGTAAAAAATTCAATGTGACGATCCCTCGTCCTTTTGATTTCGACCTTAGAGACAAACATAAAAAAACTTCAATCAGGTAACAAAAAGTTCAAGAAATGCTCGACTAAAAAGAAAGATAATTTAAATAATCAATGAAACCTTTCAAAAGTAAATAGGTGCCTGAACATGTCAAAGATCATAACTTATATTCTAAAATCCTCAAAGATCAATAACGTTAGAGAAGAGAAAGACTATAAAAATTCAGGCTATAAATCATGAGTCAAGTTCACTGTTCTTAGAGACTATGCGCACCAAAACATATCTATTAGCCTGAAAAAATATCGAAAGACAAGCATATGCCTCAAGCCCGACCCATGCCCTGGTATTGCTAGGTCAATCTTCTTGACAGAATCAATAATAAAAAACAGCAAAGACGAGAGCAAATTCTGTAGCAAATCATAACAAGAAATACTTAATTTGATCTACCTGAAGGCGTCATTAATATGATCGAGCGAAGCTAGGCCATGCAGCAAAAGAAAAATTCTAGAGGAACCAGATCAACAAGTTTTGGAACTTTCCAGCCATCGATAAGACATCATGTGCCCAATTTTGAGATGATACATTAACATCTCAAGATTGATCTTGATAATGCTAAACACCAAAAAGAACCTATCAAAATCGAGCCTTTTTCGTTTGATGGAAGACCAGCCCGCTCAAGAACTACTCATGAGGCTAAAAAAGAGCTACAACAGACAAGACTCTCACAATATCAAAAAGAGAAAGGAGATTAATAGGATTACATGAACATTCCTAAAACTCAAAAATTCTAAGCTTTGGTATAGATGCGAAGAAAACAAAAAGTTTAAAGATAAAGAGCTTAATCTCAATAAAAAAGAGCTGAGGCAGTCCGTCGACTAAGATAGAAGAAATTCGCTCCATACGTTCGTAAAGTACTCAAAGAAAGTAATGTGGACATTAGCAAATCAAGATTGGCGATTGTTGAGAAAATCAGATAGTTCAAGAGAGAATAAAAGAGAAAGAAAATCGAGTACGAGCAGTAGATGATCAAGATTTACAGCAAAGTCTTCCAGCGTCCACTTTTGGCACAAAATGGAGGAGTTTACAAGTAAGGAGAATAGAACGATGCTAGTTTGGAAAGAGTCAAGCAGTAAGGTCAGCCATAGAAAATCGAACAGTATTACGAGGCAGGAAAGGTGAAAGCGAGGACTCCAGTTGTACGTCCAAATGAAATCATGAATGAAGATAGGAGAAGAGCCGCAGTATAGCTGCACCATCCAGGTCAGTACCCTCCTGAAGACTATGACCAAGAAGACGGAGAAATAGAGGAGCAATAGGGCGTATTTGGACACAGATACGATGACGAATAAATGTAGTATTAAGGAGGCAATCTACATACCAGCTGATGACATACCTTTTACCTTATAACCTTTTTATTAACTACTATGCAACATAAAGCAACTGATGAGTATATAATAAATGGAATTCTACAGTCGATATAAAGACTTGTTCCAGATCCCACAAGTAAAAAGACTACTATCCAGGGATTACCCATACCTTCCAGTCGATTGCAATTAGATAACTAACTTTTTATCGAAAAAACCTACTTAGGTACAAAGCGACAATAGTACTCTTTAAACTCAAAACTGAGAGATCTGAAAAAAGACTATAGCTAGCTATAAGACCAAATCGTTTAGATATAAAAAATGAGATAGACTCCTCGTCGAAGTTTTTCGAGAAAAAGTAGAGAGCAAAATCGTGATAGTAAAAAATTAGCGTAAAAATAAAGATAGACTCTGAGAAATAACGAAAATACATCACTCAAAGCACCCTCACCAAAACTACCTTCCTTTACTTACGATAAAAAATATCTCGAATAGGATCGACGCAAGCGAGAATCATGGTTCAAGGGAGCTAACGACAACATTTTGCAACATTCTTAACTAGACCATATTTTTAACAACAAACTCAACAAAATTTACGATTTAGATGATATCAGAGGTCATAATTTGCCCAAACCTGAAATAGCAGTGAGTTAAAGTTTTGTAGATGGGATGAAGCCGAAGCCACAGAATTTTGTGGTTAAACAAAGAAGCAGGCCTAATATGCAGGAAAAGAAAGATGTGACAAAGGTAGGGAACGGGTAGGGAGCAAACGGAGCGATCGGAAGAAGGCAAAAAGCTAAGAATACTATTGAATTTAGGAGAAAAAAGTTAGAGCAGCTACTAAGGACGCTCTGGTGATAACGATCATATATTTTATCGATGTTCAATAATTTGACAGACCGAAAAAGGACAACTACAATTTTTTTAAGCAAACATAATCCATCATCACAGTAATCAATCACAGTAATAAAAAAACAATCAGCATAGCCAAAATTAATCCTATTTCTAAAGTCCTAAAAACCCACTTGACTTTCTTATCTTAATCGTCTTCTTGTCCAAACTAACTCTAAATACTTATATTCATACCATAGTGTTAACAATTAAAGGTGGAAACACTCCATACCCTGCCAGTTGTACTCCTCGAGCCAAATTATTATGATTTCGCATCAAATTATCACCTGTTGCTCCACCTGCGTTTCTGATTTTCTTCAAATATCTTGGCTTCGGTTTAGGCGGGAGATGCTATTGAGACTACGCTGGGGCTGTTTATTAGTTTTAGATGAAAAGAGAGAACAAATCTTAGTGATCAAAGGGCTGATCACAAGTAGGGCAGTGCTGATATGTATGTATGCATTTCCAGCTGAGTTTTATTTGATTTACCAGTAGAGATGTCCACAAGGAGGCAGGACGGGGTGATGAGCTAGTCTGCCGCACATATTGCAGTGATAGAGAGGAAGTTAAGGATTAAGCCGCGCTTCCTCATCGTACATTTATTACATTACCCTATAAATGATCACCATTTGACACTATAAATCACACTAAAATAGATACTACACTCATCTTTAATAAAATGAGATCTCATCAACACAAAACACACAGAAAGGCGCCTTCTCTCGAAGAAATTCTCCAGTCTTATTGCGATGTCTGCTTCGTACCCTTCGATAAGCAGACCCCTAGATCGCTTGAATAAGGTCTTGATATACTCGTGTGCAGCAAGTGCCATATTCATGTCCATAGGTGCTGCTATGATTTTCAGCCACAGTGCACTGCTATTTCCGAAAATGTCAGCGAATTCGTATGTGACAGATGCCAAAAAGAAAAACCCGGGCATTGCTTGGTCTGCTACGGCACCGAAGGCCCCATGAAAAAATGCGGAGACGAATTAATCCATGTCTACTGCGGACTGACTCACAACGATATTTAAGTAGTTTCTTACAACCCTACTCTTTAGTTTCGCAAATCTCCTCAATATCAATAAAGCTAGGCTCTTTGTGAGATCTGTAACAAGAAAAATGCCCACGATCAATGTGCCTAATAAAGTTGTAGAAGAAAAGTTCATACTTACTGCGCTAGGGTCAGCTACATAGAAAAACAAAGAGAAACTTAATAGCCTCATTCTTGGAATCACCACCTGAGTGTAGGCAATCACGGAAATTTCGATCTAAGTGATGAAATTCTACCATATTAGTTGGTTTCGGAAGAAATAGACAATGCTTTCAAACCGATTGAAGAAATGGGATACGATTTGGCAATTAAGGAAGGCTTCAAAACGAAATTTCACAAAGCCTATCTTTAGGAACAGAGATCTAGACGAAAATCTACTAAAAAATTACGTCGAGGAGGGTTTTCTTATGTGCTTTGTCCAGCTCACTAGAGCCCTCAATACTGTCTTTGCTACGGCAAATCATAAGGTGATATGGTACTCTGCTAGTGCTGTTTCTAATGGTACCATCACCGTTGTGTAAATTTCTAACCAGATACCATGGGCTAAGATAGCTACATCTGCCGATTCTGCAAAACTTTCTATGATTTCAAACGAAAAGCAATTGAGTAAGTAAAAGGGGGAAGGGTATAGCTCGATGTAGGTAAGATTTAGCTACCTGTCAAAATCAGTGTAGCAGATGTTATGTGGGTAATGAGAATATTGGACAATCGTTTACGGAACGGGCAGATTACTAAAATGGGCAAATAACTTAATAAATACCCTCTGAAGAGCAGCTGCATGGACATTCTTCTTCGTTTTCAAAATAAAACTCGTCTCTAATCACTCTGCGGCTAGTTCTTGATCTTATTTTGGGGCAGCGAAGTGGGTAAATAAATGCTGCGAAGCCGGGTGGTATTGGGATGGGGTACAGGGGGAGTTAGTGAAGTGCTGTGGTACAATGTATAGTGGAATAGGCGACTAGGGAAGGTTTGTGCTTTGCTGAGTGGGTCTGGTGTGCCCTTGAGTCACTTATAAAAGTAGCTTTAGTTCAAGGAGAAAGCGATTACTGATTAATATTAACAAATTATTGAACTATCCACCAGCCGATAACCATATTAAGAGGTATCAATATTAAAACAAAAGGCCCAGGCCTATACCTTCCTTCCCATGCTGTCTCTCATACAAAACAATCAAAATGTCAACTTTATTTAACTCAAATCAGCTCTAAGCAAAGCACAATCACTCACACATCCTCCTATTGAACTTATTAATACTCTTAAAGCTAAACATGATACAGCACAGCCACTTGTTCTTCTGCTTATTTCTCTAATATAAAACTAGCCTGAGAGTCCTAGAATCAACCAGCTTGTTGTGCAGCTCTAGTAGATACATATAAGTGCTCCCAATCTATATATACAGTTGAAATCTTAAAAAAAGTTTATTCAAGAACTGTATCTTTATTACATCAAGCAGTAAGGATTGAAGTTAGATGAGAGTCTGAGTATCAGGCAGCAGATCTAGCAGCTTCGTACATGTTAGAAGTTTAAAGCTAGCTCATAGTACATATAGATAGTATCTCGATACTAAATAACTTAAAGGTAGATTTGGACAGGAGTAAAGTAAATTTTAGTAAAGAGTCAGAGAACTGCTTTGGACTACTAGTTTAGGTAAATTATCAAGCGAAAAATGTGCAAACGAGATTACTTAGAAAAACTTGTCTAGCGAGTTAAATTGTATTAGTTTTCAGGAGACGAATAAATATCGAAAATAGTTTAAAATTGGCAATCGATTATGGTCAGCAGTGACAACATCCGTAAATTAGACATGTAAAAACTTGATAGCTTATAACAAATGTAGCAAATTCTAGGATAAATCTAGTTGATAACTCATAAATGGGAATCGTTTCCCTTCAGAATATAATAAGAGTCATCTAACTCTGTCGTTTCTTTACTGAAAATCAAAAAAGATGAAATTTAGCAACTCAGAACACTTTATACATAATCTCTTTTGCCTAAAAATCCTCTTTCTCTTCATCGCATTATGAGTTCTTTACCTAAAACTAATCCTTTGGTTAAGCGGTATCTTTTCCTGAAAAAATAACAAAATAATATAACATCATCTTACTTATAACTTTTGACTCGTTCAAGTTAAAAAATATAATTTTTCACAAACTAGTCTAAAAACAAAAAATTACAACGAAAATAACAGATAAGTCTTAATTCATAAAAACCTTCTTTGAGTGAAGTGACTTAATTGCTCGAACAGTGCAAGGAAAGTGGTGTTTAGTTGAGTACTCAGATTAAAGAGCTGACGAGATTGGTCAATAATAGTCTGGAATTGGGCGGAAGGGTCAAAAAGTATTTATAAGAAAGGGGAGGATGCTAATATTGTGGAAATGACTAGCTGTCAGTGAGAAGAAAGGAAATCGACTAGCTGAGAAGAAAGATACTGAATTAAGCTTAGATCAGTCTTAAAGTAGAATTAGTTGAGCTGTATCACGTATAGATAGTCAACAGAATGAGAACCTCAGTACTTTCTCCAACTCTCGATCTCTAAAAAATCAACATGATTCTCAAATTTGCCTAAGAATAGTCTCTCACTCACTTTTAAACCTACAAGACTCTCAAATAAAAATTTTAAAGCAAAAGTCAAAAAAGCAAATAATTTACTTTAATCAAGAATTTTTAAACGTCACTTTCAGCTTAAGCCCTTAAAGATACTACAGGACACTACGGCAATCTATATGTTTTCAGAAAAAGTTTGCATTTGCCTTAGATAACCGAAAACAAAACAAAAAATCCTTATCTCGATGAACTGATGGAAAAAAATAAAGCCTTGAGGGTCAAACTAGCCAATATGCTCAAAAAATCATCAGGAAAAATGTAATTAAATGAAGCCAAGGCTGTATATTTGTAGGCTCTAAAAAATCCATATTTTCAACCTGACATAACTCACGTTGCTGGCGAAATGTCCAAAGCTTTTGAGATTCAACGAAAATGGAAGGATGTCAAAAATAATTTATCACATCTTCATCCAATTTTCTTAGATTATTAAGATTTGTTGTTTACTATCGAAGAAATAGAAGTAGTCAAAAATCAACTAAAGCTCAATCAGTAGTAAATCAAAAAGATGGATGCGATTGACATGCAGCTAGATGAGTACACTAGAGATCAACTTGAAGATATTATTGAAAGAATAGAAGGAAATGCTGTAATAAAAGAAAGTGATCTTTGCAGGTAGGCTCAGGAAAAGTACATCGCATACTGGTTAAGATTGCTTGATTTGTACCAAACTGAAAAGAAAATAGTGCCTTACTAGAAAATAAAAAGGCTACTTATCGATAGCTATGCAATTTTACAGCGACTTGTGAGAGTAGGTGCTTCGTATTAGCACATAAGAGGTTCAGTAAATTAGTTATAGGACTATATGGGGGCCATAAAAGCTCATCTAAGAGATCATCCTCACTCGGAGCATTCTTATTTAGCTCAAGGATTCATCGACCTTTAAGATCTATACTTAGACAACTAAGATTAAAAAGATATAGTCGAAGCTGTGCCTTTATTGAGACCTTTCTTGGATTTATCTAAATTCAAAACAAGAAATCTATCAAGACTGTAAATAAAAAGAGAGGAATTTGGAGGAAAACGTAGCCGATAGAAGCTTGATTAAATGCAAATGTAATCTTAAAAACAAATCGCCCGAGATTCCCCTGAATAGTAAGAGCTTCCTAAAGTTGTAAGTGACGTTTAAAGACGAAAAATCAAATAAATTTTCTTAAAAAATATCCGCAAGAACCCTTAACTTAAAAAATATGGATAGTGCTAGAACTAGGTCAAAATGATCTAGAATCAGATTTTCGGGTAATGGCACAACTAGATCTAAAAATACTTTTAACTCAGTTAACAATTTTAAAAATTATTTATGCGATTGGTGAGCTGTCCCAATATTTCTAACAAAATCGCCAAAAAGAAGTTTTAATTCAAGTTTATCCAACTTTTAGTGAACAACTTAGGCAAACTCGATGAACTAGAAGGCATGATCGTCAGTAAAATCAAGTAGCAATAGAACGAAAAAACCATCTCAGGTATCGTTGAAGCAGGGTAGAAAGAAAAGGAAGTCAACAACGAATAAAGAATCTAACACATGCGTCAGGATTTGAAAAAGTAGATCAAAATGATAAAATAAAGCAAAAATAAGAAGAAAAAACATCATAAGCATAGAAGCAGAAGCAGATCGCCTTAGGCCAAATTTTCCTCTTAAAGTGAAAAATAAATGCCTTCTTATATTGAAAAAGAATACAATAGAGATTAAGGCAAGGGGGCACTCAAAGAGATGGAGAAAAAGGTGTCAGAATCACCCTTAAGGTACGATCCTTAAGAATAGGCGATTCAGCAAAGATAGACGCTCTATCCAAAAGGTTCTCTATTGAAGCTGAAAGTATGCTAGCTTGATATTTATACAAAAAAGAGTGGAAAAGCATAGATAAAAGTCAACATTATGACCGACTAATAACACAGAAAGATTCTCACTTAACTTTTCGATCCAGGATTCACTCGTCTTTCTATTCGTAAAGACAAAAACTAAACCGAAATTCTACAATATTTGAACCGTTCTAAGAAAAAATACAAATATTTGGTAGGATGGTTCTAGAGCACAGATCCTAAGGAAAATCATATTTTACTAGATATCGCTGAAGAATGTACTGAAAAACATAAGATTTACGGGTGGCAGGCGGACAACATCAAGGTGCATATCATGTCAATTAAACAACTCATAGGTATAAACAAATTTAATCCGCCTGGACGCGTAAGCACAAAAATCGCTGCCTAGGTGCTGAAAGACTAAAGACTTGTAGTTATCATCCAGTACCCTTAAAAAATCTATGAGGTCAGAGATCAGTATAGAGCCTTCTAGGGAGTATAGAAGACCTAAGAATTTCAGGTAAATATTCCTGCTCCAATAATTTAACCACCACCTGTGACTGACTATTACCGATATACAATGCCGACCATATAACCGTTGAATAAAATTAGCTATTAAGAACCAAAAATGGTATACTAAGGCGGCTGGGGAAACTAAGGCATCTTACCTATTCCATAAGCACCTCCTCCAGTACCTTACTCAAGCTCAATTCAGACCAATCTACCAGGAAAAGTTAACCAACTCAGACAAATTTTTGGTTTCGGCAACTATTCACCGATCATTAGCGATTAGTAAGATGAAAATGCAGCTAAAAAAGAAGATTTAGCTGGAAATTTGCTAAACTAATTGGGAGATCTAACTAAAATACCATCTTTGACACAGCCTCAGCCCATCCAACCTGAAAAACCTGCACAAAATTACCAACCTTATTACGGAAATTACGGCTATCAACCACCAAGACCAATACCTCAAGACAATAGATGGATGAACTATCAAAATAATCCAGTACAAGCTCAGTCATATAATCCTCTGAATCCGATGCAAGGTAAATACATTCCTCCTGTTCCTCAGATGCCAGCTCAACCTCCAAATCAGTTCAAGAATCCTATGATGCCTCCTCCTCCCAACCCGATGATGGGAGGGCAAAGAATGCAAGCCAGTAATCCTATGATGGGCGGACAGTTTTACAGGCAAGGTGAAGGCTATCGTCAAGGACAAGGACAGGGACAAAATTACAGGCAAAATGAGAGCTACGGACAAGGAGAAGCCTATGGACAGCAGCAAAGAGAAGGATACAGGCAACAAAATGAAGGATTTAGGCAAAATGAAGCATACAGACCGCCACAAACATAAGGATACAGACCACCTGAAGATGCCTATCGACCTCAACAACAGCAACAAGGCTAAACATTCAGACCACCCCAGCAAGGCTAAGCCTTCAGACCACAACAACAAGGCTAAAACTACCGCCCAGGTTAAAATCAAAACCCCGACCGCCGTTTCCAAAGATACCCTGGATATCAATAATGATTGATAGTCTGCTAAGATAGATATAAATAATCATAAAATATATCAAACGAGTGTATCTAAGCGGGTTTTGGTATGGTCATTTTTTTTAATTATATTTATTTTATCGGCTATAAGTAGTATTTAGCGGAAGTGTCGTGATGATGACGAGTTCTTATAATCAATATGAACATTTTAAGGAAATAGTGTCTTTTGTCGAGCCTGAGTCCCATTTTCGGTTCAATAGAGTGTGAGCAGCCCTAGCTATTCAATTTGTAGATGGAGGGAAGTCTGGAGTAAGAATCTTGCAAGATGCGAGAAGTTGAAATGGACTATATCTATTTCGGCAGCCACATCAGCGATCACGACAGCCTCTTCGCCAGTGTCACCCGCAAGGCCGAAGAGTCAGCCTAAGCCGAACAAACTCCCCTACTTTCCGAAGCCACCTCTCTCAAGACTGTTGATGGCTCTATGACCAACATATGCTAAAATAGGCCCGAAGCATCCTAAGTCCCTAAGGTCAAGAAATAGAAGAAAATAAGGAGCCGAACTCGAGGACGAAAGTTAAAATAAAAAAAGAAATAAAAGATTAGATATCAGACCAAAAACATTCCCAAAAATTTTGGAAAAGCCATTATCGCTTTCATCTAAAAATAAAACTAGATCGTTAAGAAGATTTGCTCTAAAAATGAAGCTCCTTACGAACTTTTCATGAAAGAAGTGGTCGTGATGAAGAGGACTATCAACACTATGGCTGATTTGAGGAAACTCTGGATAACTTGCCAATACGCAAAGTGCCTCAGGATCATCAGCTACCTCTTTTTCAGGAAATATTCTTTCCACTACATCTTTAACTCGAGGATCAACAACTTCGCCAACCACATCATCTCCAGGCATCGAATCTGGGACGCCATCGGCAGTCCGGAAGATTTCACTAGCATGAAGTCTTGAAACTCAAGCAGACTCTTATTGATTCTTTAATATCTTTCTTTCTTACATTCTTGACTTATTATACAGCTTTTAATCTAGCTCTAATCATTACTGTTTGTGATTGCGCCTCTTTCAATCTCATGGGATAATTGTTAATGCAGCTTTAGTAAATACTTCGCTAGTAAAACTACAACCTTAAAAATTAAATAACCGATCTAAAGAATGCTTTTGATCTCAATCGGGACATCCTCAAGATTCTGGCCTCGCAATAGCACACTGATAAACATCATCGATTATTCATGCAAATTATAGATAAGCTTACAAATGTCAACAACTAAGTCATGATCAGCGCAATCTCCCTTCAACAAGAGAAAAATACACTCAAAACTGAAGTACTTTCTTGCCAAATAGAATTATCAACTCAATATGGACCTGAATAAAATGGAACAATAACTTCAAAAATATAAGAAAAATTAACAATAATGCAGTCTAACGGCATCAGAGGCTAATTTAATGCTACAAGTGCAAGTGTCTAGTCTTCAGAGAGAGCTCTTAGCTGCGATTTAATAGCAAAAAGATTGTCAATAATAGTTGTAGATTTGTAGGGAAAAATGCAAGGTAGTGATAATATGACCTTAGAAACTCGAAATCATACTGTAGACCTCCTCTAAAAAACAATATTCACCTCCAGCCAGCTAACGCAAAGCAAAGATAAATCGAAAATACACCTCAGTATCGAACAATCGTTAGCAGTCCCTCAACCTCTAGATGTAGTTATAGATAAGACGCCTAAAAAGATACATTGATTAGCTATAAAATAGATTAATTATTTTGGTCAAAGCCCATCAACTTGAGTAAGGTCTTAAATAGGATCTAGATTAGGAAGATTTTAAGATATTCAAGAAAGAACAACAGTAGATAAATCTATTCAAATTCGCACTCAATGACATGTGCTTCTTTGAATAGAATAATTAGACCTATCTAAGAATCACAAAAAGATTCGAAAATTAATAAATAGGATGCAAGGTCATCAAAAAGAAAGTAAATTCTGCACCTAAATTACAAAAATATTTTGCAGATGAGTAAAAACCAAGTAATTTTCAAAGATAGTATAGTTTGTCTTATAGACCTTCTTGATTATTTAAATTTACTATGTATTTTTGTAAAAAAGAAAATATTATTGCATCTATCAGATATACACTTTGCTTGCCTTACTAAATGTGTGGCCCAAGTATGCGTTTAGGCGCTGTTAGATGCGATTTAAAGTCTAGTGATCGTTAGATTTTGTGGAATTAGATTTGACGGAAAGAGACTAAAAATATCTCTATCGGCTTTGTCTTTCTGACTATTTTTTCATTCTTGAACTATGATTTAGGCTTATCCATCTTGTGTTTTCTTTGAGCTGTGTTCTTAAAAATAAAATTATTTAAGAAGAAGGCACTTACCTATATACCTACATGCAACTGGATTTAAATTCACTCAAAGTTCTACCAATCTACGACTTTCCTTTGCGACTTAGAGTCAGTCTGAGAGCTTTTAGAGGCTGCACTAAAAAAAGTTAAATTTACTGAGGCAAAGTATCGTTCATGATAGTCAGATCAAAAATTTCTGATATTTTTGTATAGAATTTAGTCAGCTATTAGCTGTTAATGTTTTATCTAGCTTTTCGGACAGACTATTTGTTGGTTGTTAATGTTTGTTTCTGTTGATCAGCTATAAGTTTCGCTATGTCCTTGCTATTTTTAATATTATGAGTGTTCTTAGACTTGTCTTTGATTTTGCTTTTTTTATTGATTTTACTCTTATTTTTACTGCTAGGCATGCCTTTACTTTTGACCTTTGATTTGCTTACTGATATATCTTTTCGAGTTTTAGCAGTCAAATTTAAAATATTTTTATTCTACGACTGATTTCTGATCGCTTTTGAGTGATGCGAATATAGAGATAAGGTAGGTTGATGAGTCGGATGATTGGTGTGATATGTTGGATTAGATTTCATCGGAGTGAATAACTTTCTGTTGATTTTTTGAGTAAAATAGATCGGTGATGGATGGTTTCTGGACTGGAGAGGGTAGTGACCGCTGTATTGCTGTTTATAGCTATTTGTAAACATACGTTAAATTATAAAAATTATCGTGATATTTATTTTACAAAAAAATAATACTTACAGATATAAAATAATAAAGCTATCTACAATACTATCACAAATGCTTAAAAAATATTTTAAAATCTTTGATATAATATTTTTATTTTTTGACCCAGAATTGCATTTAGTGTTATAATAAAAGGACTAATGTCATAAGAAACAATCCAACCTCTCAAAACTAATATAAAAATAACAGCCTAAGACTTATTTTCTGACTACAGTGGCCCCAAAAAAGAAACTTTAGTCCATAGAGTCCTACTAGCTTTGACCCACCTATAAAGTATAATGCGAAAATAAATTGATCAAATACACTTAATTAATCTAAAAACCACTCTAAAAAATCAAACTGCTTTTAAAAATCTATAATAAAAACTGCACAAGAAACAAGAAGAATGTTAATAGTTTAAAGATAGAATAAGTTTTTACGAAAAAAAGTTGTAAGACCTTACAATGTAATTCAATCTTATCAATCTTTAAGTGCAGTAAAGAACAAAATAATGCGTGAGATTATAGAACTATCTTGATGAAAAAAGTCAATAAATAAATCGTTTAAAACTTGCCCAAAAATAAATTCAAGCTTAAAAACATCACATATAAAAGCAAAAGTAGTAGATCTAATAAAAGTATCTAATAGCTAATGCCTCTGTAGTCAAATAACGTTCAATATATATTAATAAGCTTTAGTAAGAAGAACATGTTTTCAAAATTAGGACCAAACAGATTGCTCAGGAGCTTGCTTAGGATATGTAAATGAGGTATGCCATATAAAATGAACGAAACTCGCAAAAATATTTACAATTTTATAGAAATAGAACTTAAAAGAAACATCAAAAAATACAAGTTAATATAGGTTCCAAATTCGATTAAAAAAATTCACCCAGATCACCCAGAAAAAGAAAAAATGCTGACTACTAACATAAATACATTCAGACAGACTAAACTGAATAAAAAATGATCCGTTAAGCGATCGAATCAGGGCACGATTAATAAATATATTAAAATCTTTAATAGATTCATTTAATGTTTTCAAATATATCAAATTCAATCCGACCTTCGAGAAACGTTAGATCGCCTTCTAGAATCATTAAAAAAACACTTTGCAGTATAGCTTAAACTTAAGTTCAGACCGACTTTGATATTAGCAAATATCGATTAAATTTTGAATCTATATAAATAAGTACTCAGACTTAGAACGATATGGTAAAGTAATGTTTTTAGTAGCTTGAGAATGATCTGATGTAAATATAGAAAAAGTATCTAAGAATCAGATAAATTTAACAAACAAAATACAAAGAACTTTAGCTAATTTTATAGAAAAAGATGTCTTTACCTGATGATCTTAACTAAATAGCAGGTTTGAAATTGAAAGTTAAATAGTTGTAGCTGTTATTATAGAAAAAACAATACTAAGTAAAAAAATAAAGGTCGCTGTATTTAAGCTGTAACAAAGCATTGACTTAAAGTCAAACAGAACCCATGAAATCAATTAAAATTATATCAAATACTAATGATAATTGGCGTTTAAGAAAAACAAGTTCAGGAAGTAGAAGACGAAATACTTTTGCCACATAGTAATCAGAAATGTTAAATTATGTTAATTTATTTTCTAACCATTAGATCTAGGATAAAATTAATACTCATATAATAACAAATATGAGGAGTAAAGGTCTTAAAACAGATTAAGAAATAATAAGGGTCAAAAAAGACATTTAGTCTATCAAGTATTATGTTGACAAACGACACTCGGAAGTCGTCACATCGCATGGAAGTCAGACGAAACATCCAAATAGTCAAAAACAGTACAAAAAATATTCTTTTTTCAAAAAAAGAGAGGAAACTACTAACTGATACAATATCATGGTTTTTCAAAAACCTGCATTAAAAAATAATCTTATTACTATCTTCCCCATCCTTCTATGTCATAAAAAGCTGAATGTCTTTTTTGTTTATTTTGTTACGTCTTTTGTTTCTTTTGCTTATTTCTTTGATTCAGCTAAGACCCTAACCTGAAAAACCTTTTATTTTGATTCTGATTTTATCTATAGAGACTCTAAGCAGTTCTTCTGTATATACTTGCATGACTTATATTGTATATTGGGTATCTTTTTTGTATTTGGTCTTGAATAGATTGCATTTAGTAAAAAGAAGGAGTCGGTTTTTAAATTCTGTTTACAGTCAAAAACATTTGCTAGTTTTATGGATTGGAATCGCTTTGTAAATAGTATTGTTGAAGTCTTTTGGCGTATGATACTTTCGGGGATGATTTATTTGATTATCTTTTGTTCATGTTTAGAGGACTCCCCGGCATAGGTGTTTTTGGATGCATCATGTCATTTCTAGGCTAATTTTTATACGCTATTTGTTTCTTTTTTGAACCCTACTTATTTTTTAGCTGCTTTTTGTTGCCTAAAATCTACAAATCTATATTGATTTATTTTTTTCTCTACTAAGCGATTTCCATTATATCCTACATCTTTTTACCTTTTTCCACTATCTTTCGATCATCGAAATCATTCTACTATACTGCGCTTATTTTGTTTAAGCATCGTATTTACATAGTGTCTAGCTACGAGATCACTCTTGTCGGTTAATGCTATTTCGACCAAATATTTCTGAAATGAATAGATTTGTCTCCACTTATGTATTATGCTCTAGTCGCCTGATCAAATCTATCTTTAAATTTTTGAAACTATTACGGAGTCAAATGGCTATCAATAGTCCGGTTGAATATTTTCCGATAGTAGAATGATTTTTTCAAAGAACTATTTACTTTTATACGATTATGCTGATTTTTGTTTAAATGATGACTAGTTCCGATCCTTTCTTTTTCAATTTACTTGTGATCTTAGTTGTTCCATCCAAGTTGAATATGGTTGCTTGTTGATCCACGCCTAAGTTAGTGTTGTTACATGCTGTTGATTAATTTTTACTTTCTTTGTTTGGATTTAAGCTGCATGAGCTCGAAAGGTGATGTCATTAGATAAGATTATAAAATTATTAGTCATTTGTAAAAACATTTGTATTGTAGTAATAGTTAAAAATATTGATAATTTTGTTTAGTATCATGGAATCATGACCCAGGGAATTTAGTTTTCATTAAAATTTTGATTCTTTAATCATCCCGACGAGATTGTTTTATCTATTTTTTCTATTTCTAGTCAAATGGAGCGTAGTATTTAAAAGGATACTAAAATTGCTAAAGCCTAATGAGTCTTTTGGAACAACTAATATCGATCTCCGGCAGCCAATTACCCAACAATAATTTTATGCTTGCTTCGTACGGTGTATTTGATCTCACATTTAATTATTTAAGCTGTTAAAAAAAACCTTTAGACAAGTGTCTTGCCCCTTATATTCCCATAGTATTTTTAAAGAGACTTAGGATTTCAAGATTCGGCCAGAATCCTTTTCTAATGTGTTTGAAACCTTACTAAGTTATCATATTGTCTGATAGGTCAAGCTTGGTAAGTCTAGGCCAGTGTCCTCTAGTAAGATACTTACAACCTAAATTAGAAATATTATTAGTAGATAGATTTAATTATAAGAGCTAAGACCATCGTGCTTTTGCTAAATGTTGGCAGCTTAAATGTTAAGCACTTACATTTTAAAAACAAACTATTTATACTTCTGGCCACCACGCTCGAGCTATCGCTTGAGCCATATACTGAAATGCTTAATAACTTTTGTTGCCTTAAAATTTGATATATTTAAGGCTAGGCCAGTCGCTGTTTCCAATAAATTGTATAGATTAGTAGTCATACTATATTGTAATAGCAGTAAATCTTCTAAGAGCTTTGGAACGCGAATTAGTTAGTCGCTAGAACTTAGTATTCTCGGTAAAATAAGTTATGTTAGTAAAATGTTTCTAATTAAAATGTTTCTATTTATGAGATTTACATATCGGATAAAATTTATATAGACAATAGAAATTTTATTAATTCAGTTAATCATTGCGTTTAAGATTTTATTTTTTAGCTAATCCAAATTCCAAATAGTACTTTAGAGTTTTAAATTAACATCCCTAAAAAAATGTAATTTATTTTTGATTTTAATCGCAAAATAATTAAAAGTAAGGAAAAACTTTCCTTTCGCTTTGATTATCTTTTTAGCTTAGTTAATATTTTGATGTCTATTGACTTAAGATAGTGTTTTTGATTATTTAAAGCATGTCTTATATCTAGCTTCTATAACTTATGAAACCATTTATTTGTTTTACAGTCTTCATTAAATCAAAATATTCTTGTTTGTATTTTTACAAATTAGCGTCTATCATTACTTCAGCAGTTATTTTAGCGTATTTCCATTGCGCCCATATATCAGACGGTTTTTTATCCTATCCAATAAACTTTTTCTCTACACTCTCTAGAATATTCAAAGCTTATTTAGGATCCAGCTGATCAAGTTAGTCAACAGCTAGTTTAAGCAACTTTAAAACTTCTTTTTTTTATTAAGTTTAGGAGTTGATAAAAGCAAAAGAGGAAAAACCAGCATTAGAAGAAGCACTTTGATTTTTATTGTCTTAAGAGACTTTAGTTGTCTCGTTAGAATGATTTTCAGAAGAGTTTTGACCCGGGCTAGTACTCATCGTCTCCAAAATTATTATAAACAGAATCTCTTTAAATGAATGAAAGTAAGATATAATTAAAGATTCATTCTGAACTTTTGAGTATATAAAAAATGGATAATTTTCAATATAATCATAAAAACTATTAGCCTTTTTAAAACATTTTTAGACTATTTTAATATATATTAGTATCAATAATCGTATTTAGAATCATTATCCGGGAAATTTCTCATTCAGCAATTATCGTATTCTTTCATTTTGGTCTTGAGCTTGATTGAACCACTCTCGGAATTAAGGGTTAGACATGGCCATAACAAATTCCACAAAACCAGAATTTTTAGTTCTTTTTTAGCACTCGATATTTACATTTGTGGACCAATTGCCTAGCAATAATTTCTTTTGTGTTTCGAATGTTATATTTTAATCTTGAACTCGTAAGTGTTCAAGTTTTTTGAAATAGCCTTTCGATAAATTCTTTCCTCCTTGTATTCCTATATCGTTGTCGCCGAGACACAAATTTTATAGTTTTGACCAAGCAGCTTTTCTCAAGTGTTTAATTCCCTCTTAAGTGATCTCATTATCATCTAAGTTAAGTTTAACAAGTTCAGGCCATTCTCCTTTTGTAAGATATCTACATCCTAAGTTAGATATCAAGTTGTTAGATAAATTTAATTACTAAAGTTTAGGCCATTTCGCTTTTGCGAGATGTTTGCAGCCTTGATCTGAAATACCTGTTCCCATTAAACTTAATTTTTTTAATTCAGGCCATCTTCCTTTAGCTATATATTAACAAAATTTCTAACTGATAGGACCAACAAATATAACATCTTAAAGACGAGGCCATTAACTTTTTATTAAACTTTCCAAGAATAATTGTTCAGGATTTCCAATAACGAATACTAAATTTTTTAAGGTTTTAGAAAATAAATTAATTGAAGGCTAGATTTAAAACTAAGAACTAGAAATAATGATGTGAGTAAAATGCTTCGCATTAAAAGTTTCTGATTTTCTTAGTTCGGAAGAGATTTAAAATTATCGCAGACAATAAAAGTCTTTTTTTTTTGTCAATAAAAAATCTAAAATATTGATTTGTTTTTTAGCCAATCCGAATCTCATGAACTTTTTCGGAGGTGTTTATTGCTAATTAATGTCATGACCTGGACAAATCAACATAAAGTAAGGAAATACTTTCATTTATTCTTCCTATGTATCTTGATCTGTGCTAAAATCTTATACATTATGCTTTAAAATAGTGTTTTTAACTATTTAAAGCATGTCTTATGTCTAAGATCTTCCACCTAAAAAGCCCTTCTGATTTTTAACAGTATTCATCAAATTAGAATATTCTTGTTTGTATTTTTCCAGATCAGCATCCATCATTACTTTTGCAGTGATATTAACATATTTCCATTGAGCCCAAATATCAGAAGTTTTTTGATCCTATTCAATAAAGTTTTTTTCGACAGTCTCTAGAATATTCAAAGCTTCTTGAGGATCCAGCTGATCAAGTTAATCAGCAGCCAATTTAAGCAACTTTAAAGCTTATTTTCTTTCTTAGGTCTAAGTTGGTGCTTCTTTGAATATGCCGCCATCATCTGTATCCGAGTAGGTCTAGTGCTTTCTCATTTATTGTCTCAAAATGGGTTTTTAGGGGCTGAAAACTTTTTTAGTAGCCTTGCGACTCTTTTTAGGTTGAGAAAGTTAGGTTTGATCTTAATGAATATTGGGAGCAGTATCGCTTAGAGAAAAAGAGGCCATATTCTCAGTATGAGATTCATTTTGATCTTTTTTAGCTTTTGGAACCTCAGCAGAAGAGTTGGAGTGCAGTTGGGAAGACTCTGGGTTTGGGTTGGCGCTCATTGTCTGTCAAACTAGTATGAATTAAGCACAATTCAATGAGTACAAATACCAAGTGATTATAAAATGATATTTACCTTTTTAACATATATTAAAACAGGTAATTGTTTTTAATTAATCAAGATTCTATATGTTTTGCGCATGAAAAAGAAGATTAAAACGTTTTTCATAGTATTTTTGAATATTTGTTGCTGATTTTTTGATAAATATAAAATGCGAACATAAAATTTTTCTAGCTTAAATTTATGACGAATCATAAAATATTTAGTAGAAAATAAAGTTCCGAGCTGATCTTTACATTATTTTAGTTATAATTTATTTAAGGTATGCGTAAGCTTAAAAGAATAGCAGATATAACTCAATTCGGGTGCTCAGAACCTATACTCGAATCCTACATGTTCCCAATCGATCTCAAAAACACCCCCAAGACTCTCTCAGAATAAATAGAAGCTCTAGTTAACACAGCAGCTCACAACAGTCTGGTTTCGCTTTCAGCTAATCAAATTTTATTGAAAAGAAGAATGTTCGCGGTGCTCAGAAAACCAAAAATGTAGGTCGCTAAGTGGAGTGGGTATTAAAAAATAGTTCCTGAGGACTATCAAGTAGTAATTAATCCTGTTTCGATTGGATAATCGTCATTTAAACTGAAAGACTTTGAGTAATGTCCATCGATAATGGGTTTGAGATTTCATGTTTGGAACCCTATTTTTCAAAAATTCAAGTTTTTCTCACCCGTAATTACTCATTAATCAATCGATTTCAAGTAAGAATAAGTAGAATTAAAAGGATTTGCTGCCAGAGTATGGGATCACTAGATGCGTCATCTTTAAGGTTTTCTGACCTTGGATAGAAATATCAGTCACGGAGAGATCTCGGTGAGCTAAGCGTATCAAGACATTCCGGCTATGTATTAGTTAGTCGATGTCCTTAAGCAGGAGCTTTAGATAACGAGCTAAAAAAGTTTAAAAAAAATGTTCACCCCGGCTAAATAAAACAAAGAAAACAAAGAAACCAAGACGAAAAATTTCGAAAACGCATAAAGCATACCTTAGAAAATACCAAAAGAGATGGGAGCTCGTTTGAGCAAGCAGATGCTACGAGTAAAAAAGATAATGTAGAAATAGGCAAAAGATGTTTAAGATGATATATGACGGCATAGTGTTGATATTTAATTTAAAAGATATGAGAGTTAGCCTTACTAAGAGACTACTTTTCACCAACATCTTCGCCAAAGTGCCCATGGCACCTCCCGATCCCATCCTCGGTGTTGGTATTGCCTATAACAACGATACCGATTCACGAAAAGTCAATCTCGGAGTCGGCGCGTATAGAGATTAGAACCTGAAACCCGTTGTTTTCGACATCGTTCGCAAGGTTGAACTCGAAATTTTGTCTGATAAGACTCTCAACAAGGTAGATTTATTGTAAGGTAGGAATATATTCCGATTGACGGACTGCCCGCTTTCAACAGTGGAAGCCAAAAACTCGTCTTCGGAGCAGATTCGCCACTACTCAAGGAAGGCAGAGTCGTCACTGCTCAGTGTCTATCTGGATCTGGCGCCCTGAGAATGGGATTTTAGTTCGTCAACCAAGAGCTTCCCGCTGAAGTATTTTACCCTAATCCTACCTGGTCTAACCACATTAACATCGTCCAAAGATCAGGACTCAAAGCCACTCCTTATCCCTACTACGACCCCGTCACTAAGAAAGTTAAAATTAACGATCTTCTTGATTTCCTTAACAAAGCTAAAGAGGGCAGCATTTTCTTATTGCACGTATGCGCACATAACCCTACTGGAGTTGACCCCTCTCAATCCGATTGGGAAGCTATAGCTGAAGTAATGCAAAGAAGAAAACTTATTCCTTTCTTTGACACCGCGTATCAAGGTTTCGCCTCTGGTGATCTGATCAAGGATTCTTGGTCTGTTCGTTACTTTGCTCAAAGAGGCTTCTCGATGTTCGTTGCTCAGTCTTATGCTAAAAACATGGGTCTTTATGGTGAGAGAGTCGGCGCTCTTCACATCGTCACTCCTGATAAAGAAACCAGCGCTAAAGTGCTCAGTCAGCTCAAGTTGGTCATCAGAGCCAGTTACTCAAGTCCTCCTTTCAGCGGAGCCCGTATCGCTGAAAAGATCCTAAACAACGCCAACAACTTTGATGCCTGGAGCAAAGAGCTGAAACTGATTGCTGAACGTGTGATCAGCATGAGAACTGCCATGAGAAAAAGACTCTAGGAGCTCAAGACCCCTGGAAACTGGGAACATATCACCAATCAAATCGGAATGTTTTCCTACACTGGTCTTAATGAAGCTCAATGCTTGCATCTGATCAACAAATACCACATTCACTTGCTGAAAAACGGAAGAATCGCAATGGTCGGCCTCAACACCAAGAATGTCGGATACGTATCCGAGGCGATCGATGAAGCCGTTAGAACTATTAAATGATTGTGCCGAAAATGTTCGATTAAATAATAAAAATAGTCAAAAAGTCAATAGAATCATAAGACTCTGTTCAGTTCTGAAAAAACATGGGTCTATAGCATTTAAGGCTTGCCTTTTTTGGGAGGCGCAGGAACATTCTGATTTTCTTTGAAAACAAGTTCTGGCAAACTCGAGTTTTTGAGAATTTAAAGGATCTAAGATCTGCAGTTAGGGTAGAATTTCTTATCAGCAATGTTTTTGATCAGCTGACAGTCGCTTCGGAAAATGGAGTCCAGTTTCGTTTTGAGCTAAATAAAAAAATAGTTACAGTTTAATTTTTTTGTTTGAAAAGATCCAGATTAGTCCTTGCTAAAGCTGTTTTTTATTCAAGTTTCAATTTAGTCTATTCTTAGATAGTCATTTTTGCTAATACTTCTTTGATTTTCTTCTGGCACTACTATTCTTCCTTTTGAATGCATGTTTGTTCTAAATTTAAGCCTTCAAGAGTCAATAAGTTTTGCGATTATATTTATTTTTGAATTCTGAACAGCTCAGTGTTATCCTGCATAGTTTTTATTTCAGACTGAAGACTTCTATTTTGAGTCTAGTAGAGTTCTTTTATGACATGTTTATAGGTGATTTATTTAGCAATCTTTTCCTGTTATTTTTGCTAAAGTTCGCATTATTCTTTCATTTAAGCTATATCTTGTTTTTACCTGGCAATCAAATCTTATAAATATTTCTTCTTTTTAAGCATGTCTGCCTATTGAGTACTAAGAACATCTATTTTTTCAGTAATTTTCTTTGTTCTTTCTTCACATTTTTGCTTTTCCTATCTTTATCTTGCAAGTTATTGACAAAGTCCTTGATAGAAAGCTTAT
>Ga0169931_10003916_pt1 | contig 23409 bp, 18 predicted proteins | sample Kivu_15m_20L_FD_129675 | JGI IMG/M metagenome (GOLD analysis project Ga0169931, IMG submission 129675) | Freshwater microbial communities from Lake Kivu, Western Province, Rwanda to study Microbial Dark Matter (Phase II) - Kivu_15m_20L... | ecosystem: Environmental > Aquatic > Freshwater > Lake...
ATTTGATTTATTATTTTTTTAATACTTTTTAGAGTATATGCAATTTTTTTAAAATTATAATATAGTTTTTTTAGTTTTGTATAGTAGTTATTGCTTTATTAATAGTAGATATAAATAAAATTAGATTTATTTTAAACTTTATTTATTCAATACGTATGTTTACTACTCATAGCTAATACATATCACAACAAACTGCTTGTTAGTTCCTTCCTCTCATGCAATATACGAACGTAGATAAACGCTGAGAATCCTCCTAGGACTAGAAACAGAATAGATACGAATAATGCAAACACGGCTGCTCCGTTGTGGCCCTCTTGGAACATCCTGTGCACCCTCACGAATCCACTGAAACCCAGGAAGTTTACTATAGAACCAATAACCTCAATCAACGCAGCAATCGGCTGTAGAATCAGGTACAGCTTCAAATGCTATTTTTTAGTGCACAGTCCAGAGTAACCTAGCTAAGGTGGGATGTACCTCGGTAGAAAATAAGCAAGACCAAGGGATTGAATATCAACAGAAAGAGAATAGAGTATAGTATGCCCATTCCGCCCTCGATACAGTTTACGATGAAACTGAGCAAGCAGATGATCAGACAGGCGAGATGGGTGCTGAAGAGGGAAAGTACTATGAACTTGCGGTCCTCAGGGACCTATCTCGGTACGAAGTGCATGAGTTTAAGCAGAGGAGGATAGTTGAGACGCATCAGCTAGGACTCCTATGGTTTTTTGAGGGAAGGCAGACGCTCAGAATCGTCCATCTCACTATTATTATACAAATATACAAAATTTATAAATTGTAATAAGAAAAAATACTGAATAGCTTGCAATCAATAGCTTACCATGTGCTTATAAGTTCTTTTAAGCTCTTTTCTGAGTGAATTCTATCGGAAAGGCATACATTTGACTTTACTTAATATAGATTACATTCATTCAATCACTTTTCCTGAGTTGCTATAGGAACTGTCTGTACCTGAACAGTTTTTTGCTGTGATCGATATACTAGTCCAGCACTACCATAAGGTCATCTACCCTTTCTCGCTCTATTCCTGCCTTTCTGAATATCTCATAAAACAGGTCTAAGGGTATGAACTCATCTTCCTAGCCAGCCAGAAGCGTGAAGGCGTTGCGTATGTCAGTGAGGCTGTAAGGCGAGTCTCTGATTTTAAATACATTCATGAACTACTCGAAGTTGACTTGGTTGTTGAACTCAAACGTCTTCTCGCAGATATCGTTGAAGTGGGCCTATGAAATAACGTAGCCCACTCTTGCAAAGATAGCTTTGAGCTACTACCTGCCCACCTTGCCGTCCTTAGCATGCATGTTAAATATCTATAGGAACGCCTGTCTCTGGGATGACTTAAGCTCGTACTTGTTCTTACTCTCAGCTTTCATTAATGTATATAAACTGTAAGCATAGGCTCAAAGTACAATCCTGAACTGACTGAAAAAGTTTTTATTAAGGAATCCATTAAAAACATTTAAAATGCGATAAAAATTATATTTTAGATCATATTTAGAAAGTAATCGAGATAGAAAGTAGTTATTCATGTGGAAATATAGTGAAAGATAGTAAGCAATGAGATCATTAGATCATTCCTTGGCGAAACGACTTTTGTTGAACATTACGCTTTTTTTAGCTTTTTTAGAAGGAGAATCACTCTCTTATACTTAGCTTTTCTGCTGCTTTTCGAGAGAACTGCCCGGAGACATCAACGAACTCGTCTTCAAAATAGATTTGCCGCGCTGCTTAGTCTTACCTCCACTGTTGTTCTGAGGCGAGCTTAGGCCTAGCTGCTGGGAAAGCTAACTACTAATGACCACTTGCTCGTTGGAACCGAATATATTGTGACTTGAACCCTCGCTCGAAGCTCCATCTTCCTAAGATGCGTTTTCCTTGCAGTCATCCTCGATCAGTCTGCGGTTTTTGATGACGCTGCCATCGATGCTTTCCCTTTTGAGCTGTCCGAACTTGGACTGCTTGACTATCATTCCCTGCGCCTGTCTGTCTAGGGTCACCGCAAATGAAGTCTTGAGGCATGATTTTCTGGGTCCTCCCTTAGATTTTGCAGGCTGTTGTTATATGTTGATGATATTGATTTGAGGCTGGAAACTGCAAATGCTCTTCCTGAACTCTACTTCTTTGATTCCGGAACTGCTCTGTGGCTATAGACTGTTGCTCGACTCAATCATTTTGCCATCTATATTCTTGATTCTGTTCACTAACACACTTTCTCTGCCCCCGTATTTCTATTTAGCACTCTTCTCGATTGCTTCCTTAGTGCACTACTAGTTTTATGCAGCTGGCATAATGGATACTCCTCTGCTCTTCAAAATGCTCTTACTCCTGCCAATATTCTTCACTACTATCTTGGCAGTCTTCTCCTCTACTACTTCTTAGTCTTTTTCTTAGTCTTCCTCAATCTCCCTGAAAGTCTAGGCATATATTTCCTTTGCTTGTTTGAAGCTGGGCACTGGGGCGGTTTAGTCGTCTTCTGGTGACTCGTAGACGAAGGCAGTGTCTCCACTTATAGTTACTCTGCTCTTACGACCCTGCGGAATCATTATGGAACAGCTTTTCCTGTCTATTTTTTTAAGGTTGCTGAAGTTTATTTTTTGTTATTCTTTTTATTCTTCCTAGGAGTCCGACTACTCCGAAGAGTTGTTCTGCTTGTTGCGACTCTTGAGGTTCTATACTTCGATGCGCATGGCTGCTAGCTGCAAGTTATCTGGGTAATACCCGAAGGCTGTCTACAAATCGTTGAGGGCCTTGTTGTACTTGCCTTTCTAAATGCCAATATGCTTACTTTCTTGTATACTTGACTACGTCTAACGAGAGCCAGGTAGTGACTGCAGTCGTTTCGTAATACTTAGTTTAGGGCAGTAAGGGCTTGTTAGTAGTCTCCCAGAACGCAGTGGAGTGCTGCCTTGGTTGTCATGATGTTGAAGATGACGCTGTGGGCCTCGTCGGTTTTATAGCAGAAGGAAAGACAGTTCTCGTAGAGCTCTAGGGCTTAAGTGAAGTTGTGTTGCTGAAACTGTTGTGCGGCCTGAGTGATAAGGCAAGTACATGGTCTATTTTTTGTTTTAGCACGCTCATGGAATGACTTCTATTTATAATACTATAGAACTTTAATTACAAACACACGCCCACACATATCCACAATCATTTATACTCAATACCCTCAAAAAGAATACTTAACGACTGGTTTTCGCCAAAATTATCATATTGAGGTACTGAGTTATAATTTTTGTATGATAGTCACTTTGATATTTCTAGCCGTAGACTGGATCGTTCTAAGAATCAACTAACAGGACCTTCTTCAATTGCATGTACTCTACATAACCTTTCTAGTTCTTAGGCTCAAATACCACAAACAACCAAACTACTACCCTCATATCAAAATTTCAAGCTAGCCCACTACCACTTCGGTCAAGTAGTGCCAGGTCTGCAAAAAAGTAAAGCCGCCTCGTTTCTACCATTGTCGCAGGTGTTAGGTGTGCGTGTTCAAGATGGACCATCACTGCGACTGGATCAGCAACTGCATAGCACAGTTCAACGCTAAGGTATACGTGCATCTGCTTGTCAATGCCTTCCTCCATTCAGCTCTCCTCCTTTTAGCCATTGTAGTCAACTACGCCACCCTATTTGACACATAGCAGTACTCTATATACTTTTGGCTTATTATATTCCCATCGATCTACATGCTTTACGAAAGTATGCGACTACTCAGGGACTTCAGGGCAAGCATATAAAAAAACCAAACTTTAGTTTAAAGTTTCAAAGAAGTAGTGGGAACTAAGACTGATCCTTACTAGCTGTTCAGAGGATACTTTGGGAACAACAAAATCATGTGGTTCCTGCCCTTTTTCATATAATAGAGCAACTTCGATTTTATGGAACCCACTTTTAGCATAAAGCAAAGCTCAGAAGAGACAAAATAATACGTGTATGCTGACGAGTACATTTACGGGGCAGATAGTGATGACGAGTTAGACTAGCTACACGACTAGCCGTTGTTGCACTAATGATATAATCCTTATGATACTAATATTTAATGCCTAAAGGTATATCCTTGCAGTTCTAATTAAATGGATTGTTTGAAGTGTTAATAAAAAGAGTTCAATCATGGCGAATAAGCGAATGGTGCAGGCTCGATGATGAGCTGGCCTTAGACCGCTCTTCCCTTTATAAAGGTTCTTCGTTTATGCTGAAGAGAGAAACATTTTTTGGAGTCTTATTAAACGATTTATTAGATCTGTAGATCCAGCTGTCTTGCTCGTTCTGTTAGCTATTCTCTACAAGCTGTCCCCTCTAGTCAAAGTATTTTAATGTTTGATGCTACTGATATTCCACATTTCGATTGCCATTCTACTTTTAGTTCTTGGGCGTTTGTGAAGTAGTGTTCAGTCCCCTTAGTTTTGCGAAAAAGTCAGAAATGTCCTATTAGAATCTATCCTGCTAGATCTTGCCTTCATCTTATTAGTCATGCTCGATTTCATATTCTTGGCCTTACTGTTGGTATTCGACTACAAATAGCGATTTTGACAGTTTTTTTTATGAGTGCTAGAAAAGCACAGATTCTTCCGTATTTTTGATAATCGGAACAGACTCTTCTCTCTATGGAACTAAAATCATCTATTTATCAGCAGTTTTCTCAGCAGAACTCATGGAAAAGTTCTTAGAAACTTAGGCTGGATTTTTTAAAATGACCTGGGCAGGATAGTCTGTATGAACTTGTAGAGTGCTATATATTGTTTTGGAGACTGAGGCTGTAGCGTTGTTAGTTATGAACCTGTACTGAGTAAATCTATTGGTTTTGGCAAACAACTCTGAGTGGCAGGCAATGTGTGCGCGTAGTTCTGACTTTTAATTATGATTGCTGATGAGTGCTGAGTTGTTGGTAGGGTGAGTTCCAGACTAGGATCGACTGACACTGCCATAGACTAGAGCTAAGAGATCTGACAATCGAGGTTGCGTTTAATTCTTGTTGGGGAGAGTGAGAGTGATAAACCTTTTGGGTTACTTTTTGGCAATATGGTAGGGCTTAATGGAAGTGTGTTTGACGATCTGGTTTTAAACTTAGGCGCAACAACTGAATATATCAGGAAAGGCGGTGGATATAGTTTTTTGTCTGCTTTTTCTTTATTTCTTATGCATTTTTCTATTAATATTATTGCAGAGTTAAGCCTAGGCATTCTCAACACTATGACGCACTTTTACATGGAATAGTCATCCTATTTGCAATCAGCTAACAATACTATCTACAATCAAATGCCATAATCTTTTCCCTCAGTCAAAATTCATGTTTTATACTGATATTCGTTTGAACTATTCTTCGTTTATTTTGTTCAGTTCGTTCTTTAGCAGTTCTGCCTTCCAGTTGCGCCTCTTGCTCTGCTGGCTTGACTGGTTAGTGGCAAAATTGTTGTTGTTGAACGTTATCTAGGCCATCTCTACGCTTCCCTCCCTACCCCCTGCCCTCGTGAGCACTTTCTTGCCCTAGGCCACCTTCTCAGTCGATGAACTCTTTATCGTCGAGTGGATGCTCAGCTCCTTCACGCTTATGGCCGATAAACCCTACAAAGCAACGGCTTTTTGAACTAGCTCTTTCTAAAGTTTCCTAGGAGAAATCACACGAATCACGTGCTAATCGCCAGCTCTAGGCGAAAAAGTGTCTTTTTAGTATTTTTGGTATTTTTTAACCAGCACCTACTATTGCTTCTTGGCACTCAACGACTTACGCGAGTGTATAGGCAACGACTTTTTGGATTATCTGTTGTTAGTAGCCCCATTAAGCAAATATTTTTATGACTAAAGGGCCGCTTGTCTGCCAGAAGATAGTCTCTGGGTGGCCTTGACGTTAGTAGGAGGAATTTTGTTGTTGTTTTTCTAAGGAGGCACGCACCCCATAACAATTATATACACGCTAAGCAATCACAGTCAATAAAGTGTAGAAATCACAAGAATACTCAAAAGAATATAAAATATATAGTGAAACGTTGATTTTCTTAATCTATAGTTTAGGATGGCTCATGCTTATTATAGTAAATACTTAATGGATAATATCCGCAAAGCCATTAATATCTACCTCACCAGGTACCGCCTCGACATCAATGCTCTTTTCACTTTCATGCAGGAACGCGTCAAAGTAGACGAAGAAGGACTCAAGATCATCCAAACACGCATTTTGTAGTTCAAAAACCCAACCGATAAGATCACCTAGTAAGAACTAGAACAGTACTTTCACTTGATCGCTGCCTACCAGGCCAAAGCCAACATCAAAGGCAAGGATCTCTCCAGCCTCACCGTCTTCAACTGCCTCACCTTCAAGTCCTCCAAGGCCAAAGAGGAAGAAAAGAAAAAAGAATCAAGCAAACCAGCAGAATAGGTCAAAACATAGAAACCTAAGCCCAAACAAGAAGAGACTAATCTATACCCTGACTTGCCCTAAAAAGAGAAAAAGATTGAATCGCCTATTGCAGTTAGAACTCAATAGAGAGCTTAGACTTCCTTTACCACTAGGAGGTAGATCCGAAAGAGTCCTTCTAGCAAGTAGGCCCAGAAAAAGTTGTAAATAATAGAGGAAAACATAAATGGATAGGACCTGACATTGACTGCGCTGAGCATGAGTCCCACTGAACAGCTACACCTACACCTACCATAAGCAAAAACTATGGAGCTCGTGTCTAAAAAGCTAGTTTTTATTAGTGGATACGACAAATTCGGTCAAAACTACCTGACTCCCATAATCAAATTCCACATCGTTTATGGCTAGCACTAGGTCCACAGGAGATACACTTAGTTTTAAAACCTTATGCTCTATCTGAATCGCCAGTATTAAGGGTTCATTTTGCCCTAACTGCCTCCCAAGTAGGGTATCCGCTCTAATTTTTCCTACTTTTGGGGTGTCGACGAAGTCTTCCTTAACGTCAGGCAACAGGCGCTTTAGAATATGTTAAACTAGCTGCTTCATTCCTATATCGTCAAGGAAGACCCCTACTTGCTGCAGTTTTTGGTGGACCAGAACTTCGAGATGGAGTCGGGTGAGGGCATGATTTCTGCCTACATGTAGAAAATGAAGAAAATGCCATTTAGTTTGAGCTAGCTCAAGATATACGGAAACACTTACTACAACTTTTTCAAATAGTTCAAACGATAAAACATCGACACTGCAGTCATCAAACAGTACAAAGAACTAGGAAGTCTGCTGTAAAAGTGCCTATAAATATAGTCGTACCGCACAAACATTAATAGTAATTTTGAGCAGCGGAGATAGATCTTTAAGGAGCTGGGTTACGATAAGGATGACCGCAACCTGACTGTCACTGACTTCGATAAAATGTCAGCCTTGACTGCAGGCAACATCAGGAATCTCAATAAAGAAATAGAAAAATACTTGGATCTACAGGCTGACCTGAGTTGGGTCAATCATCTTGCAAATTAAACTAGGAGGTAGTCTGGCAAGGACTCAGCTTAGCTGCAGAAACGACTGGAGGAGACATAGAGTCGAATGACCAAGATGGAACAGAACTTGATGCGTTCGATGGAGTAGTTGCGCGAAGATAAGGAGGTGTACCTGCAGGAAGTGGCAGTCAAGATGGTCTAGTGGCGCAAAAGAATCCACCCCTGAGTCATTAAATACTTTATTCTATTTAATTCTTTTACAAATAAAGCCATACTCTTATGTATATAAGCCATATTGTAGCATAAATCGACTGTTATTTCTTATTGAAAATGCTTGGATGATACCCTAATCATGAGTTTTTTTGTTAGTTGTTGATTAACTGCCAGAATAACTGTTTGGGCGAGTGAGGGCATTGACATTTCTATATTATTTTTATTCACTTGTTCTTTATGAAAGACACCAAAAGTAAGTTTTCTTTCGAGCTCGCTCGTTCTTTGCCCCTTTTTACTCTACTTAGGCAACCTCCGCAACATCCGTGTTCTCAAAAAAAACATGATTTTCCTGCAGAGCTACGACAACGAAATCCCCCACAAAACGCTGGCTGATGTTGGCACCTACGAGGTGTGTGGGCGAGTGGAGAGTGTGAAGACCAAGCAAAACTACAAAAACATAACTGCCTACGTGACCTTCGAGGAGGTCTAGGCTGCCGCTCTGGCCTTCCTGGTTTGTGTATAATGATGCAGGCGTGTTACTATTTGGGAGATAACGTGAAAGTACTGTTCGGGACTGTGCAATATTGCAAGTACTTCATGCGCAAAGCTGAATGCCGTAACGACTACTGCGTGTTTATGCACGTGCGAGATAGGAAAAATTAGATTACAATCAACGATGAAATATCTGACAACGTCTACCAAGAACACCTTGCCATGGCCCACGAAATCAGCCAAGCCAACCACTACCAAGCACTCAAAAATATACTCAACTCACATAGCCAACAACCAGAACACTCCCTCTTCCGTTAGGGACTCAGTAACATGGCGTTTAAATTAAAAATAGACCTAGGGGATCCACTGCCACCCGCCATAGATAACAAACAGTCTACGCTTAAGACATAGTTAACTGAACGAGGTTCCTCGACTTAGGGAAGCTAGAGGCAGTAGTCGTAGTAGATGTAGCTGAATGGAATAGTAGTAAATAAGAAGGACGACTAGAGCAGTAGTTTTAATATGGAATAGTACATTAATATTAGACTAATCAAAAAGATAATCAGGTAAAAGTAAAGCAAAATATACAACCAATAGTCCATCAAGGACAGTTCCAGGAGGGAACGGCTTATACTGTATGGAGTGGTCAAGACATAAAGAAAAGCTTGATCCAATACATTCTCAATACACACTAAACAACAATACAACATACTAAAAACTGACAATTTAAGCAAGTAATTATCATATTTTTTGTTTAATTTAAATACATAGATTTAAAATTTCAGTAGTAATAAAATGACTATTATGATTTTATTGACTAATCTATGATACTTATGTCATCATACGGTCTGCAGATTTTCTTATTCACTAGCCGAAAGCGTAAAGATGTAGTTGGCGACTCCATGACTTTTCACGCTCTTAGTCTGGAAAATAGTTCCAGAGGGCACACTCACATCTTGATGGGCAAGCACATCTCTAACGCCTATCACCTTGGCTCTCCCGAACTAAGGTCGATTGAGTTTAAAGTGGAAGACAGTTGCAGTCTATGCCCTGTTGAAAAACACCAACACGTAACGATTGCCGCTGAGCTACCCGCCCCACACCTACTTAAAACCTATCTAGTGGATTTCCCTCTAAAGTAGGTCGGCCGCCTTGCCCAAAGGATCCTGATTTATAGCAATCACCTACTGGTTACCCAAGATTTCCATAGTCTTAGCTGACATGTTAGTCAGAGAACATCCGATTAACAAAGGAGCCTTCAGAGCTGCCCACAAAGCAAAATGGCTTTGGTACTCATCGAAGGTCATGCCACCGTTGCCCACCTAGAGCATGTCAGGATCATTCCAAGCACCTGGGCCTGCGTACTGTGACAGACCTGCTTGTCTTTCTAAGTTGTGTACGAAAGACAGGTAGATGTCCTTGATATCTATAGTGGTCCTCCAGGAGTTGCCCACTTATTGCGCCCATTCGTAAGGTTTTTCTCTGCCCCACTCGCACATTGAAAAAAATATAGGCCGACCTGTCTTGTTGAGGGCGTCTCTCATACGAGGATACCTCACTCTCGGAGACAAACCCTCGTTATGGCAGTTGTCGTATTTAAGGTAATCGATTCTTTATAAAGAGTCTAGTACTTCCATGCTGCATATGTTTTAGCGTCAATTTCTTAGTAGTTATAGCCTCCAGGTCGACCTTGGCATGTTTGAGTTCCAGCATCGCTGTATAGTCCAAACAGGAGTCCTTTCTGATGCACATACTCAGCCAGTTTAGCCATGCCTGAGGGAAACCTGGTTTTGTCAGCTATAATCTATCCAGTGGCTGGGTCTCTGGCTACTTGCCAGCAATCGTCGATGTTGAGGTACTTGTAGCCCTTGGCGAGCAGTCCACTGCTGACGAGCTGGTCTGCAGTTTTTTTGACGATTTCCTAGCTTATATTGCAACCGTAGTGGTTCCAGCTGTTCCAGCCCATGGGTGGAGTCCTACCTAGTCCGTTGTCGAGAGCAAAAGCAACCAGAGTCACACTCAGCAAAAGGAATATCTTCATAGTAATAAATCATAGTTAAAAATGCAATCTAAAGATGAAAAATAGATAAGATTTATATGTTTTATTGACTCAAGAAAAAAGGTAAATAAAGGCGTTTACATGTAAAAATATGAATCAATTAAGAGTTTCATCCTGGTGGCTGATCACTACTGGTATTTTTATGCCCAACTTCAGAGCTTTGCGCACCAGATGTTTTACTGCCCGCCAGCCCACTGCTATTTTCTTCTTGTTGCTCCATCCTGGCTCTAGTCCCACTGGCAGCTTTACTACCATGCTCATAAACACTTCAATGAACTTCTGCTAGTACTCGCATCGAGACTTGAGAATGTTAAGCTAGAACTGCTCGTTCTATTTTTCTTGCTTGAGCTTGCCAAACATCTACTACTGTCTGGCTTTGTACTTGCTCATTTATTACCGCATTTACTGACACCTGGCCTGGAGTGAAGCAATTTCTGCCATCAGTCGTTCCTTGGCCTACCTCCTGATCGAGCTGGCTGCCTCCTCTTGCGAACTAATAGCCATGCATTATGAAAGCAACTAAGCCTACCTTCTCTGCCAGGTCTGTCCTTTAAGAAACCACTCATTTTCAGTCTGGTGCAGTCTTTCCCTCAGCACTTTATTCTAGACTTACAAAGCCTACACTCTTAGTTGTTTCTGTTATAATAGCATCTGCTGTTATTGAATATATAATCTCTATCCAACGAGTCTTTACTAAAGTCCTATTTAGGGCCATATTTTGAAGCTAGGGACTGGCTGCGCATACAAAAGAGTGTGTTTTCTCATCTAACTGGCCCCCACCTCATCAGTAGTGTCCTCCTTTATAGTGCTCAGCACCCGATCGATCCTTTATTTATAGTTGTACTTCTGCAGATAGCCTTTCTGCATCGTCTACCTCCCCGCCTGCTCTTATCTCGAAACCACCTCTCTCCTCTGCAACTTATTTACCACAGTACCCACTCTGGCTACTCCCTGTTGACTTGATGATTGGCTCTTTTTTCTATTAGAAGATAAGCCATCGTTCTGGAGAGGCAGCTACTCGACTAGTATATAGCTCCTCTTTGCTTTTTTGGCAGCAGGAGCCTGGCTGCTCACATTGAGATCATCGCGAGATTACTAAAAATCAGAAAAAGGTTAGTTGTCGTTTTACTAGGCTGGCAGAGACTAGAAGGAACTGAATCGTTAATTGGAGTCCTCTCTTTTGGGCTTTTTAGATGGCCTATTGAAGCGTTGACCGAGAGGCACTCCTAGAGCATGCTTGTACATTTTAACTGATTATCTATAACAATTATACTTATATAATTAGTATATTCATCAATTACGACGAAATGCTTTAATCAGCTCACTGTTTTCATCTAAATAGCATTATCGTCTTCGTCCAGCTTACTGCTGAGGGCATCGTTAATCAGGTGATTGGCAGTGTTGACGTGGTGCATGCCTCCGTGCTCAGATTCCGCCCTTCTCTTTTCAACCACATGGTAGTTGGGCTCTTGCGAAAGGGGACTCAAGGCTATCTTGCTCAGAAAGTAGTTTATCTTTCCGAACTTACGATTCTGAGGCTGCAGCTACTAAGGCAGCTAGCTTCTTTCGACCAGGGGAGGGTCTTTGAACTACATTTGTCGTTTGACCCATTGTTTCCATGTCTATCGTGGATCTACCACTGGGTCATCTAGAATCTTCTTGTGTTTTGTAAGAAAGTCAGGAACGTTCTCAGGCTATATCTTTTTCTCCAAACAGCTTAACAGAAGTTAGTAGTTTACATAACGGTAGTGATTCTATAAGCCAAGCTGCTAGTACTATATAGCGTTACGAGTAGAGGGTTAGTCTGCATAGGAGGAAATCAGTAGGGCAGCGCTGTAGAAGCCTGGTAGTATGGCGTAGTCTAGTGTGGACGTGCCCTATGGAGTCACGTAGGCTGGGTTAGCCCCGTGCTCTAGCAAGTATCTGATTACGTTGATTCTGTCCTTTTTGATGGCTGAAATCAAGGGAGTTTAGCCCTTTTCAGTCGCCTAAGACGGATCAGCCTTCCACTTTTAAACCAACAGCTTTACTAGCTACATGTTGCCGTTGAGAGATGCCTTGCAGAGAGGAGTCATTTTGGTGTTTTTAGTGAGTCTGCAGTTGACTAGGTGAGGCTTCTTCTATAGCAGTTTATCAATGTTCTAATGCTCTTTGCGCTATACGTAGTAAAGCATGTAGTCCTCATCGGCATAGCCTAGGCTCTTAGCTACTCCCATCAAGTTATTTAAATATATATAGTTTGTATTTACTATCATATTTTAAGCTTCTTGCTTCTATACTCCTCCTAGGTCTCCACCAGCTCTTGCTTGGCCCTCCTCATCGAGTCCCTTAGGTTCTATAGCATCTGGTAGTAGCCGTGTGTCTTGCGGAACCAAGTCTTGAAGTAGTTCAGCTACAGTCCTTTTTTTACGTCAATCACTCCCGCATACTCGAACAAAGCTCTAGGTTTTTTAAACTTTGCCTTGTAGAACTCCTCTTTAAACAGATCACCCAACTGACTGTCCAGTCTGTTCACGAATCTGCCCTCGTAGAACACCAGCACTCCCAGATTGCCCTTGACGAAATGAGGAGAAGTCAACCACAGTTGGCAATCAATTTCGACGTCGTGCACTCGCTTGGGCACAGCTACACCCCTTACTAATCTTCTTGTTTACAGCTACTTAAGCAGCTACAGGTATTATGAAGCAGGCACGGACTCCTAGTTGTTGATGATAAACTTGGGCAGTTGTTCAGGTTTGATAATCTGTGCAATGCTGGCGTAGTCGTATAACGACAACTAGGGATCGCTGGTCAGAGAGTACCCTACTTCTTATAAAAACGATATTTTCTTATTGTTTTTGTATACATTTATATTATTTGCGTTTGAAATAAGTTCGTAGTAGTAATTTTTCTCAGATGTTATGAAAATGTTCTTCTAGAATACTACGATCCGGTTTCCAGTGTATTTCCATAGGCTCTACTATGAAGAAATGCGGGCACGGATGATGTTCAGAATCAGTTGTCGTGAGCTCTGCCCTTAGTGGCTGTATATTCTGCCACTGGTGCTTTAAATGTAAGAAAAACACACGTATTCTTCGTCAAAGGCAGGTGCGACCTTGCTGTCTGCCGACAACACCATCACTTTTCTCTCCTCCCCGTCTGAACTTATAAACAGCACAGTCTTGCCAAGCCTCAGGGAAGCTGTTTTCAGGTGAGTAGCAAAACGAGAGAACTGCTAGTCTGATCCTGAGTGACTAGTGAGTTCTTGGAACTGAGAACGGGTCAGCGTCTGTCCATCGAAACTGATCTAGATGTATTCGCTTTGGTCGAGAGTGGCCTCAATTGAAAACCTGAAGTATTTTGCATGTAGATAGGCGGCACAATCACGCAGTAGCATGATGGCCTGGAAGGGATGTTTCATCTAAAGAGCCATGTTATAGAAAAAACCTGTAGTTACCACCACTTTCTTCGGAAAAGATTTGTCTTCTTTATCCTGCAAGGCTACTCTTTGGATGCAGCTGTTGCATAACTAGCTTCGGTGCGGGTTGGCTTACCCGAACTCGAGCGACAGTATTTGTTCGTTCCATTTGTCCCACTCTTCAGTAAGTCCTCCCAAAATGTAAAGAAAGTTGTTGTGGAGCACTAGGCTGTTGCAGCTGTAAGCTCGAATAGGCCCATTCATAGGATTAATCTGCCTCCACACAGTCTCCTCTGTATCGAACAGCCACAAGTCCCGCTTTAGCCTAGGCTCTCCAGCCTCAAATGCTTCTCCGCCTATGAGCATGAAGTATCGCTAGTTTATACCCAGCATGCCATGACTTATGCGACAAGATGGATTTAATGTACTATTTACTGCAATTTGCTTAAAAGTGACTGTTTTATTGAGTGGGTCAACGATGAGCTAAAATAGCTAAGAGTTTGGCACAAACTACTCTCCAATCTGCATGCCTCCTCCGAAAACAAAAGCCCTTTTACCACAAACTGCCATCTTGGCTTAGTTTAGTCCTTTGGGAGCTCCAATCACTCCCATTTGAGTCCACTAGTGTCCCTGTAGCAGATAGCAATCTTCGTAGATATCCCCAGTCTACAGGTTGTTGCCACCATACATGATGACATAGTCGTTATTTACATCGGCAAACAACATCGGATTTCTAGGTCTAATGTTCTAAGTAGGTATTGATGCCCATTCACAACTTATGGCATTGAAGAAGTACAAATCGCCGAACTGTTAGGTCTAGTTGCTGCCACCGTATATTAGTATTTAGCTGCGATTTACGGTCATCACGAAGGAATCTCTGGTCGAGGGCAAATTGCAGTTGTGCCACTCTTTCCACTCGTTGGCCCTGAAACTGTAGGAAAGCATGGTCTGACTCAAGCAATAGGTACTGGTAGTGGGTGGTTGGGATCTGGACTGAATACTAGGTAGAGTGAGTTGTTGAGAAAGACTGCCTGATGGATGTATCCTTGATGGCTGGGGTAGTGTAGAGCCCTTTTTTTCCTACTTTCCTCGCCCAGAATGCGCCATCGACATGTTTCCAAGTTGTAGGTGAACGATCCCTGCTGAAGAATACTCTTTCTGCTCTACTTTTCTCTCAAATCCATTCAATTAATAATCATAGAGCATCACAAACAAACTTTACTAATTTAATAATTGAAGTGGGTGAGCGGGCATTCCTTAAGAAAATAATTTTAAGTTGGATTAAATCAACAAAAGTGAACTGATGATCATTAGTGGTCTTTGAGGTAATTAGTGGGGTCTATCTTGACTACTGTTTTTTTGAAAAGTCCTTTGGCTCCCTTGGAGGCCTTCATCTTGATCCATTTCTATATGTGCTCAAGCGTACTCAACGCATCTAGCTTCTAGTTGCACATATCCGGCGCAATCACTCGCTTAATCTTTTGCACTCCCCTTAACACTTTGAACAGGAAGTCGTTGAGTTTGTCATTAGTGTTGTATTTTTTGTTGAACTCCACCATGTAACGAATCATCTCTTCGTAACTGTAGCTCTCGCTCAGGTTGCCCGTACAACTCAGTAGTCTCTTCTCGTTTTCGCTTCTCGAAGAGTGCCACTCATTGTACAACGAAAGAATAACTTTCTCTAAATGCTCTAGTTTTTCTTTGGCCTTATAGAGCTGGTCGACTTCTATCTAAGAAATCTGATTGTTCAGCTTTATAGTCTTGAGATTGGAAATCAGACTGTTCTCCCTCTATTCCAACTGGTGTATTTGATTCTTCATAGTCGAATAGTGACTATCGTATAGTTTTTGTTGTTCCTTCATGCGGTCTTGATTGCGGTTTTCAACCCTTTCGAACTGCTACAAACATTTGTTGATTGCTAAATCCAACTTGCTCTTGAGCTCCTCGATGGTCATCTACCCGAAGGCCTCAGAGTACTTGAACACAAATTGTTCAGCATAAGTCTTGGGTTCACTATTTTTGGTCTATTTCTTGCATGCAAAACGCAATTACAGCTACTATATGTACTCTCTCATGGCTTTCTCTTTAATCTTAAGCCCCTACAACTATAGCTAGTTTTATAGCATTTTTTTGTTAATCTGTTCATTCTGTTCCATAAGTCTCGTGTAGCTGACTTTTTTCTACTCTAGCAGCTCGTCAGCCCGTTCATCTATCATGGTGGCCACCATTCTATTGATTTCCTCTTGAGCTTTTTGTTTGTTGCCTACTCTGTGGGCCAGAAACCTATCTAGACACTCTTTTTTGATCTAATCCACTCTAACTAACACCAAAATGTACTTTGAAACTTTCTTGAGAATGTGAGGAGAAGAGCCCCGCCTTGCGACTTAGAAGCCTCTAGCGTGCTGGGATGCTCTGAGACTGGCTTAGAGCTGATTGATTTTCTTCTAGATGGCCACTGCGTTGTTAAGTTGTTCCATTTGTTCGTGGGAAGGCGACTGTTCGGCCGAGCACACTAGTTTCTTGATGCGGTCATAGCAGCAAAGTTCGTCAGGCTATTCACAGGCAGGGTCTTCGCTTTGCTTGGTGAAGGACACCATGAGACTGAGCAGATGCTGTCTTTAGGACTTGCGTTGCTGGGCAGTTTTGTTCTTCATGTGATATTGCGATATTTTTTATACACTTTGTGACTGAGTGAAGCGATGATGACTCATGTTCCTTATTATATGTATAACCTTCTATAATAATCTAAGAGAAACTAATAAGTATTCACATGTATATAAGCAGTAGTGTGCTCAAAAGATTTGCTTCTTTGATTATATGTAATATCGAATATGATCATATGAACTTCAATATATATTTAACTCTTTGTAGTATTTTGTTGGTATGAGATCTTCTTAGACTGACTATTTGTTTTGTATTTAAATGTTTTACTTGATAATAGTGGCGCAGATAGTGCTCACTTTGCTCTACGTGGCCTACCTCATCTACCAGTACTCCATGGTCCAAGTGAGTCTGGTCGTCAAAGTCATGGTCTACCTCAGCTGGCTGCTCAGCTTCAGCATAGTCATCATCCTGCCTTACGACATCCATAGTTCCCTCTCCAACGACTTCGGCATGGGTGTGTTCTGGCGAGCCATCTACTACACCATTTTTGTACTCACCTGGCTCCTCCTGCCAGTCGCCCAGGAGTACTAAACTGCTGGCGAGTTCACCTTCAAGGACAAACTCAAAAGAGCCATAGTCAGCAATCTCATTATCTACGGCATCTTCGCAGTACTAGCAGTCGCTTTCCTGGTCTACCTCATCATTAAGGACGAAGTCACCTTCCAGGAACTCACACCAGTACTCATGGCCGCTTCCAACGCTTTCGGCATGTTCCTAGTAGTCATCTTCCTCTCTCACGGTCTAGTGGCTCTTCCGCGCTAGCTGTGGAGGCAGAAGAAGTACGAAATCAAGCTCAAGCAGAGACAGTTCAGCGCTGTAGGTCTGGCTTCAAAAAAGGACAAAGTCATGCATTAGCTCTAGCTGAAAGTCAAAGAGGTCTACTGGCACATCAAACAGCACGGAGAGTCACCAGAAACAACCTTCGTGCTAAACCTTATTCCCTAGAATCTCAGGGACAAGTGGAGAAAGAACATTCCAAACCTGGGCTAAACTTAGATCGTCAAGCTGCATCGATAGATAAAGGAAATGATGCTGGAGGTATCAAGACTGGAGCGCAGATGGTAGTAGCTGAGTCAGCACGCCTTTATGATTGAAGACATTTTGAAGAACATGAGCAACCCTAACAAGCGAATATAGTCGACTCTGGTAAGCGAGTCTAAGTACGACTGCCTCAACTACCTTCAGTGGCTCTGGCTGTGCCGCATCAAAGTATGCATCAACCCTCTTCTGGCCATACTGTTAAGTATTTTTGCAGGAGCAGTCATCGTAGGTGAGCTTTCGGTCTTCCTGCCCTTCCTGGCCTTTCTCAATCCCTTTAAACACATTCTCTAGATAGAGTCCTTTATCGGTCTTGACTGTGCCCTCATGTTCATTTTAGCCTACATCGTATTCTGCGTGTACTACTCGCTCTTCAAGCTCAAGTTTGCCAACTTTTACGGGCTGTACTGGAACAAACAGACTGACGCAGCCTCCTTGATCTTCTTTTCAATGTACTTGTGTGTGAAAGCAGCAACTGTTCGCGAGTGTCGACTCCCCTGTGCATTAACTTTCTGCAGATCGTAAACAGCAGTCAGACTGCTTTTTCAAAAGTCATGGGAGATGCGAATATCGTGCCTGTCTTCGGCTAAACCTTCAACTTCGTGTTTCCCATCTTGTTGCTGATCCTGATCGTGGTTAACATATTCGATGTGTACACGATGATCGCACGAATATTCAACCTTCAGAAGTTCTAGTTCGAAAGGGACTTCAACCACGAGAACATCGACGAGGGCAAGCGACTGCTTCAGAAGGCGCGTATTGAAGCATAGAACTACATTTTGAATTCAAACAACAAGGACCTGAGGTAGTTCCGGAGTTACAACAAGTAGGTACATGTGCATGTAGGTAGAACTTAGACTGGTCGCAGCACCTAATCACCGACTAAGAAAGAGAATTCTTCATCTGAGCAAATCGCTCTAAAGGGGAAATACTTTAATCAGTTCAGCAACATGGAACAGGCTAACAAAATAATGTCCCTTTGATCGTGCTGTTGACTCATGCTTATCATAAAATAATCAAAAATATATAACTACTTATACATAATCTTGTATAGATGCACATAGCAAAAAGAACATATAAGAATAATTGAATAGGTTTAACCTTTTGAACGAAAACTATAAAAGAAAAGCTATAAATGTCTTGAATATGCTGATTTTCATTTTGGGTCTTACAAATATATATATTAATGCTGTTCCTTGATTAAAGTATGAGATCATTTTTTATTATACTTTATAATATGCTATATTTATATGATAGTTTATGGTATATGCAAGAGTCATCAGTCCAGCGGCACTCTCGACTGCCCAACCAGCATGCTCCACAACGACACTATTCGGTCAGTCTCATCCTACCTGTAAGCTCTCTTTATCAGATTAGGCGCATTCGGAGCCGGGTAGGCGTTGCCCAAAGCTTAGTCGACAAAGGTGGTAACCAACACTCCTTCGGCTGAGTCGCCGTGGTAGGCTAGGAAGTATGTGACGATAAAGAAGGTAATGAGCACTACGCAGATCATGGCGTAGGGACTCTTGCCCTCACCCTCAGTAGTAAGAATAGCAATTATCACAGTCAACACGATGGGTAAGATATGCTGGTTGAGCCTGAATATCCTGTTAGTGGTCTGACTGTAATTATAAAAACTGCTCTAGTTGCTCAAGAATTAGCAGTAGCGAGCTGAGTTGCAATATGGAATGCCGGTCAGACAAGTGTAGGCGAAGCTTTAAGAGCGGATAAGGTTGAGGAAGGACAAACAGCCTCCTGAATTTGCCAGCTGTCTGTCGTAGTCCAAGTAGTCCTTGTTGTTGGGGTCTGCCTTTTGGTGCGTCCCCTATTCGCCCTGTCTTAGCATATTGTTACCATAAAGAAGTCAACGGCGAAGTCGACAAAGTAGAACAGACTCAGCAAGAAAGATCCTCCTACCACACTGCCCCAGTGGTAAAGCAGTAAAAGCTTGGCAATTCCCCAGTAAGTGGGCTCTTCCTGGCTCTAGCCTCCTCCTCCTCCCTGCTGTTTGGCATTATAGCAGTAACGATAGGCTGCGTAGCTTGATACGATGAAGTTGACTGTATAGAGCATAGCTTACATGACTCTTTGAGGCAAGACATGCCCCATATGAACTCAATGACGATGAGAACCATGAGTATATTGCTGCCAAGTCCTTTTACGGTGTAGAAAGGATACTCAGGGGCATCTGCCTTGACCATAGTGGCGCAGGACCAGGCGGCTAGCAGCTGGAAAGCAATCAAGATGAGGAACACGAAGAAGAAAGCGATGAAGATAAATATGAGCAAGAATGGTGCTGCTAACTTCTTGAAGGTAGCCAGTGATAAGAAGGGCAGCAACTGTTCATTATTGGGGGGCTCATCAATTACGATGGCCGCATGGATCATCCTCGCGCAGAACCAAACTCCCTCACGTCTCTACTGACGAATTAGCGAGTATAACGAGTAGAGCCCAAGAACAGTGAAGAAAATGAAGACCAGAAGTTTTATGAGGAAATAACCATCAGTGAAGCTACATAGAAATATAGGTACAGTAGAATTATTAGTCCGAACACGATGGAAGCTATAGAGCCGAGCAAAATGGTCCAGGGCACCACTTGGTATGGCAGGAAGTGCACCAACATGAAAGACAGAATGCCAAACAAGGCAGATATCCACGTAGAACGCCAAATGGCTGAGTAAAAGGTCAAGAATTCGTACTTTTCACTCATTTTGCTGTCCACCAGTAATTTCTCTCTGGCAGCTGGGTCAGTGGGTAAACAAATCCAACCGATCTTATCTGAATCAACGCATCAGTACCAGTGGCAAGCTCAGTATCGTATATGTCTACTCTGTACTTAGGGTTGGCATTCTTGCTACACCCAACGCTTGCCGTAGACATGCAGTTCAACTTAGTATCTGATGCACCTGGGCATTTTTAGACGCAGACCCGACGAGTGGCATCTCCGAGGGTGGCAAAGTAGAGGATAGGGAACTTAGGGTGGTCGATGCCGCATATGAGACCATCGGAGTCATACGGGTGACTGATGCGGGTGAGAACATCTTCATGGATCACGTTATACCCCTGTTGAAGGTGAAGCAGGCAATTATGAAGAGCAGCACGACGAAGACAGTGTTGATGACCACACAGAAACAATCAGTCCTTCTGCGCTGGTTGGTGGGCAGCGCCTTGATGGACTACACTTTGAACTGGTTCTACATGTGAGTGATAAAAAATTATTTGAATAAGAAATATAAATAGAGTTTGCCATAAAAAAAAATCAGCACACACCTAGCATACAAAAAATAATCATATATCAAAGAATCATTGTAATAATCAATTAAGGAGTTCACAATATATATAATACTCAATATAAGTAATGTTTTGTCACTCCCTTTCTAGCGCCCATCCTGCTCTCGCCTATCTATAGCCCACTTCCAAACTAATCTATTCTCTGACTATACGCGCTGTTGGGACTGTATATGGGTACTGACTCAGTCATGCGGCCGTAGGGGATTATTGATATATCCAGATCTTGCAAACTGCTTCTCTGTGCTGTTTCTGCTTCTCTAGCTCTCCTCAGTTCCTTCAGTCTTTGGTGGATATGCGCCCTGTTGTATTCAAGAGCTTCCATTTATTGCATCTCCTTTTTGTGCTGAACTTACTAGTTGAGTCGTTTGTTCTCTAACATCAGCCTTCTTAGCCTTTAAGTCTGCCTCAACTACAGCACTAAATTGGGATCTCTGCTCTGATTTTTCTTACTATTAGCCTGTATTTATCTAACTTTTCTCTACTCTTTCCACTCCATTTTTCTCCTCTACTTCAGGGCCAAGCTCTGAACTGACAAACTGTGCATAATCTTTTAGTTTTTTTATTCATCTTCCTTTGATTTAGTTTAAAATTGATCTTTGAGCATCCAAATTTCTCTTTCGTTTTTACCAAGTCTTTCGTTCATAAGCGACAGTTTGTTGTTAATCATCTTTGTTTACTGCTACACAAGGTCGATCTGTTTGACCCTGGCTGCATCCAGCTCATAGTTTACTGGGTTATTTCTGTGATTGTATGGATTGAAGCTCATGCGTCTTTCATGCTAGTAAACTTACTAGTTCTAAGGCCAATTTTTATTGCTGATGGGCGACAAGGCCTGAGGAGAGTGACTTACTTTTCTCATTTGTCGCCTGTTTGACTGCATATCTTGAGGAACAACATTTCTAGTGAGCGGCTGTTTGTGGTTTGTTTGGTTGTTGACATGATGCGAGTTGTTAGCCCTCGTCTTTTGGCTGGCTTTGTACTCTTCGTTGAATATTTTGACCCTCTTTTTTGGAGTCCTTGAGGACTATTATGCTACCTATCTTCGTCGCATTTCGATTGAATCCTAGAGTTTAATGTGACTCTCCATGTTGTAGAAGTCGTTCTTTTGTGATTGTTAGTAGTTATTTGGCTGCGTGATGTTTTCTTAGCGCATTTATGCTGGTTTTAATATGGACTTGCTGGCATACTAATCGCTAGCATTCCCATTCAGAGCACCGTTTTGAGGAGCACGAGCAGGGATAGTCCTCTGGGGAGGCACCTACTGCCTAATGGGTCTTCTATCTTGCCTTTCAGGGTTATTGTTCGGCCCTGTCTGACTATATAATTTCATATTTATATCAAAAAGATCCATAGTCATTCAGAGCCACTTGCTAATCATCAAAATATCCATCCTTTCAATCAAATGAAATAACTTCTTAAGTGTTTTTATACTGAATGTACTAAATGCTTCTATATTAAGATATGCTGATGGTTAAAGAGGGGTAAATAATTTATAAGTGGAACTTAAATTAAATTCTATTGTTCCACTCATGAATCGCATCAACACTTGTGACCTGAGCACAGGCAGAGCATCCACTCGTCAAACACTCCTACCAGTCTACCGTTCCCAAAAACCACACAAAATACACTACAAAAGACCGCATATTCAAAAGAATTAATCGCCTTAAAGTCATGAACATGCCAACACTAAGGAGTAAAACAAGACTGGCGGTCATTATGACAAGGCTGTTAGTCAGTATAGAAATGACCACTTTCGACACAGAAGGCAATCACGAGTAGCCTTGAAGTCCACCAACAAAAATCAAATCGACAACCACCTCAACAAACCTGCCTTTTCGCTTGCCAAACTGACTCCCAGACACTATAACCAGTCTAGTTTCAACAAATAGTTCAGTATCAACAAATAAATAACTATCAACAAGTAGTCTTCCTTAAAAAACCACAGTACTCAAGGCTAAGTATCAAACAAAGCGATAAGAATCGACCCTCTAGATAGTTCATCTAAAAACAATATTTCGCACACTGAAAGTCGTAAAGTAGTGCCTCATTTGCCGAAAAAGGGCAGTGTGAGCAGGCAACCTGTGAGTGTGGGTGCTAGTCTTAAAGAGATGGACTACTACATTGGGGACGTAAAGCAGAGCGTAGCCCAGTACAGCGCAAACAAAGAATACGTGGATTCTCATCTAGTGCACTTCATGGACTCCCTCTCCGTCCTACAGATATTTAAATAAACCAACCCACCCAGACAAACACCAGCCATAGCAGTACCCAAAAATAACCACAATAGCAATAAACTCACAGTAGTGTTTGATCTAGATTAAACCTTAATCCACAGTCACTTTATCACCTAAGACACCACAGAAGAAGAAATAAAAGGCGGGCACTTGGTACAGATAAGAAACGGCGACTGTTGCTATCAGGTTAGTGTAAAAATTAGACCCTACGTCCAGGAAGTGCTAGCAAGACTGGGCCAGGTCTATGAGCTTGGAGTGTTTACCGCCAGTCAGGAGCACTACGGATAGGTCATCCTAGCACTAATTGACCCTGATCGCACCTTATTTTCATTCAGACTATACAGGCATCGATGCTACGAAATGCAGTCCAAGTCTGGCCACGTAAAAGACCTGAGGATACTGGAGAGGGATCTTTCGAGAGTGGTTTTAGTGGACAACTCTCCCATAACCTATCTTTTTCAAAAACACAACGGAATTCCCATAGTATCGTTTGTAGACGACCCTAGAGATGAGTAGATGTTGAAGCTATAGAAGTTCATAGGACAGCTGGCGTTGTCAAGCGACGTTCGTCCTGCCCTTAGATCGTATTTTAAGCTAGATCAGTACCATTTGTA
>Ga0169931_10003918_pt1 | contig 23403 bp, 20 predicted proteins | sample Kivu_15m_20L_FD_129675 | JGI IMG/M metagenome (GOLD analysis project Ga0169931, IMG submission 129675) | Freshwater microbial communities from Lake Kivu, Western Province, Rwanda to study Microbial Dark Matter (Phase II) - Kivu_15m_20L... | ecosystem: Environmental > Aquatic > Freshwater > Lake...
GCAGTCACCCATCGGGTTCCTCGGTCAGTTCGACATGAAACGGCAGAATACCCCTGGTTTTCCAGGGTCTGGCGCAAATCATGTGCCGAAGATCGAGAGGTCATCTGGGAAATGCGGGACAAGGTTACCCGGCCCGCCCGCGGCGGCAAAGACCAGCGGCCGCGTCTGGCGGGCGGCCCGTTTCCGCCGCTGCCGGCAGCAGATTTCACCTGTTACAATGAGCACATTCCACGGAAACGCCGAGACGGCGTTTTCGCGACGCTTTGTCGGGGATTGCCCGTCGTCGCACGCCCCGCCGGAGAAACTGTCGATGCCTGCCTGTCGCTTGCTGGTAGCCACCCTGGTGCTGATACTTGTGACCGCCAGCGCATCGCTTGCTGAAAACTGGCCTGGCTGGCGCGGCCCGCGGGGCGATGGCAGCAGCCAGGAAACCGGCATTCCGACGAGGTGGAGCCCTGAGGAAAACATCGCCTGGAAGGTCGAAGTACCTGGCAAAGGTCACGCGTCGCCGGTGGTCTGGGGAGATCGGATCTTCATCGCCACGTGCGCGGAGGATACCAGGCAGCGGATCCTGCTCTGCTACGAGCGCGCAACAGGCCAAGAACTGTGGCGGAAGGTGGTGCTCGAAGCGCCGCTCGAGGACAAGCACATTCTGAATAGCTTCGCGTCCAGCACGCCGGCCACCGACGGAAAGTTTGTGTACGTCACGTTTCTCGATGGGGCCGAAATGGTCGTCGCGGCGTACGACTTCGCCGGCCAGCAGAAGTGGCTGGTTCGGCCGGGTGGATTCTCCAGCAAGCACGGCTATTGCAGTTGCCCCGTGCTGTTCGAGGGCACGGTGATCGTCAATGGCGATCACGATGGCGATGCCTACCTGGTAGCGCTCGACAACCAGACCGGGAGCATCCGCTGGAAAGTTGATCGCGAAAACAAAACCCGCAGCTACGTGACGCCGATCATTCGCGAGATCGGCGGCCGCACGCAGCTCATCCTCTCGGGCTCAAAGTGCGTGGCCAGCTATGATCCGCGGAGCGGCCAGCGGCACTGGATCATCGATGGCCCGACAGATCAGTTTGTGGCCTCGATCGTGTACAACGAACAGTTGGACCTCTTGTTCCTGACCGCCGGCTTTCCGGAATTACACATGATGGCTGTGCGGCCGGACGGCACAGGCAACGTGACTGACACGCACATTGCCTGGCGCACGAAGAAAGGCGCCAGTTACGTTCCCTCGCCGGCCGCCGTGGGCAATTACTTCCTCGTCGTCAGCGACGGCGGCGTGGCAAGCTGTTTTGAGGCGAAAAGCGGGGACCGCCTGTGGATGGAGCGGATCGGCACGCACTATTCGAGCTCGCCGGTGGTCGTCGAAGGGCTCGTGTACTTTACGTCCGACGAGGGAAACACCACGGTGATCCGCCCCGGCGAGAAGCTGGATGTCGTGGCCGAGAACAAGCTCGGCGAGTATAGCTACGCTTCACCCGCGGTGAGCCACGGCCAGCTGATTTTCCGCGGCGAGAAGCATCTGATCGCGATCGGCAAGTCGAACGAATGATGAATGCAGATTAACCGCAGAGGACGCGGAGGTATGCAGAGGAAAAGGCAGGGAAGAAGGAAGAAGAATTAGCCCGAGGTCACGGAGGAAGAAAAGAATAGCGAATAAGAATTACGAACGCTCTGTGGCCAATTGACCTTCCCCACGATTCGTGGGCGCGCGACAGAACTGGCATAATGCTGGTTGAAAGGAGCGTGTTCCAATGGGTCGCAGAGTTTATACGCGAGAGTTCAAGGTATCGGCGGTCAAGCTAGTCCAGGAGCAAGGCTACACGGTCAGCGAGGCCTCTCAGAGCCTGGGGGTGGACGCCACTTCTATTCGCAATTGGCTGAAGAAGTTCTCCGCGGAGGTCGGCGGCGGCGGCACGGACGAAGCCGCGTTGCGGGCGGAACTGCGGAAGCTGCGCCAAGAGAACAAGCGGCTGCTGATGGACCGGGAGATTTTAAAAAAAGCGACGGCCTTCTTCGCCAAGCACCAGCCGTGAGATTCCAGTTCATCGCGGACCATCAGCGGGAGTTTCCGGTGAAACGGATGTGCCACATTTTGCAGGTAGCTCGCAGCGGTTACTATGCCTGGCAGCGGCGCATGCCCAGTGCCACGGCCGAGCGGCAGGCGCAGTTGACCGAGCGGATCCGCCTGGTGCACCAGCGGAATCGGGCCGTGTACGGCTCGCCCCGCGTACATTGCGACCTGCTGGCCGAAGACGTTCGTTGCTCGAAGAACACGGTAGCCAAGTTGATGCGTGCCGCCGGGCTGCGTTCGAAGATGCATCGCCGCTTTCGCGTGCACACCACGGATAGCCGGCATGGGCATCCGATCGCTCCCAACCGCCTGAATCGGATGTTTTGTCAGTCGCGTCTCGACCAGGCCTGGGCGGCCGACATCACGTACATCCGCACGGCCGAGGGCTGGCTGTACCTGGCGGTGGTGATCGATTTGTGTTCGCGGAAGATTGTGGGCTGGGCGACCAGCGATTCGCTGGCAGCGAAGTTGTGTGTGCGAGCGCTCGAGAGGGCGGTCGAGCAGCGTCGACCACGCCAAACGGTCTTGCATCACAGTGATCGGGGCGTGCAGTATGCCTGCGACGACTACCAGGGCTTACTCGCCAGGCACGGCTTGCAGCCGAGCATGAGTCGCCGCGGCAACTGTTACGACAACGCGGTAACCGAGAGCTTCTTTGGAACGCTCAAGACGGAGCTGGTATATCACGAACGCTATGCAACTCGAGAGGCCGCCCGGCAAAGCCTGTTTGAATACATCGAAGTGTTTTACAATCGCAGGCGTCGTCATTCGGCGCTGGGCTACCTGAGCCCAGCCGAGTACGAGAACCAGTTGCCTGCCGGCGCCCAAGCCTTCCGGCGGACTCTGGCAGACACCGTTCTCACAGAATCATCCGCACCCGAGCATCGTGACCACGCGAGACCTGGGAAGGGTCTCGCGGGTCACCAACCTAGTAACCCAAACCCAATACCAAAGTCCCTTATTTAATCCCACAGCGCGCCCACAAAACGTGGGTAGGTTCACAATTGTTTTTGATTTCTTTATTCCCTCCTGTCTTCTCTCTGCGTACCTCCGCGTCCACTGCGGTTAGTCTCTTCCGTCGATCAGCGAGTTGACTGCGCATCGCGCGGCTGCACGCAGTAGTCGAGGATCGTCAGCGGATCGGATCCAACCGGCACACCTTCCAACGTCCGGGCAGTCTTAATCATGTGGTCCGCCAGCAGCCGCAGCATCTTGGCCACGCGCTCGGCATTGGCCGGCTCGGTGGCCACGTTGTGCATCTCGGTCGGGTCGCTGTGCAGATCGAACATGCGCACCAGGTTCGGCGTTATCGGCCGCTCGGTGTCGTAGCCGTCCGTACGCCGCCGCGCGTTACGTTCGTAAACCAGCTTCCAATGCCGATCGCGGATCATGACCTCGTCGTTCTGAGCATACTCCACGACCACATGCTCGCGATGCTGCGTGGTCTTGCCGTCGAGAAGTTCGATCAAGCTCTGGCCTTGCAGCGGCGCGGTGGAGTTGTAGTCGCAGAGGTTGTAGATCGTCGGCACAAGATCCACCAGCTCGACAAAGGCATGCGTCATTCGCCCCGCGCCAATCCGATTGGGATAGCGAATCACGAGCGGCACGCGCACGGCCTCTTCGTAGCTGCAATGTTTTTCGAAGCGCCCGTGCTGACCGAGCATGTAGCCGTGATCGCCCAGGTACACCACGATCGTGTTGTCGGCCTGGCCCGAACGCTCGAGCGCGTCGAGCACGCGGCCGACGCACGAGTCCATATATTCGGTGGCGGTGTAGTAGGCGGCCTGGATGCCTTGCTTGTCGCTGTCCGTCAGATCGCGAAACTGGGCCGGAATTTGAACTTCGTCTTCCGGCCCCAGCGGCGGCACCTCGAACGACGCCGGATCGTACTTACCCCGATACTCGAGCGGAAACTGGTACGGCGAATGTGGCTGATAGAAGCTGACCATCAGGAAGTACGGCCTCGCGCGTTCGGCCGTGATGTACTCCGCGGCGCGCTCGGCGTACCAGGTGCCATCCATCTGCGACTCGTGCACGTCGATCGGCCGGGCTTCGGCGTTCAGCCAGATGCGGGCAGGATCCTTGAACGGTCGCCACAGAGGCTGTACCAGCACGCCCTCGGGCGTTGGAAGCTGCGGTTGCTTGCGCAGCCACTGGCGATAGTCCGGCGCGTCGAGTCTCAAATCGAAGCCGTGCTTCAGGTCGCTATTGAAGTGCATCTTCCCGATCGACGCCGTGTCGAACCCAGCCAACTTGAGCGTCTCGGCCATCGTGACTTCGCTTTCGGGCAGCGGCGTCTTGAGTTCCGTTACGCCGATCGACCGCGGATAGCGTCCGCACAGAAACGATTGCCGCGAGGCCGTGCAGACGGGTGAGTTGCAATAGGCGTGCTCGAAGCGGATGCCACTGGCGGCCAGGCGATCGATGCTCGGCGTGCGCACCCGGCTGTTGCCGTAACAGCCGGTGACGTACGCGGCATGGTCGTCAGCGCAGATCACGAGGACGTTGGGAGGGCGCTGGTCGCGCGCGACACACTCGCGGCTGGCGACCACGACCAGCAGCAGGATGACCGAGATCATGATACCGCGGCAGTAATCCTTCATTTGGCATTCCTGATCGCAAGTTGGTCCACGAAATCGTCCGGTGCGCGAAATCCGGCCAGGGCGAGCGCGGCGAGATACTCTGCCGGATGGTTGAGATTCTTGAGCGAATCGAGCTGCGGATCGACGTCGACCAGTTCCGCGGGTTCGACGCGTCTCGACGCCACGCAATCAATCAGTAGCGACGGCCGCTGTCGATCGCTCGCCAGCAGCTCCTCGACCAGATCGAGAATGCTGGTGCGATACACGGCCGACAGCGGATGGACGAAGCCCTCCGTGACTGGCACCGCGGCCGAGTGGTCGCCTAGCAGCTCAAACAGTCGTTCTATAAACGCAGGCTTAATCAGCGGTGCGTCGCACGTGGTGACGAATGCGGCTTCGGTTTCCGGTGGAAGGGCACGTAGTCCCGCGGCCAGGCCTTCCAGCGGCCCGCGCCCGGGCTGACGGTCCTCGGTGAAAATCACTTCCTGGGGCAGGGCGGGGAGTGCTTGCTCGGCATTCGAGCGCACGACCACGATCGGCGCGCACACATCACCCAGCAGCCGCACCACGCGCGCGAGCATCGTCTCGTCGCCGAATTGCAGCCACGCCTTGGGCGTGCCCATCCGGGTGCTTTGTCCGCCGCAGAGGATGATGGCGCCGCGTGAATTCATGGCACGTGCGGTGAGTAGCTTGCTTTTGAGTGGGGCCGGAGGCGATCCCAGATTATAATCGACCGCCGGTCCATACTCGAACGCTTGCCAATTGCCGCATCCCATGCCGCTTCGTCTCACTTACCTGCAATCGCACGCCGTGCCCGTGGAGCTGAAAGGCTTCGCGCCCGACGCGCTGCGCGAGTTGACGCTGGCCGAGATCGAGCGGCTCACCGCATTTGTGGGCAATCAGCAGACGCCGCTCGCCGAGCTGTTCCGCATCGAAGGAGACGCGGCGGACATGCAGGTCGAGCTCACGGGCGACTTGTCCGGAGTGCACTGGATCGGCGCCAAGATGACCGCGGGGACGATCCGGGTCGAAGGACCCGCCGGACGCCACCTGGGCAGCGAGATGCAGGGCGGCGCGATCCATGTGAGCGGCGATGCCGGCGATTGGGCCGGCGGCGAGATGCGCGGCGGCCTGATCCACATTCGCGGCTCGGCCGGTAACCTGATCGGGGCGGCCTATCGCGGTAGCCGACGCGGCATGACCGGCGGCACGCTGCTGGTTCACGGCACGGTCGGCAACGAGATCGGCCACTCGATGCGTCGCGGCCTGATCGCCGTGGGCGGCTGCGGCGACTTCGCCGGCATCAACATGATCGCCGGCACGATCCTGGTCTTTGGCGAAGCCGGCTTCCGGACCGGCGCGGGCATGCGCCGCGGGACGATTGGCCTGTTGGGCGATCGACCACCTCGGATCCTGCCCACCTTTCGCCGCGGCGCGAGCGACAAGCTGCTGATCATGACGCTCGTCCTGCGCGAACTCGAACAGCTCGGCTATCCGTTCTCGCGCTCGCTGCTGGATGCCAGCTACCAGACCTATCACGGCGACGAAGTGACCGTCGGCCGCGGCGAATTGCTGTTGCGGGCGTAGATGCGGTGTGTCAGCTCGAACCCAGCGACACCAGTTCCAGCGCAATCGCCATCATCGCCAGATCGCCAAAGATGTGTACGATCCACGGTGCCACGATGCTGTCAGCCTTGGCGTACAGGGCCTGCGCGACTAGCGAAAACACAAACAGCGCCATCACGCCCAGCGCAATCATACCAGGGCCGACCCAGTGGTACGCGAACATCAGGTGCTGGACTGTGAACACGGCCGCCGGCAAGAGCGTGCCGAGCACCGGCCGCCGCGAGGCGATCAGACCAAACGCGAATCCGCGATAGAAAAACTCCTCGACCAGCGAATTGATGAGGATCGTGAACGGCGCGATTAAGAGCACCGTGCCGGCCGAGACGCCGAACTGCTGGTGGATCTTCGCGGCGATCGCCTGCTTGTCGATCACCAGTGGCCCGAGCACGGCGTACAGTCCCAGGAACACTGCCGCCGCCACGACTCCCAGCAACACGGCCAGGCCCAGATCGTTGCGCCAATGCTGCCAGCGGAAGATCTCGCGACCAATGCGGATGCCATGTACGCGGCAGTAGATCACTGGCGGGATGATGAACGCCAGCTTGTACATGCCATTGGCCAGCCCACCGGTCGCACCCAGCGCGAGCTGCGCCACAATGATTGCCAGCGGCAGAAAAAGCAGTGCAATCAGCGTCGGCATCGGCGGGCTCCTTCGACGTCACAACGGTTTGCGACGTAGTCTGGCAACTTCCGCGGCTCAGGTCCAGCAGTGCCCGTTACAAACCCGTTACACGCGGATAGGCGTTGCTCGACTAGGATTCGAGACAGTGCTACATCCCGGCGACTGTTCCCCCGATCCATGTTTTCCAAGAGAGTGAGGCCATGCGACATTTTTGCTTTCTTGCGACGCTTGCCGTGCTATCGTCCGCAGCAACTATTCCGTCCGCAGCCCAAGCTGCCGGACAGGCCAAGAGTTCAGCCGATCCACTGGCGCAACTCGCTCGACAAGCGGTCGAGCCGCAGGGTGCGGATGCGGCCATCGCGAAACTGCGGGCCCAGGGGCCCGCGGGACTGAACGCCCTACTCGCGGCACATCGCGGCGCCATCGAGGAAGCAACTCGTTCGACGACGACGCTCGAAGACGAGCGACTCGAGCACTGGCAGCGCCTTCGCCACGCCATTGACGCTGTCGGCGGCCAGCGAGATTGCTACGCCAGCGGACTTTATTGGTACACCGACTTCGACCAGGCTCTGACCGCCGCGAAGCTGGCCGGCAAACCAATCCTTTCGCTCCGCCTGCTGGGCAGGCTCACCGACGAATACAGCTGCGCAAACAGCCGCTTCTTCCGCACCACGCTCTATTCGAATCAGGAAGTCGCAAACCTGCTCGGCGAGCAATTCATCCTGCACTGGCAAACCGTGCGGCCAGTGCCAATCGTAACCGTTGACTTTGGCGATGGCCGTACGCTTCGCCGCACGGTCACCGGCAACAGCGCCCACTATGTACTCTCTTCGGACGGTCAGCCGCTGGACGCCATCCCCGGACTGTACGGACCGCAAGCCTTCATGCGATTGCTGGCAAGTGCCGGCGAACTCGCCCGCACCGTGATGTCGGCAGGCGATGCCTCGCAGCGCACGCTCATAATCGCCGAGTATCATCGGCGGCGTGGCGAATTGCTCGACCGAGCCTGGCAGCGAGACATGACTCAATTGAACGGAACCAAGTCGCCTTCTCGCCTGGCGGCGGCATCTCCTGCCGAGGCAAGCGACGCGATCTGGAATCGCGTGGCTCTGCTGCACGCGACCAGCGCCACGCTCGACGAGTCCAGCCGCAGGCTGATCGAAAGCCAGCATCCGACGGCCGTAGCTACGATGGAGGTTGCGGTTACGAAAGCGGTCGTGGAAAGTCCGCTGGCCGGCCTGATTCGCGGTCTGCAGAATTCGATCGCCCTGGACACCGTGCGCAACGAATACCTGCTGCACCGCCAGATTCACGATTGGTTTGTGGCCGGTGAGATTGGCGAGCTGCCGTCCCTCAATGAACGGGTCTATGCCACGCTATTCCGGACACCAAGTTCCGATCCGTGGCTAGGGCTGTTGCCGCAAGGTTATACGGCCTTGGAGAACGATGGCGTGGTGGCCGATTCCACGGTCGCCGCCAATCCGTAGCGGCTGGCAACATTCCACAGATTGTGCGCACCGGCGGTTCCAGCCAGAATGAAAAATAGTTGCGAGCCGCCGGTGCGCTTATCTCGCAGGCTAACTGCGGCACGCTTGGTAGAGGAGTGAACAACGATCACCATCGTGCGATCCCTGCAGGTCCTGACGATCGAAGATGACCCGGCCATTCGGCGCGGGATCGTGGATGCTCTGCGCTTTGCCGGTTATGCGCCGCTGGAAGCGGCCAATGGCGATGACGGGCTCAAGCTCGCCACCACGCGCCAATACGACTTGCTGCTGCTCGACCTGGTGCTGCCGGGGCGCGATGGGCTGGAGATTCTGCGCGAAGTACGCAGCGTGCGTCCCACCCAGCCAGTAATCATTCTCACGGCGCGCGGCGCCGAGGACGATCGTGTCGCGGGGCTGTCGCTGGGGGCCGACGATTATGTGGTCAAGCCGTTCAGCGTGAAGGAACTGCTCGCTCGCGTCGAAGCTGTCTTGCGCCGCTCGCCGGAGCGCCCGAAGCATGTGCAGACGATTTCCCTGCCGGCGGGAACCGTCGACCTGGCTCGGGCGGAAGTGCGTTTCGGCGACGGCAGCCGCACGGAGCTGTCTGAGAAAGAGATTGATATCTTGCGGTACCTGGCGACGAATGCCGGCCGCATCATCTCGCGCGACGAACTCCTGCTGCGGGTGTGGCAACTCGCTCCGCGCGGCATCTCCACGCGAACGATCGACATGCACATTGCCCGCTTGCGCGAGAAACTGCGCGATGACTCGCACGAGCCGCGCGTTATCCTCACCGTGCGCGGCAAGGGGTATCTGTTCGCTGAGCAGGGAGCCGCGTCATGAAACGTCCCTGGCACATTTGGCTGGCATTCGGCGTTTGTGCGCTGGTTGCGGTGGCCGCAGTTGGTTGGCTCAGCTACCGGACGATCGCGTCGGATCGAGCAGACGCTCTGGCTGCTCAGCGGGCCGCGCAAGAAGAGTTGGCGCGACTCGCGCTGTGGCGGCTCGACTCGGCGGCAGCCACTCTGCTGGCACAGGAGAATTCGCAGCCCTACTTCGCCTACCAGTCGTTCTATCCCGTCGGTGAGATCGGCGGTGGAACGCCAAGCTCCGGCAAAGCCGGCAAGTCCAGTGGGCCGAGGCTGCTCCCTTCGCCACTGCTCATCACAACGGATTCGCGCGTGCGGTTGCACTTTGAGCTGAACTCGGCTGGCGATCTCCGCTCGCCGAAGGTGCCGGCCGCGCAACTGGAGAACCAGGTCGTGCCGGCGTACCTGAGCGCCGAGTCAGTGGCGGAGCAGCGCCACGAGATCGAAGCGTTTTCGCAGTTGGTCTCTGCCAGGGAACTCCTGGCAGCCGCCGATCTGCCGATCACGAGCCGCTATCCCGCGGTTGCGAATCGGCCGGCGCCGAACCCGCCGCCGTTCGACGTGCAATCGGATCAGGGTAGCCAGCAAGCGGCACAGGCTGCTCAAATTCCCGTCCAGCAACAGGCCAATCAACGGGCGCTCAGCGCCAACGAGTTTCAGGCCCGCACACAAATCGACACGCAGATCGCCAACCAGGTGTTTGCTCCGCGGGGAGTCGAGATGAGCGTCATGAAGCCGCTCTGGCTGAATGGTCAATTGCTGCTCTTGCGCAGAGTCTCGCTCGATCGCGGCGAGCTGGTGCAGGGCGCGTGGGTCGATTGGCCCACCGTGCGGCGACAGCTCGAAGCGACGATTCGCGACTTGCTGTCCGGCGCACGGCTCGAGCCGGTCGCTGCCGGCAACAATAGGGTCGAAGAGTACTCGCACCGGATGGCGGTCCTGCCGGTCGCGCTCAATGTCGGTAGCGCCATAACGCATAATGGTACGCCTTCGCCAGTTCGCGTGGGGCTGTGGATCATTTGGTGTTCGGTGGCCCTGGCGATTTCGGCCATCGCCGTGCTGCTCAAAGGTGTGCTGACGCTCAGCGAGCGACGGGCCGCCTTCGTCTCGGCCGTGACGCACGAGTTGCGGACGCCACTGACCACGCTCCGGATGTATGCCGAGATGCTGGCAGATGACATGGTCCGCGATGAGAAATCGCGGCGCGAGTACCTGATAACGCTGCATCGCGAAGCGGATCGACTGACGCATCTGGTCGAGAATGTGCTGGCCTACGCTCAGCTCGAACGCGGCGATGTGCAGACCAAGATTCAACCGATGACGGCCGCCGAGCTGCTCAAGCAGGCACGAGATCGACTGACGCATCGTGCCGCGCAGGCCAACTTCAAGCTACGAATCGCGGCCTCGCGCGAAGATCTGCAGGAAGTCGTGCTGGCCGATCCCGCGGCGGTCGAGCGCATCCTGTTCAACCTAGTCGACAATGCCTGCAAATATGCCGACTCGGCCACCGAGCGCAACTTGGAAATGAGCATCGCCAGGCAGCCAGGCCGGCTGCTATTCAAGTTGCGAGATCACGGGCCGGGCCTTTCCGACCGGGAGCGAAGACGCTTATTTCAACCCTTTCGCAAATCGGCGCGCGACGCGGCACATACGGCGCCCGGCATTGGACTGGGGCTGGCCCTCAGCCGGCGACTGGCCCGGCAACTCGATGGCGAGTTGGCGATTGAGGACGGGGCCGAGCGCGGGGCTTGCTTTGTCCTCAGCCTACCAGTGGCGAGCCAGGCGTAAAACCGCCGCCAGGCAGCTTACTCGCGGCTGCCGCCGGTAAACCGCATGACGTAGTACAGCAGGATCATCACCGATTGCAGCGTGGCGGCCACGTAGGTCCAGGCCGCGGCGTTGAGCACGCTGTTGACGGCGGCCATCTCGTGCTGCGGAACGATGCCCAGCGATACGAGCTGCGCCTTGGCGCGGTTGCTGGCATTGAATTCCACCGGCAAGTTCACCAGCTGAAAGAACACCACGCACGAAAACAGCCCGATGCCAATCCAGACCAGCGGCAGGAGCTGCATGAAAAAACCGGCGAAGATCATGCCCACACCCAGGCCGCTGCCAAAGTTGGCGACCGGCACGGCGGCATTGCGGATCGTCAGCGGCGCATAGGCGTGTGCATCCTGCAGGGCGTGCCCCGCTTCATGCGCAGCGATGCCCACGGCCGCCAGCGTCCGGCCCTGGTACACCTCGGGGCTCAAGCGCAGAACTTTCTCGCGCGGGTCGTAGTGGTCCGAGAGGTGGCCGGGAACTTGCTCGACGGGCACGTCGCGCAGGCCGGCCGAGTCCAGAATATGACGGGCGGCGGCCGCTCCGCTCAGTGGCGCAGGCTCCTGCATGGCGGCGGCGTAGGTCGCCTTCACGCGCCACTGCGCCCAGAGACCAAGCAGCAGCGCCGGGGTAATGAACAGCAGATATTCGAACATCGCGTGAAATCTTCCTTTCCAGTCACTCGGCCACCAGGCCGGAGCCAGTCTCCAAAGTCAATCGCCACAAGAACTTTATGCGGCGGCTCCCTATTGGACTATTCGTCCTTTGAGGGAGGTGATTTGCTCGTTGTTATTTACGCATTCCCGCCCGAGCAGTTCGGCATGAACCACCCCGGCTGGGCGATCGCCGGAATTTTCGGCAAATCCAGGCCAGACTGCTCAGTCTTCGTTTTTTATCCAAATCATTGCCCGCGCAAGCCGAAAACCTTAAAACACAATCCTCGCCCTCGGCCGGCACCGACTTGCCGGTCCGCCACTGACAGCCTCTTCCGCAACAAGGCTCCTGTCCCTGTGATGAATCTCGCTTCACGTCGCTCGCGATTCGTGTTTCGCACCACCCTGGCTCTGCTCGCCGCCACGACGTTGGCCGCGAGCATCGGTTGCAATCGCCCGCAGCCCACGGTTGCCGAAGTGCAGCTTCCGGACCAAAACGACTTGCGGGATCGAATCGACAAGGTGATTGCCTTCAACGGCCAAAACCGCCACCTGAGCGTCGGCGATCAGGCCGCCTGGCAGATCGTGCACGGCGCGCTGGCCTATGGCCCGGGTTACGAGATCTACGTCGACGGCAAGCTCACACCAGCGATCGCCTACCTTCTGGGCGGAGGCAAGCTCCGCGGCTGGGAGATGCGCAAAGGCGATCACGGCGTCGTGGCAGTCATGGAGCCCGGCTCCAAGATGGGACAGGGGCATCCCGATCAATGGCTCGGCTATCTTTCACAAGCCGGCCTCACGCTGGACGACACGTTGGTCGTCGGCGGCGAGAACTTCAAGATTCGCGACCTGCTCACGCAGGCCCAGTGGGATATCTACGACGGCATGGAAGGGACCTGGACGCTGATGGCGTTTAGCACGTTCCTGCCGCTCGACGCGAAATGGACCGCCAAGGATGGCCAGGAGTGGGATCTCGCGCGGCTCGCCAGCATGGAAGCGGGTCAGGATCTGGCCGATAGCGCCTGCGGCGGCACGCACCGGATGTACGCCCTGGCGATTGCCCGCAACAAGTATTTGAAAGACGGCGGCAAGATCTCCAAAGACCCCAATGGCGCCTGGGAGATCGTCGACAAGAAAATCAAAGACACCTCCCGGGCCGCTCGCGAGTATCAGCAGCCCGATGGCAGCTTCTCGACCAACTACTTCTCGCGCGCCGCCCGCAGCGCGGAAATCAACGACCGGATCAGCACCACCGGCCACGTACTGGAGTACCTGACCGTGGCGCTCGATGACGACGAGCTCAAGCAACCCTGGGTGACCCGGGCCGTGCAGCACCTGGTGCAAGCCCTGGAGCTGACCGAAGAGTACGATCTGGAATGCGGCGCGCTGTATCACGCCGTACATGGACTGATGATCTATCGCGACCGGATGTATGGCCCGGCGCCGAACAGCCCCGCGGCATCGGTCCAAACGCCGATCGCGGCCAAGTAGGCGGCGACCAAGCGCCGAAGCGTTGCTAGTCGAGCCAATCCTGCTCTTTCAAGCGCTCGGGCGTGTAGACCTCGGTCACGTAGCTGATGTCCTTGGAGATCAGCGATTCGACTTCGAGCTTGAAGCCGTTCTTGAGCATCTGTTCGATCTCTTTCTGCCAGGGCTTCTTGTGCTCGAACCACGGATAGTTGGCGATCTGCTTGGCCCGCTTGATGTCCGTGTCGTTGAGATTGATTTTGACGCTCGGCGAGAGTTCGCAGCGTTCGTAATCGCGTGAGCGAATGCCCAGGAACTTGGTGTCCGGAATCGCCATCCGCTTCGACTCGTAGGCCAGATTGATGGAGCCCTGCTTGAGCACGCTGTAGATGTAGTACCCCCACGGGTCATTGTCCAAAAGGCAATATACCGGCAGCTTGAGCTCATTGTGCAAGCGATAGAGCATTCGCCGGACACCGCGGGGCGGCTGCCCGCCGCCGTGGGTGAGGATACAGTTGTGCGTCTTCCAGAATTTGTCTTCGTTGAAACGGCGCCAGACGGTGTCTTTTTCGACGTGCAGGATGAACTTCGCCGTGCACTTGCCGAACTGCACGGCCTCGGGCTCGACAATCGAGGGAATGCTGTAGCCGCCAGAGCCCATTCGCGAGCAATCGATTTCGTCGCCGGTGTCGGTCAGCGTGATGTTGCCAACCATCGAACCGGCGTTCTTCGCATACAGGTGCAGCTCTTCGCGCATCGAGTTCAGGGTGACTTCCATATCCTCGATGATCGTGTCCGACTGCGTCTGATCGTCGAAGGTCTCTTCTTTGGTGCCTTCGATCGAGTGCTTGAGCATGTAGTAGAGACCTCGCAAGCTGGTCGTCTTGCCTTCGTCGATCAGGCGCTTGCTGCCGCTGGCCACCAGCAGCGACTGCATGTAAACCTTGGCTTGCGAGAGGTTGAACAACTGCCGGCGGTTGCTGTTCGAGCCCATCTCGAGAAACCGCTTGGTCTTGTTGTACTTGATGTTCGAGAGCGTGCGAGCGGGAATATCCAGATAGGGATCTCGCTTCTTGTCCGCGTCCACCACGATACGGTCGGCGAGGTTCACCAGGTCGCGCAGCGTCTTCTTGTCGCGATCGCTCAGATTGACTGCCGGCTTTTTTGCATCGCCGTTAGTGGCGGCGACGGTTTTACGAGGTCTCTTGGCCATTGCCCTTTGCCTTCTCTTTGATGCCAAACTCGTTAGGCTTTTCCACAATCAGCACGCTCGGATCCTTCTCCAGCTCGATCTCGGCCGGATCCACGAACTCGCCGCGCTCGTTGAACTTCGCATCCGCGGTGGCGGTTTTCTTCTTCGCCACCAGCAGCAACTGATCGTACAGCTTCTTGCGATCGGCGTTGTTGATGTCGCTCACCGCGGTGGCCACTTCGCCCAGGTAGCGGAGGAAGATATTCCGCCGTTCGCCTTCCTGCTTCACCTTCAGCCGCCGGCGGAGATACATTCCCAGCTTACGGCCGGCCGATTGCAGGCCGAGCCGCAGCTCTTTTTGAATCTCAGGATAGCTCGCAATCGCCTCTTTCGATTCGCTGGTGAACGGGACCCACACGCTGGCCATGTGCACCATGATTGTGACCGGACCGGTCGGCAGACTACCGCGCGACTGGCTCAACCCATAGCTCCGCCAATTCGTGCCCATCACGGTTTGGGTGATCGCACAGGCTGCCGGCTGGAACTGCAGCGGCACCCGGTTGGCATACCGCAACACGTTCATCGTCTGGCCCGACTCGAGGTTCACGTTCCGCATCGCCTCGTGCAGCTTCTTCACTTCGGCCGGCTTCATCTTGCTGGCTGAAGTGCGCGGGCTGAGGTCCGCTTCCTTGATGATCTGGTCCGCGGCGTCGCTTCCCAGGCCATAGAATGTCGTCGTGAGGAACTGCCGTAGCGTGCGGGCATCGGTCTCTTCGAGCAAATCTTCCAGAACGTCGAACGGGACCTTGTTCGCGCTCGACATGCCGCCATAGGCCAGGGCCACTTCGATCTGGAACGGGTTGCCGCGATACACGGCCGGCGGGCGCGTGGCGGCGACGTAGAACTCGCCGGGCACGACCTGGTGCAGACCCTTGAGCAGCAGTTCTTCGCCGATCGGAGAAATGCAATCCGTCGATGGGGGAGCGATTCTCGTTTCGCGCAGTGCCTGAAACAGCTTATCGGCTTCGTTGCGACCAACCTTGGTCGTGCTGGTGCGTGTGCCGACGCCGGCCGTCTGACACACCTTCGAGGCGACGGCCGAGCTGACCTTGCTGAAGCTCGAGGTGAGGAACTGCGAGAGCGTCTGGCCGCGCGCGTCCGAGAGCATCGCCACGAGCATGCCGAGTTCGATGCCGTAAGGATGCGGTTTGATCTCCTTCGGCTCCTTGGGCAGTTGATCCGTCGAGCGGTCGTAGAGTTTCTCTTCTGTTTGGCCCGCGCCGGACTCCGGATCCTGGTAGTGGATCCGCACGTGAGGGTTGGCGATCGCCGTTTGTTCAAGGTACTCGTCAACGCTGCCGCGCCCGCGCAGGTATTTACCTTCAAGCTCGATCGTAACGCGCGTGCCGTGTCCAACGTCAACCCATTCGATGCCGTGCTTCTCGATATAGGCAGCGCCGCTCGCGCCCGGCGGAATATCTTCGCCTTCTCCCTTGCCGTTGAGAATCTCGGGTAGGTTTTTCTTTGTGTCGATTTTAATTTCGTAGTAGTGCGCCGGCTTTTTGGGCGAGATCTTCGAAACGATCTTCACCGGCTTGCCGGTCGTCAGCACACCGTACATGCCGGCGGCACTAATGCCGATACCTTGCTGACCGCGGCTCATCCGCAGGCGGTGAAACTTCGAGCCGTAGAGCAGCTTGCCGAAGATCAGCGGAATCTGTTTCTTGACGATCCCGGGACCATTGTCCTGCACGCCCACCTTGAATCGGTTCGGGCCCGTCTGTTCGACATGCACCCAGATCTCGGGGAGGATGCCCGCCTCTTCGCACGCGTCGAGCGAGTTGTCGACGGCTTCCTTGATCGTGGTGAGCAGGGCTTTGCGCGGATTGTCGAAGCCAAGCAGGTGCCGGTTCTTGGCGAAGAACTCGCTGACCGAGATGTCGCGCTGGCTGGCGGCCATGCTCTGGGCCGTGGCGCGGCGCGGCTTGCGACCGTTGCTAGCAGCCTCCTGGCCGTTCTCCTCGCCGACGGATTCATCGGCGGGATCTTCAGCCTCGGCGGCCTCTGCTGCGGCGGCAGCGATGCGGTTTTTGGGCTTCGGCGCACTCCCGGCGTGCGCGCCATTTTTGCTGGGTTGCTTGGCCATCACCGTAAATAGTCAAAGGTGGTAAAGCTTGCTGAGGGCACAAGTCGGAGGGGAGAGCTGTGGGGCGTTTTATCGCCCGACTCGACCATCCGTGTCGACTTGTCCAGGAAGGGATTCCGCTGGTGCTGAATATAACGATTGTAGGGCCGGGCTGTCAGCCGCAATCAGGCGCAACCTACGGAAAAACAGGCTCAATTGCCCTCTCCGGCAGACAAAGATTCACCCTCCCAGGCGGCCCCTGCCGAGATTGTTTTTGGAGAGACGGACGCGCCTTTGGCCACCGCCAAAAGAGCGCGGTTTTTCCGCCTGCCAAGCATCCTCGATTCGACACTCCCTTCGACCGCAACGTCCTGAGTAAGGCGATCACCCCGGTTCGCTCGGACCGGTGACCGCCCTGGAGAACCAGGACGCCTTCGTCACTTCGACCATCGTTCATGGAGGAATACGGCAATGATCCGCACGTCGCTGCGCGCCGCTCTCGCGGCCGTCGCCATTGGCCTCGCCGGTTTCGGAGCATCTGAAGCCCGGGCCGAGCACCCCGATATTTTCAACAACTACTACAATGGCCCGACCGTCTTCGGCCAGGGCACGCCGACGCAGCTTTACATCTCGCCGCGCCCGACGCCACCGCTGGTCGGGCACACGTGGATCACGTATCCGCCGCTGGCGCCTCACGAGTTCATGTATCACCACCACCGCAAGTACTACAAGTACTACCGCAACGGCGGATACACGACGGCCAAAGTCAAATACGGCTTCTGCTTTTGGTAGTCGGAATTCTCACTGACCGTTTGCCGTGAACCCGACTGCGGAAGCACATTCCCGCTCGAAACACCCCGCAGCGCATTCCTCCTCCGGCGTCCGGCCGCGCGCCACCTCCACGCGCGGCCGGACGCTCCCCCTACGTACTCTCCCGCCAACTTAAGGACCCCGCCTATGCATCGCCGCAAATGGATCGTCGTGGCGCTTGTGCTGGCTGCCGCCGTCTCTGCGGCAACCGCGCAGGCCTTCGATGAAACGCATCACGGGCATAACGCCCGGTATCGCGCGAGCCTGCGCCCCTGGCATGGCCGCTACTACAACGTGCAATACGGCCAGGCCGTGTCGGTCGTCGTACCGCCGACTGCTGAGCTCACCACCGATTACGGTTGGGGCTCGGTCTCGTCGCGCATGACGCGCATCGACCACCAGTACCAGCGCCCCTGGCCCGGCCCGGTGAACGGACGTTGGACTCCCTACGGCTTCCTGCCGACGCCCGGTTTCCCGAGCGACACGCGGCAGTTTGGCTACTACTACACGCGCGGCCCGTGGTAGAACGCCACGTGCTGTGAATTCGATTGGAACGATGCGATTGACAGCCCTCGACCCAGGCCGGGGGGCCGCCTGACAACCGCAGACTCCTCACCGCCCGGCGTCGTGACGACTCCCCCTCGTCACGACGCTTTTTTGTTTGCCTGTTGATTGCGCATTTCGTTACTATGCCCGCCAGTTTCAAAAAATGCCGGAACCTACTCGCAGGAGTTGGCCAACTGCAACCTGACGATTTCCAGTGCGTGAGCGAAGATCGTTTCCATACCGATTCGCAAACCGTTGATCAGACAGCGGCGACTCTGGGGATCGAATTTCCAGCCGGATATCGAGAGTTCATTGCTCGATTCGGTGAGGGTCTATTGGCGGGGAAAATTCGCGTTTTTCCGCCGTACCAGATTCTCGAAGGCGATCTTGGCATTGACGCCTGGCGGGGCAGGATCAAGGAGTACTGGTTCTGGGATACGGCCGAGTCAGTACTACCACAAACTCGCGCGCTCGAATGCGTGCTCATCGCGGATACCACGGACGGGGATGAATTGGTTTTTCATCCCGATCAGCCCAATCGGATTTACGTCCTGCCCAGATATGATGAAACCAGCTATATCGCGGGTGACGGGCTGTGGCCAGCAATCCAGTGGCTGCTGACTTCCGGAGTGTTGTTCGACGAAGTCGAAGACCATTCGTCTCAGCCTTTCGATGGGCAGGCAGCGCAGAGCAGCTAGTCATTTAGACTGTCTCGCAAGTCGAACGGCTCCCAGGCATGCTACCGCCCAGCCTCTGCTGCGAGCGCATCGAACATCGCTTTCTGCTGGCCATCCAGGCTCGGATACTTCGCCCGCACGTGCTCGATTGTCGTGCGGGCTTCGGCGCTCTGGCCGAGCTTAAGCTGCGTGCTGGCCAAACCCGCGTGGGCTCGAAACCAGCGGGCGGTTCCGGGGCGACTCTTGCGCGCGACACTAGTCCACATCGTGAGCGCTGTTTCCTGGTCGGCCTTGTTTCCCTCCGACAATAACGTCGCCAGATCCTCCGAAGTCTGCCCGTCTCTGGGAAACTCCCGAGCAAGCTGCTGCAAGGCTTCCAGCCCCTGTTGCCGGCGCCCCGTCTCAGCCAGCGTCAGGGCATGGCTCCGCCGCACGCTACGCAATGCGTCGCCGTCCAAGTCGCCGGGTTGTTCGAACAGTTGCGTCTGAACGTCTAGCTCCAGTTGCGCGAGTTTCAGTCGAGCGTCGGCATCCGTTTGAGTTCGGCGAACCCTGGCCAACGTGTCCAGAAGCGCGAGCTGCTGCTTCCCACCCGCCAATTCGTCGACTAGAGCGTCGGCCTGGCCCCCTTTCCCCTGAAGCACGAGCGCAGGGACCAGCCACCGCCGGGCTTCGACCTTCCAGGCTTCGGGAGCTTCCGGATTGGCCTGAAGTGCGCCGCTCAGCTGTCGTTCTGCTGGCAGCGCGCCGCCTGGCATTTGCGTCAACCAGATGCGCGCCAAGGCCAGCGACGCGCCGCGGGTCGCAGCATCAGGTTTGGTGCCGCGACTGGCCGCTGTGCCCGCTACCTTTTCCAACGCACCGAGTGCCTGGTTGGTAAGCTCGCGCGTGTCAGCGCCCGACGCTTGCATCTCGGCCAGCCATGCTTCGTACGATCGACCAAGGGATTCGACCGCGCCGCCGTACTGCGGATCGCCGGGTTTCACTTGAGATAGCAAATGGATTGCCTCGGGCCACTTGCGATCGAGCTCGGCCAGGCGACCCAGCCAACTGTAGGCCTGCGAGGCCGTTTCGCCAGCGGGCCATTTCTGGACGTGCTCGCGGAGCAGTCGTTCGTACTCTTCCAGCCGTGGTGGCTTCTCCTTCTGTGCGATCTGACCGGCGCAGAACGCCGCCATCAGATGAGCGGAAGCAGCTTGCGGCGATTCGGGCGAGGCGCCGGCGAGCTGCTCGTACCGCCGAAGCGCCTCGACATAGTTGCCGCGTTCCTTCTCGATCGTCGCTGCTGCGAAGGCCGCTTCGCTCGCCTTCTCGGGAAGCTGTTCGTCGCGAGCTTTCTGGGCAGCTTCGTCGAACGCGGTGATCGCCTTGGCCAGTTCCCCTCCGCGATAGTAGCCGGCTGCGCTGAAGGCTAAAGTCGCGTAACTTTGCGAGCCACCACGACCGGCCACGGTGGCCGCGAGCAGCGAATCGGCTCGGCGCATCCACGGCCCGCCAAAGGCGCGGCGAATCGCGCCTGCCTGGTCGACCGCGCGGCGCTGCCACTCGGCCGCGTCAGCATCCTTGTGCCGATCGGTCTCACGCTTGGCCGCAGCCAAAAAGGCCTCCAGCCGCGCGAAGTCGAGCTCAGCGCTCGCCACTCGATCGGCCGCGGTGCCTGCTTCGGCCAGGGCGTCGTCCACGTTGCCGCGTGCAAGAGCCAGGCGAATCCGCTCCGCCCGCAGTTGCTGCTCGATCGAAGCCGGAGGATTCTGCGCGCTGGCGGCTGCGAGCTGTCGCTCGGCTTCGCGTAGATCACCGAGCAGCCGCAAGCGAGCGATTTGCTCCAGCGCCGCCCGCCAGTACAGCGCGTTCTGGGTTTTGTGCCGCGCAAGCACCGAGAGCGCCTCGCCGGCTCGAGTCAATGAGTTGATTCGGTCGGCGCTAGTCGGCGGATAACACTCGGCCTGATTGCGAAGCGCGCGAGCCATTTCCAGGTGCACATTCAACTCGAGAGATTGCAGCTCCGCGGTTGTGAGTTCATCGCTGGTCATGCGCGGCGAGGCTTGCTGGCGCAATCCGGTCGCCACCAGCTTGGCCACCTCTTCCAGTTGCCCAATGGCATCGCGCAGGATTCGGCGGGCATCTTCCATGGCCGGCGAAGGGAAGTCGTCGTGCGCGTCGAATCGCGCCGCCTCGCCCTCGGCAAGTCGTGCAAGTGCTCCCTGCAACCGCACCAAGATCAGCCGCGGCGAGTGCGGAAACTTTTCGGCATAGACTCGAGTCACTTCGCCAGCCCGTTCCCAGAGTGGAAGCGCTTCGCCCGGCGGCACCGCCAGGGCGTGCTCGGCCAGCGTCCGCGAGAGCTCAACGACCAGTTCGGCTCGCCGTCGCTCGTCGAGTTCGGATCCCGTCAGCTGGGATTCACAGTATCTCTCGGCCAGGACGTACAGACGCCGCCCGCGAAGGCCATCGAGGAAGTCGCCCGCAAGCGGTCGCACGTCGCGCCCCAGTGGCGGGGCACCGAGTCGCTCGAGGTGCTGCTGGGCGAGTTTTCCAGCCGCCGTTTCGGCATAGTTCGCCGCCGCCTCACGATAGAGTCCGAGGGCTTGATCGGGCTGCTTCAGCTTTTCGAGCACGTTGGCGACGGATGTCAGCGCTTCGGCCGCCAGCGTTCGTTCACGGTCGAACTCGATTGGCACGTGCAGCAGCGCGATTGCCGCTTGATCGGGGTCAGTCAGCAGAAGCGATCGTCCGAAAATAAAGTATGGCCCCGCGCGCAATGACTCGTCGCTGGTGGCAATCCGCGCGGCGAACGACCGCTGCTGGTCGGGAGTCGCATTGTTCGCTCCCGCGCGCCACAGCTGGGCATACGCCAGCCAGACGATTCGCGGATCGGGACTTGCAAGCAGTCCACGCAGCTTCGCAAGTGCCTCGATTCGGGACTGCGAATCGATGAGCAGGCTTGCTCCGATCAGCACGCTGACGGGTTGCTCGCTCGCGGCAAGCCAGGCGCCGGCCTGTCGCACAACATCGGGAGACAAAGCCTCCTCGCGCCACACCAGTGGAATCGCATCGAAGTATTGCGTGGCCGGATCGCTCGCCACGAGCAGCAGGAAGTACTTGCCCGCCTCGTCCCAGCGGCCCAGATTGCGATAGCACCAGACCATCTGCGCGAGAATCTGACGCCGCACCCACGCTCGCGGTTCGCGCTGGGCATCGAGAGCCCGCTGGTAGCTCGCGAGGGCCAGTTGCCAGTTTCCTGCCGCGAACTGTTCATCTCCGCTCACCTGTTCGGGCGAGCGGGTAAACTCAATGCGGGCCACGCCGGCCGCAGGAACCGTACGCTCGCCGCCTGTGGTGTTTCGGATCCGCAGCTCGCGGCCCGTGTGCTCGACGATCTCGCCGCGGAGGCGAACGATCGGCCCGCCGGGCGATGTGGACTTCAGGTAGACCGCATCCTCGGCGAACGCACGTTTCGCCAGGCACGTGCTGAGCGCGACACATACCAGCAGCAGCTTCGATGCTCGATTGTGGCTGCCCATATTCCACGCGGTACGCTGCACGGGTGTCTAACGCCGATTCGCACTCAGGCGGGTCACGTCGATATAAACGTGCTGGCCGCCGTTCTGCCGTGCCAATCGCACGATGAAGTTGTCCTTGTCCGATTGCGGTGTCGTGCCGAATTCGATGGTGTTGATCGTCGTCCCACGATTCATCTGGGCAATGCCCGCCAATTCGCTGGGCGTCATCCGGGGCTCGTCGGCGTCGGTCAGGAAAAAGATCACGTCGGGCGCCATTCGCAGCGCCATCTGTAAGGCCTCGACGTGACGTGTCGCGCCGCTGGCGGTGATGCTGCCGACAAACCTGCGCGCGAGGTTCTTGTTTTGATCGGTGCCGAAGACCAGTCGGCCGACATCGCCGCTGGGCGAAAAGATCCGCGGCTGTTCGTTGTAGAAGATGATCTGAAACTGGTGCGTTTGTCCCAGATCACCAAGGCTGCTGACGAGCTCCGACTTGGCCGCCACGAGCGGCGCTCCGCCGTGACCATCCATGCTGCCCGAGCGATCGAACACATAGACGAACTTGTGACCTTCGCCCACGAGTCCGAAGACACCCGTGCGAGCCTGGCCCCCCTGCATGCGCTTGGCCGGAGCAGCTTCGCTGGTGAGGGCGGTCGCCGACGGCAGGCCGGATTCGGATCCGCCGAGTCCGCTTTCGGCACGGAGCGCCGGAAGCACTCCGGACATCGCCACGGCGGGCTCCTCGGCCAGCATGGATTCGAGCGACGGAGCCCCGCCCTCGCTCGCGGGTGAGTCCGACTCCTCGGCATACAGCACCGGTTCGTCGTCGTCGAAGTAACCACTCTCTGGCGGAGTGTCCAGCTCGATCGACGGAACGCTGTCTTCCTGACCGCTCGAGCTGAGCATCGACGCTTCCAGAGAGATTCCGGCGGCGGGCGGCGCGCCTGTCCGCACTGCGGGCAGCGTGATTGCCAGCAGCACGAAGACGGCGGAATGCAGGGTTGTTGAGAGCAGCCAAGGAAACGCCAGCGACGATCCGCTCGCGCGCGGGTGTGATTCGGCCGGTTCTGGTCGTGCTCGCGACATGAAAGAGCCGTCCTTCCGGCGCACCCAAACGCTTACTGCCCAACTAATTATGAGACGTGAAGCCCGGGAATTCTAGAAGCCTTGCCCGGGGGCGTCAACGCGAGCGGGGCGGCGTGCGACGAAGTGGCGTCCTGAACCGCTACTAGCCCGCATTTCTCACCATGTGGATTGAAAAAGGCCGCCCTCCTTGGCATAAGTTGTTTGTCAAGAACAAACCTGTGCTCAGGGAGGAGACGGCCCGATGCCGACACAGTGTATCCAAA
>Ga0169931_10003920_pt1 | contig 23401 bp, 15 predicted proteins | sample Kivu_15m_20L_FD_129675 | JGI IMG/M metagenome (GOLD analysis project Ga0169931, IMG submission 129675) | Freshwater microbial communities from Lake Kivu, Western Province, Rwanda to study Microbial Dark Matter (Phase II) - Kivu_15m_20L... | ecosystem: Environmental > Aquatic > Freshwater > Lake...
CTTGGCGGTGAACTGGGGTGCATAGTGGCTTTCCAGTGGCATCCACGGAATCAACTTGTGGAGCAGTACCCAGCGGTTGTTGGGATCGAGCTTTCCACCAAAGGGCGAGTGAAACTCCTCAATTGATAGCTGACCTGTGTGCTGAAAAACGTACATTGGCGTGCCAGCAGGTTCTTCTAAGCCGGAAATGGCTGATTACAGACCATCCTAACATGAGATTCCTGCTGGAATCAACTGCAGCGCAGTTGGCCTGCGTTTTTCAGCAAGCCCTAATTATCGCCATGCACTTGGGCCAGCCACGGGAGATCGGCATTTTCGATGTGCCCTCATGACTTCTGGGGCGCACCTAGGTTGGTGCCAATGCACTGAATCTCTGAGGGTATATTACAAGCCATCAAATAACTGACTGCCAGGAATTTGCTGACAGCGTCATGAGTTGCGAAACAGATATACATCCAGGAGTACACCGTCAAGAAACGCTCAGCTAGTAAGAACTTATCGTGAATTCCTCCTTTTGCGCCTTGGGGCCTGGCAGGAGATCCACTGTCGGGTTCGCCCGGGGCGACGCGTAAGATTGAATGTATCCCAACAGAGCACGGCTTCTGTTGACTCGCGACGCCGCAGGTGCTCAGCGAATGCTGCCAGCGGCCCCTCCTCCAGTCCCCATCGCCAGAGTGGATGGCGAACAATCACCCATGGCGAATTGATGATCACACTTGGTGGCAGCTGAAAGGCAACCAGTTCGGGGCCTCCTTGACTCTGATAGGTGCGGATGGCGCTGTGGTCGGCACCCCAGAGATTCAGAGTGTTCTCGGCAGCACGCTTTGCCAGCTGCGGCCACTTCCGAAGAGGCCCCCAGCTAAAATCGCCATCAAGACCACAAGCCCATTGCGGGTCTGTATAGGCCCGCAGATAGCTCATGCCAAGCTGCCAATCAAGTAGGCCGTGCAGATTTTGGTTCTCGTAGTTCTTCAGGCAGCGGTAGCAAGCCTCTTGGCAGATTGAGCCATGCTCTCCTTCGGAAAGTTCTTCTGCCTGCACAGAGAGGATCCAGTCGATCACTCCCTGAATCGGCGGCTCGCGATCGCCAAGCCCCCCCAGCCAGGCACTGAAGCCCGCCCCATTCACGTGCTCGTCCACGATCTGGATCAACGGCAGCGAAGCGTTGTCCTTGCGGAACGGTCTCGGCTCAACCGCCTGGAGCGCCCGATGGTCGACATCCAGCTCCTGGGTGGCGCGGGAGATCAGCAGTTCGGCCGCCGAGATTGCCGCTGCGCGCACACCCTGCCAGTACTGCTTGCCATTGAGGCTGAGCGGGCCTGATCCAGGATCGGGAGGCGTCAGCGGCACTGTGGTGCCACCCCCCAGCTCCGCCAAGGCCAGCTGAGGATGCAGATCAACCGGCAGCAGATACAGCCCATCGGTGACCCTCGGCGCGGTGAGATACACACCCTGGATCTCCTGTGGAGGGGAGGGCATCAACAACGGATCCACCAGGATGGACCGCATCAGATCGGCATTGGTGCCCTTCAGTTGCCTTGCATCAATCGCCTGCGCAAGAAGCGGCAACTCCTCCTTCCCTGCGATCAGCGGTTCGTGAATGCTCGGCCGGCGGATCTTGCCTTCTTTCCAGCGGAGATCAAAGCCGTTGTTGTCCTCACCGCGGTTGAGACGGTACACCGTGGTGGAAGCACTGCTGGTGAGCTGCAGAGCCAACGTTCCGATCGTGCCTTGGCTGTGATGGAGTTTCCAGGCATCGCTGGCTGGTGGCCGAGCATCAGCGCACAGGCTGTTGCTGGAGCTTCCCTGCAGGCTGTAAGTGGGAACCCGCTTCGGGTCGAAATCAGTGCGGAAGCCGGCCGGTTCCAGACAGAGTCGGCATTCCCAGCTGTCTGCATCGCTCTCGACCAGGCAGCTGGGGCAGCGATGGCTGCCGATGATCTCCTGCTGAAGGTCCTGCCAGGCGTCGCAGTTCGGACAGCGACCAAGCCGGAAGGCCCGATCCCAGGGATTCTCCTGCAAAGTCTTGAGAGCCGTTCCCAGGCGGCCGATACGCGGGGTGAGACCAAGACAGCGGTGCTCCTGTTTGTCGTGAATCAGCACATTGCCGGGTGCGTATTCGTAGATCGCGATTTCAAGATCACGGCTCAGGGTGCGCAGCTGCAGGCCCGTGCGCTGGCCATACACGAGCTCCCGCACGCGGGTGGGCAGGCCGTACATCGGCAGCTCGCCATAATTCGCCAGGTGAGCAGCCAGGCCAGCCGTGTTGGCACCCACGCTGCCGATGTCCTGCAGCAACCGCTTCAGCAGGGTCTCCTGACCCTCTAGTGACAGGGGATCCGTACCTGGCCGTTCATGCGGTCGACCGCGATCCACGGCTGCCAGGGTGCGGTGACACTCCTCCTCGGTAGCGGCCAACGCTTCGCGAAGCCAGCCCAGCCACTTCGTCCCCTCGACCGGATCATCGAGGCTGCGAGCAGGGATGAAGTCGCCGTGGATATCAACCGGGCGCACCAGATCGCCAGCCCAGAAGCCACCAGTTTGCTCGCGATGGCGTTTCTCCAGCCAGCGGAAGGCCCGCACGAGTCGGTCCTTGCGGATCAGGCGATCGGCGATGCGGCCCAGGCCCTTCACCAGGAACGGCGCCGGCGGCGTCTCGCCGGTGATCAAGTCTGGATTCCGGAAATAGTGCAGGTCGTGGCTGCGATTGCGGCAGAGGGTGAGCACAAAGGAAAAGGCCTGCTCGCGCCGTCCCGCACGCCCCACCCGCTGCTGATAGTTGAAGCGTTGCGGCGGCATGTTGGCCTGCAGCACCGCCTCCAGCGGTCCGATGTCGATCCCCACCTCCATGGTGGTGGTCACCGCCAGCATCTCGATGCCATGGGGCTGCAGCGGGTGTTGGCTGTCCCGTGCCATGCGAATGCCCTTGAACTCTCGCTGCCGAGGGGCGGGATCCTCCGTCTGGCCGGTGAGTTCGGCGCAGCGCAGCCGGAAGATGTCGCTGTGGCCAGTTTCACCATCGATGCTGCGGCGCAGTTTGCGACCGAGCACGTTCTCCCGCAGCAGCACCCCTCGCTCACCGCTTGGCTGCTGATCGAGCGCACTGCCGCAGCGTGTGCAGGCACCGATGCCCCTGTGTAGGTGCACCCGCCGGCAGTTGTTGCAACGCCAGTAGGGATCTCTGTCGGCGGGGATGCGGAAGCCGATGCTCTCCAGCTGGATGCAATCGCGGCTGGGGCTGGAGTGGCCGAAGCGTGCCAGCAGGCGCCGCGCCTCGATGCCCTGATCTTCGGCCGTGGTTCTGCGGGTCTGGGCCAGAGCCCGCATCAGATCGGCAAGGCCGCTGGTCCCCCGCTCAAGTTTCTCGACCTCAATCGCGTCTCCCTTCGGTCGCCAGGGGGTGGGATCCAGCCGGTAGTCATCCGCATAGATCCGAAGCCAGGCCGCTGCCTTTTCGAAATCCTCATCGTCAATGGCCCCTGCTCCCAGCTTGGCGATGTCCTGCAACGGCGGTACCGGAACGGGGTAGGCAAAGCCGGTGGCCTCCAGGCCGAAGCAGGTCTTACGAAACACCACGTCAGCGATCGCCCTGAGCACCGGGCCAGTCACAAAATCAGCCACCCCCTTCTTCCAGACGCTCAGGGGCAGATCCAGGCCCTGCGGGATCGCCCAGACGATCCGCTGTTCGGAATCACGCTCAAACAGCCGCCACCAGTCGGCGATCCACCCCTTCTGGCCGAAGTACACCCGCGCCAGCCCCCGTTCATCGGAAGGATGAATCCCGAATTCCACCAGGGTGGCGATGAACGGTTTTACGGGGGTACCGGGCTCAGGCGGCTCCAGATCAAGAATCCTGCTCAGGGGAATCACGCCGAGGCGTTCTGCCTCCAAGGGCTCCAGAAGCTGCTGGAGATACTCCAAAAGGGGCTTGAGGCGGGGCGAGCTTTCTGTCATCCCCCCGGCTCGTTTGTCCGCAATTTCGGCTTGAAGCTCCTCAATCTCAGCCAAAGTGTTCGAGCTGGCCTGGCTGACTCTGCGCCGCTCTTGAAGGAGGCAGACCAGGAGCACCTCGCGCAGCACATCGCGGTGGTGCAGGTTTTCCACATCCAGTGCAGTTCTAGCGGCGCCCTGTCGGCTGTCGGAAAAGCTCACCAGCCGAGCCTTCTGGGTCTCCCCCTCCCGGGCCAGCACGTCGTAGACCTCGCTGGCGAGCAGCTGGGCGGCCCGCCCAAATCCCGAACGCTGCGGCCCAATCGGAGATATGCCGATCAGGCTTTGCTTGAACACCCGGCGGCCGGTGTAATCGCTCTGGCAGCGCGGACAGCGGCAGGGCATGTGGCTGCCGGGTGACTGGGCACTGAAGCCGTTGACCTCCTCAGCGACCCGGCTGAAGAGATATCCCGGCTGCAGTTCCCCTGGCCGCTGGTCGCGGTCGTGCAACAGGCCACTGCTCGGATCGAGCCAGATGCGTCTCCAGGATTCACCGTTATCCGGATCATTGAACGAAGCACGATTGTCGTCGCAGGGCCAGACAATCGCATAGGAGCGATAGGTGAACTCCTCGAACCGATCAGCGACGGGAAGATCAGGTAGCTTCTCGGTATCCGCCTCGTTGGGGAGGATCTCCTCCACATAGCTGTCATCGAGTGGGGCGCCGGCCTTGAGGCCGCCAAGGAAGTTTTCGCCGCAGCATTCACAGTGCAGCAGCTCAAACTGCCGTGCCATCCGCTCCCCCTCCTGCCGAGCCGCCCGGGTGCCGAGTCGCTCCAGGGAAAGGTTGCCCTGCCAGCGCGTCTCTTCGCTGGATGCCCGCAAGCTCTTTGGAACCACTTCCGCAAACACTCCCTCCAGAGCCTTGAAGAAGGTGTGCACCCGAAAGCGCGGCAGCGGCTGACTGGCAGTGCGCCTCAGGGTCCGCAGGCGGTCACCGATCGGTCCGGGCCGGTCCACTGCGCCCACCACTCCGGAGAGCAGCCGCAGGATCCGCGCGGTGGTGGCGGGGTCCCAGCCGTGGTTCGGCCAGATTCGCGCGGCGATCGTGGAGAGGCCTGTTGCCACGGCCTCGGCCTGAGGTTCGTGGTGACATGCCTCCTCCAGGGCAAGGGCCGTGGCGGTGGCGAGCTGGTGCCAGCGCTGCAGCGGATCGGTGGCTGGCGGTACGTCGAGCCCATCGAGGAAACGACTCAGCGCCAGGCCGTGCTTCTCGAAATCTGGAGCTGGCAGCAAGGCATCGGGATCCTCGGGTGCCCAGCCGGAGGCCAGCAGCTCCTCCACTGCCTGCAACACCTGCCCAGGATTGGACGGCAGACGCAGAGTTGTGGCGGTGTACTCAAACGGCACCACCGCGCCGGGCACGATCGCTGACAACCAGGCTTCACGGGGAGAATCCCTGGGCAGCCCAAAATCCGCGAAGGCGTCATAGAGATAATCCAGGCTCGCCTCGCGGGCGTCGTCGCTGACTGGCAGCGATGCGCTGGAGGCGAGCATGCGCAGCTGACGGTGGCGCTCGGGTTGATCCAGCCCCAGCCGCACAAGAAGCAGCCTCAGCAGATAGATGAATTCGGTGCCTTCGCTGCCCCGCTGCAGGTGCAACTCATCGATCACCAGGGTGAAGCGATTGCGAGGATCCTCGGCCAGCCAGTCGCGGGTGATCTCAAGCATCCGGGCTTCCGTCGCCCGGCTCAGCATCGCGTTGAGCATGCTGATGTTGGTGACCAGGATGTCGGGCGGCCTGTCCTGCATGTCCCAGCGGGTGAGCATTTCGGCGCCGTCGAGAGAGGGAAATGCGAAGGCCTTCTCCCGAAGTTCATCTGCTGCCCGGCAGCTCACTTGCTGGCCCTGAGGCAGTTCAGCTTCGCTGCGGATGGCGGCCTCGAGATCGTCGAGGCTGCCGAGCTCAATCAGCACCTCCTCGATCCGGCGCTGGCGGGATCCAGCCACCGACTGTTTCCACTTACTGATCGGAATGGACTCGCTGGAGCCCAGCACCTTCCTGGATACGGGCGTGGTGCTGCCGCCTTTCTGCGTTCCGCGCAGCGCCTTTTCATGCGGACGCAGGTAGCAAGGACCACCTTTGCTGCGGCCGGTGTAGCGCCCAAAGAACACCCGGTTGCCAGCCAGATGCTGGTCCAGGCAGGTTCTTGCTTCCTGGGAATCCAGTGCCTGCCGCAGGCGGGTCATCTGATCTTCCACCAGCGCATTCATCGGGTAGAGGATCAATGCGCGGATCGCTGCGGGGCGGGTCTCGCCGCTGCGCTGTTCGTTGCCAACGTAGTCATTCCACTGCAGGCCGTTGATGGTGTAATCGTCCGGCAGTTCGTAGGTCCCCTTCTCGTTCGCCACGGCGATGGGTTTACCGTTACGGCGCCACCAACGCTTCTGCAGAAAGCCGGAGCTCGGGGCGCGCCAGGGGGCATCACTACGGGTGGCTTCCTCGAGGATGGTGGCGAGTACGGGCAGCAGGAAAGCCTCGGTCTTGCCTGATCCGGTGCCAGAGGTCACGATGCCGGCTTCGCCATCGCGGATGCCGCGCCGCAGCATCTCCACCTGATGGCGATAGGGCGGCAGCAGGTGGCCGTTTGCATCGCGGCCGATCAGCCCGCAGCCAAGCAGCTCAAGAAACGCCGCACGGCCTTCCGCCGAGAGAGGCTCGAGCACCGCATCGGGTCCGCTTTCGGCACAGAGCTCCGCGAAGCTGCGGCCATCCGGGCACCAGGTGGGCAGCGGCTCCAGCAGCGGCTCGGTGCAGAGGGTGCCTGGCTCTCGCAGCAGATCGCTCCGCTCCTCCGACAGCGTCGCGGGCTCGATCCGTGAGGCGGTGTCCACATAGCTGATGAACAGCTCACGGATTCGCTGGAAGGCGCCGAGAGGGTCGTGCATGGCTCAGGAATTGCCAGTGGTAAGCGGGAAGTTGCCGTCGTTACGGAAGGAGCTCAGCGTGGCTGGATCGAAGTGGTAACGGTAGGTGTGCCTCTGAATCTCCCTTGGCAGGTCGGGGCCAGGCATCGCTGCTCCCATCAGCGCCGCCCAGCGGCCGATCGGAAGAGGCAGGTAGGCATCGGCGTCGTAGAGGCGCAGGATCGTGTTTTTTTTCGTACTGGCACCAAAGGGCCACAGGCCATTGGTGTCGTCGTTGAGCGCATGCAGGGCTACGCGGTTGCGGTGGCAGGAGCTGAAGCGATCGTGATGTTGGTCGACGTAATGCCAGCGGTAGCGCCCGTTGAGCCCCTGCTCTTCATCAATGGTGGTGTGGGGTTTCGCCATCTCGTGGTCTGAAAGCCGGTTTCCAGGATGGCGATGCTCTCCCTTTCTGATTCCACAGATCCTCCTCGGCCTGATGGTGTGATGGGGTGAGCTCGACCAGTCGGTGCGGTCGCATTCCAGAGGCTCCACCACCCAGGAAATCGGTTTTGGGTCGGGCACCCAGCTCTCAAGGTTCACCAGCGGCAGGCCCGTGCACACGGCCAGGGCCGCCCAGGCATCACCCCGGAAACGCCAGCCCCGCGGCAGCTGGGGGCAGGCCGGCGGCACCATCTCCGCCTTGAGCCCCAGATCGAAGGCATGGGCGAGCACATGCACCAGCCCGATGGCAGGAAGGAGGCCCACCAGCTGCAGCTGGCCCTCAGCAAGGATCACCAGTCGCGGCTGCACCGGTTGGAGCCGCCACTGGCCGCGCCGCAGCGACAGCCCCTGATCCAGCCATCCCCCCTCGACCCAGGCGCGAAGCACATCCTTCTCAAAGAAGTGCCGCTGGGTCGACATGCTCCCCAGACGACGGAACAACGCCTGGAATTCGCTATCGCGCATCTGATTCCTGCGCTGGAAGGTGGCACAGAGTGCTTCCAGCATCTGCTCCTCGATGCGGGGGTTGCAGCTGTTCTGCCCGTCGTTGAGACGCGAACGGGCTTTGCTCATGGCCTGCTCGGAAGGAGGCCTGGGCTCGTCCGATGGCAACGGTTGATCCAGCCAAGTGGGCCCCAGCAGCTGGCCCCAGTCCTCCCGGCGGTGCAGCGGATCACCGCGTTGGAACTGAGGCCTGGGGCTAACCCGATCGAGCTCTATGCGGCACTCGATGCTGGCCTCTTCATCAAAGAAGGCGACCAAACGGGCCTCGCCGGTCTGGAAGGAGGCGATGCTCCGCCCGCGTTGCTTCGGCGTCCAGCGAAAGGGATGGTGCTCTCCGTCGGCTCCCTGCACGGGAGGCAGCAGTGCGGGTTCGTAGTCGATCGAACGGTTTTCCGGAGAAAGAAGCACCAGAGCGCGGGGCGTGTGAGGGCCGTGGACGTTCACATCCGGGAGCCCCAGCCCCGTAGCCAGAAAGCTGCGTTCCAACCGCTCACCACCCACGGGGATCAGCTGCGGGCGTGCAGTGCGATTGGCATTGGCAAGTGAGGTGGGGAAGCTTCGTAGCTGGCCCGCTGAAGCGGTGAAGCCACGGAAACACTGCCAGTCCTCCTCGTCACTGGGGAGCAGTTCCCCACCGAACTGCTCCTGAAAGGCGGTGGCGTGTTCGTTTCCGACTAGGGCGTGGCTGATCGCTCCGCTCGGATCTCCAAGCACCAGACGGAGCGCATCGAGTTCCTGATCGCGGCGAAAGAGAAGTAGCCCTTTTTGCACCAGGGGCTGGAGGCTGCGGAACGGCGAGGCCTGTCGATCGATCGCCATGCTGCCGGCGTCGTAGGCGGCAAAGGTCGGATCATCCGGATGCAGCGGCAGCAGCAGATCGGTGTGAGGCACTCCCCAACGCCTCCCTGGTTCACGTGCAAACGCCGTGATGGCTTCTGCTGGAAGGCCGTCCGCCATCAGTAGCACCCCTGTTGCTTGGCCATGGCTCTTGAGCAGCAATGGCCCGAAGCTGCTGCCACCAGCGGAGGTCCCACTGCCGTCGAAATCGCGAAACAGCTGATCGATTTCAGCCAGTAGAAAGCCTGTGAACCAGCTGTCGAGATCAGTGGTCTGGCGAAGGTCCTTGGCGTGCTGCTCCAGCTCAGTGCGGAAGTCGTGGCTGAAACCACGCACCTGCAGCAGTCGGCTGATCAGGGAGGGCGACCATGGATCGATCCGATGGCCGCGCTGCTGATCGAGGCGCAGGTGCTCATGCAGCAGGCGCCGATCGCCGAGCCGTGGGAAGGAAAGGGTCCAGGAATGGCCGATCCGGCTGGCGTTGAGGGGCACGGGCCGCAGCTGCAACTGGCGATGGGGAGCACCTTCGAAGCTGGCGTCGTGCGCAAGCCAAAGCGAGAGCTTCTCCCACCCCTGCGGCAAAAACCTGAGATAGCGCGCCTGAGCGGCGCTGAACACCGCGTTGAAGCGCATGTGGAAACGCCCCTCCATCTGCGGATCGGGAAATCCATGTGCCAGCAGGCAGGTGACCCAGAGAAATGCAAAAAAGGGAGGAAGCCCTGGAGATGCAGGCCGGAAGCGGTTCACCTGGTCTGCCATCAGCGAAGCAGGTGTAAACGACCCCGGCTGGACCCTCGCTTGGATCTTTATGGCCCGCAGAAGGGCCTCTGCCTGCTCCGTGCCAGCGGCTTCGTCATCGCCCGTGAGCACAGGCAGATCGTCTTCCGAAGCCCTGATCCCCTGCCAGGCCTCCGCCTGCGAATCCTTGACGAAGCAAAACAGCAGAAGCTGGCGGTTCCACTCCTCGGCGTTCCATTGCTTCCAGGCCTGTGAATCCTGCATCACTTCAGATTGCTACATGTACAAGAAATAATTTCAATCTTGCCAGGCAGCACGGAGCACAGCAAGGCAAGAGTCATGGCGAAACAGCATAGCTGTGAGCACTTGGCGGAATATCGAACAGGGCAGTGGCGATCAGCCGGCTGAGCTATCTGATGGCCTGCGGCTGAACGAGGGGGCGGAACGGCGCTGCTTCATGCTGAAGCAAGCCGCTGACCGAGCCTTATCGACCAGGCTCGGCGGCCAGACCGAGAGCTTCTTCCTTCAATGCCTTCAGAGCATTGGACTTGACATATTCGGCGAGGTTCTTCGCTACTTCTTGTCGGATCGTGGCTGGAAACAGCTTGAACCATGAAATTCCGGCCACCGAAGAATGCGTACTCAACTCAATCGCAGCCGGCTCGATCACAAAGCGATAAATGCTTTGTGATGTAGTCTCAAGATTGAAGCGGTCGGCCCTCAAGTGCCTTGCGGCGTCCCTGGTGATTCGATTCAGCTCAGGATCCATCAGACACATCGCTTGCAATTTGCTTGCCTTGGACTGAGAGCTCTGATCTCCTTGATTCATGGAGCCTGACTTGTTAGAGCCGCAAGCCATGGACTGGGACTGGGGGGTACTCCGTGAGAAAGCGCCATCCCCTTGCCCTTGGCGCAACAAGGCCACAATCTTGATGGGTCCCGTGGCGGTGGATGCGTGAAGAGTGGCTGTCATCGGTGGATAAAGTGGTGTTGAGACAAGCTTGGCAAAACCGTGCTTTTCTCGTGAGCTTCTAGTGCGAACGACGGATACAGGATCTGATTTCCCTGCCCACTACGTGTGTTCAGCCGCCTTGGCAGTTCGCGCATGGGGATGTTCATCCCAGCGCATGCGGGAAGGGGCCTGGGCACAAGCTGCCATTGATCCTGTGCGCTAAGAACTTGCACACAGCTATCAACGACAGGTTGCACATCAAGTGCGCCTGGAAACTGCCAGATAGCAGTCCAATTGAGAATTGGAAGCGTCCTATCTCAATCAATCCGGATATTCAGATTCACCGCCCAGCCGCCCTGCTCGGCGATGTGGCAGAGAAAGGGCAGCAGGTTCTCCGGTCTATTGACCGGATTGAGCCTGGAGTTGCTGAGGATTCGGTTCAAGTCGATACCGGGTACCGACCGTGATCGGAGCACCTCCACCATGGCGGTGCCGGGATCGCTGGAGGCCGATCGCTCGGCAAGGCGTAAAAACTGCTCGAACCCAAGGGATCCCTGGCTTTCGGCGCGAAAACGAAACATGACTCAGCCCTCCTCAGGCTCATCGGGACTGTTGAGCTCCAGCACCGTCCACTCCTGGCTCCACACCGGCCCGCAGGCCATCCCACAAGTGGTGATCTCAAACGCCACCCAATTCGGCAGCTCCACCGTGCGCAGAAATGCCGGGATGTCCACCACGTCATCTGCGGCCAGTTGGGCTTCCAGGTAGCTCTGCCAAAGCGGCTTGAGCACGTCGGCCAGGTGGATCGGCTGGTCAGGCACCTCATGGCACCAGCCAGCGCGAAAGGTGGGGGCGTTGGGCTGGCCGTCGTCGTTGAACACCTTCAGGCCCGTGACCGGACAGAAGAAGTTCCAATCGTCCAGCTCCAGTTGGATGATCTGCATGGCTTGGAGAAGCGGTAGAAATCACTCTGCGGCTGCCAGGGCCAGTCCGGTGCGGACCTTCTGCGAATGACCGCTCAGCGCTGGCACATGCAGACCCCCGCTTGCGCCTCTGGCTGCAACAGGCCCAGGCGACAGCCGTAGCGATCGACGTTCGCAGGAGCCACTGGCGCTGATCCAGGCGCCGTTCCACGATGGAGCGATGACCGCTGCCCCCTTGCGCTGCCACCTGCTGATCGGCCCACCCGGTAGCGGCAAAACGACCCTGGCCCACCAGCTGGCACCGATGCTCCACGGGGAGAACGGCGAGCCCGGTGTGGTGCTCTCCACCGATGCCATCCGCGAGGAGCTCTTTGGGGATGCGGCGGTGCAGGGCCCCTGGGAGGAGATCCGCGGGCTGTTGCTCCAGCGTCTGCACGCCGCCGTTGTGGCCGGCACGCCGGTGGTGATCGATGCCACCCATGCCCGCCGACCATGGCGGCTGCTCTACACCCAGCAGCTGCAGCTACCGCGCGCGGTGGAGTGGATCGGCTGGTGGCTCACCACGCCGCTGGAGCAATGCAAGACCTGGGCCCTCCGCCGTGATCGGCCTGTGCCAGAAGCGGTCATCGAGGAATTCCACTCCAGCATCACCAACCGGTTCTTCAAGCCGGAGCGGGCCGAGGGTTTTGCGGTGGTTGAAACGCTCAACCCTGGAGCCGGCGAGGGCAGCGATGACGACCTGCGCCGGCGCCTGGCTGGTCTCGATGGCCGCATCCGCAATGCCCTGAACCGCCAGCGCGCCATTGAACCCCACCTGCACCGCTACTCACGCCTGCTGGATCTGGAGCGGCTGCTGTTTCTGCTGCGTCTGCTCACCAGCTTCAACGGGCTCGATCCCAGCGATCCCGGCACGGCAGCCGAGCTGCTGCAGATCTGCAATCCACCGCCCCAAGGCGATCTGGCTGAGCGGGCCGCCGCCTACCTCGTCAGCTGGAAGCAGGTGCACGGCGGCAACAGCGAGTGCTATGGCGATGTGGAGACCATCCGCGCCGACCTGGGCTGGCTGGAGGCCAACGGCTTCTGCAGGCTCGATTGGCAGGGCGACCAGCTGATCGATCTGGGCACCGCCGGCCCTGCCGAAGGCAGCACCATCCATGGTGGCTACCCCGCCCTGGCCAGCCGGGACGTGTTCTCGCGGGTCTTCACCCTGCTGCGCCACATTCTCAAGCAACCGTTCGATGCACCGGAGCCCGCCGCAGCCGAGGAGTCATCAGCTGCGGCCGCGCCACGGCCCAAAGGGGCAAAACGGTCCAGCCATGAGTTCAGCCCGCTCTACCGCCATCTCATCCAGAACCTGGAAGAGATCGCGGGGAGCTACCGGGCCGATCAGGAAGCCGCTCTGCGGTACGACCTCGAGCACGTGCTCAGTCCCTATGGGTTTCTGGCACCGGTGAAAGGCAGGCCCCACAGCCGCCGCCAGGGCTACGCGATCGGCACGGCCTTGCTCTCGGCCGACCAGCTGCTGGAGTTGCATGCCCAGCTCAGGGCCTCCCTGGATCGCCTCAGCGATCAGTCACAGAAGCCCCTGCTGCAGACCCTGGAGGATCGGCTCCAGCGCGCTGGGATTCTCGGTGCTGACGGCACACCGGATCGGCTGCGCCAGCCCAAGCGGGCCCTGGCGCACCGCTCCTTCACAGAGGAAAAGCCGGGCACGCTGGCCGACCCTGAGGTGGCCGCCAGGCTGGAGCGGGCGATTTTTGAGCGCCGCCGCATCTGGCTGCGCCATGCGCCAGACAGCGTCAGCCAGGAGCAGAGGGCGCGGGGGGATGACGGCCGTTTTCGCGCCTGGCCGCTGCAGCTGCTGTTCCACAACATCAGTTGGTATCTGGCCTTTGAGACCTTTCAGATCGGCCGCAGCGACGGCTTGGGGTTGATCCGCATCCTGCGGGTGGATCGGCTGGTGCTCCACAACGAGGACGGCAACACTCGCCGTAGCAGCGAACAGGAGCACGAACGGGCGTTGGAGCGTCTTCAGCGGCTGCTGCATGTCTGCGGCGGTCTTTATTTCGGGGAGTCGATCGACGACCAGCAGGCCGTGACGACCCCATCCACAGGCCGCAAACCCCAGCCCCCCTGGGGCGTTCTGCGCTTCTCCTGTACCCCCAGGGTGTTCGAGTTGATCCGCGAGGAGCCGCGCCGCTTCCCGCCCGAGCACACGAGCTATGCCAACACGGTGCCGGGCACCAGCCACCCGCATGCCGTGGAGATCCGGCTACCCCAGTGGACACTGGATCACGACTGGGACCTGCGCAACTGGCTATTCCGCTGGGGCGCCGGCATCCGAATTGAACAGCCCACCGGCCTGCGCGATCTGCAGCTGCAGCAGGCACAGGAGGTGGTTGATCTTTACCGGGAACCCGCCTGCCCATCAGGGCTGGCGCAGAAGAACTGATAGCCCGGCCGGATTCAGGCCGGGCTGATCGCCGCATCCAGCCCATCGATCACTGCCAGCAGAAACGGCAGATCCAGGGTCTCGATCGTGTCGCTGGGGCGGTGGTAATGCGGATTGCGCATGAAGGAGGTGTCGGTCACCATCACGGCGTTGTAGCCCGCATCCCAGAAGGGGCTGTGGTCGCTCAGGCGCACATCCGGCAGCCGGCGGCCCTTGAACGGCATTGGCAGCACCTTGGTTTTCACATGCGCCCCCATGCCACGGCTCAGGTCGGGCAGCAGGGCGGCCGCGCCGGTGTTGGCCACCAGGGCGATGAAATCACCGCGGCTGCCAGCGGGCCGTCGTAGTGGGCGGCCACCAGCACCGGTGGCAGCTGCGGCCGCTGCCCCGGCAGCCGCAGGATCAGGTTCACCCCTGCATCGGCCCCCTCGCCAAAGCGGTGCTGCTCCACCGGGCCATGGGCCTGCAGCTGCTCCAGCAGAAAGCTGCGCACGGCCATCAGCCCCAGCTCATCCCAGCGGGCATGGCGCAGTCGCACCAGCTGCTGCAGGTCGCTGAGTAGCTGCTCCCTGCGCCTGGCCTCGGTCTCGATCGCTGCCATGTCCTTCCAGTCCATCCCGCTCCACGGCGTTGCTTGTGATCGTTTCCGAGATCAGCCCTTCGGAGTGCTGATCTCGCGCGAACCAGCGTCGGCGGTCGTCATTCGCGCGTGACCGCTTGATGCCCCGGGGGCTGGCGCTGATCCTGGTGCCATTGAGACCGGATAGGTGATGAGTCAACCCAGTGACCCCCGCGGCATTCCCGCCACCCCCCAGGAGTTGATCGCCATGCAAGAGCAAAGGCCCGAGCCCGAGCGGCCCCAAAAACCCGAGCGCCAGTGCAGCGCCAAGGTGCAGCAGGTGCTCGATCTGATCGAACAGCTGGAAACCGGTGCCGCCGAAGATCAGCAGATCGCGCTCACCCTGGTGCGAAAGCTTGAGCGCTTCCACGACGGGGTGGTTGACGAGCTCAAGAAGGACGAGAAGGCCAAGCACTCCCAGATCATCAGCTGGGCCGTGGATGCCGATCGCCTCTACCGCAGCCGGATGCTGCTCGAGAGCGTCAACCTGGATTGATCCCATGACCGTCCACACCCAGGGCTGGCTGGCGATCAGCACCGACGGCTTTGCCGCCATGAACGCCGCCCGGCCGCCCGAGCACCTGGTCAAGGAATTGGTGCAGAACGCCCTCGATTCGATCCCCACCGGCCGGGCGGGGCTGATCCAGCTCGCCTACGGCAACCACAACAGCAGCTTCCAGGTGAGCTGCAGCGACAACGGCAGCGGCATCAGCCGGCTGGAGGATCTGCGGGTGGTGTACCTCACCCACAAGACTGACAGCCACCGCAAGCGCGGCCGCTTTGGCCGGGGCTTCAAGGAAGCCCTCTGCGTGGCGCAGCATGCCCGGGTCGCCAGCGGCGACCAGCAGCTCCACTTCCTGTGGGAGAACGGCGAGCGGATCAGCCGGCTCAGCCGTCTGCCGGTTGCCGTTGCCGGGACCCAGGTGCAGATGCGGATGCCCTGGCCGCAGGAGGTGGCCGAGCAGCTCGATCGCTACTTCGCCGGCTTCCTGCTGCCAGAAGGGGTGACGCTCGAAGTGAACGGCCGGCTGATCGCCGCCCGGCCGCCCCAGCAGTGGATCGAGGCCAGCCTGCCCACCGAGATCTACGACGCTGCCAGCCAGAGCTGGAAGAAACCCACCCGCCGCAGCGCCATCGCCCTGGTGCCCGCCCTGCCTGGCGAGACACCCACCATCTACGAGATGGGGATTCCGGTGGCGGCGGTGGAATGGGGCGTGCCCTTTCACTGCGACGTGCAGCAGCGGGTGCCGATGAACCCCAACCGCGATGCCGTCTCCTCCGGCTACCCGCTGCGGCTGCAGGTGGCTTGCCTGCCGGCGCTGCTGGAGCACATGGATGCCAACACGATCAAACAGGACTGGGTGGGCGCCGCCGGCAGCCGCTGTGAGCCGGCCGTGCAGCGGCAGATCATCGAGCGGGCCTTTGGATCCAGCATTGCCCGCTCGGTGCCCAAGATGGGTTCCCGCCAGTTCGATGAGAACGCCCGCGATCTGGGGGTGACGATCATCAACACCGCCCAGACCAGCGGCGGCTTCCGGGAGATGCTCCGGGCCCATGTGCCCACGGCCCGCGAGGTGGTGCATGCCGATGAGCAACAGAAGGCCGAAGATGCCAGCTCCGCCGCCATTGCCCCCGATGCGGTGCTGGCGGCGGCCGATCCGCGCCAGGGCTGGATCGAGCGCTGGGGTGGCAGCACGCACGTGCAGAGCTGCCTGGGCTTTGCGGTGTGGTTCTGCCAGCAGCTGATCGACACCTGCCCAACACCACAGACGGCGGTGCGTGGTCAGCTCACCCTCAACCCAGCCGGCAGCGAGCGCTTCTACGCCCACTGGAGCAGCGACAACGTGCTCACCCTGGCGCTGGATCAGCCCTGCTTCTGGCAGGAGCCGCTAGGACCCGAGGCGCTGGAGGTGCTGATCCACGAGGCAGCCCACGCCATGAACATGCACCACGGCTACGACTTCCGGCGGGAGCTGGAGCGGCTGGCGGGGGTTGCCACCAGTCTGATGCTCCACCGCGGCGAGCAGGTGCGCCGACAGTTCCCCCAGTTGCTGGGCAGGCGCAGTTCGTAGGAGGTGCACACCAGCAATCCGCACGTAGCCCCACGTCCGGCCATCCGCAAGTCAGAAACCTTCCCTGCATGGCCGGCCCCCGTCATTCGCACGAGCGGGCCACCATTGCCCCAGCAGGGGTGGGACATTGACATCCAGCAGTCCACCAGACCCCGATGCGCTTCCTCCACACCGCCGACTGGCAGCTCGGCAAGCCCTATGCCCGGGTGAGCGACCCCGACAAGCGCGCCCAGCTGCGGCGTGAGCGGCTCAGTGCCATCGGGCGGCTTGGTGTGGTGGCGCAGCAGCAGGGTGCCGTCTTCATCGCGGTCGCCGGCGACCTGTTCGATACCCACCAGCCCACCAGGGCCGATGTGTCCGCCGCCTGCAGCGCCATCGGTGGCGTGGGCCTGCCCGTGCTGGTGATCCCCGGCAACCACGACCACGGCGGTGCCGGCAGCTGCTGGCAGGAGGATTACTTTCTGCAGGAGTGCCAGCAGCTGGCGCCCAACCTCACGGTGCTGCTGGAGCGCCAGCCGTTTGCGCTCTCCAGCATCGGCCTGCCAGGGGGGGTGGTGTTGCCCTGTCCGCTGTTGCGCAAGGCCGAACCGGTGGATCCCACCGCCTGGCTGCGCCAGCTCGACTTCTCCCCCTGGAGCGACCAGCCGCGGATCGTGCTGGCCCATGGATCGGTCCATGGTTTCGGGGGGGAAGACAGCGGCGACACCGACGACGAGAACCCGCCGGTGCCCACCAATCGCATCGACCTCTCAGCGCTGCCACCCGGTGAGATCGACTACGTCGCCCTGGGCGACTGGCATGGCCTCAAGCAGGTGGGCGCCCGGGCCTGGTACTCCGGCTGCCATGAGATGGATCGCTTCCCGCGGGCCGCCGACTACCGCTCCGGCCAGGTGCTGGTGGTCGACGCGAACCGCGGTCTGCAGCCTGAAGTCTTCGACATTCGCACCGGCGCCATTGGTTGGCACCAGCTCGAGCATCGCTTCAACAGCGACGCTGACCTGGATCGCCTGGAGCAGATCCTCCGGGATCTGCTCGGGCCCCGCAGCCAGCAGGACCTGCTGCTCCTGGAGCTAGACGGCAGCCTCAGCCTGGCGGCCGCCGCCCGTCTGCAGGATCTGCTGCAGCGCTTCGAGGCCCGGCTGCTGCGCCTGAAACTGCGCGATCGCACCAGCGTGGCCCCGGATGCCGCTGAATTGCGCCTGCTCACCGAGCGCGCCGGCGATCCGCTGGTGGCCCGCGTGGGCCAACGGCTGCAACAGCAGCTGGAGCTGGGCGATGAGGAAGGCGAGCTGGCCCGCATGGCCCTGCGGGAACTGCACCGCGCCTGCGTCAGCAACTGACAGCACCCGAGAACCCAGCAATCCAACCCCAACGCCAGCCCTGAGCCATGCGCCTCCTCTCCGCCCGCGTTCGCGATTACCGCCGGCATCGCGACCTGCCCATCAACTTCGATCCACGCTTCACGGTGATCGCCGGGCCCAATCAATCCGGCAAGAGCACCCTGGCTGAGGCCCTGCACCGGGCCTTGTTCCTGCCGGTGAAAACCGGCGGCGAACTGCTCAAGGGCATGCAGTCGGATCCCTGTCTGGCAGAACCGGAGGTGGAGCTCTGCTTTGAAGCCGCCGGCGAACGCTGGGAGCTGCGCAAGCGCTTCGCGGGCGCACGCGGCAGTGCCAGCCTGCGCGACAGCGCCGGCCGCAGCCTGCAGGGGGAGGACGCCGAGGAGCGGCTGGCGGAACTGATCGGCACAGCGGCTGTGGCCCGCAACCGTGGTGCCTCTGATCAACTCAAGGAGCGCTGGGGCCATCTGTGGGTGTGGCAGGGATCGGCCAGCAGCAATCCCCTGGCGCTGAGCACGGCCGGTTACGACCACGACCGCCTGGTGGAACGCCTCCAGGCCGGCGCCGATCTGGGCGTGCAGTCACCACTGGATCTGGCCGTGCTGGACGACATCCAGAGCCGTTGGGCAACGGTGTACACCCCTGGCGGTGCCAACCGCGCCCCCCAGGTGAAAACGGGCTCACCGCTGCACCAGGCGCGCCAGGCGGCCAGCGCTGCCCAGGACGATCTGGAGACCATCCGCGACCAGATCGCCCAGCAGGCGGCAGCCGAGCAGGCCTTTCAGGAGGCGGAAGCGGAGCTGGAGCGCGTGCGCCTCGCCCTGCCGCCGCTGCAGGCACAGCGGCAGGAGCTCGAGCAAGGGCTGAAACGCAGCCAGGAGCTGGAGGCGGCGATTGCTGTGGAGAAGCCCCAGTTCCAGGCAGCCCAGAAGCAGCGCGACGATCTCGACAAGGACCGCACCCAGCTGGAGGGACTGCACCAGCGGGTGAGCGCCCTGGAGGCCGCCAAGGCTCCGGATCTGGAGACGCTCGCGGGGCTCAGGCAGCAGCTGCCTGATCTCGATGCTGCCCGCGTGCAGGCCCAGGAGCAGCTGGAGGCCCAGCGCCAGGCGGTGGCCGAGGCCACCCGTGCTGCCACGGCGATCGAAACCCTGCAGAAACGCCTGGGGCAACGGCAGGAGCAACAGCGGCTGGAGCAGCAGCTGGCAACGCTGGCCGCCAATCAGGCCCGCTGCGATGAACTCCAGACCGAGATCGCCCGCCTGCCCGTCCTTGGAGCAGCGGATGTGGAGAAGCTGCGCCGGCTGGAAGCAGACAGGCGCGAGGCCAGCGTTCGCGCGGAGGCACTCTCAGCCGGCATTGAGGTGATCCGTGCCGGCCGCCCTGTGCTGGTGGATGGCCTGGAGCTGGCAGCAGGCAGCCGCCAGCTGTTGTCGGAGCCTGCCAGCGTGCAGGTGGGCGACGATGTGGAGCTGCGGCTCACCCCCGGCGATGGGTCCAGTGCTGCCCAAGCCACCACCGCGCTCGCAGCGGCGGAGGGCAAGTTCCAGGCCGAACTCAAGCGTTGGCAGCTGTCGACGGTGGAGGAGGCAGCGGCGGCTGAGCGGCAGCGCAGTGATCTGCTGAGCGAGCAGCAGCGCCTGCTCAAACAGCGCGGGGGAGTGGATCCGCAAGCGCTGCATCGTCGCCTGCAGGCGTTGCTTCTGGAAGCGGAGGCGCAGGGTGCCCTGGACCCCGCAGAAGCGGCCCTGGGTGGGGACGACCTTGAGAGCCGTCTGCAGGAGCTGGAGCAGCAGCTCACCACCGCCCGCCAGCACCGTGATGCGGTGATCAAGACGGAGCAGCAGCAACAGGCGCTGGTGAAGCAGGCCAGCGACGCCTTTGATGCCCAGAACAAGCGGATTGCAGCAGCAGAAGCCGCTCTGCGCGGACAGGAGAATGAGCTACTGGAAGCCAACACGCGCATCCATGCCCTGCAGGAGCGTCACGGCTCTCTGGAGGCCCTGACGGCCGCACTGGCCCAGGCGAAGGAACGCTGCAGCGAACTCCAGGGCAAGCTGGCGGAGCTGGAGAGTGAGCTGGCAGCACTGGGCGCCGCCAGCCTCAAAGCCCAGGCCGCAAAGCTCGACCAGCAGATCAGCACGCTCATCGCCCAAGAGCGTCAATCCAGCGAGGCTCGCATCCGCGCCGAAGGCCGACTGCATGGCGATGGTCAGATCGACCTGCAGGCTGAGCTGGAGCAGAAACAGGCCGAGCTGGAGTCACGGCTCGAGGAGCAGGAACGGCTGGAGAAGGAAGCGGGCATGCTCACGCTGCTGCGGCGGTTGCTGGAGGAGGAACAGAACGCCATGGCCACGCAGTACGCCGCACCGCTCACCGAGCGGATCGGCCGCTATCTCGCCCAGGTGTTCCCGGAAGCCCCGCACCCCAGCCTCAGCTACGACGCCCGCAGTGGCTTTCAGCAGCTGCAATGGCGCCGCGGCACAGAAGCGGCCTTTGCCTTTGATGTGCTGAGCACCGGCGCCCGTGAACAGTTCGCCGCTGCCCTGCGGGTGACCATGGCTGAAGTGCTGGCGGAGTCCTACGACGGCAGCTTGCCCGTGCTGTTCGATGACGCCTTCGCGAACTCCGATCCCGAACGCCAGGCGGGTGTATTCCGCATGCTGCAGCAGGCCGCTGACCAGGGCCTGCAGGTGATCCTGCTCACCTGCGATCCGCAGCGCAGTGAGGATATAGCGGACGTCAGCCGGATCAATCTCCCGAACTGAGCCGGCGGCACCGCTGGATCAAGGGGATGATTAGATCGCATGGTTGCCTCGGTTCTTAGCCTGCCCGGACGTTTTGGTCTGCTCATGCCACCCAAGGGCAACCTGCTCCGCAACCTGCAACAACTGGAGCAGGGGAGCAGTGCTGAGCGGCGGGCTGCCCAGCTCAAGCGGCAGAGCCAGGGCAGCGGCGAGATCCTGCAGGCCTTTCTGGCCTACCGCGTGGCGGATGTGGCCAAGAAGATGGCGCTCGGCTTGGAATCGATCGAGATCCTGAAACGATCACCGGAGCAGATAGACCTGTTTGGGGCCATGAGCTACCCATCTCAAAGATTCAGATCCCAGATCGATAGCGGTCACCGTGCAAGACGCAAAGTGTCTACCGTTGGCCCGTCAGAGCAAGTGAACTTCTCGCGTCGGTTTGAATGTAGTTATAATTGAGTTCAAAGCCCCTCACCATCCGAGCTTCCTGCATCACAGCAGCAGCATTAAAGGGGGAGAAGTCGAACCACTGGAACAGATCCAAGCCCCGATCGATGGTGATCTTCCAGCCGTGGTCGGTGGTAATGCTGCGGGCGTGGAAGTTAGGACTGGCCTCAATCTCCCAGGTAAAGGGCGTGCTCGTAGCGGCGAAGGAGTCCTGCACCTGGCCGAGGTTCTCAACCTGTTTTTCCAGCTTTTCTTTGCTCTCAGTTTCTGGGCCCGTGATGAGATGGACAGTGACCTCATCACCGACAGGAGTGATTTCATTGACCAGCCGTAGGAACTCCACCAGGTTGCGAATCTGATGGAATTTCCGGACATATGGATCACGGATGATGATGCCGCTGCAGCCCTGGAGGTAGTTGGCAAACAAACGGCGGTAGCTCCAGCCCATGGCATTTTCCGGCACCACCAGATGCCCTTCCTTGAGCTGGCCAGCGGTGACAGGCTGTTGGTCACCAGCCAGTGATTCGGTACTGCCAGTTTCCGCAGCCAGGGCCACTGGCTCAGCAGGTGCAGCGGTTTGGGCATTGCCTGCGGCCTCGCGGGCTTCCACCGCAGCTGGCATTGCCTCGCTGCTGAGAGTCCGTAACCCCGCGAACTCTGGATACTGCTGCTCCTCAGTCGTCAGCACAGTGACGGACGCCCCACCGGCTAGCGGCCGGAAGGTGAAGTCATGGGGCTTGAAAGTATCGTCGATGCGCAGGATCTGCTCCCGGACCCGGCGCCGGCACTCCATGGCGAACTCCAGCAGCTCGGCGATCTCCTCTGGCGTGGCCTTGCCATCGGGGTGGATGATCTTCATCAGGCCGGAGAAGGTCTTCTCAAAGCCGGTCTGGTCGCGGGTGGACACCTCCGAGCTGATCTCGAAGTGGCTCTTGTAGAGACCGGTGTAGTCCTCGGTGCGCAGGTGCTTGAGCACCTCGGCGAGGTAATCCACGATGAAGCCATAGCCGCTGCAGAACAGCTCATGGCGCACCGGCTGCACTTCCCAGCCGGGGTTGAAAGCATGGATGCGATCGAGGAAGGCTGAGTCGATGTATTTATCCGGCAGCGGCTCGTAGAAGTGGGAGTGCTTGAGCATGTAGGCCACCGACTTCTGGGTGTTGCCCATGAACACCATTGAGGCCTCAGCCGAGAGCTGCTCGATGCCCCGCGAGAAGGTGCGGTTGGCCATGTAGTTCTTCATGATGTCGACCAACGTCTTGTCGACCTTCTTGTCCTTGCCGGCGAACTCATCGAAGCAGATGCAGTCCCAGTAGCCCACCAGGCCAATCTTGCCGCTGGCATTGCTCACAAACAGCTTCGGTGCGGTGACCTCGGAGCCCGAGATCAACATGCCGTGGGGCGAGAACTCGGCGTAGACGTGCGACTTACCTGTTCCCTTGGGCCCCAGCTCCAGCAGGTTGTAGTTGCGCTCGCAGAAGGGGATCAGGCGGATCAGGGTGAGCAGCTTGCCCCGGCGCGTGAAGGGCTCCGGGTTAAAGCCCACGCTCTGCATCAGCACATCGATCCACTCGTCGGTGCTGAACTGTGCTCTGGCTGCCAGGAACTCGTCGTGGTTGACGCCGGCCACCTGGATCGGCTTGACGCCAGCGATCTGCCAGGGGCTGGCCTTGGGATCGACGGGCAGCTCGTACTCCACATCGGTGATCGCCCAGATGCCACCGACGAGCAGCTTGGGGTAGCGCTTGACGTAGGAGTCCTCGATCGGAACCTTCTTGATGCCGAGGTTGGTGAACTCCACCTCATGGAAGCCACCCTTGTCGTTGAAGGTCACGGTGATCTTGTCGATCACCTTGTGGCTGCCCTTGTCCTTGATGGTGGATTTGATCAGCTCCGCCTGATTGCGGTGCACGTAGTGCCTGGCAAGGATCCGCCGCACCGAGTCGCGCCCCTCGCTGATCAGGGCTGGATCGTCGGTGGCGCAGTGCTGGCCGAGCAGATACTCCAGCACGTAGGTGGGCACCACGGCGTTCTGCTTGAGCTCGGTGGTGAGGTCCTTGCGGACCACGTTGCCGGCGAAGTGCTCAAGGATCTTCTGATCCAGGGGGCTGGGTGCCGCGGGTTCCGTAGGGTCTGTGGGGTCAGTGCTGGTGGCCATGGCGGGGATCAGAAGTCGTCGAAGTCGCTGCCAAAGGGCCGCTGCAGCTTGACCTCCACAGTCTTGTAGGGCACCGGCGTGGCGACACCGTCGAGCTGCTGCTCCAGCCGCAGCTCCAGGGTCTGGTTGTCGTAGTCGCCGGCGGCGTTGGAGAGCTCCAACACCACCGGCTGCTCCCGCTCGCGGGCCTCGCTGGCGGCGGAATCCAGCAGCACGCTGCGGTGGGCACAGAGCAGGGCGCCATCGGTCTTGGCGTAGAGGCCGATCCGCA